>Ga0196981_1000012_pt1 | contig 312211 bp, 237 predicted proteins | sample S3_2013CmetaG_FD_155462 | JGI IMG/M metagenome (GOLD analysis project Ga0196981, IMG submission 155462) | Soil microbial communities from Anza Borrego desert, Southern California, United States - S3_20-13C | ecosystem: Environmental > Terrestrial > Soil > Desert | place: USA: California...
CTCCTTAAACCGAACATTCGACACTCTTACATTTTAGCGAAGCCGTGAGCAGAAGAACCGTATGCGGGAAATCCGCTCGTACGGGTCTGTGGGGGAGCGAGGCGGTAACAATTCGCTCTACCCGGAATTTAAAAAGGTTAGGTGGTAGGTGGTTAGCTGCCGCTTGACCGGATAGGGCAAACGTTGTATTCCGTGTCACCGTCACCATGGTGATGCCGCCAGCCGGCTTAGACCCGTCGCCGGTATTCGCTGGGGTAAACACCGACATGTCGGTAAAACAGCCGGCTGAAGGAACTTGCATCTTTCAAACCCACGAGTGGAGAAATGGTGGTCAGCTCAATTTTTTTATCGCGCAGCAAGTGTTTCGCCCGCATTATCCTGACATCATTCAAATATTGATGGGGGGTTCTTTCAAACGCAATTTTAAAAAGGCGAAGGAAATGAAATTTCGAAAGGCAACATGCCGATGCCAGGGCGTCAAGTGAAATTTCATCCTGATAGTTCGAGTGGATATAATCCGCCGCGACAAATAACCGCCGCATGATCTCTTCCCGTGTCGAATTCCTTATCGCGGGAATCAATCCTGTTTTTCTCGCGTGCTCGTTTCGGGTTGCGACCAGCATGATCATCAATTCGGCAAGTTTTTCCTCGCGGAGCAAATCATCTGCGGAAGCTTCCTGAATCGAGCGAATGATTGCGTGAAACAATTCGTTTTTCGGATAGAGACTGTTGTGAAACTCAATTCGCTCGACCGGTTTGGCGAATGTGCCGGAATCAAGCACGCGGGCGGGAGCGGACATCGCCTGGAATATCTCATCGGCAAAATATTCACCAAAATGGATGTTAAAAGTTTCGGTTTTGCAGCCTTCCACGGCAAGTGTGTAATATTGATCGTGATTGGTAACAAAGAAAAAATCTTCGTTAACCTTTACTTGCCGTTTGCCGGATTCGACGAATGAGGACCCTGAAATATTTGTAAATATCGAAAGAGGGCCGCGGATGTTATCCCGATAGGTATGTGAGGTGGTCACATTCAGCACGACAGTCGGCCACCCGCTGTGAGGCAATTTATGCCCATCCCACCTTTTCCCGTTTTCAAAACTTTTTTCCGCCTGCTGCTTTAGCCATTGAAGGTTGGGGAATTGTTTCAGGATCATAAACATTAAAATACGGACTTTAGAAACATTTGTTTTCCCAATTTTAGACTCTGGCTCCGTAAATGAAAAAAATGGAATATATGGATGTAAGAAATTTTTCAAAAATCACCGGATTTTACAACATTTTATGCTTCTTGCGGTCAGATAAAAACGTTGGTTCCGTAATTGCCATGTAATATCTGTACTAACCCCTAATTGTACATGACAAGCTTCTTTGAGCATCAAAAACTGAGTTTTCGGAAGAATTACATGCGGAACCTTATCCAACTTGCTTCAGCCGACGGTCACCTGGATGAAACGGAGATCAGAGTATTACTGGAAATCGCAGCCAAAAGAAATCTCAAGGAATGGCAGGTAAAAGAACTGCTCAAGGATACAACGCCGTTTGAAGTTTTTATTCCTGAGTCATTTCTCAACAAGATGAATCTTTTGTTTGATTTGATGAGGCTCATATATGCGGACGGAATCGTCGACGAGACAGAGATCGCCTACATCCGGCAGATCCTCACAGCCTTCAAACTTTCGCCCGACGTTATCTCGGAAATGTTCATCCTGTTTCAGCACGGTACACCCACGTCTGATACCTGGCGTGAATTCACCGAATCGCTGAGCGAACCACCCGTACCAAAATTTGTCACGATACTGTAGGTTGCCAAGTCAGTCGCATTTTAAGTATTTTCGACCCCTAAATACTTTTTATGAGTACTGGCATTCAAATTCCCAAACGCCCCACCCGCAAATTCTTACCGGAAGACTTCAACGTTACCTCTTGGAAGGTTCTTGAACCTTATTTCCAGGATCTGCTCGATCGAAAAATTGATTCGGCAGCTCATTTGGAAAAATGGTTTCGCGACCGAAGCGAACTCGAAGGTGTCATTTCAGAAGATATGGCATGGCGTTACATCCGCATGACTTGTTATACCGAAAACAAAACATACCTTGAGGCGTACCAGGATTTTATACAAAACATCCAGCCACAAATCGCACCGGTTTCCGATCATCTGAATAGAAAAGCAGCCGCCACACCGTTTCTGAATGACCTGGCCTCAAAGGAAGGATATGATATCCTGATCCGCAATCTTAAAAAGGACATCGAGATCTTTCGGGAAGAAAACGTGCCCCTGTTTACGGAGATCAGCACTGAATCGCAAAAGTATGCGCAGATCTCGGGAGGCATGACCGTCACTGTCGACGGAAAAGAAATGACCTTGCAACAGGCAGCCGTGCTTCTGATGTCAACGGACAGAAAGAAACGCGAGGAGGTCTACAGACAAATTTCGGCGCGCCGTCTAAGAGATAAAGATGCGCTGGACGAACTCTTTTCGAAGCTGGTCAGGCTCAGACACCAGGTTGCTGTCAATGCCGGCTTTAGCAATTTCCGTGATTACATGTTCAAGGCCCTCGGACGCTTCGATTATACGAAGGAGGATTGTTTCAAATTCCATGAGGCTGTGGCCCACGAAGTTGTGCCTTTGCTGGATGAGTTTGCGAAAGAAAGAAAACGCAATTTAAAAATTGATTCACTGCGACCGTGGGATAAAGCGGTTGATCCCAACGGGAAAGACGCTCTCAAACCATTTTCCAATGGAAAGGAGCTGGCGGAAAAAACAATCGCGGTTTTTCATGACCTGGATCAATACCTCGGCCAATGTCTTTCGATCATGCGTGAGATGGGACATCTCGATCTCGAATCACGGATTGGCAAAGCCCCGGGTGGATACAACTATCCGTTGGCGGAAATCGGCGTTCCGTTTATATTCATGAACGCGACAAGCACCTTACGCGATATGGTTACCATCATGCACGAAGGAGGTCACGCGGTTCACAACTTCCTCACGCGTGAATTGGAATTGAATGATTTTAAGTCGACCCCAAGCGAGGTTGCGGAACTTGCATCCATGTCAATGGAACTGATCTCGATGGATCATTGGGACAAGTTTTTCAGTGCCGAAGATCTGAAGAGAGCGAAACGCGAGCATTTGGAAGACCTGATCGAAACACTGCCCTGGGTTGCAACCATCGATAAATTCCAGCACTGGATCTACGAAAATCCGAATCATTCCATCGAAGAAAGGAAACGCGAATGGAACCGGATATTTGATCAATTCGCCGATTCCGCGACTGATTGGTCGGGATTGCAGGACGCAAAAGATTACATGTGGCAAAAACAGCTGCATTTGTATGAAGTGCCGTTTTATTACATCGAATATGGAATGGCTCAACTGGGTGCTGTTGCTGTTTGGCGCAACTTCCGGAAAAACCGCCAGGAAGGCCTGGCTGGTTATATGTCAGCCCTTAAACTGGGATACCTCCGATCCATTCCGGAAATCTATCAGGCCGCAAACATCCATTTTGATTTCAGCCGTGATTATATCCGGGAGTTGGTAAGATTTGTAAGAGCCGAGCTTGAAAAAGCGCGGTGATAATTTTTCCAGCATCACGCCATCGCGCAAGTCTTTCCGCCTGTGTGTGAGCGGGACCTGTTCGATGGCGCTTGACTTTTTACTTTTTACCTTTTTTTCTCGGCAGCGGGCGCCGCGGCTTTGTCAAGCTCTATTTTCACGATAAGGTCCACCGTGTCGCTTACCACAAGTTCCCCGGTTGCAACTTTGTTATCCCACGTTAAACCGAAATCCCGGCGATTGATCTGACCAGCGAGTTTGAAACCGGCTTTTGTTCCGCGCGGATGGTTGATGCTTCCCCCATAGCTAACGTCAAACTCAACCGGTTTTGTAACACCATGCATGGTGAGGTCACCTTTCAATTTATACTTCCCGGAAACTTTGGTGAGGTTTCCTTTGAAGGTTACCTCGGGATACTTCTCCACTTCAAAAAAGTCCTTCGACCTTAAGTGATTATCACGTCGTTCATTATCGGTGTCAATCGACGCGGCTTTTGCCGCAAAGGTCACCGTGGCATTTGAAAAATCGTCCGACTGACTGACAACATTGCCCTCGAAATCATTGAATTTTCCCTCGACTTCAGATACTGCCATGTGAACAACGTTGAAGCCGATTTTTGAATGAGCTTTGTCTATGCTCCACGTGGTCTGTGCGAATGCACTTGTACAAAAAACAATTGCAATCAACAATGCATTAATTTTTTTCATAGGCTGGACTTGTTTGAGTTTAGTTGGTTGACACAAGTATAACACCAAAATCCAATTAGATGTTTAAACAAGCGAGTTCTTCGTTGTAACGCTTTGATTTTCAATCATTCACGCCCCTAAGTTTAACAATTCATTAACGAATAACCTCAGCCTTTACGCTCCAGGTAGAAGTCTTCCGTCAATTGCCAGTAATCGTCTGACCAGCGCTCCCCCTGTGAATATAGTAGTATCTTTTCCCGCCTCAATCCCTTGTGCTGAGATGAAAATTCCATCAACAAACGCTCCACGGGTTTATGAGCCCGGGTTTGAAACTCGCATAAACGGATACAGTGAAGGCCAACTGCTTTGGCGAGGGTTTCAAAATGTCGCCCCTCTGTGACCGGAAGGATCAGCGCGAATCTACCGTCGTCATGCAACATTCTTTTTGCGGCGTCCGCCAGATCTTCAAATGATAATGTCTCCGAATGCCTTACGACCTTTCTGCGTTCGGCAGGTGGAAGCCAGCTTTTGCTGAAAAATGGAGGATTACTCACAACCAGGTCGTACTTCTTATCCAGGTTAAATTCCTGGACCGAGACATGAACTATTCTGATCCGGTCATGCCATGGGCTTCGGGTAAAATTAATGGTCGCCTGCTCGAAGTCTTCCCTTTGAATTTCCAGGGCATCGATTTGCGTGTCAGCGGAGGTCCTTTGAGCCAGGATCAACGCAATGACACCTGTTCCGGTACCGATGTCGAGAATGCGCATCGCATTGTTAACATTCACCCACGTTCCAAGCAAAACCCCATCGGTCCCAACCTTGTGGGTTGCCTTGTCCTGCGAGACTGTAAACCGTTTGAAGTTGAAATCGCGGGCCAGTTTCATTTAGCAAAGTAAAATCAATCTCAATTGAAATCGATTTTTTTGCCGCTTGATATTTTTTTTGACAATGTTGCCGGCGCCACGCAGACCAGCAGATCAAACGTGCGCCGAACGGAAATTTTCATAATTTCGCAATTCTTTACTTGCTGCGAAATATGAATAAAATCCGTTGGGGAATCCTGGGTTGCGGGAAAATAGCCAACAAATTTGCGTCGGATCTGAAACTCGTCGATGATGCCATATTGATGGGAATTGCTTCACGCGACCGCGAAAGGGGACCGGCATTCCAGCGTGAACACCATGTCCCAAAGTTGTTCAGCAGTTACGAAGAGCTAGTTTCTTCACCGGATATCGATGTAGTCTATGTAGCAACCCCACATGGTTTTCATTTTGTAAACACGATTCTCTGCCTGGAGCATCGCAAACCAGTATTGTGTGAAAAAGCATTTGCCCTCAATACAAGCCAGGTTCAGGCGATGGTAAAACTCGCCAGGGAAAATAAGGTTTTTTTGATGGAAGCATTCTGGACAAAATTTCTTCCGCAGTATGAGAAGGTCCAGACACTGATTCGCGAAGGAGAGATCGGACAAATTAAATTGATCCAGGCGGATTTTGGATTTTGTGCACCCGAACCTTTGGCCCAACGACTGTATGATCCGCTGCTCGGCGGTGGCTCCCTATTGGATATTGGCATATACCCAGTGTTTTTGGCGCAATCGCTTCTGGGTCCACCGACCGTTGTTCAGGCGTTAATAACCTCTTATCCGACTGGAACAGATGAGCAATGTGTGGTAAATATGAAATTTTCGAATGGTGCGCTTGCGGTTTTATCTTCTACATTTGCAGCGGATACGCCAGTCGAAGCGATGATCGCCGGAACCAGGGGACGCATCCAAATGCGCAACCGCTTTCACAATGCGGTCGGTACGCTGGAAATCGTGAAGGGTAACAAAGATCCTCAAACGATTGAAGTCACACGGGAAGAAGGCTTTGGCTACCAGTTCGAAGCCCGGCATGTCGCGGAGTGTCTCAGAAACAACCTGATTGAAAGTCCCGTGATGACCCACCAGGATTCAATCATGTTGATGGAAACCCTCGACCGGATCCGGGCCCATTGCGGAATAAGGTACGATGTTGATTGACTCAATGACAATTTTTAAAGTTAAAAGCGGTGGAATAAGTTTTTTCGCCGTCCTACCTTTAGGAACCATTTCACCGACTATTTATAAACCAGAATAAAAGCATGACACAAACATTATCCCTCGCAGGAAGTAAAACCGAGGTGTTTAAGGAAGTTGAGAAATACCTCACTGAGCGGGGATTTACAATTGTTGCGAAAGACGCGGAACGGCCCTGGGGTGGTTTTTTTGTACTTGATGAGGCACAGGCGCCGAAATTCAGCGACGAGTTTTTTCCAGGTATCGACATCAAAACCCTGAAGATCGGCGGTAAGCTCAGTCCGAAGATCCTCATTGTTCAACCGGATAAAAGATTGTCATGGCAATATCATCACCGCCGTGCCGAAATATGGAAACTCATAGCGGGTACGGCAGGAGTTGTCACCAGCGAAACCAACCAGTTCGGGCCAACCAAAACACTTGCACTTAACGAGATCGTCAGGCTTCATCAGGGACAACGTCATCGCCTTGTGGGCATGCGTGGTTGGGGAGTGATCGCCGAGATCTGGCAACATACGGATCCCGCAAAACCGTCGGATGAAAATGATATTGTGCGTGTTGCGGACGATTATGGAAGGTGAGAATTGGTTGCGGGTTCCCGGTTCGTTGTTGCCGGCACGTGTTGTTTATTTCACTCTAGGAATTTACCGACAAATCGTCCGGTAGAATTCAGACCTCACATTAACTCCTCACACCGGCATCTGGAAACCGGCAACCGGGAACACCTGCGTGGGCCTCCGGCGGGCAGGCTATTCTGGCAACGCTTCCAGGATCGACGACAGAAACTCATTGTCATCGACATGGTTTCCTTGTGACAACGAAAGCTTGACCACGACGAGTTTTTTTGACGGGATGATGAATACATTCTGACCCTCAAAACCGTCGGCCCAAAACAAGTCCACTGGAACGCCACGGTAAATTCTGTTTGATGGATTATTTTTTGCGCCCGCGTTCAACCAGAACTGCGCACCATATTGACCTTTGTCGGCCCCGGGTGCCGGCGTCACCGAATAGTTAACCCAACCTTCCGGCAAGATCCTTTCGCCATTCCATACACCATCTTGTACATAAAGCAAACCGAACCTCGCCCAGTCGCGTGCGGTCCCGAAACAATAGGACGAGCCGACGAAGGTGCCTCCCGCATCAGTTTCAATCGTCGTGTTGAACATCCCGATCCGGTAAAACAATTTGTCGTATGGGAGCCGGTAATAGTTGTCATCGCCGACCTTTTCCCGGATGATGCGCGAAATAATATTGGTTGTCCCGCTGGAATAATAAAAAACTTTTCCGGGATCATCGATCCGTGGACACGAGGCTGCATAAAGGCCCATATCTTTTTCCTTGAAGAGCATATTTGTTACGGCGCTCGGCCCCGCATAGTTCTCCTCCCAATCCAACCCACTGCTCGCCTGCATCAAATGGTGTAACGTGATGGATTTTCTTGTATCATTTTGCCATGCTGGCACATGAGCCGGGTCGTCGATGGCCATGATACCTTCCTTCACGAGAATTCCAACGAGCGCGTTGGTTACGCTTTTTGTCATCGACCATCCGGTAAGTTTGGAGTCTTTGTTAAACCCGTCCGCATATCGCTCGGCAATAATGTTTCCATCGTAGACAACGACAACGGCGCGGGTTCGCCTCAATTTTCTTTTTCCGGGTTCGAGGAATGCCGAATCCAGCGCAGCGCTGAGTTTTTGTTGATCAAAGGTTTGCAGCTGGGGTCGCAGCCGGTCGCCATCTGGCCAATACAAGGTATCCTGATCGACGTGCGGCGCTTTGGCTAATCTCTTTTTTTGCTTGCGGAACTCCTTCTCCTCCATCCCGACAAGGAGCGAGCAACCAAGTCCTTTGCGGAAAATTGCTTTTCTCCGGGCAAATCCAAATACAGAACCGGTTGCCGAAGAGTCCGAATAGTTGACATCAAAAGTCCCAAAACGCAACGGGATACCGCCCAACTCGTTCCGGATCACATCCTGCGGATCTCTGCCGGCAAGCATCACGCAGGAACAGACATTTTTCGCGCCGTATCCGCTGATGATTGGCGCGGCCTGCCAGGTCCAATAGAACAAGTAGGAGAAAACCATGATCAGCGCTAGTTGAAAAATTCGTTTAACGGGCTTGCGGATTTGCATACTTTTCACATCAGTTGAAAGATATTCAAACGGGTGTCAACATTGTAATGATTTGCTTTATTCTTGTGTTAAAAGAGGGGTTGTGAAAAAACTTACTTTACCAGAGCTAAAAGAATTTCTTGATCAGAAAGCGGATCAATTCAACAATCCATCATTCATCGACAGCGACCCTGTCTGCATTCCGCATATGTTTTCGCGATCCCAGGATATCGAGATCGCCGGATTATTCGCTGCCATTCTTGCGTGGGGAAAACGCGTGACGATTATACGCAAATGCCGAGAGTTGCTGGAAATGATGGACAACGATCCATACAATTTTGTTTGTCATCACCTGCCAAAGGATTTGAAACCGCTGCAGGAATTTCGTCACAGAACTTTCAATGGAACCGATGCATTGTATTTTATTGCAGCCTTAAAGTTTCTGTATGGCAGGTACCAATCCATGGAGGAAATTTTTGTCGGCAAAAATGAAGCGACCGTTGAAGGCGGGTTGATCCGTTTTCACCGCGAATTCTTCCAGTTGGAAGATTATCCGCACCGCACGAAAAAGCATTTGTCTACCCCCGAAAGGAAATCGACTTGCAAACGCATCAACATGTTTTTGCGGTGGATGGTAAGACAGGATCAAAAAGGTGTCGATTTCGGTATATGGAAGAAAGTCTCGCCCTCGCAATTGATTTGCCCGTGCGATGTTCATGTCGACCGTGTGGCAAGAAAGCTGAAGCTCATAAAAAGGAAGCAGACCGACTGGCAGACAGCCCTGGAATTAACCGGCAATTTGAAAAAACTCGATCCGGACGACCCCGTCAAATATGACTTTGCGTTATTCGGCCTCGGGATCGAAGAAGGCTGGTAGGACATTGTTTTCAGGTATTGAGAAGACTGACCTCATCCATTGCGAGCGCGATTGCGGTCATCAGCAACAACGCAATTGCAATGACGTGGTGGACAACAGTATTTTTGTTTTTGGAAATGACCATCACCGACAAAACGATCAGCAACGCAAACTGCACGACCTGGTTTTCAATCGAAAGCCCGGTGATGAAAACGTTGTGAATGATTCCGAGAATATCCATGATAATCGCGCTGATAAATAACCGCGGATAATTATTGAGATAGAACTCTTTGGTGTTTGCGCCTTGTTTCAGGTCTGCGGGAAAAAGCAGGTGGGCGAGGATGTAAAGGGCTATCGGATAGAGGATTATAAAAAGGAATATCGGAACTTTCCATGTTCCGATGCCTTTGAGCGTATAACTTTCCCACCATTCGAGAATGTGTAAGACAAAAACAAACAGAATCCAGACCCCATACGGAAAATAGAACTTGCCTTTTGGCGGGTATTTGATGAATTCCGCGATCCCTGTTAAGATCGTGGTGATGCCGAGTCCGAGGATGATTGAGATGAGTACGATTACGTATTCAAACGGGGTCATTCAGGGGTTGATTTTCAATTTAAAATGATTCTAAATTACCTTTTTTCTCTGTCTGTTTGCATTCTGTCCATACCTTTCACGCCTTTTTCTGAAGCCGCAGATTTCGCACAAAAAAACGACAAAATATTGTGTGCGCGCGCAAATAAATTTGAAAAAATGAGTTGCAATAGTAGATTTGTGCCACTTGTTTTGGAAACGGACACTAACCTTATCATGAGAAAACCTTACCTTCATTCCTCGTGCAAGTCGTTGATCTTTATACTATTCCTATCATTATTTAGTTTAACAGCTTTTTCTCAAGAAATTTCACAAGAGCCTGCAGCGATTGCCGCCGGAAAGCAGCTATTTGATACGAATTGTAAGACCTGCCACCAAGTCCATAAAAAAGTTATTGGACCACCCCTTGCCGCGGTGTATGAAAGAACCCCTTCAATTGACTGGATCAAATCCTTTGTAAAGAATTCCTCGGCGGTCATTGCCAGCAACGATCCGTACGCAGTCAGCCTTTACAACCAGTTCAACAAGACCACAATGACGGCCTTTACGTCATTGAAAGACGAGGATATCATGAACATCCTTGCCTACATAAAAGCCGAAACGGTCAAAGGACCCGATGTTGTAAAAAAAGACGGGCCGCCAGTTGACGGTCAACGCGCTGAGACCGCACCTCAATACCTGAACGTCATCCTCATCGGCATGGTCATCATTCTGATCTTGCTTGTGATCATTTTAGGATTCCTGATTTCATCCCTGAAGCGTTTTCTCGATCAGCGCACGCTCACAGAAGAGGAGCGCGAAGTCGTTCATTCGCCGATATCATTCGGTTCGGTTACACGCAGTCGCGGATTTATATTCGTGATCACGTTCCTCATTGTAGCCCTGGGCTTTAAGGCAGTGATCAACGGCCTGTTTTCCATTGGTGTCCAGCAGGGATATGCTCCAAAACAACCCATCGCATTCTCACACAAGATCCACGCAGGTCAATACGAGATCGACTGCAAATATTGTCACATCGGTGTAATGAAGGGCAAGAGTGCAACGATCCCTTCGCTTAATATCTGTATGAACTGCCACAACCAGATCAAAACCGGCACTAACACCGGTGAGCGGGAGATTGGAAAACTGGTGGATCACTATAACAACAAGAAACCGATCGAGTGGGTGCGCATTCACAACCTTCCTGATCTCGCATACTTCAACCATGCCCAGCACGTCAACGTCGGCGGAATTGAATGTCAGACCTGCCACGGCCAGATCCAGGAGATGGATGTTGTTCGTCAGCACTCGTTGCTGACGATGGGATGGTGTATCGACTGTCACCGTAAGACCGATGTCAATGCCCAGGGAAACGCTTACTACGACAAGCTCCTGGAACTGCATAAGCAGTCGAAAGGTCCGAACTCGAAAATGAAAGTCGAGGACATCGGCGGACTGGAATGTTCAAAGTGTCACTACTGACCGGATTGCTGGGACGCATGATCGTGGTCAACGGGGATAAGATCTCAAAATCGAAATAGAATAAAGTCGCGATAAACGCTTATATGAAAGATTCTAAAAAGGTATACTGGAAAGGCATCGAGCAACTTTCAAATCATCCTGATTTTGTAAAGCATGCGAACAGCGAATTTGCGCAGCCTGGTCCGGAAGAAGACTTGGGTCATTCACGAAGGGATTTCCTGAAAATGATGGGTTTCGGAATGGCCGCAGCATCGCTTGCAGCCTGTGAGGCTCCGCTCCGCAAGGCGATTCCTTATGTGCAGAAGCCGGTAGACGTGGATCCCAGCCTTCCAAGCTATTATGCCTCAACTTATACCAACGGTGGGGATTATTGCAGCATCGTTGTCAAGACCCGCGAGGGACGCCCTATAAAAATTGAAGGCAATGCGCTTTCAAATGTTACCAAAGGCGGGGTTAGTGCCCAGGTCGAAGCATCCGTCCTTTCGCTTTACGACAACTCCCGACTTCGTGGCCCGAAAGCTTCCGGCAAAAGGATCGAGTGGTCTGACCTCGACAATGAGGTGATCAGCAAGCTAAGCGACATCTCCGGAAAGGGAGGCCAGATCAGGATCATCAGCAATACCATTCTGAGCCCGAGCACAAAGGCGGTTCTCGAAAGATTCATAGCAAAATATCCAACAACCCAGCATATTCAGTACGATCAGAATTCCCATTATGGAATGCTGAAGGCGAATGAAGAATCGTTCGGCACCGCGATGATCCCGTCTTATGATTTCAGCAAGGCGAAGACGATTGTCAGCATTGCCGCGGATTTTCTCAATTGCTGGGGTTCAACGATTGAAAATGCCAAGCAATACGGCAGGAGCCGCGAGGTGGGGGATGACAAAAAAGATATGTCGCGCCACTATCATTTCGAATCGATCATGTCGATGACAGGCGCGAACGCGGATTACCGAACGCAGATCAAACCTTCGGAGGAAGGGGCCGTTGCAGTGCAGCTTTATAACCTCATTGCTTCGAAGGCGGGCAGGGCTACAGTACCGGGGGGAGTGGAAAAACCAAATCTCGCCAGTGCCGCCGAGGATCTTTGGGCCAGTCGCGGTAGCGCCCTTGTGGTTGCCGGCTCCAACGACAAATCGGTACAGCTCGTCGTCAACGCGATCAATGATATGCTCGGTAGCTACGGATCAACCATCCTGCCAGGCAACCCGGTGAATTTCCGCCAGGGTAATGATGTCGCAATGGATACTTTTGTTTCCGATCTCAAAAGAGGCAGCATCAGCGGCGTCATTTTCTACAACTGCAATCCGGTTTACGATCATCCAAGAGGAAAAGAGATCGCTGAGTCAATCAAGAATATTGCCTTGTCGGTACATACAGGATATAAAGAAGAAGAAACAGGAGAGGTTACTGTCTATCTGGCTCCGGATCATCATTTCCTCGAAGCATGGAATGATGCCGAGCCGAAGAAAGGAAGTTTCAGTCTTGCCCAACCTGCAATCACACCAATCTTCAAGAGCCGTGCTGCACAGGAGAGCCTGCTGATCTGGGCTGGTGAAACGCAGACTGACTATTTTGAATTTGTAAGAAATAACTGGAGAACCTGGTTCTATACAAACCAGGCTTTTGACTTCCAGACTTTTTGGGATAAATGTCTTTATGATGGCGTTTACGAAAGCGGTGCGGCCGGACAATCCGCTGTCTCATTTGGTGGTAATGTTTCTGCTGCGGCCTCAGCGATCACGGAGAACGGAAAGAACGCGGGTGGTTTCGAGCTGGTAATTTTCGAGAACGGATCTGTCGGAAATGGATCGCAGGCAAACAACCCGTTATTGCAGGAATTGCCAGAACCTATCACCAAGGTGGTTTGGGGTGACTATGTTACCATCTCACCAAAAGATGCCCCGAATATTTCTTTCAGCGAAAGCATTACCAAGCTGGGTAAGATTACAGTTGCAGGGAAGGAAGTTTCTGTTCCTGTGCTTATCCAACCCGGACAAATGCAGGGAACAATAGGCATCCCGTTAGGATATGGAAGAACAAAAGGCGGTAAGGTCGCTGAAAAAGTCGGCGGCACGAATGCATATCCGCTGATCAGCTTTGTCAACGGCTCACTCAGTTACGCGGCCTCCAATGTGACCTTCGAGATCATTGAAGACTCAGACTACCAGATCGCGCAAACCCAGACGCACGATACATACATGGGCCGGAAAACGGTGGTCCAGGAAACAACCCTTGACAAATTCAGGGACGGCAGTTTCAAGGAGGATCACTATCAGCCGATGATCAATACGTGGAAGTCTCCTGATCATAAAATGGATCCGGAGAAATTATCCATCTGGAAAAACCACGACTACCACAAGCATCATTGGGGTATGGCAATCGACCTCAATACATGTACCGGTTGCGCGGCCTGTATCGTAGCCTGTAATGTGGAGAATAACGTGGCCCTTGTCGGCCGCGAGGAAGTCATTAACAGAAGGGAAATGCATTGGCTCCGTATCGACCGCTATTACGCCAGCGATGCGCCGGTGGACGATTGGAGAGGTATGGAGAAAGCCGCCGATAACCCGGAAGTTGTGTTCCAGCCGATGTTATGCCAGCATTGCAATAATGCGCCGTGTGAGACTGTTTGCCCTGTTGCGGCAACCACCCACAGCACCGAAGGCATCAACCAAATGACTTATAATCGTTGCATCGGTACACGTTATTGTGCCAACAACTGTCCTTATAAAGTAAGACGTTTCAACTGGTTCAAGTACCATGACAACCGTCAGTTCGAGGTCGAGAACCCGGCCATGAACTCTGACCTTGGCAAGATGGTCCTTAACCCTGATGTCACAGTGCGTTCACGCGGCGTAATGGAAAAGTGTTCGTTTTGCGTTCAGCGTGTTCAGGCCGGCAAACTGCAGGCGAAAAAGGAAAGGCGCAACGTGCGCGACGGAGAAGTTGTCACCGCGTGTGCTGCAGCGTGTTCTACCGGCGCCATCTTGTTTGGCGACTTTAACGATCCGGAAAGCAAGGTTGCCAAACTTCTCAAGATCAGGCCGCTTGATCCCGACAGGCCGCACATCAACGACAAGGAAGCTGACAATCCGAGAGCGTACAGCGTGCTGGAAGAAATTAACACCCGTCCGAATATTTTCTACCTGACCAAGGTGAGGAACAAGGGCGAGGCAAAAGCATAATATTAACTGAGGCAAACAAACGGATAAGCATAAACGACAATGGCAGTAACTTCGGCAATTCGTGAACCTTTAATAACCGGCGCAAAAACGGCGAAGGATGTTTCGCATGACATCTGCCGTCAGGTGGAAAATAAACCAGTGAGGTCGTGGTACATCGGTATGGCCATCGCGCTGGCGATGCTTGCGTTTGGTTTGTACGCAATGGCGATGCTCTTATGGCACGGGATAGGCATGTGGGGTTTGAATAAGACCGTTGGTTGGGCATGGGATATTACAAACTTCGTCTGGTGGGTTGGTATTGGTCACGCCGGAACATTGATCTCGGCGATTCTTTTATTGTTCCGTCAGCGCTGGAGAATGTCCATCAACCGTGCTGCGGAAGCGATGACCATCTTTGCCGTTATTTGTGCGGCCTCGTTCCCAGCATTGCACATGGGACGTTTGTGGCTGGGCTTTTACTGGGCTCTCCCGCTGCCCAACGCGCTCGGATCACTCTGGGTTAACTTCAACTCACCGTTACTTTGGGACGTTTTCGCGATCTCGACCTATTTCACCGTTTCGCTGGTGTTCTGGTATATGGGACTTATCCCGGATTTTGCGACCATCCGCGACCGCGCTGTTGTGCAGGGAGCCAAGGTCCGTGCGAACATCTATAATGCTTTGAGTTTTGGATGGCAGGGAGGCGCAAAAACGTGGATGCGTTATGAATCCGTCGCGCTGATCCTCGCAGGTTTGTCAACACCTCTGGTGTTGTCTGTTCATACGATCGTATCCATGGACTTTGCGACCTCTGTGATTCCCGGATGGCATACGACGATCTTCCCGCCATACTTCGTTGCGGGAGCGATCTTCTCCGGTTTCGCGATGGTGTTAACGCTGTTGCTGGTGACCCGTGCAATGTTCAAGTTGGAGGACTACATCACGGTTTATCATATCGAACTGATGAACATCATCATCATCGTCACGGGTTCGATCGTGGGTATAGCCTATATCACCGAGTTGTTTATCTCCTGGTACTCCGGAGTTGAATATGAAGGTTACGCATTCTATAACCGTGTTCAGGGTCCGTATGCATGGGCGTACTGGTCTATGATGACGTGTAATGTTATTTCGCCGCAGCTGTTCTGGATCAAAAAGATCCGCACGAGCATCGTTGCGACTTTTGTCCTTTCGATCGTCGTAAACATCGGAATGTGGTTTGAACGTTTTGTGATCATCGTTACTTCGTTGCACAGGGATTACGTTCCGTCAAGCTGGACGATGTTCCATCCGACGATTTATGATATCGGCGAATACGTTTTCACTTTCGGATTTTTCTTCACGGCGTTCCTGCTTTTCGCGAAGTTCTTCCCTGTGATCAATATGGCCGAAGTGAAGAGTATTCTTAAAGCTACTTCCGAAGCGCAGCATGCTGAGCCGAAAGAAGTCGAAAAGACGACCGTGCATTAATATTTTGAATTGAAAATACAGCCTTAAATATGGACGTAAATAAGAATTTTATCGTAGGCGTTTTTGAAGACGAGGATGTGCTTATCGATGCTGTTCACGCCGTGAGAGGGACTGGTGTCAAGATACACGAAGTTTATTCTCCGTTTCCCGTACACGGGCTGGATGAAGCACTGGGCTACACACGAACCCGTCTTCCGATCGCAGCTTTCCTGTTCGGAATGACCGGTACAATCCTCGCGTTGGTGATGCAGATCTGGATGCTGGGTTACGACTGGCCCATGATCATCGGAGGAAAGGATTTCGCCGCACTTCCGCCATTTATCCCTGTAACATTTGAGTTGACTGTACTGCTGTCGGCCTTGGGAATGGTAGCGACGTTCCTGATCGTCAGCGATATGAAACCGTATGCATGGCCGATGCAGTTCGACGTGCGAAGCACCGATGACAAACACGTGATGGCAATCGACCTTGCGACGAACAGAGGCATGACAACGGATAATCTGACGAGACTCCTGAAGGACGCCGGAGCTTCGGAAGTCAACCTGAAAACTTTTAATTAATTACGATCAGAAGATATGCGCTTACTCAGAAGCATTATTGTGGGATTTGCCGGGTTAACCCTGCTCGCGTCATGTGGTGCGGGAGGAGAGGATCAGGGCACTGAATACGCTCCCAACATGTATCATTCAGTGGCCTATGAACCTTACTCACAGATCGATGACTGGGATGCCGGAAGATGGTTAACCTCGATCGATTACCCCAAAGATCCCATGCACGACTCAACCGGTCATGCCGAGTTCTACAATTCCAATATTTATAATCCCAACCGCATGAACATGCGTGAGCCCGCACCCAATACGGTCCGAAGAAACGCACAGGGATGGTTGCCCTACAGGCTTCCAAATGATTCGACCGGACTTCGCCTTGCGAACAGGCTGAGAAATCCCCTGGATTCGACTGCCCAAGTTCTTGCAGAAGGGAAGGCCCTGTATGAGATGTATTGCGATCATTGTCATGGCGCCAAAGGGGCCGCAGACGGAAAAGTGGCAACGGGTGTTAAGGTGGATGACAAAGAAAAAAGTGCATATGCCGGTGTCGCGAATCTGACAGGCGCCGCCTATAAAAACATTTCCGAAGGACATATATTTCACGTGATCACGTACGGCAAGGGACTGATGTGGCCTCATGGGTCGCAGGTCAGCCCGGAAGACCGGTGGAAGATCGCCAAATACGTAAAGGCATTGCAGAAATAATTACTGAACCACGAATGAATATTGCCGCGGGCAAAACAACGAATAATTAAAGAAAAATGGCTCACCATATTACAGTTGAAGACGAACAATATGTATTCAGGACACAATCCAGGAATAAGCTGCTGATTCTTCTTGGAACCGGTCTGTTCCTGTTGCTTGCCGGAATATTCACAAGCATGAACGAAGAGAAAAAAGGGGGTGAGCACGAAGGAGGCCATGCATCTGTCAACGCACACGAGCTGGTTGCAAGCGCGCAGCCGAATACATCCGCCGAAGCCGAAAGCCACGAAGCAGGCGCCGAACATGAAACAAGGCCCTGGTTGAAACGTCTCTATACGAGCCTTTGGATGAACAACGTTTTCTTCACAGGCCTTGGGATCATCGGATTATTCTTTGTGGCAATTCAGTACGCCGCACAGGCAGGATGGTCTACCGGAATCCTGCGTGTACCCCTGGCGATGGGCAGCTGGATACCCATTGCGGGGATCCTGATGATAGTTCTATGGTTTATTACCGGCCACGATATTTTTCACTGGACGCATGATTCCCTCTATGCAGCAGGCACTGCAACGTTTGACCCGCTTATCAATAAAAAGGCGCCGTACTTTTTCTGGCCCGGCCCAGCGGGCGGATTTCCGATATTTTATATCCTGCGAATGGTATTGTTCTTTGGCCTTTGGTATATGTTCTTCATCACCATCCGCAGAAGAATGCTTGATGAGGATATCGAACCCAATGTCGAATATTTCTACAGAAACCGGGTGACGTCTACCTGGTTCCTGATTGTTTTCGCTATTTCTTCCTCGGTTGCAGCATGGGATTGGATCATGAGCATAGACACCCATTGGTTCAGCACCATGTTCGGATGGTATATGTTCGCGAGCTGGTGGGTGACGGGGCTCGCCGTAATCACACTGATCGTTGCCGGCCTGATCGACGCGGGGTACCTGAGGATCGTAAATTCGAACCACCTTCACGACCTTGGCAAATTCTGTTTTGCATTCTCGATCTTCTGGACCTACATCTGGTTCAGCCAATACCTGCTGATTTGGTATGCAAACATTCCGGAAGAAACCGTGTACTTCGTCGAAAGACGTTTTACGAGTCCTTATAGCTGGATATTTTATGTCAACCTGGTGATGAACTTTGTACTGCCTTTCCTGCTTTTCATGACCCGGGATGCAAAACGCCAGTTGTCGACTTTGAAGCTTGTATGTCCGATCATTATCGTTGGACACTGGTTTGATTTCTATAACATGGTGACACCGGGGGTGATGAAAAACGATGGTGCCCTTGGAATTCTGGAGATAGGCCTGGCGCTGATCTTTGTCGCTGTATTCCTTCTGGTTGTTTTGAGCAGCCTGGCAAAGGTTCCGCTCATCGGAAAGAATCACCCGTTGTTGCAAGAAAGTCTTCATCACCACATTTAACAGATAGCGCTTTATGATGAGTTTGATTATTGGTTTAGGTGTCATTCTGATTCTGTATATCCTATATCTGATATTCAGGGTTGGCAGCCTTGTGAATATTGCCAAAGGAAAAAAAGTAGACGTCCGTGTTGACTCCAGCAACGGCATTAATGCAAGCCTGTTCATTGTTTTCATGCTGGTGAGTCTCGGTAGCTTTTTCTGGTATTCCTATACATTTTTCGACGACTACACAATTCCGCTCGCTTCCGAACATGGTAAAAAAATAGATTCCGTATTCTGGATCACGATGGGCGTTACAGTGGTGGCGTTTAGCATCATCAGCGTTGTGATGTTCATATTCCTGTACAAATATCAATACAACACCCAACGCAAGGCCTCCTATTACCCCGATAACCATTACCTGGAGCTTACCTGGACGATCATCCCGGCTATTGTACTGGCGTTGCTGATCTTTACCGGACTTAGGGCGTGGAATGAGATCACGAGTCCCGCCGGGGCGGATGCGGAGGTGATTGAGATCGTGGGTCAGCAGTTTGCCTGGACCCCGCGTTACTCGGGGGTCAAAGACAACCAGTTGGGTAAATATAATTTCCGGCTGATCGATGCGGTCAATCAATTCGGCCTGGACCTTTCGGACAAGAACTCGTTTGATGATTTTTCTTCGCTTGAGCTTCACCTTCCAAAAGGAAAAGAGATCCTGTTGAAGATCCGCGCGAAAGATGTGTTGCACAGCGTATTCCTGCCGCATTTCCGCGTCAAGATGGACGCCGTTCCCGGCATGCCGACGCAATTTAAGTTTATGGCAACCAAGTCAACCGCTGAAATGCGCGATGAGATCGGCAACCAGAATTTCAACTACGAGCTGGCGTGTACGGAAATTTGCGGTCAGGGCCATTTCTCGATGAAACTTACAGTGATTGTTCATGAACTTGAAGAATACGAGCAATGGAAAAAAACACAGCAGCCCTGGTTGCAGTTAAATCCTGAGTATCTGAAAAAGGTACCTGCGGAATTACAGGAAGCTGCCATGATCAAGGCTGGACTTCAAAAAGATCCAGGTTCGACGGTAGCGGAGACTGATGTTAAATAAGATTAAAGAATTCAGCACATGGCAACAACAGATATTCACATTCAACATGATGTTCACGGTCACGAGGCGCACGAGCACGAACATCACGAAGGCAATTTTTGGTCGAAATATGTTTTTAGCGAAGACCACAAAGTCATTGCGAAACAATTCCTGATCACGGGGATCTTCTGGGCACTGCTCGGAGGTATTCTTTCGGTGATTTTCCGTTTGCAACTCGGTTTCCCGGATGCGAACCTGGAATGGCTGCGGCCAGTGCTTGGAGGCTGGATTACGGCAGAGGGGAAACTGGATCCTGAATTCTATCTCGCACTTGTTACCATGCACGGCACGATCATGGTGTTTTTCGTGCTCACGGCCGGCCTCAGCGGAACATTTTCAAATTTCCTCATTCCGCTTCAATGCGGTGCGCGCGATATGGCGTCGGGATTCATGAACATGCTCTCGTACTGGTTCTTTTTCGCGTCGAGTGTTGTGATGTTTACCTCGTTCTTCCTGTCAACCGGCCCTGCTTCGGGTGGATGGACAATTTATCCTCCGCTCAGCGCGCTGCCGCAGGCAATGCATGGCTCGGGACTTGGAATGACCTTGTGGCTGGTGTCCATGGCTTTGTTCATTATCAGCTCCCTGCTTGGAAGCATCAACTACATCACGACGGTTATTAACATGAGAACCCACGGTATGTCTTTCGCAAGACTGCCGCTGACGATCTGGGCGTTTTTCTTTACTGCGATCATCGGTATACTTTCGTTCCCGGTTCTTTTTGCTGCCGCACTGTTGCTGATCTTTGACCGCAGTTTTGGAACGAGCTTTTACCTGTCAGATATTTTCATCGGCGGAGAAGCTTTGGCCCATTCAGGTGGGAGTCCCATCTTGTTCCAGCATTTGTTCTGGTTCCTTGGTCACCCTGAAGTGTACATCGTGCTGCTTCCTGCACTCGGGATCAGCTCGGAGATCATTGCAACGAATTCGCGCAAGCCAATCTTCGGTTACAAGGCAATGGTTGGGTCCATGCTGTTCATCGCGATCCTTTCCTTCATTGTGTGGGCGCACCATATGTTCGTAACCGGGATGAATCCATTCCTGGGATCGATCTTTATGTTGTTGACCCTCATCATTGCAGTGCCTTCCGCAGTGAAGATATTCAATTATGTAACCACACTCTGGCGTGGTAATATCCGGTTTACGCCGGGCATGCTTTTCTCGATCGGTCTGGTTTCTTTCTTCCTTACAGGTGGAATTACCGGCGTTTTCCTTGGAAACTCCGCCATCGACATTCAGCTCCACGACACTTACTTCGTCGTCGCACACTTTCACCTGGTAATGGGCAGTGCCTCTTTCTTCGGAATGCTGGCAGGTATTTATCACTGGTTCCCGAAAATGTTCGGGCGGATGATGAGCAACACGTTAGGGTACGTTCACTTCTGGATCACGTTTGTCGGCGTATATCTCGTGTTCTTCCCCATGCATTACATCGGCATGGCCGGTTTCCCGAGAAGGTATTATTCGTGGACAAATTTTGAAACCTTCAGCGGATTCTTCGACCTGAATATGCTGGTCAGCGTTGCCGCGATCATCACGCTCTCCGCGCAGTTCATTTTCCTTTTCAATTTCTTCTACAGCATTTTCCGTGGCAAACTCGCGCCTGCCAACCCATGGTTTTCGAATACACTCGAATGGACCACACCGAGACATCCCGGGCATGGAAACTGGGTCGGGGAAATTCCTTCGGTTTACCGCTGGCCCTATGATTACAGCAAGCCTGGTGCAAAAGATGATTACATCCCTCAGCATATTCCGTACTCGGAAACCCCTGAGTCAAATCTTCCGCACGAGAATGAGCTGATCAAACTGGAAACTTCCGGAGGCGAGGGTGCAATCATCGTTGAAGGAAAAGGACATCATTAGGCACCGCCTGCCGGCGCTGTTCAGTTGTTTAAAAGTTCAGGCAGTCTGTTTGCAACGCAAGGGACTTCAAGCTTTCAACCTGTTAAATCATGCGATCCTTTCGGCGACTGACCATCACAACCCTAGTGGCTGTTTACGTGCTCATCCTCGTTGGAGGGATTGTGAGAAGCACGGGGTCGGGAATGGGATGTCCGGACTGGCCAAAATGTTTCGGAAGCTGGGTTCCGCCCAAATCAGTATCTGAGCTGCCCGCGAATTATAAGGAGATCTATGCCCAATACCGCGAAAAGAAGAATGTCAGGTTCGCAAAATACCTGAGATTCATTGGCCTGCGCGATACTGCCGAGAAACTGCAAACGGACAAGAGCATTCTTCAGGAAGCGGATTTCAACCCAACCAAAACGTGGGTTGAATATCTCAACCGTGTTGTCGGTGTGATCATCGGGCTGATGATCTTTGCAGTTTCGGTTTCATCGCTCAGGTTCTGGCGAACGGACCGCTCGCTGACGCTGCTGGCAATCGGGACTTTCCTGTTGGTTGGATTTCAGGGCTGGATCGGTTCCTTCGTCGTATCCAGCAATCTCACGCCATGGACCGTTACGGTTCACATGTTTTTGGCGCTGGTGATTGTTGCTATGCTTTTTTACCTTGTCCACCTTTCCGATCCGGTCAAGGACAACTTTCAGACGCCGCTGGGATTCTGGTGGTTGCTCAGCTGCATCGCAGTGCTGTTGGTGCAGGTGCTCCTGGGAACCCGTGTTCGTGAGGCGATCGATGTGGTGGCTGGCTCCCTGCCCCGCGAATACTGGATTTCCGAGTTGGGGGAGACATTTTCCTTACACCGGTCTTTTTCATGGATCGTATTAATCCTTCATGTTGGATTGATATTGAATTTGCGTAAAACTGAAGGCTTAAAAGCTTTCCCGCTTACGCTAATCCTGCTAATTTTAGGGACGATTTTAACAGGGGTTGGAATGGCCTTTTTTGCTGTTCCTGCCTTTCTTCAGCCAGTGCATTTGTTACTGGCCACGGTTAGTTTCGGGATGCAGTTCAGGCTGCTATTAAAATTAAAAGGAAACGTAAAGCAAGTGCTGGCAGATTGATATGTTTACGCTAACCCTATCCGGCTTACCACTCATTATTGCCAAATCCAGGGCGTACTTCGAATTATTAAAATTCCGTTTGTCATTCCTTGTTGCGTTCTCCTGCGTTTTCGGATACATGCTTGCCTCTCCGGCAATTGACTGGCAGGTGCTTGCAATGCTTTTTCTTGGCGGGTTCCTTTTGTCTGGAGGTTCCGTTATTCTAAACCAGATAATTGAAAAGGATCTTGACGCGCTGATGTCGAGGACGATGAACAGGCCCCTTCCCACGGGAAGATTGTCGACCCGCGAGGCGTTGCTGTTTGCTATGATCTGTCTGGTTGCGGGTACCACGATCCTTCAGTTCTACACCAATATTCTTACAACATCACTATCAGTGTTGTCGATGGTCTTATACAGTTTCGTATATACCCCCCTGAAACGTGTGGGGCCTGTCGCAGTATTTGTTGGCGCTATTCCCGGGGCTTTGCCGCCATTGCTGGGATGGACCGCGTCGACTGGAACTATCAGTTACGAAGCGCTGATCATCTTCGGCATTCAATTCATCTGGCAGTTCCCGCATTTCTGGGCTATCGCCTGGGTTGCGGACGAGGATTACAAAAAGGCCGGCTTCAAGCTGTTGCCGTCAGGAGGGGAAAAGGATCTGAGTACTGCCATCCAGATCATGGTGTATACCATGTGCCTGATACCGCTGGGTTTATTGCCTGCATCTTTTGGGATCACGGGAATCAATTCGGCCATTGTTGCAACCGTGTGCGGAGTTCTTTTCTTTGCACAAACATTTTCGCTGATGCGTTCGGGTGACCGAAAGTCAGCGCTGAAGATCATGTTCGGGTCGTTTTTGTATTTGCCGATCGTACAGATCGCATATTTATTGGATAAAATCTGAAAGAAGGGATGAGTAATACCATGTCAAGTGAGTTTAAGATTATAGAAGAGGCCAAAAAACCGCTTTCGATGCATCCGAAGAAGTTTGCATTGTGGTTGTTTATCGCCAGTGTGATCATGCTTTTCGCCGCATGGACGAGTGCCTATATTGTGAAGCGCGGCGATATCGGTTGGTCGGAAATCATTTTGCCGCAGCAGTTTTATGTCAACACAGTCATCATCGCGCTGAGCAGTGTTTCAATGATCTGGGCCGTTCGGGCGGCAAGACAAAACAGCAGGGACCAACTTAAAGTGGCTATCACCATCACCATGGTCCTCGGTCTCGCGTTTTTGGCTGGGCAATTTCTTGCGTATGCCGAGATGGTGGCGTTGAAACAATTCTTGACGGGTGGGAATGTGTCGCATTCATTCATTTATGTGATCAGCGGAGCACACGCCGCTCACGTAATCGGAGGCGTGTTTTACCTGGTAATCGTGTTTTTTTCTGCATACAGGAACCAGGTGCATTCCGGTGCCATGACGCGGATAGAAATGTGCGCTACTTATTGGCATTTTTTGGGTCTTCTTTGGCTATATTTATTCGTTTTTTTAATATTGAATCCATAAATTGAAATAAAACAATGGCTAGTACTTCAACAACAACCGTTCAGGCTCCAGGCAGAAGCGTATGGGATGGCGGAGTATCACCGATGGGTGCCAGTTATGGCAAGCTGATGATGTGGTTCTTCCTGCTTTCCGATGCGTTCACCTTCTCCGCATTACTGATCACTTACGGCCTGGTGCGTTCTTCACATGCTGCCTATGCGGGTGATGTTGATCTTTTTGTGTTCTCACCGGATTACTGGCCAATTCCGGAAAAGGTATTTGATTCAGTCCCCTTTATCATGGACTATCTCCACGCCTGGGGATTTGAAAACGCGCCCCTTATTTTCGTGGGCTTGATGACTTTTATTTTGATCATGAGCTCCGTAACGATGGTGCTTGCGGTTGAAGCGGGCCATCGTATGGATCGTCTGGCGGTTGAAAAGTGGATGCTTTGGACGATCATTGGTGGTATCACCTTTTTAAGTTGCCAGGCCTGGGAATGGACACACTTCATTCATGGAGCGCATGAGGGAAGTGCAGTTGCAGAAGGGACGAAATATTTTGGCGCAAGCCTTTCACAGAACCAATACGGTCCGCCGGACTTCGCCGCTTTCTTTTTCTTTATCACAGGTTTCCACGGGTTCCACGTATTCAGCGGTGTCTGTTTGAATTTCCTGATATACTACAATACCGTGATGGGCGTCTACGACCGGAGAGGGCATTACGAAATGGTTGAGAAAGTCGGTCTGTACTGGCACTTTGTAGATCTTGTTTGGGTCTTTGTGTTTACCTTCTTCTACCTCGTTTAACTGACAAAATACAGATCATGGCACATATTGAACATTCAGCTCCCCGAATCACCGTTCTTCCTCCGAATAAAGAGAAAATCCGAAAGCTTTGGACAGTTGCTGCGATACTTGGCGCAGTCACCGTGTTTGAATTTGCCGTAGCTTTCCTCGTTTCGCACGAATATCAGACCTTGCGGGTATGGATATTCATTGGAATGACAATTGTCAAAGCGGCTTATATCGTTGGCGAATTCATGCACCTGGCTCATGAGGCCAAAGTTCTGATCTGGTCAATTCTTATACCGATGGTGTTTGTCATATGGATGCTGGTAGCCTTCGTATATGAAGGAATGGCAATCGCCGAAGTAAGGAACTTGTTTTAAAATCAAGATGAAGAAATATTGGAAGGCTTGGGGCACTGAACCTGAGCCTTTTTAATTCAATGCTGTGAGTAGAAAAATGCCGATCCTGTTCCTGGGACTGTTACTGCCTGTCCTGGTCTTTGTGTTTCTCAAATTTTTCGGAAGGAACCAGTTTGATGTACCGCTTCTTTATGAAAATGGTGTGACGGAAATTCCCGAAGGATGTGGCCGCAGTTACCCGGCGCCGTACAAACTACCCGATAGTGTTCTGCTGAGAATTTATCCGGATTCGCTCGCTTCTGTTTTGCTGCTGGTAAACTTTGGCGATGAACCATCAAAACTTCAGGACATCATCACAAAATTTGACAGCGAATTAGCCGTTGTGACCGGCAAAGATATTACTATGGGCAGGAGCGAAGTCGAAGCGGTGAGGAGATGCGTTCTGCTGCTTGAGGAACCTTATGACATGGTGTTAATTGATAGTGAAAAAAATATCCGCGGTCACTACAATGGCGCCGATCGCGACGAACTCGACCGGCTGGAGGCCGAGATAACAATCATCTTAAATAAATACTAATGAATTCCAATATAAACACACTTGAAAGAAAAGATCCATACCGCAAACTCATCATCATACTCTCGGTATTGATACCCATTGTCGTTGCGGCTTTATTCAGGGTGAAGATCCCTGGTTATGATTTTTCATTTCTGCCGCACATCTATGCAAGTATTAATGGCCTGACCGCACTGTTGCTTGTGGTTGGTGTGATGGCTATCAGAAGAGGAAAACGCCGGCTTCATGAACGCATCATGAAGACCTGCATTTTTCTTTCGGCAGCTTTTCTGCTGATGTATGTGCTATACCATACGACCAGCGAGTCTACCCCTTACGGCGGCACCGGAAGTTTGCGTTATGCATACTATTTTATCCTGATCACGCACATTTTACTTTCGGTTGCTGTTATCCCTTTTGTGTTGTTTACTTTTGCCAGGGCGTTGTCCGGTAATTTTGAAAGGCACAGGGCTCTTGCTAGATTTACATATCCGATCTGGTTGTACGTTGCGGTGACTGGAGTGATCGTATACGTGATGATAAGCCCGTATTATCAATAAGTTATGAGGCGATTGCTGTTGTTGATTCTGTTTTTGATCTTGCAGGTTGTTCCCGCAGCCGCGCAGTGCGCCATGTGCCGCTCAACACTGGAGAATAACTTCAGCAATGGCAACCCCGGTATAGCGTCGGGTATAAACACCGGTATCCTGTATCTGCTTGCAATGCCTTATCTCGCCATCCTGATCCTCGGATACCTTTGGTATAAATCCAGTAAGAATGCCAGAAAAAACCTTCCTGACAGCATTGCTTGAGGGTAAATGCCCGCAATGTCGTATTGGGGATATGTTTTCCTATCCGGCGTCCAACTTCCGTCGATTCAATGTCATGAATATGACCTGCCCGCATTGCGGCCTCCGGTTGGAACCGGAACCCGGTTTTTACCAGGGTGCGATGTATGTTAGTTATGGTTTCACGATCGCCTGCATGATAATCGTGAGTCTGATACTTTACTTTTTTTTCGGACATCCTTCGGAATGGGTCTATATCGGCGTGGTTGTGGCGGCAATGCTTCTCCTTGTCCCTTTGAACTATCGGTACTCGCGAATCTTGTTTCTTTACCTTTTCGGCGGTGTTCGTTACAAGCCGCCGCAGTCAAACTAATTGATTAACTTTATTGGTCATCAAAGTTAATCGGTTTGAAAGGAAAAAATTCGGTATACTTTTTCACGTCCATTCTCTTTCTCGCAGCTGGCCTGCTTTCCCATTATTTCTCATTGCAGGAAACTTCGGCGGACACACTCGCAAGAAAGATTGCGCTCAATCTTGAAAGGGAATTGAAGAAAGTGGACGCTGATTTCTCAGGCATTTCAGACGATGCGCGTGCGCTGAATGAGCGGGAGGCAACATATCCGCTTTTTCTATACCGTGACGACGCACTGGTGGCGTGGACCGACAATTCATTTGTTCCATCCATGCAGCAGGTAGCAGACACATTCAATATAAAATTATTGCGCGGTGGCAGTGAATCTTACCTCCTAAAGAAAAAAGTATTGGCAAATGGAGGTATGCTGGTGGCAGTAATCAAATTGCTTCGCACATACCCGATTAGCAACGACTTTTTCGCGCCGGAATATAACGCCCGCGTATTACCCTCTGCAGATGTAAGGATACTTGACATGGTTTCGCCGACCGGCAAAGAAGTGTGTGTCGATAATGAATGTTATTTCAAGGTTGTCTTTGTTTCCAGTTCTGCCACCGTCGACAAGACCGGGCGGACGATCACATTCGTTCTGTTGTCGATTTCGTTGCTCAGCTTCATCCTGCTAAGTTTTCATAATCTTCCCCGGGTGACAAAACGCTATTCGGAGTTGGGGTTCATATTCCTGCTTATTGTTTTTGGTCTGTTGCGCCTTTTGCTGACGATAACAGGTTTCCCACGTAACTTCATTTCTTCTCCATTATTCGATCCGCAGGTGTTTGCCGTCTCATCAGTAAACGCTTCGCTTGGGGATCTGTTCATCAACCTATTGGCGGTTGCCGTCCTTAGCTTTTATGTGTTCCGGAATTACTACCGTTTTTATCTTCAGCGACTCAAAACACATCGGGTGCTTTCGTGGCCAATTGGAATATTTTCCGGGCTCTGTATATTGTTCGCCTGGTTGTTCCCGTTCGTTGTAATTCAAACCCTTTACAACAACTCGCCGATCATCATCGACATTTCCCAGTCGCTGCAATTTGACGTCCTGCGCACTATCGCGATTTGTTCTGTATTGATTTCGGGAGTCTGCTCCTTTCTGTTTTCCCACGCGTTTATCCGGACCCTCATTGCTTCCGGCCCGAAAACAAAAGTGATGGCTTGTTTCCTCGTTTCAGTGGTGATTTTTTTAATCATCAATGAAATTACGCAACAGCAATACATCGTGCCCCTTGTGCTTTCAACCTTATACTTCCTGGCAGTCTATTTTCTCGACCTGTACAATCGCCTGAAGAACCTGAATTTCGGCACGTTCGGATACCTTTTTGTGGCGATCTTTTTCCTTGCCATTAACGGATCCTACGCGATACAATATTTCACGCAAAAGGAGAAAATCGAAAACCAGTTCAGATTTGCGAGCAACTTTTTGATTGATCGGGATTACTTTGGCGAGTATTTATTATTCGACGCGTCGCAAAAGATCGCGAAAGACGCCTTTATCCAGAGCCGCATCGCCAGCCCTTTTTTTGGCAAGGAAGCCATCCGCCAAAAAATCCGCCAGATCTTCCTTCCGAGTTATTTCAACAAATACGATGTCGACATTTACATCTTCAATTCGATCGGAGATCCGGTCGATTACGGATCGCTCTCCCTGTCGGATTTTCTGAGGATATACGATGAGGATGCCTACAAGACACAGTACGAAGGCATCCGTTTCATTGACAACCCGGGCTCTGATGTCGCGCAAAGGTATTTGGTCATTACTCCCGTGGTTCGCGCGGGCATTACGATGGCGCATATCGTGATCCAATTGTCACTCAAGAAGATCATCCCGGAAACTGTTTATCCTGAGCTTCTGGTCGATTACAGTTATCAGCAGTTTTACCATACCGAAGACCTGAGCTATGCGGTTTACTCCAATAAACATCTGCTTTTTACTTCCGGAGAATTTAATTACGAACGTTTTTTTGATCCGTATCATTTCGGGAATCCCGATCTCTACATTAAAGGGCTGTCCTTTTCGGGTTTTGACCACATCGCCGTCGAGGACCAGGGGACGCGGGTTGCCATTGTTTCTTCGAAAAATATTCCGTTTACCTACAAGCTGGCGAATTTTTCATTCCTGCTTTCCCTTGGACTTTTTATTATCCTGATCATGATCTTTGGCCAGGGTATTTACCAGTATTTCAGAGGAAGCAGACTGTTCTTTTCGGCGCGTATCCAGCTTTACCTTTATCTCGCTTTCTTTATTCCACTGATCATTGTCAGCATCAGTACACTCAGCCTGACGAGCCGGTCCTCGCAACAGCAACTCAATGACGAGTACCTGAGCAAAAGCAAGAAATTTGGCGAACAGATGACCAATTACCTCGAGGAAGATTCCCTGGGCACGAACCCGGACAACCTTTCGCTGGAGAACCGTCTTACCGACCTCGCACAGCTTTCCAACCTTGACGCTAACATCTACGAACCGAGGGGTGTTTTGCTGGCCACCAGCCAGCCCCTGATCTTTGAACGCAACCTGCTGTCCGGCTACATCAATCCCGACGCCATCTCGAGGATCAGGAACGGCGAAAATCTTTTTGTCGAATCCGAGAAAGTCGGGCGGCTCAATTACTTCGTTTCATACGCCGTCTTGAAATCTCCGCAGAGTGGTAAGATGATCGGAATATTGGGAATCCCATTTTTTCAGTCGGCACACCTGCTCGAAAGAATACAGTCGGTGATCCTGATCAACATTCTGAATATTTTTGCCTTCATACTAATCGTCCTGTTACTGCTCTCTTACGTTGTTGCCGAAAGGTTGACATTCCCACTGCGATTCATTACACAATCGCTGCGAAGGACATCCCTGACGCGAATCAATACACCGCTGACGTGGCCTGCGGAAGATGAGATTGGTTTTATGGTGAAGGAGTACAACAGCATGTTGCACAAGCTCTCCGAAAGTAAAAGTGAGCTCGAACAAACCCAGCGTGAAAAAGCATGGCGTGAGATCGCCCAGCAGGTTGCCCATGAAATAAAGAATCCGCTGACCCCCATGAAACTAACTTTGCAGCAACTTGAGCGTTCTTTGCAGTCGGGCAACAATTCCCTTGAAAAAACGGAGAAAGCCGTCGCCACACTGCTTGGCCAGGTAGACACGTTAAATGACATCGCGTCCTCCTTCAGCGGTTTTGTGAAAATGCCGGACCCCGTGATCCAGCGGGTTGATGTTGTCGCCATTGTTAAACGGGCCATCGATTTACACAGCCCTACCGGCGAGATCCAATTCAAAACCATGATGAAGGAAGCGTGGGTTCTTGGCGATGCGCAATTGCTCAGCCGCACTTTTTCCAACATCATCCTCAATGCGCTCCAGGCGGCAAAACCAGGACAAAGCATATCCGTTCAGATCACCATCGAAAACATAAACGGTATGTGCCGGGTTATTTTCCGCGACAATGGCAAGGGCATCGAGCCGACGATCGCGGACCGCGTTTTTCTCCCTCACTTCAGCACCAAGAAATCCGGTTCCGGCCTTGGCCTTGCCATTGCAAAGCAGGCCATCGAGCAGATGAAGGGCAGGCTCTGGTTTGAAGCAAATGCGGGCGCCGGCACTTCGTTTTTCGTGGAGTTGCCTTTGATTGGTTCGTAATTTACAATGAAAACGGCACTTTATTGGGAGTCCGTTGTCCCTTAGAAATCGTCATCTCGAGCCTGCACTTTGCCTTATGAAAATCTGTACCGCCCGCGAGAGACCCCCTTACCAAAGGGCACGATAAAGACGTGCTGCACGGAGTTTTTTTAACTGATCATCCGTTCGGAGAGGCGTTATGACATTAAAACGTTGATTGGTGAAACTTGACTGGTGCAAGCGTGCTGCGTTAACGATCGATATTTCGTTTTCAACGTGAGAGTCGTTGGTACACCACCAGTTCGAAGTGTGCTTGGGCTGGGGGTCCTCGCGAACGTTCATTTCACGGATGAAACTTACCGGGCTCCTCCCTTCAGAAACTTTCGGCAGGCAGGCGGGATGACGATTTCATGGGATGGGAAGATTTCAGTTTTAGCTTTCTGCTTTTCTTGTAACCATTACCCAAAAGCGCAGTATCATCAAGGCAAGTCGCCAAAATCGATAATTTTCAATAAAAATGACTGGCCATGATACAGAATTACCTTGTCATCGCATTCCGCAACATCCTTCGGAACAAGCTTTTCTCGTTTGTGAATATCATCGGACTGGCCTTCGGCATGTCAAGTGCGCTCCTCATCTTCCTCTGGGTGAACGATGAATTGCTGGTCAACCGATTCCACTCCAACGTTGACCGGATCTATTCTGTAATGGAAAATCAAAAGTACAGCGATGGCAGACTTTATACCTTCAGCTCTACGCCGGGACCGATGGCGCCATTCATCAAAGAAAAGTATCCGGAAATTGAAAAGGCGTCCCGTTTTACCTGGGAGGTAAGCAACCTGTTCGCCTATAATGAAAAAGCATTTTACGAGTCAGGACGATATGCCGATCAGGATTTCCTGCAAATGTTCTCTTTTGCCCTCGAGGCGGGTGATGGAGAGTCTGCATTAAAGGAACCGAATTCAATCGTAATCAGCCAATCGATGGCCGCCAAATATTTCGGCGAAGATGATCCCCTGGGGAAAGCGCTGACAATGAATACGACAACACAATTTACGGTGACGGGTATTTTCCGGGATATCGGAAAAAATTCATCTTTACGTTTTGAGTATCTCCTTCCATTCGAGTTCTTCTTTGAGCAAAATAAATCCTGGCTGGCCGAATGGGATAACAACAACATCCGGACGTTCATCATGCTGAGCCCTGGCGCTGATCCGGCACTGTTCGCAGCGAAACTGAAACACGAGATAAAATCCCATGTCGAGACGACGAACGTTGAATTATTTATTCATCCTTTCGGTGATCTATATCTTTATGGAAATTTCGAAAATGGAAAAATTGCCGGTGGCCGCATCGATTATGTGAAGATTTTCTTCATTGTCGCGATTTTTGTTCTCGTGATCGCCTGTATCAATTTTACCAATCTCGCCACCGCGCAGGCTGCCAAACGGGCAAAGGAAGTCGGACTCCGCAAAGTCCTTGGTGCAGTGCCCCGGCAGCTATTCAAGCAGTTCATGGGCGAATCGTTTTTTACGGTATGCATTTCAGCGCTGATTTCGGTGCTGCTTGTGATGCTACTGATTCCGATGTTCAACGAGATTACCGGCAAACAGCTGGGGTTGAACCTGCTTGACTTTCGGATTGTAATGATCTTCGCGGCCATTATACTTTTCACCGCATTCCTGGCGGGAAGTTATCCGGCGATTTTTATTTCTGAATTTAAACCTGTCCAGGTACTCAAAGGGCAACTGAAAAGCGGGAGCGGGGCGGGATCGTTCCGGAAAGCGCTTGTTATATTTCAGTTTTCACTTTCAATCATATTGATCGTCAGCACCACGGTAGTATTCCGTCAAATGCAGTTCATGCAGAACCGCGACATTGGCTTTGACCGGGATAACGTTTTTTACATATGGATGGAGGGTGATGTCAACAAGAACTTCAATACTTTCCGCGAGCGTCTTGGATCCTCGCCTGGAATCGAAACCGTAACCGCTTCAGGCCAATTGCCGATCGAGATTGGAAATTCAACATCGGGTGTTCAGTGGGAGGGAAAAGATCCGGAGGAGCGGATCCTGTTTAGTAATCTGAACGTGGATTACAATTTCATCCAGTCTATGAAAATGGAAATCGTTGAAGGCCGGCCGTTTGATCCCAATCTTGTCACCGATAGCGCCAACTATATCGTAAACCAAAAGGCAATGGAAAAATTTGGATTTAAAGGGGCCACCGCCGGGCAGGATCTGACCATGTGGGAACGCAAAGGCAAGATCGTGGGTGTTGTGAAAGACTTCAACTTCGGGTCATTGCATAGTCCTATTGAACCGCTGATCATGCATATCAATCCACGGTGGCTCAGTTGTGTATTGGTGCGCGCCAAAAACGGTGAAACTGAGGCGGCGCTGCATTCCGCGGAAAGTCTCTGGAAAGAATACGCGCCTGGTTATCCATTCAAGTATTCTTTTTTGAATCACGATTGGGAACGTTTTTATCAATCCGAAGGACAGCGCGGTAAAGTATTCAATACGCTGGCTGTCTTATCCATTTTTATTTCCTGCCTCGGACTGTTTGGACTTTCGGCTTTCTCGGCCGAGCGTAGAACAAAAGAGCTTGGCATCCGAAAAGTGTTGGGTGCTACTATGCCGGGCCTCGTTCAGCTTATGAATAAGGAATTCGCTATCCTGGTGGTCGTGTCAGCGTGTATCGGATGTCCGGTGGCGTATTATCTTATGTCGCAATGGTTACAGGGGTACGCCTATCATGTAGACGTTGGATATCTTACCCTGCTGATCGCGGCCGCGATCTGTCTAACGATTGCGGTGGTTACAGTGTCCTATCATTCGTTGCGGGTTGCTGCGACGAATCCCGCGAAGAGTTTGCGGTATGAGTGACAGCAGACCGGCTAATCCATTACCGGTCCCGGAGGCTGCTCATTACTTTGTTGGCGAAAATGAAGTCGTCCAATTCCTTGACGTGGGAGTGGGTGATGTCGTCCTTGGTGCCTTCCCAAAGTTTTTGGCCTTTGTATATAAACAGGATCTTCTCGCCTATGCCCATCACGGAATTCATGTCGTGTGTGACGACAATGGTCGTGATGTTAAATTCTTCCGAGATATTATCAATAAGTTCGTCGATGAGCACGGAGGTTTGTGGATCGAGGCCGGAATTTGGCTCGTCACAAAACAGATAGTTTGGATTGTTTACAATTGCCCTCGCGATTCCCACACGTTTTTTCATGCCACCACTCAATTCAGAGGGCATCTTCTTGTTCGAATTTTCCAGGCCAACACGTTTAAGGCAGAAATTCACGCGGTCGAGTTTTTCCTCTTTGGCCATGTGGGTGAGAATGTCGAGGGGAAACCCGACATTTTGCTCGACATTTTTCGAGTCAAACAGCGCACCTCCCTGAAACAACATCCCGATCTCCCGCCTGATCTCGATCTTCGTATTGCGGTCCGCCTGGTAAAAGTCGCGACCATCGTATATGACGTGTCCCTGGTCCGGCTTCACCAGGCCGACGATACATTTCAGCAACACGCTCTTCCCCGTTCCGCTGGCACCGATGATCAGATTCGCCTTACCTTTTTCAAACGTCCCGCTTACGTCGCGCAGGATAGGACGATCGTCAAACGATTTTGAAATATTTTCGACTTTTATCATCAGGCGAGGAGTAATTGTGCCAGCAAATAATCTGCAATCAGAACAGCAATAACACTATTTGTCACGGCCTGGGTACTGGCAACACCAACTTCCAGCGCGCCCCCTTGTGTATAATAGCCTTTGAAGGAGGAAATGGACGAAACCAGGAAAGCAAAAACCACTGATTTTATCAGTGCAAAAGTGACAAAGAACTCGTTAAACGCAAATCGGATACCATATACATAATCGTGTGGCGAAATGATATCAGCAATTGTGCCGGCGAGGTAACCCCCGGCCATGGCACACACGGCGGCCACGATCACCAGCATCGGATACATCAGCAGGGAAGCAACGATCTTCGGCAAAACCAGATAGGAGATCGAGTTGATACCCATTACTTCGAGGGCATCGATCTGTTCGGTGATTCTCATCGTACCTAAATGACCCGACATGCTCGACCCGACTTTACCGGCGTAAATGACGGCAATGATCGTTGGCGCCAATTCCAGGATCGTCATTTCACGCACGACCTGCGAAATCACATAGTTGGGTATCAGGGCACTGACCATGTTCGCGGCGGTCTGAACCGTAGTCACCGCTCCCATAAACGTTGACACAAGGGCCACCAGGAAAATCGAGCCGATGCCAATGGACACACTTTCCTCCAGCACAAGCGTATAATAGGTTCTGAATGTTTCCCTGTTGGTTAAAAGATTCCCAAGAAATAAAAAGTATCTGCCAATCTCCCGGATCATGAAGGATGTAAAAAGTATGCAATTATTAACTTGCTAAAGATACTTCAAAATAAAACATCAGCAATGCGTAAATTAATTGTAGTTACCGGGGGATCACGGGGCATTGGCAAGGCAATCATTGAGAAGTTTGCGGCCAGTGGATTTGATATTGCCACATGCGGTCGCGACGAGGATGAGCTCGCCAGGCTTCGCTCCGATATCCGCGCTCGTTTCCCCGAATCCAATGTTCATTATTCCCGTGCGGATGTGTCCGTAAAGTCCGACGTAGCGGGCTTTACAGATTTTGTGGCGGGCCTCAAACAAACCGTGGACGTTTTGGTGAACAATGCAGGATATTTTGTACCTGGTGAGATCACCACTGAACCGGACGGAACCCTTGAAAGCATGATCCAGGCAAATCTATACAGCGCCTACCATACGACCCGTGGCCTCGCGCCTGCCATGAAAGAACGGAGGGCCGGTCACATTTTTAATATGTGCTCCATTGCCAGTATCAAAGCTTACGCGAATGGCGGTTCTTATGCCATCTCCAAGTTCGCCATGCTCGGATTTTCGAAGTGTTTACGCGAGGAATTGAAACCGTTTGGTGTGCGCGTTACGGCCGTTATGCCCGGCGCAACACGAACCCGCAGTTGGGACGGCGCCGAATTACCCGAGGAACGCTTTATGAAAGTTGAAGATGTTGCAGAAACGATTTATGCCGCCTGGTCGTTATCGGAAAGAAGTGTAGTCGAGGAGATCATCATCCGTCCGCAGCTTGGGGATATTTAGGTTCGTAGAGCACCATTTATCAAGATTGGCAGATTTTATGTTTATCCTGAAATTCCAGGGCGGGCAGGGCAAATTCCTCTTTAAAGGTTAATTTTGTACCAAACCGCTGATTGTGAATTCCCAGATAGAATCCGTTAAAAATTATTGTAACAGCCTTGTCAGTTATAGTCGCCGGAAAACTATTGAAGTGAGGATTGGTGATGTTCCGATGGGCGGCAGCAATCCGATCCGGATTCAGTCCATGACCACCATTGACACCATGGATACATTGGGGTCCGTGGAGCAAACGATCAGAATGGTTGACGCCGGCTGCGACTATGTGCGCATCACAGCGCCGAGTATCAAAGAAGCGCAGAACCTGCAGGAGATCAAAAAGGAATTGCGCAAACGCGGTTATACGGTCCCACTGGTGGCGGACATTCACTTTACACCAAACGCTGCCGAGCTCGCGGCACGACTCATCGAAAAGGTCAGGATCAATCCCGGCAACTATGCCGACAAAAAAAGATTTGAAGAGATCGAATATACGGACGCTTCCTATGAAGCCGAACTCACCAGGATCCGTCAAAAGTTCTCACCGCTGGTGAAGATCTGCAAAGAATACGGAACCGCGATGAGGATCGGTACCAACCATGGTTCGCTTTCCGATCGCATCATGAGCCGTTATGGAGACACTCCGCTTGGCATGGTGGAGAGCGCGCTGGAGTTTATCCGTATCTGTGAAGACCTGAACTACTACGAGATCGTCGTATCCATGAAATCCAGCAACCCGCAGGTGATGGTGCAAGCGTACCGTTTGTTGGTACAGAAGCTCGACGAGGAAGGATTGCGCCCCTATCCCCTGCATCTTGGCGTTACGGAGGCGGGAGACGGGGAGGACGGAAGAATCAAGTCATCCGTGGGTATCGGAACGTTGCTTGAGGATGGGTTGGGCGACACAATCAGGGTGTCCCTTACCGAAGAGCCTGAGGCGGAAGTCCCCGTCGCGAGAGCGCTCGCAAACAGATATCTCAGCCGCAAAGACCATCAGCCGATCAAACCTGTTGAACAATACCCGATCAATCCGTTTGAGTACACCAGAAGGCATACTCAGGAAGTGGTGAACTTTGGCGGCCACCAGGTACCACGGGTCGTTGCCGATTTTTCCGCCAGGACAAAGATCACCCCGGCGTCGCTTTTCGCTACCGGATATAATTATTCGGTTCCTCTGGACAAGTGGAACATCAGCGACATGGCTTGTGATTACATTTTTGCAGGCAATACAGTCATCGACTTCGAGATTCCCGGGACCCTTGCCGTGATCTACCATCATGCAACGTGGCTTACACAAAAGGACAAAGCCCGCGTTTACCCACTGATCCCGAGCGGCGACTTTGTACGAGGAGTTCCCGCGTCTCCGGTATTGAATTTTGTCACTGCAGCGATAGATGATATCACCCCGGAATTGGTCAACGTATTGAAAGCCGAAAACAAATACGTTCTGGTGATCGACACAGACAACGATCACGGGATGGCTGAACAACGAAGGCTTTTTGTTGACCTGATCAATCACGGCTGCAACGTACCGGTTGTTATACGGAGGAAATACCAGGCACTCACGCCTGAGCAACTGCAGTTGTACTCTGCGACCGACATTGGAGCGCTGCTCATTGACGGTTTGGGCGACGGCATTCTGATCTCCGCGACGGATTGTGGCGGAGATAAAGTTGCAAATGAAACGTCGTTTAATATTTTACAGGCAACGCGAACGAGAATATCCAAGACCGAATACATTTCGTGCCCGTCGTGTGGACGCACTTTATTCGACCTGCAGGAAACGACGGCGAAAATCCGTTCGCGGACCTACCACCTGAAGGGCGTGAAGATCGGTATCATGGGATGTATTGTAAACGGCCCCGGGGAAATGGCTGATGCCGACTATGGCTATGTTGGTTCGGGCCCCGGAAGGATCACTCTTTACCGCGGGAAAGAGGTGGTGAAACGAAACGTTCCAACCGCGAACGCTGTTGATGCTTTAATAGACCTTATCCGCGAAGACGGGATTTGGACAGAGCCGGTGGTGGTCTGAACTTGGGTGATGCGTGTGGATTTTTCGTGAATTTGAAGGCCCACCGCTCTTGCGGAGCAGGTCAGTTTAAAGTCTGAGGTTTGTCTGCCTGTCGGCAGAAGGGTTTGAAGTTGTTGGAAAGTTTTGAAGTTGGTTAAGTTTAAAAGTTGTTTGGAAGTTTGTTGTCCTGTGTAATGAACATACTTCCTTCGCTGAATAGGATTATACAGTTATGAAAGTTGAGAACGACCAGAAAAAAAAGAATAGCTTCAGACGTTTTTTTACACTTGGCGAAGTAGGTGGTTATTTTTTCAGGCGAAAAGACCCCCGCAGGCCTACCAACATCAACATCAAAATGATGCATGGCATCAACAAGATATCCATTATTATTTTTTTGCTGGGGGTTATTTTTCTCATACTAAAAAGGATGCTCTAAGTCGATAAAAAGACTCCTTTGAATCAGGCTTGGGTTGCTGGTTGCCGGTTGCCTGCGTTTGGTCTTAAATTGAAGAGTGGGGTATCACCGATAGTTGACAAAGCGAACATTGTGGTTCTTAGTGTCCTTTGCAATCCTTTATTCAGCACCCTAATAAGCGTTAGGCGCCAAACAAGGTGTTCCGCCAATCCAGTGATAATTTCCGATTTCAAAGCCCGCAAAAACCCCTCACCGCGCTCAATAGCGGCCGTTTAACCCTGGTTTTAAGGGTGAGATTGCCGGGAATCCCACCATCATAAAATGCCCTGAAAACCGTTTTAACGTAGGGTTATAGTGTAATATCACATAAATCCTGTTTACTTTTGTTTATTAACCCCCCTCATGACCAGGGCAGTTTTTGTCGTTTTTGGCTTTTTGCTTACGCTGACATCGTGTACCCAGCGGATGATATGCCCTGCATACCAAAGCGCGTTCATTTATGATAAGGACGAGTTGCGCAAAAAGTTCAGCTATTTTAAATACGACAGTGTTCCAAAGGTGTTCACGGCCAGCAAAAACAAATACCTCATTGCTGAACCAACCACCTATAAGAAGAAAGTCCGAACCATGCAGACTGTTCCGGCGAAGAAGGTTTTCGTAAATGTGCCCGATTCCCTCTCCGGAAAACCCAAATCCGACAGCGTCATTACCGCCGATCTCGACCGGGCAGCACGTTCGGTGATTGAAGAAGACAGCGTAAGCGTTGACAAGCCGAAAGCCCAGTCAGTCACCGATGAAGACACGACCCTTTATGTGATCTCCAAAGATCGCGAGGTCAGGGTTCTGAAATACAACATGCCGGACAGCCTCGAATATGATTCCGTCAACAACCGTTATGTCGCGCAGAAACCAGCATATTATGTTGAAGAGGTGAGGTTTAATACCGAGCAGGACAGCTACATGTGGTATCTCCGCCATTCCCTTGTTCTCCCGGATGTGCGCCTGGCCAGGATACAGGGCGACAAGAAAGACAGTGGCGAAGAAAAAGAGAAGGTGAAGAAAAAGGGCGGGTTCTTTAAAAATCTGTTCAGGAAGAAAGAACACGACATCGATTCCGCCGAGCTCGATATAAAGCCGGAAGGCGAGGAGGAGTTTGACTTCATCGATACCACCGCACAGGAGGAGCCCGAATTTGTAGATCAACCCCGCGAGAAAAAAGGATTACTGTCGCGCAAAAAAGGCCGCCAGTCAGGCGCGGTCGATGACGACAATGCCGCCGCCGACAAGCCTAAGAAGAAAAAGAAAAAGAAGCGCGTAAAGCCTGAAGATCAACCGAAAGAGGACAAGAAGAAAGCCGAGGATGAGGATGATGGGTTTTAGGTTTCAAATTGGGGTTGGCGTTGATTGATTAAGTTTCCGGCTTCGAATTCAATGACTCTTGGTTGCCAGTTGCTGGTTGCCGGTTGTTGCTGGTTGCCAGTTGCTGGGTTGTCCTGGTCTGCCAGACGTTGACGTTTCTGATGGAGGTCTCCCTTGCGAAGTCCAAACAATTTTATTCAACAGCAAAATCGAAGCTCAATCAAATAGCGTGAGGTTCCCATGCTGATCCACGGGTGGGGTGGGAATGATCATCGACGCGGCGTCGTAAGCCGTGTTCGATATGCCGGGCGACACGGGGTAAAAATTGACGGGAGAAATGGTTTCCGTATTGACAATTCCCAATAAATCGTTTTCCGTTGATGCGGGGTTCAGCCATACACTTTCGTTTTCTCTGCTCAGGATGACCGGCATCCGTTCGCTGATGGAGAACACAACGTCATTTGCAGGTCTGGTAATCACCGAAAAAGTATGCATCTCCTTCCCGTCGGTGTCTTCCCATTCCTCCCACAATCCGGCCACGCCAAAGAGATCACGACTGACCAGCACAAAGCGGTAGGGGATGCTGGTTTTTTTCCCGACTTTTTTCCAGGCATAAAATCCATCTGCGGGAATAATGCAACGGCTGCGCATCAGTGCCCTTCTGACGGCGGGTTTCTCGTCAAAGTATTCCGTGCGGATATTGATCGTTTTTTCCGCCGGCATCTTGTTCTTCGACCACTCCGGCGACGTTCCCCAGTAAAAAACCGACAATCCTTTCGGCGCCGCGGCGGTAATAATTGGAAGCAATTGGGTCGGCGCTGCATTGTAATGCGGTCGGTAAAATTCCGGCACGTCGACAGAGAAACGCTCTGCCAGTTGGTCGGGTGTTGCCGTGATGCTATAGCGCTCGATCATGTTACAATCTTACAAAAAATGAAGGAAAAGTTTTCGGGAATTCAACTAGGATGTTGGCTTGCTGGTCGGAACGGAGTTGATTGAGCGTCTCTGTTTACCGAAAGCTTTCAGCTACGTTTGATGGTTTGATTGTGTGGGAGGTAGGATTCTGGTTTTGGCCTTTTGACCGGAAGAGTGGTGTTTAAGCGGAGAACGGGTATTTCACCGCGAAGGCGCCAAGGACGCAAGGGATCGCGAAGGCCCGCCAGGGTTTTGCGTCGACACAGTGGACAGCGTTCCCCTCGCGCATTCTTTCGCACGGTGCCGCTCTGGATGACGGGTTTGCAGGGCAGGTGCATCGGCGCCACCCTTTAACACCGTCATACAGAACGAAGGGCTGGCGGGTGTGTTGGCGTGAAGAATCCCCGTCCTACAAGGCGCGCAAGAAAAGCACTGCAGATGAACGAGCACATCAAAAGGGTACTTCCCGCTCAGCAGGTCTTTGCATGCATCTCCAGAAAAAGGGGATCCCCGCCTGCCAGCGTTTTGCCTGCGCCGCGGCGGGCAGGCTTCGCTCGCGCATGCCATCACGCGTCCACCGCTCTGGATGACGGGTTCCTAGGGGGCGGTGCCACGTGGTAACATTCCATTATCGAATCCCCGAATTGGCGACTTGCCCCCATCCCATTAAGACGGGCATTCAGCTTGCCTGCCCTAAACCTCTGAAGGCAGGAACGAAGGGCTGGCGCGCCTGTTTAAAATCACCGTCATTAAGCGGCAATAAAATCGTATATTTGGGGCTTAACCCCAAGCGAAAACTCCATGAAGACCCTGCGTGGACATGCGCTCATAGCGTTTTTAATTACCGTTTCATTCATTCTGGTACTACAAGGCAAGGCCCAAAATATTTCCACATTTGCTAAAAATATTAGCATCGGTAACGGGAATCAGGCAGTCAATTCTGTAGTCGATAGTCCCTACGATGTATGCATGGACCAAAGCGGGAATATCTTTATCTCTCAAGGCGATAAGATACGCAAAGTAGATTCGAGCGGTATCATTAATACTTTTGCCACTGTTTCCGCGTACCAGATATCTTCAGATGCAGCGGGTAATATTTTTGCTGCCTCAAACACGGGTATATCAAAGATTTCCCCGACCGGGGCCATTTCAACGATTGAAACTTTTTCAGGACCAGGCTATTATGCAAGTTGGATTGGTTTGGCTATTGATAGCAATGGCGATCTTTATTTTTCAGATCATGTTTATCATACCATAAATAAAATAACACCCTCGGGCGTGAAATCAGTTTTCGCAGGAACATACGGGGTTTACAACGGTGGCCCCATATCAGAATCTTCGTTAAATCTACCACGCAGAATGACTATTAAAAATGGGTGGCTATATTTTGTAGATGATTCATGGATTTATAAGATTAGCTTGACCACAAAACAAACTGTATTCATCTCATCGGCTCATAGTCCTACGGATATTCAGGTCGATGATATTGGTAAAATCTATTATACTGATGATTACCTGAATGTTGTTAAAACTATTCCGACAGGTAACAGTCTAAATCAATGGAACATAAACGGAGATTTCGGCGGTGATGGAGGACCTGCAACTAACGCGTATATAAAAAAACCATCAGGTTTGGCACTAGACGCCAGTGGTGATATTTATGTTGCAGATAGATCGAATAACCGTGTTCGGATATTTTACAAAAACCCTGAAGAATACTATATAAACACGTTTGCTGGAGGAAGTTTATTGGACGGAGCTTCTGCAATGAATTGTTACTTAGGAACTTTGTACAAAATTGCCGTCGATCGAAATGGAAATATGTTTGTAGGAACTCAAAACGCAATCCGAAAGATCAATACGAGCGGTCTTATATCTACCCTGATTAGAACTACTTATCCGATAACGGGCTTGGCAATAGATAGCAATGACAATATATTTTACACCATAGGTTTTAATACTATTGATAAGATTGATAAAACGTCAGGTGTGACTTCCACCTTCTATTCAGAGCCATCAAATGAATATGGGCAAGTCTCCTTTAAGGATATAGTTTTTGATAACAGTGGGAACTTATTTTCAACGAACTTCAATAACATCATCAAAGTTTCACCAGCTGGTCAAAAAGTTGCAACCAATGCATTGTCGAGCACGCCTAGTTTCCTAACTTCTGATAAAAAGGGAAATACTTATTTTGTTCGTTCAGGTACTGTCTATAAGAGGACGGATTCAGGAAGTATGAATTCACTATTTTCTGCCGGAAATATATTTTCTGATGCTGATGGTAATTTATTCTTCTATGAAAATGGGAATATTGTAAAAAAATGGGATTTTTCGACCGGAATAATTACATCGGTTGCTGGAAACGGTTTGTCAGGGTATTCAGGTGATGGTGGTCCTGCTGTCAATGCCAGTTTATATGGTACATACATCGGATTTGATCAAAATGGACAGATGTTTATTATGGGAGGTACTTATATCAGAAGAGTACAAGCGCCTCAAACAATCACCTTCAACGAGCTTCTTGGAAAAATTTTTGGTGATGCATCTTTTACATTGAGTGCTAATTCGTCAAAGAACCTTCCCATTACCTTTTCAAGTTCAAATCTTTCTATTGCAACAATTAGTGGAAGCACAGTCACCATCGTTGGGGCCGGAACTGCAACAATCACTGCTTCTCAAGCCGGGAATGACGTCATTGCGTCGGCATCCATAACGCGGACTTTGACGGTCTCCAAGGCACCACAGACAATTACATTTAACCCAATCCCTTCGAAAAAATATGGCGATCCAGCATTTACACTTAATGCAACGTCGACCTCAGGATTGCCTGTTTCGTTCACAAGCTCTGACAACACCATACTTTCCATCTCAGGCACCACAGCGTCGATCTTGAAATCAGGAGGCCCGGTCACGATCACAGCCCAGCAAAGCGGAAACTCAAATTACAACGCGGCGCCGGATGACACCGAACAACTTACGGTTAACAAGGCATCGTTAACTGTTACGGCTGACAATAAGTCGAAAACTTATGGCGATGCAAATCCGACGCTTACATTGACCTATAATGGGTTCGTTTACGGTGAAACCAAGTCCGTACTTGATGTTCTGCCAACTGCAACGACAACTGCCACGAACTGCAGCCCGGTTAACACGTATCCGATCACGCCATCGGGTGGCAGTGATAATAACTATTCCTTCAATTATTCGAACGGAACATTGACGGTGTCAAAAAGAACAATTACCGCGAAGGCAGATCCCAAGACGAAAGTTTATAGCACGCCCAATCCAACGTTAACAATTACCTATTCCACTTTTGTATGCGGTGATAATGCAAGTGGGGTTGATAATCCTCCAACTCCTTCTACAACAGCAACCGAGACGAGTAATGTTGGTTTTTATCCGATCACGCTTTCGGGCGGGTCTGATAACAATTATGCCTTTACTTTGACGGGCGATAACCTCGAAATTGTCAAAGCAACTCCGCTGATCAATTTTCCTGCAATCCCAAGTCAATGTCCGGGAACGACAACACCGTTAAACGCCACGAGCAACCTGAATACGCCAATTACCTATAACAGTTCGAACACGTCTGTTGCGACAATCTCCGGAAACACGCTGACCAGGGTATGGACAGGGACGGCTACCATCACTGCGTCTCAGCCAGGCAATAGTAATTATAACGCCGGATCATCCAGTCAGCCGATCACTGTTTACGCTGTGCCTTCGTTTTCAGAAATCAAATACGATGGCGCCCCGGCGTATCCGCTGGATTGCACTGTCGCCTTGACTTATGCTGAGGGCGGCCACAACGTGTTCGCAAAGTCGACCTCCAGCCCGACAACATTTACGTTGACCCCATCTACCGGCATCACTTACTCGGCCACTGGCGATACTTTCTCATGGTTCATCAAGAGTACAACTTTGAATTATACTTTGACCATGACAGCAACCAACGGATATTGTGTTAAAACAGCCTGTCTTCATTTCAGCAATACGGGTGAAGGTGAGGCCAGGAAATCCGTATTCGAAGAACATTCTTCCAATGAAGAAGGCCCTGATGTAGACCGCATCACGGCGTATCCAAATCCCGCGAATGACTTCGTGACAGTCGCAATTCCTAATCGCGTGAACCGCGACACACCTGTGCTGTTGTATGACCGGTTTGGCAAAATCGTAGGTGAATCAACGATGCTGAAGGATTCATGGAAAACGAAGATACCGACGAGCGATCTTTCGGGTGGGTTGTATATCGTGAGGGTGAATATTGATGGGTTTCTGAATACGACCAAGGTGACGGTGGTACATTAGGCTGGTTACGCATTTCACCGAGCTACGACTCCAGGATGGTGCGTTGTTTTCCTGAGGGCATCGCAGGGCTAAAGCCCAATCATTTTTGTTTCAGACGTCCATAAATTTTTGGAACCCGGACTTCTCAATAAAGTGATCGTATTCTTGCTGAAAAGTCTTTGTTTTGTGATGCCCTTCCTGATTTTTGATATACTCTCGCACTTTGCTAACCACTGATCGCCGACAGGCACGCCCCATGAGTACCGTCATTCTGAACGAAGGGCTGGCGGTGTGGACGGGTGAAGAATCCCCTACCTACAACGTGTGCTAGAGGAAGTGCATCATCCGCTGTCATCTGTGTGCATCTCTCGAAAAAGGGGATCCCCGCCTGCCAGCGTTTTGCCTGCGCCGCGGCGGGCAGGCCTGCCTTCAGAGACTTCCGGCAGGCGGGCTTCGCTCGCGCATCCCGGCACATGGTTACCGCTCTGGATGACGGGTTCGAAGAGGCAGTGCGCCGTTGGCTGATGCGTTAATGAATGACGGAGGGGTCCAAGCGTCATAAATCCATTACATTGAGAGTCAAATCCTTCCACTCCGGATTTTTGCTTTCAATAAGAATCTTTTTCCAATGGTTGTTTTTCCTTTGATATACTTTTCTCTCTTAATTGCTTCCGTTATAAGTTCGAAGCCTTCATAATAAACGAGTTTGTATAAATTGTATCGGGCGGTGAAACTTTTCGGGTTCGCTTTAGTCCGATGTTCCCAGAGTCTTGTTGACAGATTCGTAGTTACACCGACGTACAGCGTTGTGTTATAAGGGTTTGTAATGATGTAAACCCATGCGCAGTGGTTCATGGATTCAAAATTACAGACACCAACCCCCCAAGGACAACTCTATTTTCAGGATGAAATTTTGATTCTGTTATCTATTGCCTACCCGAGAGAAAAGCTGGCGCGGCATCCCGATACCCTACACTTCCACAATCCAATTCAGCGCACGCTGCTCCGACCAGTAGATCCCTCGTTTGTTAAACTGCGCAAAACCCACATGACCCCCGCGGCCGGGAACCTCGAGGGTGACGAATTCGTGAGCCTTCAGCAATTCTATGGGGAAACATTCCGGGCTTAGGAAGGGATCGTTTTTGGTGTTGACAATCAGGGTGGGGGTGATGACGTCTTTAAGAAAACCGAGCGAGCTGCATTTGCCGTAGTAGTCAATTGCATTTTCGAAACCGTGAAGCGGGGCGGTAAAGATATCATCGAATTCAAGCATGGTTTTGATCGCGGCGAGATGTTTGGTATCCAACCCGGGCATCGACATTGCCTTCGTGGTGATCTTTTTCTTCAATGACCCTAGAAACCGCAGTGCGTATAGCCGGTTCGCGGGACGGGAAATCTGGCGGCAACTGGCTTCGAGATCCACGGGAACAGAAAAGACAACGGCCCTTTTGACTTTGGAGTTTACATCTTTTTCACCGAGATATTTTAGCGTCACGTTGCCTCCAAGGCTGAACCCGATGAGGAAGACCTCGTCATAATTTAAGGCGGCGTGGTCGACCACATGTTTGAGATCGTCCGTGGCGCCGCTGTGATAGAAGCGCAGCTGTTTATTCATTTCCTCACTGCATCCTCGGTAATTCCAGGCGAGAATATCAAATCCTTCCTCAAAAAATACTTTGGCCATGCCCTTCACATAAGCCCGGTAAGAATTCCCTTCCAATCCATGTTGAATGATCACGAGCTTTTTCGACCCTTGTTTCAGCCAGTCGAGATCGAGAAAGTCATTATCGGGTGTGGCAATGCGCTCGCGTGTATAAGTTGCAATCGAGACCCTGCGGAACAAGGCCGGATAAATTGTTTCGAGGTGAGCATTGAACAGAAAAAAGGGTGGTAAATATTCCATGATTCAAGGTACGAGGTACAAGGTACGAGGGTAGTACGAATCAGTTTTCGGCCGCCTGCGTGAAGTACTTATTTCAGAATCAGTGCGGGGATTTTGCCACGAAGTCACAAAGCCACTAAGGTTCACCAGGAGTTTGATGTTTTCGAACTAATGTGTGCGTAATCAGCAATCGCAAATCAAATCATAAAATCACAAGTCACAAATCAGATCGTACGTCGCCTGCCGACCGGAGCGTTTCGCGTAGGTGTGTAAATCGTACGTCGCCTGCCTGAGTTCGACGAAGGCAGGTAAATCGTAAATCGCATTAAGATTGGAGGGGCTATTTCCCCGCCACAATTTTTAAATGACCAAGGTGATGATCGCCATGCCACGCATACATCGCGATGGCTCTGTCGAGGCGGACGTGTTTTTTGTTGTCTGGGTGATAGAATTCCCGCTGAAGATCTTCCGGTTTCAGCAGTCGCAGCAGCGACACCCATTTGGTATGGAGGGCGTGCAAGAAATTCACCGAGACTGCCGGATCGAGCTTTGTTTCCGGGGTTTCGGCCCATGCTTTTTCGTCATAGGCTTTGATGATGGGCGTGTTTTCTGTCAGCGACCATTTGATGCGGATGTAAGCGTTCATGTGGCTGTCAGGCATGTGGTGAAGGACCTGCCGCGCGGTCCAGCCACCGTCGCGGTAGGGGGTATCGAGTTGTTTTGCCGAGAAAGTCTTTATTAAAGCTTCGACTTTCGAAGGCAAAGCTTCGATGCGGTCGATACAGGCCTTTAGCTCTTCGGAAGTATATGAGTCCTTAGCCGTAAACTTGCCGATCGGATACCGAAGTTGTTCGTCATTATTCATGTGCTTCGGCCTTGGCGCGTTTTCGTCTGGTCCTTACACGGATGTTCACCATTTCTATCAGCATGGAAAAGACCACCGCAAAGTAGATATATCCTTTCGGGATGTCTTTATCGAGACCCTCGAGGAAGATCATAAACCCGATGAGGATCAGGAAACCGAGCGCCAACACCTCCATGGATGGATGTTTGTTGATGAACTCGCTGATCCTGGCCGAAAAAATGATCATGATACCGATGGAGAGCATGACGGCGATGATCATGATGATCACATCGTCAGTCAGACCTACTGCAGTCAGGATCGAGTCAAATGAAAATATGATATCGAGCAGGATGATCTGAACGATGATGCCTGTGATGTTCACTTTTTTCTTTCCGCCGTCGGGGCCGAGCGTTTCGTCTTCGCCTTCCGTCTGGTGGTTGATCTCCCGGGTACTTTTGGCAATGAGAAACATACCTCCAAAGATCAGGATGAGATCGCGTCCGCTGATGGACGAATCTTCGCTGATCCAATGGGGCACGCCGAAGAGTGGCTCTTTGAACTTCATGACCCACGTGATGGTAAGAAGCAACAAGACCCGGACTCCCATAGCGAGGAGCAATCCAATGTTTCTGGTCCGCGCCCGTATCTCTACGGGTAGGCGGTTAGAGACAATGGAAATGAAGATAATGTTATCTATGCCTAAAACGACTTCAAAAAACGTCAGAGTCATCAGCGCTAACCACGTCTCTGGCTTAAGAAAAAGCTCCATTTGCAGGGTTTAAGGGTTGTTTGGGTCGTTAAAAATAATTGAAGTATCCATACTCTCCAAGGGTCTTAAAACGAATAAAAGAGGTATTTTTCTTGGAAAAGAATGAAAAAATATAGGTCTAAACATTTGGTTCGGTGAGGGAACATCGGATCGGGGTTTCGGCGATTTATTGAAAGAGGCTGCCTGTTACAGACAGCCTCTTTTCATTGGATGAGTTGGTTAATGGCGGTGTACTACCATGACTTTTTTCCGGATCATACCTTGCTCAGTCGGTATCTGAAGAATGTAAACTCCAGCAGCATAGTCCTCAGTATTTATGATTTTAGTGTCCTCACCTTTTTCGAAACTGGCTTCGATCAAGACCTTGCCCATTTGGTCATAGAACATGATTGGCGTTGTTTCTTTTACTGGCTGCGCGAGCTTCACCGTAAAACCGCGATCTGAAGGGTTGGGGTACACTTTAACCTCCTTATCAGGGTGTTCAATTGCAACGACATAGTCCGGATCATTAATATTGCCACTGAGGAACGATTGATAGACTGTATGCTCTCCGTTCTCGCCGCTCTCCTGCTGCAGAAACACAACCACGCGTATATCATTTTCTGGCATGTAGAAAGAAGGGTTAGACCAGCTCACTTCAAAGTACCTGGTAACGCTATCCTGCAAGTCTTGGAATTTGGTTCCTGCTGCGTTGGGCAACATCTTACGCAAGACGTATTTGAAATCCGTTTCATTCGAATGGATCCTCGTGCCCAGGCTGTTAGCTGTGACATTGATATCCTGTTCTATGACCGCCACATGAAGAATCGTTGTGCCAGGAATGTCTTCTAACGGCATGAAAGATCCTTTTATAGTGATCATGCCATCAGTTACTTTGATGGAATCCTGCGGGACTGCAATGGTAGCGTTCGCGAGGTCAAGAACGCGTTTATCATAGTACTCGTCAGCCCAGGTCCCAAAAACATTCGCCGGATCGTGAGTTCCGTCGAGCCTGGTTTGCGGAACACTCGCGATATTGTAGAAAAGTGCACGCGCTCCTGGGTCTGCCGGGTTTTCATGATTGAATGGATCTTCTCCGGGGAATGACAAGTGGTAGTCTATTTTCACCAGTTCGACGCCTACCTGAGGTTCCCGGAATGCCCGGAAGATGTCATTCTGCTGCTTAACGGATTCGGTAGATGTATTGGTGAAGTTTTCAAGCAAGATCACCCTTGTTCCATTTCCAATTCGCAAACTGTCGAGTGAAAATCCTGCGTATCGGGGTTGGGTTGTTCTTGCACTGGCAAGGGCGAATCTGAACACCACACGCGATCGTCGGGTTATTTCGCTCAGCACTTTGTCCGTCAGGGCGTGCTTTGCATGTTCCCATGTGGCCGGGGTAGTCGGCTCACTTGGCCCTCCAGTCCATCCATAATCGCCGGTCGCCTGCTCACCAGGTTTTGACGTAAGGTTGCCTCCATTATACCAGTTCACACCGGTCTGATCAGTACCGAGTCTAGTCCATTTCTTTTCAGGGTCGGTGATGTTTAAACTATCGGTCGAGTACTCAAGCACTATACCGTCGCTAGGCTCTGTATGGACTGCCCTCCAGAAGGTGAGGATAGGACGGTCCAAATCCGAAAGATCGAATACAGGAGAATGGAGGGCGGATCGTTCAAGCGGACGGTAGGCCCCTGTCGATCCCGTGGTCCATTTCTTTCTGTCCCATTTCCATGATACGGCAGCCGGGTCATCTTGATTCAGGGATAGGGCAAACCATTCAGGCCCAATGGGCCGTGTTGTGTCCACAGAATCGACGCTGAAACCTTCGGCGTAGGTGTCAGTCTCAGTCGCTTTGAAAGTTGGAAGTACTACGATTTTGGCTTCACCTGAATTTACGCAACCAATACCACTCGTGACTCTCAGAACCACATCGTATTGGCCTGGATCTTGGAAAATCACGTCAAAATTCGTCGTGTCATATGTCATCTGCGCACCAAATGCGTAAGATGTGAAACTCCCGGATCCAAAGTCCCATTCAAGCGTTTCGAACGCGTCGTTTGATGATACGGAGGAATTGCTGTTAAACCGGATTGTATCGTCCACGGAAACGCCGACAAACGTAAAGTCAACCACAGGCGTCCCACCGATTGCTATTGTATTGTTTTTTGGATCGGAAGCGCAACCGAACTCGGATGTAACTATTAGCGAAACAGTACTCGAACCAAACGTCCCGTAAGTGTGTGCTGTTATGGGATTTGTATCCACGTTGGCCTCCACCGATGCATCGTCATCGTCAAAGTTCCAAAGATACTCGGTGATCGCGTAGCCCGAAGGGATCGAAGAAGTCGACGTAAAATTCACCGGAATATCTTCACAGGTAGTACTTACCGTGAAGTCCGCAATTGGTTTCGGCGTTATGGAGAATTCAATGGTGTCCTGTGAATCCCGTTGTGAGTCTTCCGATTTGATATTGTAAATAATGCGAAGCGTCGGATAATTGTGCAGTTGGTTAGCAAGGTCGGTGTCGATATTTGCCTTGCCATTGCTCAAGTCTGTAAAGAATGCAAGGTCTGCACCCGTAATTTGTTGATACGAGTCAGCCACTTTCTTGAAAACAGTGTAAGTATGGGTCAGGTTTGACGCCGGCGCGGGAGATCCCTCAATTTGAAGCTGGCCAAGATCTTCACAGAACATTGTTGGATATTCCTCCCTCTTATTTTGGTTAGGGAGTATTGCGAGTTTAGCAATTGGCGGCAGATATATGGAACTAACAAGAGTTCTTGGAGTCGGCTGCCCGGATTTTGCCCGATCCAGGAAGATGGCGGAGAACTCAACGGTTCCTATCAACGCTCCAGCGCTACTACCATCGGACAACAAGTACGGTTCATAGAATTCGGGTTTGTGAAAAACCTGCGGGTTAAACTCATAGCTCTTTAATATATCTGTGCTACTCAGACCAAGGTTATTCTCATCGCCGGCAATGCTGAATGTTTGCTGAAGACTTGAGGAAACCAGCGTGGAGTCACGAAGCAAGTATTCGCTTGGGATAACCTTCGGCAGGCCGATCTTGAGATCTTCGAGATAAAGTCGTGTTTTCTGCTCATCATAGGGGATAGACCTTACTGGATCGAGAGTTCCAAATAAAATGCTGAGAGAAGTAATTGCCTTATTTTGATCGTACACAACGTAGGAGTTTGTTTTGGTTGCGGCGCAGCCATCCTGAAATGTGTGGGTTAGGGAAATATCATGTGTTCCAATCCCGGCAACTGCTGTATGTAGGAAATCGTCTGAGATTCCGTTTCCGCTGAATACATTTTTGCCCAAATCATTGGTCGGATTGATAGGGATAAGTCTGACCTTGTCGATCGAGCTGCTGATAAACGTGGTAAAGTATTCATTGGTGAAATCGAGAGCCTCAGGCGCATCGGATGTCAGGTTTGCCAATACTTCACTATCGGGGATCGCTGGCAACGCAGTTCCGCCAAATCGGATAATTTCACCGGTTGCACCAGGGGTAGTGTTTAATATCTGAAGGCCCGTCAAGCTTATCCGGTCATAACTTCCATTCCCGGTATTAGTGAATGAGATTCTTAAGATAGTCTTATTGACATAATCAGTGGCACCAAGTGCAAAAGTTCCATGGGAGACGAAGTCTGTGCCCACAAATGAAACTTTATCATTTGTCGTTGTGGTATTAAATTCAAAACCTTCAGGCAGCAAGAAGTAGAATGTTCCACCTTGATTCTGAAATTCATTAATCCCAGCGCCCTCAATGATCGAAATTACAGGGAAAACCGTCTGAGAATTGCCAGGGCAAATATTCAAAGTTGGTGCCTGAACAATCGGTCCTGCGGGAGTGGATGCAGGGGTGGTAAAGGACACTGGTGCCATTTGCCCTGATGCTACAGGCGTTGGCAGATCGTTGTTTTCCGCGAACATATAAATGATGTAATCAGCGTCCGGATCAAAATCCGCCGATACCGCATGATATTGGAACTCATTGGCCTGTTGAATGTCCATCACATCCCTCAAAACCACGGCTCCGCTGCCGGTGTATGGTGATGATCCGATTATCTCGTCCGTGGTGGCAGGCGCAGGATTGGATCCGGCATCGGTGACTATTAGGAAATGAACCTTGCCTTGTTGGTCAAGAATACCCTTTAACACACCGCCATGTGTTGTTATATCATTGAAGCTGAACGAATTCCCTTCGGGAGCAATGCCAGTGGATGTTCTGAACGCAATAACAGTCTTATCGGAAACGCCGGTAAATTCATTGTTTGAAATATCGATGAAGCCACGCCATTCCGCCGCGCTGATAATTTCAGCCCCCGGAATCGTTACGTAGTAGGCATGATCGTTCAAAAGGGTCTCCGTCGGGAATACGTAGGTAATATTACTGTAAAACGTGGAGTCGGAGTTCGGCTCGGGTCCGAACGGGGTCGACGTATACAAAGTATCGATGATGGCCTCAGTTTCAAAATCATGAAGGTAAATGAATCCATCAAGAGTTTTGACCGATTCCGAGAAGGTCAGGGTAATCGTACCATTCACTGGCTGGTTTAATTGGCCTGCATATGGATCAGTGGAAACAAGTTTTGGAGCGGTGATGTCGAGGAACTTATACTCCCTTCCTTTAATGTTTGAAGTTGAGCTTCCACTGGAAACGATAATGTTGCTACTTGTGGTATCGGCATATGATAATCTTACTATCGATGGTGTAATCGGAGGTGTATCTCCTAAGACTGCGTTATCAATATCAACCCGGATGAAGTAGGTGATTACTTTGTTCCCATTTACGACCCGATCGAGCGAGCTTAAGTCCTTCGCCGTCTTAAACTTAAACGTTACTGATTTATCGAATTCCGCCTCCGGAGTAATGTCAAATTGCGTCGAAACATTTTGGTCCACTCCGTCAAACTTCTCGTTCGTAGATGATTCAAATATTTTGACGTTCTTGATCACTCCATTGATGTTGTTTCCAAAATCAACAGTGAATTCATTTAATTTCGGTTGTCCGCTTACGGTATAAGGGACCAGGAATGTCGCACCGAAAATTGTATTGTCCGTAGAGTTGCCGAACAGGGAAGGTGCGGTAGACACGTTCTCTGTGGCAAGCGCCGTATTTACGTGCATTACATCGACCCTTTGCGATGCAATCGAGCCATTCGAATTACTCGAAAGTCCGTTAGCAGTTACCGTAAGAGTACCCAGACCAACGGCAGGATACTGGAACGATGTGAAGTCAACAACACCTGCAACGAACGGCAGGGTCACAGCCAGGTTAACAGGGCTCGTCACAGAGGCCAGCTGATAATTTGCATCCGCATTGTTGCTGTCATAATCAAGGTCTACTACCTGATTGATGTCACGAGCTTTCACAATTGGCAGTGATGAATTTAAAGTATCCGGATGATCCAGTGGTTGATTGATACCGGCATAGTCTGCTGGTTGAGTTGTAAAGTCAAGCCTTGTAGCAGTTACCTCAATGGTGTTCAATGCTCCAACAAAACCTGCGGCAACCGTTGGACTCGCGGTTACGGGTTGGTTGATGGCAACGCCACCGATATGCGTGCTCGAATTGTAGGAGGTGTTAGGATCTCCCAATCCGCCCCGCATTCTCGAACCGTTGCCGACTGCTGCAGAAAGTATACTGACTTCAATCGTATCGTTATCTTCAATGAGGGCAGGAGTATTATAGAAACTGACCGCAACATAAATGCTCTTGGTTAAACCATCAGGAGCAACTATGCTTAATCCGGTGAAGGTCGCCTCGCCATATCCAGGCGTTGTCTCAGTTGGACTCATCTCCGCTTCTTTTTCAAAAGTGCTGCCGTTAAAAGTGTAGAGAGCAACTTGCCTGATACTCAATGGATTGGAGACGCCCAGGGTTAACCCGGTCAGTTCTGTGTCTGCCCCATCCTGGTCATCGATGCCAGCGCCATCCACCTGGCCGTCTGACAATATTAATTCTTCAATCACAAAGGCGTTTGGAATACTTAAGTCAGTTGGATCCCCCTGGTATTCGATATAATCAATATTCTGAACCCCGTGTGTACCTGCGATAAAGGACTCGAATGAAGAGATAATTTGAATGCTTGCGGATGTGCCGGAAATCGCTCCCGCGGTCATCTCAAGCTGGGTGAGTTCATTACCATCCGTAAAAACGAAGTCACTATCGAAATTATATATTCCATTCACGAATGCGGCGGTGTCAATTTTAGGCGCATTTAATGTACCGTAGCCTGCCGTGACTTGAAAATCTGTGATCGTTTCGTTGAAATCGACATCGGTATTTGCGTTGGCGTCTCTTGCTTCGGCAATGATGCTTGTCGGAACAAAAATACTCGCCGATGCCGGAAGGGTTGTATAATCAATTTGTGTCGCAACTACAGTGACTTCATTGTTCACACCTGAATTTTCGTTTTCCGTGGAGATCACAGATGTCCCTGTTAAATCGGTTGTGACGTTAGTAGCAAGGACTTCAAATCCGAACACCCTTCCATCAATTATTGCAGGAAGAGTTCCGCCGAGCGATGATCGCAAATAGATTCTTAACTGATAGGTTTTTATTCCATTGTCAGCGATGAAACCCAACGACCCTGCTGCGACAGGAATATTGGGGAACGCAATGGTATCGACACCTATAATTCCATTGATCGAATTACTGCCATCGGTCAGTACCGCGCCAGCAATTGCGTCCTTCCAGTTAGGAATTGTGTTATTCGTATTTTGCTGCTGGGTGATGATAATTTGTTTAACCAGCGTAGGTGCCCCATCATTTTCAAGATGGGTCGGAACCAGCAGCGTGCTGCCATCATCGTTTAATGTGAAGTTAAAGACATTCGCAGCTTCATCGAGCGAATCAAGCAGCGAGGAGATTGTGGCGGATTCGCCTAATAGCGCATCCGTTATTGTTGTTGAAATACCAACCCGAACATTGACATCAATACTCTCCGCTGGTGGCGGTACGGATCCGTTCGCTGCGTTGGCCGATGCTGTGACTGTCAAAGTCCCGTTGCCTATTTCATCAAACTGGAATGTATTGGCAAATGTTACGATACCCGCGGCGATCGAAGTCGGCTCATCGGTCATAGGCAGGCCATCCGTGTTTGTGACAACAATGGTTGAGTTGTAATCCAGGTCACGGTTGTTATTGGCATCGAAAGCTTCAACGACCGGTACCGGAGGTTGTAACGAAATATCTTTATCCTTCAGCAGGTCTGAACCTGGCTCTGTTGTAAACACGAGTTGGGTTGCAATAACTTCAATGGCATTTTTAGTTGAATCAGACAGAACAATCTCCGAACCAGTAAAAGTACTGCTTCGGCCATTTAGTGAAATATTCTCATCAACGACAAGGAATGCAAGGTTGCGATTATCTACTGTGTAAGATAAAAAGCCGCCGAGCGTACTTTTAACCGAGATCCAAAGTGTATAGTTCCTGGAAGCATTGTCATCAATGTATCCCATTTTGGTGGCGTCGCTGAAGTCAATAGCGCTGAATGTAAGGGTATTGGCGCCGACACTACCGAGGTGGAACAGCGTGTCTGCACCGACAACTACCGACAAGGCAGTGCTATCGATCAACTGCGTCCAGTCTGCGATATTATTGCCCGTCCCTTGCGTGATGACGATCTGCGAAATACGAGTTGGTGATCCATCCCCGGCATTATTATCGTCTTCATTCACGGTGAACTCGAACACATTTACAGCTTCATCTTCGGATGGATTGTTTGCAAGCGAAGAGATCGTGGCTGGTGATGTTGCACCGTTTGAAATAGTCGACTGGCTGCTATAAATAACCTGTACATCAGTACTGGTTGCGTTCGTTAATAATCCGTTCGAAACCGTCAGCCTGCCTTCACCCGGAGGAACACTTGTGTAATCCTGATATTGGAACGTTGGATCGAAAGTCAGCACGCCGTTAACCATGTCGAGTGTCGGATGCGACAGCTTATAGTCGTTTGTAGTGTTTGTAATGGATACACCTGTAGCATCATAGTCATCGTCACGGTTATCCCAAATGTCCCATGCTTCCACAACCGGTGATGTTGTGAGATCCGTAAACACGAACGCCGAAGCGGGGGGTTGCGTGACGAAGACAAATTTTGTGGCAATGACATCGATGAGGTTCGCGCCCGATGGAGTCGACGCGGCAAGCCCGTCAGGCAATGCGCCACCATTGGCAAAAGCAAAACGTGAACCTCCAGCGTTTATAACCGAAACAATTTCCATGTCGATGGGGGAGTTGTCAGTTACATCGGCCGCAAACGAAGCGCGCACTGTGAACAAGGTTGAGTCATTATCGGTCGCGGTAATCGAAAGCCCAGTCCATGTCATAGTAGCGGCTGCTGTTTGTTCAGTGCCCGGGATCTTCGTGTCACCGAGGTAAAGGGCAACCTTTCTGAGCTGCGCCGAATTTGACAAAGAGATCGTCAGACCAGTCAATACCGTACTTGCACCATCGATGTCGTTCGGAGTGCCCTTGCCGTCATATAATATGAAAGTACCGAGGCTGAGGCTATTGTTCGCGTCGGAATCATTGAGCGCATTGTCCTGGAAGTCCTTGTATGCTAACGTCCCGGCTGCTGAAGCAGGCTTGAACGCAACATGAGACTCTTGCGAAGAAGCGACCAGGAATTCAGGGCTTACCGCGTTGGACGGGAGATCACCGTTCGCATTCACGGTTGTTACAGTGACCGTAAGAGTAGTTGAATCCGTTTCCTGCGTGAACTGGAATGTCGGAGATTTGACCTGGAAAGCGTAAACACCTGCCGTAAAGTTTCCGGTCGGCAAGTTTTGCATCGTAACATCACTTGTAACGGTTCCGATCGCCCCATTATAATCGGTATCAATATTTTCATTTGCGTCACGCGCATGTATCACCGGGAACGGCGAATTCACAATCACAAAAGAACTGATATTTGTCGGGTGTGGTGCCGTTACAAAATCAAGCTGGGTTGCAACAACGGTAATTTCGTTTGTGGAAGTCGGTGAACTTTCAGATTCACCGTCAATGATCGAAGTTCCGCGGAGGGAGGTTGTGATGTTGCTTTCGAGCACCTCGAAACCAAAATACTCTCCGTCAATGGTTGCCGGAAGGTTCCCACCCAAAGCTGATTTAAGATAGATCTGCAATGTATAAGTCTTATTTCCATTGTCAGTAATCAGGCCAAGGGTTGTCGTGTCGGTCGCAAACGTGATCGAAGTTGCGTCAATTGACACCGCGTCAATTGCGTTTGTCCCATCGGTCAATCTCGCTCCGGCGATCGCTTCAGTCCAATCAAAGATCGTATTGTCAGGATCTGCTTTCTGCGTAATCACGATCTGCGTGATACGCGTATCGGTTCCATCATTTTCCGTAGACGTTGCTATTAATCCCGCATCATCTGTAACTGTGAAGTCAAAAACATCAACACGTTCGGCAAATGTATCTTTCAAAGAAGACAGGGTATCGGGTTCCGTTAAAGCCCCGATAGTGATCGTCGTTGATTCGCCAATCCGCACATTGACGGCGGTACTCGTGATATTGGAAGGTATGGCAGCATTTGCAGCAGGGTCAGTAGCTGCAACAGTGAGCGTACCATCGCCGATCTCATCAAACTGGAATGTATTGGCAAATGTTACGATACCCGCGGTGATCGACGTGGGCTCATCTGTCATAGGCAGGCCATCCGCACTTGTGACAACAATGGGTGAGTTGTAATCCAGGTCACGGTTGTTGTTGGCGTCAAAAGCTTCAACGACTGGTACCGGAGGTTGTAACGAAATGTTTTTATCCTTGAGCAGGTCTGAACCAGGCTCTGTTGTAAACACAAGTTGGGTTGCAATAACTTCAATTAGGTTATTAGTGCCTCCGGATTGTGCGGTTTCGGATCCGGTAAACCTGCTGCTCCTGGCGTCGAGGGTAATGTCGTCATCAACCACGCCGAATGCAAGGTTAAGGTTGTCCGCGGTGAAAGAAAGTGTTCCTCCCAACGAACTCCGCAGGTAGATCATCAATGAGTATTTCTTGGTGTCGTTGTCATTGATGAAACCGAGATCATTCATATCAATTGCGAATGTGATGCTATCTGATGCCACGGTGCCGGCAATGCGCCTTAAATCGTCAGCGGTGTCGTCAGTCAGATACGCGCCCTCGATAATCTGCGTCCAGTCGCCAATATCATCACCAGTACCTTCGCGGATGACAATCTGAGAAATTCGCGATGGCGAGCCGTCGCCTGCTGTATTGTTGTCTTCATGGACGTTAAAATCGAAAACCGTGACGGGGGCGGTACTATTGTTTTGAAGCGAAGAGACTTTCAAAGGTGCGCCCGTTCCTGCAGTAATTTTAGTCGTTGCACTGTAGTCGACAAACACATCGGTGCTGGTCGCGGCAATCAATGCTCCGCTGTTGGATACAGTTAGTCTTCCTTCTCCGGGTGGCACAGCTGCGTAGTCCTGATACTGAAAATCAGCAGGGAAAGTCAGGATTCCGGGCGCCAGTGCATTGGAAGGCAGTGACAGGGTTGTGTATGACAGGTCGTAATTATTTGCCGTGTTGGTGACATCGACAGAAGTTACGTAATCCACGTCCAGGTTCGCAAGGATGTCCTGCGCTTCAACAACCGGAGTTGTCGTTAGGTTTGTAAAGGCCAGGGCATTTGCGGGAGGTTGGGTGACAAAGACGAACCGGGTTGCCACTACGTCGATCAGATTATGTCCTGCAGGGCTCGATGCACCGCCACCATCGGCAAGGGCAAATTGCGATCCTCCGCCATTGGTAACCGAAGTGATCGCAACATCGACCGGAGCATTGTCAGTGACGTCGGCGACAAACGTTACGCGAACGCTAAACAGCGTCGAATCGTCGTCTGCAGCGGTCAGGCTCAGGCCGTTCCATGTAACACTGGCGGCTGCTGCTTTTTCTGTTCCGGCAACGATGTTGTTTCCCTGATAAAGGGCGATCCGTCTGATGAAAGCGGAATTTGTCAGCGAGATCGTCAGGTCAGTCAGTACAGTGCTTGCGCCGTCAACATCGGGCGTATTTCCATCTCCATCCTTCAACACAAAATTCGCCAGCTGGTAGCTGTTCGTGGTATTGGTCGCGTTGAGTGGTCCGGCACTCTGGTAATCCTTGTAAGGCATTAAAGTCTGCGTCGACCCTGCCTTGAACGACACCCGTGATTCCTGGGAAGATGAAACCTGGAATGCTGTACTGGTGGCATCGGTCGGAACATCGCCGTCTGCGTTCACGGATCCGGCTGTGACCGCCAGTCCAAGCGTTGTAGAAGCTGTTTCCTGCGTGAACTGGAAGTTAGGTCCGGTGACCGCAAAGTCGAAAACACCGGCCACAAAATTCCCTGAGGGCAGGTTTTGCATGGTGACACCACTGGTGACCCCGCTCGTTATTACCGTACCGGTGTAGTCAGTATCGAGGTTGGCATTTGCGTCGCGCGCACTGACAACCGGATAAGGGTTGTCAACATTGACAAATGAGCTGATGTTCGTAGGGTCCGGATTGGTGGTAAAGTCCAGCTGTGTGGCAACAACGGTAACTTCGTTAGCGGATCCTGAGTTTTCAGATTCTCCAGGTATGACGGACGTACCGTAAGGCGATGTTGTGACGTCGGTATCGAGCACTTCGAAGCCAAAGAACTCACCGTCGATTGTTGTCGGCAGGATGCCGCCCAGCGAAGCCTTCAGATAGATCTTCAGGGTATACGTCTTATTTCCATTGTCAGCAATCAGACCAAGGGTTGTGGTATCGATGGCGGCAAACGTGATCGTATTGACGTCAATGGTACCAGCGATCGAATCAGTTCCATCCGTCAGGAGCGCGCCTTCGATGGCTTCGGTCCAGTCCGAAATGGTATTATTTGCACCCGGTTGTCCAATGACGATTTGTTGTACATAAGTCGGGGTTCCGTCATTTTCCGGATCTGTGGCAGCCAGGCCAGCGTCATCGGTCAGCGTAAAGTCAAACACACTGACGGCCTCCGCAAGAGAATCTTTCAGCGAAGAGATCTCCGCAGGCTCGCCCAGCGCCCCTGCAGTAATCTTTGTGGAAACGCCAATCCGCACATTGACGGCGGTACTTGTGATATCGGAAGGTATGGCAGCATTTGCAGCAGGGTCAGTAACTGCAACAGTGAGAGTACCATCGCCGATCTCATCAAACTGGAATGTATTAGCAAATGTGACAATACCTGCGGTGATCGACGTGGGCTCATCTGTCATCGGCAGGCCACCCGCGTTGACGATAACAATGGGTGAGTTGTAATCCAGGTCACGGTTGTTGTTGGCGTCAAAAGCTTCAACGACTGGTACCGGAGGTTGTAACGAAATGTTTTTATCCTTGAGCAGGTCTGAACCTGGCTCTGTTGTAAACACAAGTTGGGTTGCAACGACCTGGACTTCTACCGTGTCAGCATCAACTGATTCGGAGCCGGTGAAAGTGCTGCTTCTTGAACCAAGCAGAATGTCATCGTCTTTAACGCTCAACGCCAGGTTGAGGTTATCGACCGTGTAAGACAGTGTTCCTTCCAGACTGTCTTTCAATACGATCCAGATCTCGTACTGTTGGGTGGCGTTATCTGCGATGTAGCCATGACCTGAAACAGTATCGATTGCCGTATAAGTCAGTGTATTGGTTCCAACCGTACCGAAATGGGGAACGCCTCCGACCATCAGCGCGGTGGAGTCGATCAATTGAGTCCAGTCGGCGATTTCGTTTTGGGCGCCTGGCCTGATGATGATCTGCGAAATGCGCGTTGGGGCACCATCACCTGCGGCGTTATTGTCGTCATTAACACTAAAATTAAAGACACTAATCGGCGTCGAGGAATTGTCCACCGATGAGAGGGACGTCGCAGGTACTCCATCTACAGAAACTGTGTTCGTGCTGCTGTATGCCACTGCGACGTTTGTACTGGTTGCTGCTGTGAGCGAACCATCTGACACGGTAAGCTGACCTTCTCCTGGCGGAATATTCGTATCATCCTGGTACTGGAAGCTGGAAGGGAAGGTGAGAACCCCGCCTACCGGCATGTTCAGCGACGGGTCGGAAAGCTGGTAATCATTGACGGTATTGGTAACCGAGACTGTTGTGCTGTAGTCGGTATCAAGGTTGTTCAGCGCATCATGGGCTTCGACGACCGGGATTATTGTAAGATCCGTATAAACGAATGCATTAGCGGGCGGCTGGGTGGTGAATGCGAACTTCGTCGCGTCCACATCGATGAGGTTATAACCCGCAGGGGTGGCCGCGCCTCCTGCGTCATTGGCGGCAAATCCTGACCCTCCACCGTTTTCTGCCGCGGTTATCGCCAGGTCAATCGGTGCGTTATCGGTGACTGACGAATTGAAAGTTGCTCGTACAGCAAACGTTTTGGTGCCGTTGTCCGACGCATTGATCGTCAGTCCTGTCCACGACACTGATGCAGCGGCAGGTTTTTCGCTGCCGGAGATCATTGATGTTCCGTCGTAAAGGGCAACCCGGTTGACAAAGGACGAATTGGCCATTGAGATTGTGAGATCTGTGAGCACCGTGCTTGCACCGTCCACGTCAGGGGTAATACCGTCACCGTCGGTAACTATGAATTCTCCAAGCTTGTAGCTGTCTGTTGTGTCAGAGGCCGCCAAAGGTCCGGAGCTCTGGAAATCTTTATAGGGCAGCTCGATGGTGGATGAGCCGGGATTGAATGCTATCAGTGATTCCTGTGACGAAGTAACAGTGAAGGGACTACTTACGGCTTTTGTCGGGACATTGCCATCAACGTTCACAGAGCCTCCTGTGACCGCTACAACCAGGGTGTCCGTTGTAACTCCTGGAGTTTCCTCCGTAAACTGGAAGGTGGATCCTGCCACCGAAAAGTCGAAGACACCTGATATGAAGCTACCTGCGGGAAGATTCTGCATGGTCAATGAACTGGTAACGGATGCTACTGTTCCTGCATAATCATAATCCACGTTACCATTTACGTCGGTCGCGCTTACAACCGGGTAGGGGTTATCCACATTGGTGTAAGAGCTGATGTTCGTTGGGTCAGGGTTGGTCGTGAAATTGAGTTCCGTTGTAACGACCTCTATCCGATTCTCATCACCGGCTGCATCACTTGCAATGCCGGAAGGAGTGGGATCGGCAAGCTGCGAGCTGCTGGTTGATTGGGTTGTCGCTGACACGAGTGTGAAAGTGATGATCTGATTGTCGGTAACAATATCATGGAACGTGGCTCGGATCGAAAACGCCTTGTTAGCGTCGTCGCCGGCCTGTGCGGTGAACCCATCAAAAGTAACGAGGTTGGATGTCACCGTGTCCTCATCAAGTTCGGTACTACCATCGTACAACGCGACTTTTTTAACGTTTGCGTAATTACCAATATCAAACGTGATCGCCTTCAGGACGGTAGGAGATCCGTCGGTATCATCATTGAGAGGTCCGCCATCACGCAGCGTGAATTCATCGAGTATGATGCTTGTTGCAGTGTTTTGGATATCGTCAACCGTATAATCAATATACCTGATATTGGTGTTTTCAATCGGCCCGTAGTTATAGGTTTGAACGATATCGGAAGCCACCGAATAGTTAAGCGTAAAACTGGCGCTCGAATCGGCTGCGAGGGAACCGGAATTAACGATCAGGTAAGTGGATGCTCCTGAAGCGCCGCCTCCGGTGCTTGTTACTCTAAAATTCGGATCAAACGTGATGACACCATTGGTTGTTGTCAGTGTGGTGTTTGCAGTCGTAAATGTAGCAGGGGTGAATGTTGCAACCGTGGCGGTTGTATTATAGTCAATGTCAAGGTTTCCATTCGCATCCCAGGCTTCTGCAACCGGAGATGGGGTAATGTTTGCGTCGTATTGCTGAGTTGCACCCGGCTCGGTTGTGAACACAAGCTTTGTCGCGTCAACGTCGACGATGTTATTGCCATCGCCGGAATTGACACTGCCAGTCTGAAGGGTGCTGCTCAATGTCGGATAGACGGAGAATAGCGTGATGCTATCAGGTGAGATTTCAAATACAAAGTCCTTGTTGTCGGCCAATGAATCGATCGTCGAATGGATATCTGTTTTCAAACGGATCGTCAGCCTGAACGTTTTTGACGAATCATCCTTGATGAATCCGAGCGTGCCCGGGGCGATGTCAAATTCCAGACGATCCGCATAGACACCTGTACCACCGGTGAAGTTGTTATAGGTTCCATCACTTAGCCTTGCGCCTTCGATGATCTTTGTCCAATCTGAAAGCACGGCATCATTCGACGCATGTTGTTTGATGACGATCTTGTCGATGTAAGTAGGGAGTTCGTCATTGTCCGCAAATGTTACGGTATTTGCGCCGGCGTCATCCGTGATCGTAAAGTCGAAGTTCTGCGATGCGGCGGCAAATGTTGTATGTAAAGATGAGATGCTGTCCAGTTCTGCTGTTGCACCGGCGGTGATTTGTGTCAGGGAGCTTATCACTGCAGTTACGGAAGAGCTGACCGCGTCTGTCACGGATGTCGCGCCAGTACCTTTAACCCTGATCTCAGTGGTTCCGGGTTCGGTGAGATTGTAGCTCGATAAAGTCAATATACCACCTGACGGAAAGGCTGTATGTGTTGTGACCTGACTCAGACCCGTGTCATTTCCAATATCCACAGTCTCGTCAAAATCGGTATCGAGGTTGTTGTTTTCATCCAACGCATAAACTTTTGGCTCGTTGGGATTCGGGAAATTGCTTCCGACCCCGATCTGCGCCTGGGGATCGGTCGATGCTCCAGGAGTGCCTGGAGTTCTGAACACGAGTTGCGAAGCCTCGACCTCCACCTGGTTGTTGCCAGCTCCTGACTGTTCAAGCTGGGCTGGCGCCAGGGTCGTGCTCAACTCGAAGTTGCTTGTGTCATCCATAATGAAACTTGCATTCTCAATCCTGAAAGCAAAGTTCAGCGTATCGATCGTTTCGGGTAATGTTCCGCCTAGGGAGGATTTTAACCAAATTCTTAAATAATACTCATTTGGCACAGTACCATCGTTCACGTAACCGAGGTCGAGAGAGTCAGTTGGTATTGAAGAGAATATGATCCGGTCAGTACCGATCGAATCTGCAGTGACTGTACCGGTGCCGTTGGAGAAGCTCAGCTGTGCGCCGGCAATGGCCTCAGACCAGTCTGTGATCTCGTTTCCATTTCCCTGGAAAACTGTCAATCCTGAGAACTTGAATGGAACATTGTCCTGGTCGATAAGTTCATCATAGAGCCAAAAGCCAAAATTCGGATCGGTTTCCGCCTGCGCTTCCGCCTGTGTATCTACGGTGGATGGGATTGTTGCAGCAGTGACACCCATATTCGAGATGTACGCTGATGCTGCGGTCAATGTGCTGGCGGTGTCCGTCAGCGGGGCTGTCAATCTATAATCGATATTGTCATAGAAATCATTATCCGGTGCCGCTTCATAATTGCTGGTAAAGGTCATCGGATAAATTTCAATGATATAATCTGTACCTGAAGTCAGTTCGAAACCCAAATAGCTTTCATCGAATGTGAATGATCCCGTGGTTGAGTCTGGATAGTGGTTTTGGTAGTAGGTCAGGGTTCCATCGGAAAGGTCAGAATCAAAGTAGGCATCGCCGTCATCAAATGGGGTAAAGGACGCATTGGCTTTTCTAAGCCTTAGGAAATAATAATTCGGCTCCTGGGCGGGCGCAACCGCATAATCCCAGGTCACTGTTACGCCGGTTGTTGTTGCGGTATAACCGAAGTTCGTAACTGACGCAGACGGTTCCGGTAATACGATCGTGTAATAATCCTGCAACGAGGTGTAGGAGCCAAGGGAATCCTGTGCACCTGTTCCGCCGACAGGGTTTCCCGCCGCATCGACAACTGAATCGTCGTCGTCGAAATCGAGTTTCAGTTTCCCGGTGCCATCATTGATCTGAACCGTTACCGTGGCCGTACTATCGAGCGGATTTACGGCGGTGACATTTGTGATTTGTGCATTTACGGTATCGCTGGCTGGGGATGGAGGATTTACTGTCAGATCAAAGTCGGTGTTGTCCAATCCGGAGACTACCTCGCTGAATTTAACGCTGAAGTCCACAGAGGCAGCGGAAGTACCATTGGAGGTACTCCAGGTGTTTGTTGGATCGGCAATTGAGATTGATTCGATATAAGGCGCCGTCTGATCTATCGTAAAAGTCTGCCCGGTAAAGTATACCGGGTTATTGAGTTTATTGCCATACACGTCAGTAATAAATGCGACCAACGTATCAAGATCGAGCCCAATGGTGCCATCGCCAGAGATATTGCTGATGGTGATATCGTATACCGATCCTGAAACGGGCGTCGCGATGGTACCTGCGTATGTTACTGTCCCCGTTGTAACAACGGTGAAATCAAAATCGTCGACCGTTCCGGTGACATCTTCGTCGAAGGTCGCCCTGAATGTAACAGAGGTGGCGTTGGTCGGCGTTGACGGCGATTGGCGGTTAATGGATTGCACGGTTGGCCTTTGTGTGTCGATCAGGAATGCGGCCGACGTATCGGCGTCGATCTGATTGTTGCCGTTGGCATCTTCCGCGGCGTTTACCATAACCACGGTGCTATCAATTTCTTCAGGCGCCCCGTCACCGTCATGGGTATAAGTGATGGTATAGGTATCGTTGTTATAAAAGGTGGTCGACCAGACACCCGTGCCCGCAGTGAAGTTGGAGTTTGCAGGACCGAACGATATCGCAGGACTGACCGCCACGTTCATGCTGTCGTTGAAGATTGCCTGGATTGTGAGATTAAGTGAGTTCAGCTTGATCTGGGTGGGGAAAACAGAGATGGCCGCGGCCGGTTTTTCTGTATCGATCACAAATGACAATGATGTGGCCGCGACAGAGTTGCCGTTACCACCCCAGTCGTGGCCGTTCCCGCCCGCGGGTATATTTGCGATGGCGGCGCCCAAAGTTTCCTCGTCGCCATCATGCGTAAAGGTTTGTGTCCATGTGTCGTTGGTGCGCGTTGTGGTTGACCAGTTTCCTGAGCCTGCCGTCCAGTTTGCACCTGAAAGCGAAATATTCGGCGTGGTCGCGTTGTTCATCGGCTCATTGTACCTGACCGTAATTACCTGCGACAGATCACCTTCGAACGTGAGGTCGTCGCTTCTTGTGATGCTGCTTATCGATGGAGCCGTGTTGTCGTCCATAGTATAGTTTTCTGTCTGCGTCGTGCCATCCCTTCCACCGGAGGAAACAGTTACGTTTGATGAAGTCAGCGAAAATTGTATTGTCGGGCTGGCCGAGTAGAAGAAATCTTTTACATCGCCGACCAGATAAAAATACCGCGGGGTGCCGGCGGTAAGAGCCACTGAAATGGAGGTATAATTGACGGATGTATCAGTAACCGATTCAGCGAGGCCAAGGTCGACTGCCGTGGCAAAATTATCAGAGGTGTTATTGGAGAATAATTGAAAGTTAGAGAACAATGAGTCGGCTCTTGAGGCGGAAGTGACGCTGATCGTCAGGCCCGTAAGATTGACGCCGCTTGTCGACGTAAGGGCAAAACCGAGGATAACCTGGTCGTTTGAGCTATTGATCAACGTTGCGCCGGCAAGACCACTGGTTGCCGCCGAAAGTGTCGTGGTATTTCCGCCAACCACCGTTGAAGTGAATGGGACCAACTCATTCCCGGCTTTATCGAGAATGATATTGCTGGTAGTTGCGCCCGTGCCGAACCGGACATAACGAACCTGGGTTCCGTTTGCCACGGTCCAATTGCTGGCGTCATTCTGACTTTCAACATAAATGAGTTTGTCATTGGTCAGCGTGTTGTCAATGGTGTTAGTCCCACCATCGTCCTCGTAGCGCACTTCGTCCGTGGGGCCGTCATCTACGCTGACACCCGTACCTCCGAAGGTTGTGTTGCTGAGTAAGAGATCCCCGTCCGATCTTGCGGTTCCATCAGGGTCATACACTTCTTCCGTGACATGGAACAAAATGACCTCTTTTGAACCGTCGCCTCCTCCGCTGCCGGAGTTACTGTATATTTTGGCAGTCCCTGTAATTGTCGGCTCGGTGATATCAACGACGAGCGTGGTAGCACTTTGTGTGCCAGTAGTTGGACCGTTGCCAGCCTGGTCCGTTATTGTGGCGCGGAATTGCAGCGTCACGCCGTCGGCATAATCCGTAATACCTGTGATGTTTCCTGACGTGAGCCCGATTACTTTATTTGTATTCACTGAGCTTATCGTCGATGCAGACCCGACATTATCCCATGACACATTCGAGGAAATTTTGGCCTGGAGCTGGACCGATCCGTTTAGCAAAGAACCATCATTCGCAATAGGGACGGTTACATTCACGCCGGTGTTGGTTGTATTATAATATCCGCTGAACACCCTCCCGCCGGTAGAGGCGACGGTCCCCACCGTAAAGGCACTCGGTGCTGTCAGATCATACGTTATGCCGGTATTTGTTGAGGACGTTGTGGAATTTCCTAACGTATCCGTACCTGTAAATGACACTGTATAGATTGCTCCGTTCACCAGTGATGGAGCATTTGTTGGAAGGTAATTCGTTTGGTTTGCAGTGAGTTCAGAACCTGCGAGGGTTACTGTTTGATCACTTGCCGCTGTTCCACCGGTTCGGTCCCATAGGATGCTTCCGGACCCAAGGGGCTCACCGATCGTATAGGTGACATTGGCGGTATTGACATACGAACTCGCTGCAGGTTGAGTGATCGTCAGGGTTGGCCCGGTATGGTCAACCGTCATGGCTGAAACACCGGTAAATGTTGCAGTTGTGCTGTTCCCGGCAGCGTCCTCATGGGCATTGTTGGTCTTGTTAACCGTGACGTTGCCATTCCCAGCGATGTTGTTAAGATTTACATAGAACGCAGTCGATATTCCGCCTGTTGTTACCGGCGCCACCGAGCTGATGCCGGCGGTGGCAGTACCCGTTACGCTCGTGCTAAAATCAGTAGTCGAAATGGTGCTGCTGGTCATCGCCTCATCAAATGTCACGATAAAGTAAGACCGGATGTGGTACACTGACCCGCTGTAAGTTGACGTCGCATTTGAACTGAGTGTCAATGACGTGTTACTTGCGATCGAGGCGACTGTGCCGATTGTGGTTGTCCCCGCCGCGTCTCTTAATTCCGCCCCAATAAAAAGTTCGGTCAGAAACAAGGTCCCTGAACCAGTTACCGCCGTCGTTCCAGTGGTAACACTAATGGTTCCGGTTCTTGGTACCGCATCTTTTATTCTTGTAGTATAAGGGACGCTTGAGAGAACCGTTGGCGTGGTCCTGTCAAAAGTGATTGGAATCGCTGTTGAAGTGGCGGTGTTGCCCGCCGCGTCGGTTACCGTGGCGGTGAAATTGTGACTTCCGACGCTGACGCCTTGAGAATATGCCGCTGCCGTAATATTATTCGACGCGTTGGCGGTCAGTGTTATAGAAGTGTTACTGTTGATGCTTGAAATCGTTCCGATGAGTGTGGCCCCGGTGGAGTTATAGATCTGTCTGCCTACGGTCATTTCAGTCGTAAAAGACGTTCCCACACCGGTTACGCTTGCGCCTGCTGTAGTGGCAGTAATCGTTCCGGTTTTAGCGGTAACGCCCGTAATCGTGAAAGCGCCCGCCGCAGCCGTTGCCGTATTGACCGTACCATCTACGGAGCTGACCAATGAAACAACATCACCGGTGGTTGCCGTGCCGCTAAAGGCAGGAGAAGTATCGGTTGTAAGTTCGTCTGTACTTGAAGCACCCGTGTCTGTTCCTGTATAAGTTAAGGTTGGAGTTGTAGGAGGTGTTGTGTCAACAGTAAGGTTAAGGGCCGCAGATGCTGCGCCAATATTGCCTGCTGCATCTTCAACGCGTGCGGTAACTGCTTTCGCACCGTCGCTTCCAAACTGGCCGGAAATGACAGTCACATCCACATAACCATTGGTAATATCGGTTGCCGTCAGCGTCGCTGTAATTGGTGTCGGGAAGTTGGCCGCGGCCAACAACAAGCGTACGAGATCGCCGGAAACTGCGCCACTGGTTCCAAGACTTACGCGGATTGAAACGCCAGCCGATGCTTCGGCCGCGTTAATCGTTGTGCCTGCAACAGGAGATGTCGGTGTACTCGGTGCTGTCGGCGTAGCGGTATCCAGCGTCAAGGTAAGCGCGCCTGACTGTGCTCCGATGTTGCCTGCCGCGTCTTCGACGCGGCCGGTGATTGATTTTGAACCGTCGGATCCGAGCTGGCCGGCTGCAACCGTGAGATCAGCATATGTGTTTGTAATGTCGGATGCGACAAGGGTATAGGTTATCGGACTGCCAAAGTTCGCTCCACCGAGGAGTAACCTGACAAGATCGCCTGCAACAGCTCCGCTTGTGCCTAGCGGCACCCGGACTGTGAACCCGGCGGCTTCTTCTGTATCGTTAATCGTATTACCTGCTACTGGTGAAGTGGGAACGTCCGGCGCCGTGGGAGCGGTTTGGTCCAGCGTAAGTGTAAGCGCCGCAGAAGCGGTACTTGTGTTGCCGGCGGGATCTTCCAGTCTTGCAGTAATGGACTTTGACCCCTCAGCACCCAGCTGTCCGGATGCCACCGTCAGGTCAGCATAATTATTTGAAATATCTCCGGCGACCAGTGTGTGGGTGACCGGTGTTGGAAAATCTGCCGTGGCAAGCAAAAGCCTGACGACATCCCCGGCTGTAGCTCCCGCTGTTAAAGGAACCCGGATGATAAATCCGGCCGTCTCTTCTGCAGCGCTGATTGCTGTTCCGGCATTCGGAGATGCGGGGGTGCCCGGAGCATTGGCAGTTACATCCACCGTGAGCGCCAGCGCTGTTGAGGCCGTTCCAATATTTCCTGCGATATCTTCAATACGCGCCGTCACCGATTTTGATCCATCTGCGCCCAGCTGTCCCGTTGCGACAGTCAAATCAACATAGCCGTTAGTAATATCGGTCGCAGTCAATGTTGCAGTAATTGGCGTGCTAAAATTGACGCCCGCCAGCAGAAGCCTTGCCACGTCGCCAACAACAGCGCCGCTCGTGCCGAACGGTACGCGTACATCAAAACCCGCGGACTCTTCGGAATTGTTGATCGTGGTGCCGGCGAAGGGCGATGTGGGTGTATCAGGCGCGCCCGGAGCGTCTGTGTCAAGCGTCAACGTAAGTGAGGCCGATTCAGCCCCAACATTGCCTGCTGCATCTTCGATCAGGGCGGAAACAAGCTTCGAGCCATCGGCTCCAAACTGGCCTGTTGTCACGTCGACTTCGGCATAGTCGTTTGAAATATCAGTCCCATCAAGTGTAAGGGTGATCGGTGTTGGGAAATCTGCTCCTGCGAGCAGCAGTCTTAACACGTCACCCGATAAGGCGCCACTCGACCCCAGCGGCACCCTGATGGTAACACCTGCGGACTCTTCGGAATCATTGATTGTTGTTCCGGCAACAAGGGAAGTCGGAGTATCCGGAGCGGCAGGTGCACTCTGATCGAGAGTCAGCACCAGGGCTGCGGAGGCGGAACTTGTATTTCCGGCAGCGTCCTCCAACCTCGCGGTGATCGATTTGGGTCCATCAGCACCTAGCTGTCCCGTTGAAACGGTCACATCTGCATACGTATTCGTAATATCCGCTACAGCCAAAGTATAGGTAATAGGCGTGGGAAAATCAACGGTTGCAAGGAGAAGCCTGATCACGTCCCCTGTTGCATGGTCTCCCGCAAGGGGTACCCTTACAGCAAAACCCGCAGCTTCTTCCGCATTGCTGATTGAACTGCCTGCGGCGGGGGACGTCGGTGTTCCCGGAGCTGTGGCGGTTGTATCCAGCGTCAGGGTAAGCGCAGAGGAAGCTGTTCCATTATTTCCGGCAACATCTTCCACGCGGGCCGTAATCGATTTGGATCCATCGGCACCCAGTTGTCCTGTCGCAATTGTAAAATCCACGTATCCATTGGTGATATCTGTAGCTGTTAGCGTAGCCGTTAAGGGGCTTGTAAAGTCGACGCCGGCCAATAGTAACCTGACAACATCACCCGAGACAGCGCCGCTGCTTCCGAGCGGGACGCGTACGTCGAAACCTGCTGATTCTTCCGCGTCATTGATCATTGTTCCCGCAGTAAGCGATGTGGGTGTGTCAGGAGCTGAAGGGCCTGATGTATCGAGCGTAAGGGTGAGGGCCGACGAAGCGGTTCCCACATTCCCTGCAATATCTTCTATCCGGGCTGTGACCGACTTTGATCCATCTGCTCCAAGCTGTCCTGAGGCTACTGTTACTTCAGCATACGTATTTGTAATATCGGTTCCGTTCAGTGTTGCCGTGATGGGTGTTGGAAAATCTGCTCCCGCTAACAAAAGTCTCACCAGGTCACCCGATACAGCGCCGCTGGTACCGAGAGGGACACGGATCGTAAATCCCGCAGTCTGTTCTGAGGAGTTGATGGTGTTACCTGCTGTTGGAGACGTCGGTGCATCAGGCGCTGAAGGCGCCGTTAAGTCCAAGGTCAGGGCTAGTGCGGAAGAAGCGGCTCCGGTATTTCCGGCCACATCTTCAACACGGGCGGTGACTGACTTTGAGCCTGCAGAACCAAGTTGCCCGCTGGCCACTGTTACTTCAACATATGTATTTGTGATATCGGTTGCAGTCAATGTAGCAGTTATGGGTGTCGGAAAATTGGCCGCGGCCAAGAGCAGCCTGACGACGTCACCGGATACGGCACCACTGCTTCCGAGGGGAACGCGAATAACGAATCCTGCGGATTCTTCCGCGGAGCTTATGGCATTGCCAGCATTGGGTGAAGTCGGTGTGTTTGGAGCGGCTGGCGCCGACGTATCAAGCGTTAGGGTAAGGGCAGAGGAAGCTGTTCCGATATTTCCGGCGACATCCTCCACGCGGGCTGTAATGGATTTGGATCCGGACGACCCGAGTTGGCCTGATGCAACGGTCACTTCCGCAAACGTGTTTGTTATGTCGGTGCCATTTAACGTCGCGGTTATCGGAGTCGGAAAATTCGCACCGCTCAAAAGCAATCTGACAAGATCACCCGATACCGCGCCGCTACTTCCCAGTGGAACCCGTATGATGAATCCTGCGGATTCTTCCGCGGAGTTGATTGTGTTGCCTGCATTCGGCGACGTCGGCGTGCTTGGTGCACCGGGGGATGAAGTGTCAAGAGTCAACGTGAGGGCGGAGGAAGCTGTGCCTATATTTCCGACACCATCTTCAACACGGGCTGTAACAGATTTTGAACCATCAGCTCCCAATTGTCCTGAAGCCACGGTAACTTCCACGAATGTGTTTGTAATGTCTGTTCCTGTTAATGTTGCGGTAATCGGTGTCGGGAAATTTGCGCCTGCCAACAAGAGTCTTACCAGGTCACCGGATACCGCGCCGCTGGAGCCCAGTGGAACCCGGATCGTAAATCCTGCTGTCTCCTCTGCTGCGCTGATGCTAGTGCCAGCTGTTGGTGAAGTTGGAGTATTCGGAGCGCCTGGAGCGACACCATCAACCAAAATGTTGGCATTTGCTCCAAGGGAGCCGGCCGCACCAGGGCTTACAAGGGTTGTTGTAAGAGCCTGACCGCCGCCAGTGCTTCTAACAATGGTTCCAGAAGAAATAACAAAAGAAGTTGTGCCTACATAGTCCAGTTCGGTGCTGTTATGCACATCGCCCGAAACCACCGTATAAGTGAGATTCATGCTGCTAGCGCCGGATGCGTTCACACCAGTTGCCGTAGCACTACGCGCTGGTGTCGTGTTCAGGGCCAAAGTCACGTTGGCATTGGTAATATCTACAGTCGTTTCAAAGTTTACTGTGATCGTGATGGTTTGCCCGGTTCCGTAAGTTCCGTTCGTGCCAGTTATGCCAGAAATCCCGTGCGCCTGTCCAAACGACTTGAAAGTAAAAAATGATAAAAATATGAGCGGTAGAAGTACTTTCTTCATGCTGTGTGTATAAAATGTTATTGACGGAAGATCTTCATATCTTTTTTCAAAAGCCATCGGATCACATGCAGATTTGTGATTTTTGGATCTTTTCAACAGGTCAGTCAACATTTGTAACTGTTTTCTCATAACAGGTTTATTTTCGGGCTTTTAAGAAAATTCAAAGTATAAAGGTGAAATACAGGCGAGTTCCATTTGGGAAATCCTGTCTTTGGCTATCGCAAATTTTTCGGTGATGTATTGGTCAATTGCAGCGACGTTGCGTGCCTGCAATGCAAACAGGCTTGTCGAACCAATTAACATTTGAGGTTGAAATGAAACCGAAGAATAATAAGAAAGGCCGATGATACACGGAACGGGATGCCCTCTTCGTTTTGAAGAAGCATGAACGAATATCGACGAAATAACCAATAACAGGTATAGGTATTCCATAACTAGTGGGATTTCAGGCTGATCGATGGTGTCGACAAACCCGAGGTCAATCTTTCTTTAAAAAACAAGCGATCTCACATTGCTGCGAGATAACTTCTCCAGTTTTAAATGACTACTAACTTTATTCTAATCAGCAAATTGCGAAAAACCTGGTGGGACAAATTAATTTGTCTGTTTGAGTTATTCGCAGGTCGCCGGTATTTCTAAATTTTAATCAACCGCCCGATTACATCTATCACAGTTCTCCTTTGCTATTCACTTTCATCAACATCAGTTTTTTCAAACGGTCGAATGAAGTTGTTCCGAATAACAAGTATGAGTTATCACTGGTTGGTACCACACACGCGGCAACTTCATCATCCGAGCCGCCATAGTTTACCTGCCATTCGGGTTCAGCCGAGCCAGTTGCGCGGACTTTAAACAGCCAGTAGTCTTTTTGTCCATTACCTCTCGTGCCGCTCGAGGTGCCACCCGTTTCAGCCGTAGCCGCGATCACGTAGCCACCTTCGTGGGCAGAGCATATCGAGGCTGCCTCCTCATTCTTATCTGCGAAGCTGAAAGTTGTCGGGCCCAGAAGCACGGCACCTGTTCCGCTCAACAGGGTGAAATAGACCGATTGTGTTGTTGCGCGGGTAGTCCCGGTCACCGCATAACGTCCACTGATACGGGAAACGTCATTGATTTTTTCATCGGAATCTTGCCCGGAAAAAGGGTTAGGATTGAGTCCGGAGGGGATGTCGGAATTTTGCGCGGCGATTATCCAGCGCATATCTTCATCCGTGTCGTTATTGATCTTGATCGAGCCGGCCCAGAATAGGGTGGCGTCGGAATTGACAAAAAGTCTGTTTGCGACGGTGGTGATTCCATCGCCATAGCGCTTCTCCCATATTGGGGGCGCTGTGAAATTACTGCCGTTTATTTTGGCAAGGTACATATCGTCAGGAGGACCTCCGGATCTCGCAGCCAGAACAATAAAAGTCCCGTTATCGGCTTGCGCTACTGCACGACCCTCCAGTGAAATGCCCGGTTCGGATATTGTCTTTCTCGCCAGTTCCTCGCCATCAAATCCGATTTTTCTCAGGTGCAGAGACTTCGACCCGTCGCTGTTTATTCGCGTTCCAACTATTAAGTAACCATCGTCAATCCGGATAAAAGAGGAAGCTACCACGCTCGCGGATACATTTGGTGTTGCTGCCAGAGAGTCCAAAGCGGGATATTCCACATGCCATATCGTATTGCCATGCATATCGGTATGGATCACCCGGAAACTGTGATCGAATTCTCCGGGGACCTCGGTTGCGAGGTCCATATTGCTAAGCAAAGTATAGCCGTCGTCCGCTTCCATTGCCATGACGGCGGTGTGGTTGTGCTCGCTTCCATAATAGCGCATGAAGGTGCCGGTGTTTGCCGGATCGACATCCTTTTCACTGTTACAGGCAAGTACGACAAGTCCCAGTACGAAGGGAATGAGTTTCTTCATAACTGCTTACTTTATCAGTTTTTTCGGATTGAACTTGGGGACAATTAATCCAAGATTAAAGATGACCTGGTCAATCGAGAAGTCATTGTCTGTATAGCCATACTCGGTATAGATCGTATTCCGGTCGCCTTCGAACTTGTATCTGTTGGCTTCATCGACAACATTTCCAAGTCCAAACTGGTATCGCACATCCAGCGTCAGGTATATTCCGCTGAGCTTGTATTTAACGCCGCCGCTGGCGATGACGGAATAATTCATTTTTTTATAACTGGCCGTATTGTCCAGTCCCGACTGGGTTGCTCCGTTACCCAACTCATAGGTCAGATTGCCGTCGAAAGTGGATTTCATTAAATATCCGAGAGAAGGTCCTACGGAGACGTAGGGATTAAATTTGTTATCCTTCAGGATTTTATATTGCACTAGCGCGTTGAGCTGTATACGTGTATGCTGGATCCTATGATCCGCGAAAGCCGGCTCACTGCCATCGTTGAAGGAGATGGCGTCATTAAAATAGTTGAAGGACTGTGAGGTATACGACAACTCAGGGTTCACCGTGAAGTCGAATTTCTTAGCACCGATGTTCGCTGTCAGCTCTTTTTCAAAAATGCCAGTGAACTGAATGGTCAGGTTTGAATTGTATTGGCCGCGGCCCCGGGATTCTCCGTTAACGTAATGGTTAGCCTTCGGCTTTACAAAAGTGGTCGCGGCGACGCCAACCTTTGCGCCGTAGCTGAAAATTGGTTTCACCCGAAATTTTCCGTAGAGATTCTTAAACTCAACGGGATCAGAATCAGCGGGCTTAAAGAAAAAATCGGTGCCCAGAATTTGGAGCATTGCCGCGTCGGCCTTTTCCGGCTCTTCAAGGTAGATAAAGGTAAGGACGAGGATCTTATATGCCTCGACCCGTTCAACGTCGTTGTCTATGTCGGCCAAATGTTCTTCCAGGAATGCAGGGAGCTCATGAAGGCGCCCCTGATCGTAAATGCCCCGGGCTGAACGCAGGATCTGCGCACCGGTAAGTTTTGTGGTCTGGGCGTCGGCTGGCAAACTCCAAACTATCAGTCCGGCAATCGTCAGGTAAAATATTTTCTTCATAGCCGGTTATTTTTTCTTGTCGGTGTCAACACACGTAACCTCACTCTTCACTTCCTTATCATCGTCGACGTAAATATCCCATTCGTCCTCCGTCATTGGCCGGGTTATATAGTTGCAAAGGATTCCAGACATGGTTTCGATTTTCGTTGGCCATGCATGTATGGTCTGATCCGGGTGTTCCGGGTTGCTATTGATACCCGCCAACAGTTGCTCGTCATTCGCTGTGAAGACCGCAGTGCGAACCCAGTCGTCATGGTCATCAAGTACGATAGGCTGCAGATTTAACTTCTCGAGATTCCAGAGCCGAACCGTTTTATCGTTACTGGTGGTTGCCATGAATTTTCCATCGTGGCTAAACACAATGTGCTCAATCGTCGCGCGATGGCCGGAAAGAACCAACGGATTCGACGGGTTATCGACGCTGAGTCGTTTGACAAATCCATTGACATCCCCGATGACGATTCTCTTTCCGTCACGTTCAAAGCCAACCGAAGAAAGCCCGGAAGTTTTGCCATTTCGTGCCGGGTTTTTGTAAAGCACTTTCTCTGCGTAATTATTTTTAATATCCCAGATAAACAACGATCCTCCGTTCCCGGCTCCCGCCAAAAGGTTTCCGTCCGGGCTTAATGCGATGCTGTTGATCTTCTCGGTAGGCTTGATCACTTCCTTAGTCGTGTTGAGATCACTGTACTTGATCGAGAAGCCGGCGTTATCCCTGGAAAAGAATCCTTTGTCATCCTGGCTGAATATCAGGTTATCGATGGCGTGAACATACCCGGTGATTTTTTTAGGTTCGGCGGAAAGATTGTTCAAGTCGTAGAGTTCCGCATAATTTGCGGTTGATTCGCCGGCAGATGCAGTGCCCCCTGCCACAAGATATTTACCATCGGTGGATACGTCCATCGAATAAACCTGGTAGGTCCCACGGGCGCGCACGATGGAGTCGGCATTCCACTTCTGGTTCCTGTGGGTCCATTTCAATATCTTTCCATCGCTACCGCCGGAATAAATCGTTTCTGACTTCTGGTGTACAATCAATACGCGGCAGGCGCCTTGTTTGTGACCGGCCAGGTTATCCGTAAGGGCATGGGAATTCTTCTCGAGCGCTTTGTACAAGCCGTTATAAATTTCATTATCGTAAGGGTAGCCCGCGAATTTTTTGTTCCAATTGTAGGCATGCTGCGCCAGCAATGATTGGAGCTCGACATCGGGTACATCTTTTGATTTGATCGCCATTGCTTTCGCGAGCGCTAAAAAGCGTCGGGCTTCTGCGTCATTTCTTGCGATGGTGGCTTCTTCCTCTCGTTTCTTGGCGAGCGCCGCTGCATCGATGGCTTCTTTCTCTTTTCTCTTTGCAATCTCCGATTGCTCAAGTGCGAACGCTTTTTGTTTGATAGCTTCGGCTTCACTGGCCTGAGCTAATGTTTTTTGCTTTTCTGCTTCTTTCTGCTGGAGAATCGCATTTTCCTTTTCTTTCAGGGCTTCCTTCTTGGCATCTTCAGCCAATATTCTTTGTTTCTCTGTTGCCGCCTGTGCGACAATTGCTTTTTGTTCATTTTCCTGAGCAAGTTTGGTTGCCTTATCCGCCTCAATCTTCTGCAAAAATGCATAAACCAGGAAGATCAGCGATATGATCGTCGCAGAACCCAACACGATTGCGGTGATCCGCGCGCGCTGGAGCTTGCGTTTTTGTTCCAGTTCCTTGATACGCTGCTCGGTCTCCCATTCTTTCTTGGAATACTCCAGGAAGATCATGGTGCGCTCAAAGGCCGGGTTGTAACGTTGTCCCCAGACGAGCGTAGGCTTGTGCTTGGCCTGCCAGTTCAATGCGAGCTGCAGATCCGGTGGTCGCCACAAACCCGCTTTTCCCACCTGGTGCATGGCGGCAGCTTCCGCGAGGCGGGAATACATTTGAACGGCTTCACCTTCATCATCCACCCAGTTCTTCAACCTTACCCATATACGCATCAGACTTTCATGCGAGATATCCACCATCGAGCGGGATTTTAACGTCGTTCCATGCGCGGGAGTGATCAGGGAACGGCCGGGTGCCCGGAATTTTTCAATGACGCCGATAACTTCTTCCTCCGATACGTCCGCGATGGCCGCGATCTCATTGAGCTTCGTCGGCCTGCGGATACCGAAGTTTTCACCGCGTTTTTCCGTGATGGCCTTGAACAGTGATTCACATATCCGCTTTTGATCCTCTGTCAACTCGTCGAATGCTTCGTTGGCGTGCATCGACAACGCCTCGGTCATGGTTCCGATCGCCTCGTAATGTTTCAGGTCCACCGGCTCATCGTCCATATCCTTATAGGTTGCCCAGTAGCTCCAGGTACGCATGAGCGCGTGCTGAAGGATCGGCAACTGGTCAGGATTATCACCGAGGTCGTTGAGCAATTGCTGTGTGAGCCTCGGGGTTATTTTTGCACCACCTACCGCGACCGGGCCTTCAATGGCGCGGCGTTTCTGTTCACGCGTCAGCTGCGGAATCAGGTAGTGGCTATCGTTGATCTTTCTTGTCAGGTCGGGGAATTGGGCGCAATCACCGATAAAATCGGAACGCATGGTGATGGCGACATAAATGGGGGAGTCGGGATACTGAGAGGCTTCGATCAGCAGGTTGACGAAGGCCAGCGTTTCATTCACCGAGTTCGGGTCGAAGCTGTCCTTAAACCGGAACAATTCTTCAAACTGGTCAACCAGCACGAGGTAGTTCACGTCAGCATTTCTCCGCGTCTGCTCGATGGCTTCCACCAATCCGAGCGAGCTGCTTCGCAGCAGTGTGGAGAAGATCGTACGTTTGATCTTCCTTTCTTCAGAATCAGCCTTTTGGTATTCCGGGTTATTCTTCAGGAGCGATTCCGCCAGGTTATCGATGGGTCCGCCGCCGGGCCTTGTGACAACTACGTCCCAGTTGGGACTGGCATCGGTGAGAAATCCTCCGTAGAGGATTGGCATTACGCCGCAATAAATGAACGATGATTTACCACTTCCGCTGGGACCGATCACGCCGACGAAACGGTTCTTGGAAAGTTTGAGAAGCACTTCGTCGCTTTGTCCTTCCCGCCCGAAGAACAGATGACTTTCATCGATGTTGAAGGGTCGCAGCCCGGGAAAGGGATTGGGAGCAACTAGTACTTGCTGGTCGACTGCCTGGCTCATGGCTTAAGGATTAAATTCCTGTAAAAATGACTTGAGGGATTCTACGGTGCGATTGCGTTCGCTTTCGATGACCCTCAGGTTTTGACTTTTGAACGCTTCGATATTGCTGACCGACCCGGGGGTGGTAACAATAGCTTTTCCAATAATTGGTTTTTTTCTTCCGAAGCCGGGGGCTTTCAAAAGATCCAGGGCTTTCATCCGCACCCATTGCTCGTTCACTTTGCCCTTGTAAATAATGGCTGCGTCGAGATTTCTCAGGTTGTTGATATGCTTCTGGCGAAGCTCAAGCAATTCCCCTTCGAATTCGGGCAGCAATACTTTAAATCCAGATTTTTCAATTGCCTCCTTTAAAGGCAGAATGTCCGCGTCATCAATCCGGTCGTGCATCAGGTAAACGGAACGGCCCGTGGTGTCCTCCAGCACGATCTTGCGTTCGCTGTGTGCGTCGACAAGCTCTTCCCGCATGATATTCTTGAAATCCTCAAGGGGTGTCTGAAGGATCTCCGCACCTTCCTGGGCTTCAACGTCGCGTTTGATATTCTCTATAAAGGCTTTTTGTTTTTCGCTTGCGTTCGACATGCCCGGGGCGATCCATATCAGCCTCATGAATTCCATTTTCATTTCGCGGCTCTTCTGGCTTTTTTCCGCGGCGAGCCTGTTCTGGATATCGACTACGGATCGGTCTGTTCCTTCGGGGATCTCCCCGTAAGCACTTCCGATCAGGTGAATGGAAAGATTACTTTCCTCCAGATCCCGCTCAACGATCTGCTCTAGCTCATTGAAGGTGCCCGGCAAAGTCTGGTTGGGAAGAACGACATAACCATGGCGCTGGAGCTCCCGCTTGATGATGTTCCGTTGTACAGAAAGGTCATGGCCTGTTTCCGCCAGGTAGATGGTCTTACGTTTGAAAATGTTTTTTACTTCCGGGTTTGTGGCCTGGTTTCTCAGGTAGACGAGGGAATCAAAAATATCGTACGCCAGGTCGACCATTTTCATCCAGTACTGTCGTTCAGCGTCCGTGCTGAAGTAATCGGTGTACTCGCGGATTTCCCCGGAATCAGGATCGAGCTGGAACATGTCGTAGCCGATCAGATCGCGCAACCTCGGAGGTTGCTCCTGAAGCGTAAGCGGGGTCTTGAAGATCTTGAAAACACGGTTGTGAAGGCGGTCGTTGTTGTTGTGAACTTTGCAATACGCTTCGACCACATCAAGGCACTGACCCGAGGAAATAAATTCCCTGGACAACACGGTTACCAGTACCCCGACTTTTCCGAGATTCGGAGCTGTAATTGAATCATACTCGGCCTTCAGAATGATCTTGGACTTCTCTCCAAGGACCTGGTTGAGCATCAACTCGAGGAATTTCTTGAATTGTGAAACCCAACCAAGATCATTTTTCTTCGCCTCGTTGTCCTTGTCTGCGAAGACGATCAACACATCAATATCAAAAGCCATGGGGATTACGGGTTTAATTGTTTCTCTTTCTCTTCTTGTTCTTCTTTTAATTCGGTGATATTTCTGATCAGTCCATGCACGAGTTCATGATGGTTGGCCATCACGAAATAGAAGTCCATGATATCGATTTTGAAAACTACGGCGCGTTCGGCGGCAAAAAGGCAATTTCCGGGTATCGGAGGGCCTTCCTGGAAGATGTCACCGTAAACGTCGCCTTTTTGCAGCGTCGTTACAACCTCGTCGTCATTTCTCAGCTGAACCTTTCCGTGAGCGATCAGGAACAGGGGACTGTTGTGATCCTGGTATTTAAATTTGAGTTTTTCCCCCGGCATCAGATCGACTGCATGGATCTTGTCGGCCAGGTCGGCGAGAATTGACCCGGTGACGTTTCTGAATACGCGGATGGTTTTCAGGTACATCACAATTTCAATCCCGAGGAAAAATCCGTCATCGAGGCCGTCCAGCAACTGGTTATCTTCAATGGAGTTGTCCAGGAATTTTTTATCCTTGGCGGGAAGCCTGTCATGCACGGCGTCAAAAGCTTTTTTATCCTTATTGTAGATGACCCATGCGGCAGTTTCCTGCAGGAGGCGGTCGTGATTGAAGACCTGTGCAGTAAGGCCACGACTGACACGGAAGTCCGGCATGAATGCAGCCATGTGAATGGCGCACGCTTTGGTCCACCGGTTGTTCAGGTTGAAGTCCCTGTTCAGGATGTAGTTGATCACCTGGATGGGATGGTATTTTTCACGCGGAAAGTGGATTTGAAGCAGTGTCAGCTTTTCGTCTGTGGAAATATCATCCATCAGCGGGAACAGCTTCGGTTTCATGGACTGATCCACGAAGAGGTCCATCAGCTCCATCGCAAACGTAATGTTGTCGGGATCGCCCGTCTGCAGGTTTTCTCTCACGAGCTGCACTGATTTCGGATCGTAGAGAATAGAAAGCAGGATACCGATGTGATCATAATTTTCTGCAACCTCATCTTTCAGGGATTCTCTCAGGAAGTAATATTCTTTCGTATCCGGGAGTTCCACCAGCGCAGCCAGATTCCACATGGTCTTGCTGATCTCGGTATCAAGCAGGCTCATCACATCGCGCGCTTCTTTCCCCGTAGCCTGATAGTCAACATATCTGAATGAATACAGGATCTGTTTTACAATACGTTTGTCAGGGAAATCCGCCTTTTTCCATAACAGGTCGAGTGCCTGCTTTCCGCCAATCCTGCCCATGATCTGCACAATGCGAAGCATGACAAGGTCCGTTTGTCCGGACTTGTGGAAGGCCGCCTCGAGGGTCGGCAACACGACTTCGCCGGCTTCTTTCAACGCCGCCGCGGCGTGGTGTCCATAGGAAGGCGAGGAGAGCATTTCAATGAGAATCGGCCACGTTTCCTGGCGCTTTACTTTCCGTGCCGTCATCAGGGCCTCATATCTTACTTTCGGATCGGCGTCACGCAACAGCTCAAGCAGGATAAAGATCGTCCGGTGACTGATCAGCTTGCGCAGCAATTTTGCGGCAAGAACGCGGTCATTTTGTTTGATCGATTTGCTGAGCTTGAGCAGATTGTCAACCGAGATCGACAAGAGGTCGCTGTCCTCGGCCTGGAGCGCAGCTTCTTTTGCCAGCGCCTTCATGTCGGTTTTACTGTCATCTTTCTCGATGCCCAGTGTTTTTATTCTTTCCTCGGCAAAGCGACGGATCGTCTTGTTGTCACTCGTCACAAGGCGGAGCAGCGCATTTTCAAACAGGGAGGGCTCGAGCTTCTCCATCAGTTTCAGTCCGTAAATGACCTTTTCCTCCGCGGAGCTGCTAACCTCCTTTTCCAGCAAACTGTTGACTGTATACTCGGAGGCAATGGTGACCTCCGCGTTTTCCTTGTTTTCAGCAAGGGCATGCTGCAGGGTTTGCCGGTAGCTTTTATGCATCCGGTTTGTGGAGTAATACCAGATGATGAACGCCGGTATTGTAAACGCGGTCACATAGATCAGGTCATTCAGGTTGGTCTGCGTAATAAGGATGATCAATCCGGCAGCCACAACGTTGGCAAGGGCGGTAACGATCCCCTCGATCTTGGTCTGAACGTCCAGGCGGATGTGACTCTGGATCGGCAACAGGTAGAGTTTAAAAGTCGGATTATCAACCGCTTCCTTCAGGGACCGGATGAAAAGCTTGCTCATCGCGATGATGAGGAAGTAAATTACGAAAGAGCTGTCCGCCGGACTGTATCCAAAAAGAAAAGCGATCGCAAGGGCCGCAAGCGTAAGCACCGACGCCAGCAAAGGATTGAGCAGGAGCGTCACCCGCATACCGAACTGACCAATCAACCGATCCGTGGCAAAAACGTCCATCAAAAAGGTGGAGATCACGATGGTACCTTCGAACAAGGACAGAAAGTTTGCCAGGGAAGTCGGGTCCATCTGCAGGGATGCAACGTTCAGGAACGCAAAGTCGATGAAGTTGATGGCCACCATCGAGAAGATGATGAACAACGACATGTACAGGATGTACCGGTTCCTGACGAAATCGAAGACCTGGAGCTTTTTATATATTTTTTTCTCCTGCGCAAAAGTCACAACCTTCGAAACGTGTCGCAGTGCCAGGTATATAAAGAATGCCAGGAACGAAGCAACACTCACCAGGGAGATGAAGAAAAGGTCCTCCACTTTTATATTCAGGGCCGGAGTCTCGAGCAATACTGGAATCGAAAAGTATCCGATAAAAGTGGCCAGCATAGCTCCCATATCCACGGTGCCAACCAGACGTTTTGATTGACGCAGGTTAAAAAGACGGGTAAACGAGCCCCAGAATACGAGGTATACAATGAAGGCGAAGGGGATCACCATTGTGAATCCAAACTCGATGATCTGGTTGGGATCGGCAAAATAACCACCGCCAAATTCTACGAACCCGGTTATTAATGTTATGGTTATCAGGCTAATAGCTCCCAAAAGCGGGAACGGAATTCTGTTTTGAAGAAAGTTATAAACAGTGGTGGCGGCAAAACCGTATAGACCGGACTTTAAAAGGGCGTAGGGGAGGTCGTTTTTTTCATCAAAGATGTTGAGGTAAAGGGTTTGCGATGCGACGCCGAAGGTCGCGATGAACATCCCCATAAAGATGCCCATGACGAAGAGCAGGGAGACACGCCCGGCTTCGTCACGTTCAATATCCATGAACCGTAACAGTCTTTCCTTCATCTTATAAGTCGACTAACCATCATAAAAATCGTTATTCGTTATGTAAAATCCTATGGCTGGCGCAGGCCTCCAGCCGGTTAAAAGGTTAAACATGTGTGTGCCAGACTGAAAATTTTTAAACAATTCAAGCCGAAAATTTCGTTTTTTTAAGCGGAAATGCCTTTGGTTGTAATATTTATGAAGAAAATACGCAGATACACGGAACGGAAAATAGTAGGTTTGATAGTAAATAAATACTATCGCAGTATGCACTATAGGTTGGGCTATTTGATCCTTTTTCTTTCAATAATCGGGGGGACTGGATATGGTCAGGCAAACAAAAGAACCGTTGCTGAGGCTGAACGATTCTTCGGAATCAAGGCCTACGAAGAGGCTTTGCCGTTGTTCCTGGAGGCAATAGAAGCTGGAGAGAAGAATCCGTTGTTTCACTATAAAGCCGGCGTTTGTTACCAGAAATCCAATCAGATCGAAAAGCAAATCAAGGCAATTCCATATTTCGAATACGCCATTACGAACGGCGCCGCCCTTCCAAACAACGCGTATTTTGACCTTGGCGACCTTTATCTAAAGGATGAGAACTTCCAAAAGGCCATGGAAACGTACTCGCGTTTTAAAGAACTGACCAAAGCTGATAAAACCTCCCAATTAAAGGCGGATCAGGCGCTCACGACCTGCCATACGGCCCTGGCGTTGATGTCAGTTCCGCGTAATATGACCGTTCACAATTTCAGTTCTATTATTAATACTTCCTATACCGAATATAATCCGGTGGTATCCGCCGACGAGAGTGTGATGGCCTACACGGCCCTCAGGCCAAACACAGGCAAAACGAGGTCAGGTGATAAATATATCGAGGAAGTGTATATCTCATTTAATCATTCAGGCGCGTGGACAGAGCCCCAATTGATCCCGATAGCCTCCGAATACAACGTTGGCACTGCTGGGATCAGCCCGGATGGCCAAAAGATGCTCATTTTCATGGGCGGAATCACCGACCCCGGAAGCCTTTTCCAAATTGCGAAATCTGGAGATTCCTGGACCAAACCTTCGCTGATCGCTCCAACGATAAACACTCCGAAATTCCTTGAGTCTACCGCCAGCATAACCCCGGATGGGAAGACGATCTATTTCGCTACCGACAAAGCCGGTGGACAAGGCGGACTCGACATCTACAAAACGACGTTGCAGCCCAATGGAACATGGAGCTCCGCGGTGAATCTTGGTCCCGAAATCAATACGAAGGCGAACGAAGACGCTCCTTTTATTCACCCCGATCAAAAAACACTTTTTTTTACTTCTGATGGCCATAACAACATGGGTGGAAGGGACATCTTTATCACCAAGCTGGTCAATGGTAAATGGAAATCGCCGGAAAACATGGGATATCCGGTTAACACAACAGCCAACGACAACTATTTCACATTGATTGCCGATGGCACTCGTGCATATTTTTCTTCCGACAGAAAGGGTGGGCTCGGCGGCCAGGACATTTACTACCTGGATATGCCGGCAGAGTCCGCAAACATTCCATTGACGATGATCAAAGGGAAGATCCTCAATGCCGAAACAGGCAAGCCGCTGCCTACGAAGATCTATCTGATCGACAACCAGACGAACAAGAAGCTGGATTTCGTTTATGATCCGGATCCGCAAACCGGTAACTATCTGGTGATCCTTCCGCCGGCCAAGAACTATGACATGGTCATCGAGTCAGAAGGGTTTTTGCCTTATACCCTGAACATCAACATTCCTAACCAGGATTACTTTTACGAGCTATATCAGATGATCAACCTGAAGACTATACGTCAGTTTGATGTGATCGTCGGACAGGAGGTACAGGTAAAGAATGCTTTTTACGATACCGATCAGGATGTAAAAGCCGACTTGCGGAAAAGTCACGAAGCAAAACTTGTACAGACCGGCAATGTCGACGTTTATGACATGATGCTGGATCTGATGGCGGCAGATGACAAGGAAGGTATCAATTATCTTGTTGGATTGATCGAGCACAAAGATCCGATCGAATCCGTTAATTTTGACGAAACCTCAAATTCCCTGATCGAAGTTGCTGCCCGCACTTACTATTACGACGAAAGCGATGAAAGTAAATTCGAGCAGAAAAATGTCGGCGGGAAAACGATCTTCTCTCTTCCCACAATGGTGGTGACCGACGAGGCGAAGAAACAAAAAAATCAACCGAAGAAAACCACGACCGCCGATAAATCCCTGCTTGCAAAGTCACTGAAGATCTACTTTGACGCTGGCAAGAGCGAGCTCAAAGACCAGTACAATGCTGAACTCGACAATTTCCTGAACGTTTTGAAACAAAATCCGGATCTGGGAATCGAGATCTCCGGCTTCGCATCTGCCGAAGGGTCGGAAGAAATGAACCGCCACCTTTCAAATAAAAGAGCCATTTCCGTCCTTGATTATATTAACCATCGCGGCATTGTTCGCAGACGGATCGTTGCGAAAGGATACGGAGCAACAAAAGATCAGACTTCAACGAAGGAGGAGGGACGACGGGTAGAACTCAGGATTGTGGATCTGAACGAAATCAATTTGACAACGAAGTAGCTGGTTTAAAGTTTAAAGTTGCTTAAAGTCTAAAATTTAAAGTTGAGGTGAATTTGCGTTTTGGCTTTACCGATGGTGTGGGTTGGTTGCAGGTTCCTGGTTTCAAGTTTCAGGTAGTTTGAAGTTTAAGGCCTGTCGATGCCTGTCGGCAGACAGGTTTAAAGTTTGATGTTGTTTGATGTTTAAAGTTTAAAGTTTGGACCCGTCGATTGCCGCCGCTACGTCGGCCGATCGGTTTTTGTTCCAACCGCCTGGCCTTTACTTTTTACGGAAGAAGCAGCGAACTGTCTCCATAGCTGAGAAAACGGTAATTTTTCTCCAGTGCCTCATTGTAAACTTTTCTCCAATTATCGCCGATCAAAGCGGCGACCAACAAAATCAATGTCGATGAAGGTTGATGGAAATTCGTAATCAACCCCTTACAGACCCTGAATTTGTAACCCGGTTTGATGTATATCGAGGTTTCACCAATGATGGTATCGATCCCTTTCCTGTCCATGAAGCCGGCGATCGCCCCGAGCGCTTCCGTTGCTGACAGGTTTTCAGATTTGAGATACGGATCGTCCTGCGCTATCAGAAACCGGGTGTCGCCATTGATGATCTTAGCGCCATACCAATAGAGGCTTTCAAGGGTTCGCAGCGATGTGGTTCCGACGGGGATAATAGAATCGACGTGCGTGATCAGGTTTTCGATATTTTTCCGGGTAACGACTACCTGTTCTTCATGCATCACATGCTCATTTGCATTTTCGGTTTTAATTGGCTGAAAAGTTCCGGCACTCACATGCAACGTTAAAAAGTCGCGACCGATCTTGTTTTCCAACAGCGAATTAAAAACGCGTTCGGTAAAGTGTAGCCCGGCAGTCGGAGCGGCAACCGCGCCTTCGAATTGCGAATAGATTGTTTGATAGGTCTGGCGGTCGATCGCCTCCGGTTTTCTTCTGAGGTAGGGTGGCAATGGTGTTTCACCGAGCTCCGAGATGACCGCGGCAAATGAATCTCCGGATGTCCAGGCGAAATGTACAATTCCCCGCTTCCGGTCTTCGAGGGTAGCGGTGATTTTAACGCGCGGCGTTTCTTTTACAAGCGTCGTGCGATCCGGCCAGCGTTTCAAATTGCCAATAGTACATTGCCAGCTGCAACCGGTGGTTGTTGTCATCGCGTCTGTGAGCAAGTTTGACGGGCTGACCGGGTGTAACAAAAAGATCTCGATCACGGCGCCCGTCCCTTTCCGGAAATACACACGGGCCGGTATCACCCTGGTATTGTTAAAGAAGAGAAAAGAGTTCCGGGGGAGGAAATTTGCCAGCTGTTCAAAAACCGCGTGATGGATGTCTCCATGATCATATACCAGCAATTTGGACTGGTCGCGGTCCTTCAGTGGATAAAGCGCAATTTTTTCCTGCGGCAGGTCGTAGTGAAAGTCCTTAACGTCGAGACGCTCCATAAGTAAGGGTACAAAACTAAAAATTCTGATTATTCAATGTTTCTTTTATTTTTAACACCGATGGCGCTAAGGGCAGCATACTGGAAGAAAAGCTTTGAGTTTAATTTCAAAGCCCGGACATCCCGGGGGTTGATGCGGGATAAAACCTCATGGTTTGTGCGCGTTTACGATCCTGGCAATCCATCAATCCAGGGAATTGGGGAATGCGCTCCTTTACCAGGCCTGAGCATCGATGCGACACCTGCTTTTGAAGAAACACTTGCGGACGTTGTCAACAACATCGGCAAAATCAACGGCGGTGACATAACCTTGCTGGACAAAATCATATCAGCCGACCATCCGTCGATCATGTTTGGGTTTGAAACTGCGTTGCTGGACCTTGCCAATGGAGGGAAAAGGATTATTTACAAAAATAAATTTGCGGAAGGGTTTCAAAAGATACCGATCAATGGTCTGGTGTGGATGGGTGACATGGACTTTATGATGAACCAGATCAATGAGAAGATCGCTTCCGGATTCCGTTGTATCAAGTTAAAGGTCGGCGGTTTGGATTTCGACCGGGAATGCGACATGCTGAATTATATCCGCAAACGGTATTACAAGGAAACGATCACGATCAGGCTGGACGCAAACGGCGCATTTAAAACCGATGATGTTCTTTTCCGACTTACCGAGCTGGCTAAATTTAATATCCACTCGATTGAACAACCGATCAAACCCGGACAGCCTGAAATGGAAGAACTTTGCCGGAAGTCTCCGATTCCGGTTGCATTTGATGAAGAGCTGATCGGAATGAAAACGCAATCCGAAAAGATAAAACTTCTCGATAGCCTGAAACCGCAATTTCTGATTCTGAAGCCCACGTTGCATGGAGGGTTCCGTCACTGTTCCGAATGGATCTCGTTGGCAGGGGAACGTGGGATCGGATGGTGGATCACATCGGCTCTTGAATCCAACCTGGGCCTGAATGCGATTTGCCAGTTTACCGCAAACTATCCTATCGAAATGCCTCAGGGTCTGGGGACCGGGTCGATTTATGCGCAGAATTTCACTTCTCCCTTGCAGGTCGATGCAGGTTATATTTCATACAATTCGTTAGGGGAGTGGAAACAAGAGGAACTTTCTGTTTCCTGAGGTCAGGCAAATTTATTCAACAACGCTTTTGTACTTCCATTTGAAATACCAGTATAGCGGTATTCCGATCGCCGTCAGGAAAAGGCCGAATATTGAATTGATCAACGGGCTTTCTCCTGTATCATACCGATAGATGTCGGTGATCAATGTCGTCAAAAGGAAGAACACCGTGAACAGGATAAAGATCAACGGAACAAACGGATAACCCCACACGCTGTAGGGACGTGGAACGTGACGCATTTTGTAGCGCAGGATAAATACGCCCGCGGCACTCATTCCGTAAAAAAGCCAGCTTACAAAAATCAGCATGTCCGTCAACATGTCAAACGAGCCGCTCAATACGAGCAGACTTGTATAGATCCCATGCAGCACAAGGGCATTGCCGGGGGTATTGAATCTTGGATGAACTTTTCCGATCGACCTGAAAAAATTATTCTCCTGCGCCATGGCAAATGATACCCTGGCGGTTGCGAGAATATTTCCGTTCGTGGTGCCGAACGTCGAAACAATCACTGTCAACGAGATCAGGCCCGCGCCGATCCCGCCGAGCACTACCTGTGCGGCATCTGCGGCGACCAGCTTGGAATTGGCAACGACATCGATCGGCAGCACATACAGGTACGACAAGGTCACGAGCGCGTAGATCACGATGCAGATTATCAATCCCCACAGTAGGCTTTTGGGAATATTTTTCTGGGGATCCTTGATTTCGCCGGCGACGAACGTGATATTGTTCCATCCGTCGAATCCCCAGAATGCGCCCGACAACGCCGCAACGAGCGCCCCGACCAATGCCCATCCCCGGGGAGTGATCACTGAAGAATCTGCAAAAAAATTCGATACGTTGCCATCACCGGAGAAAAGAATTCCGCAAAGGATCATGGCGATGGCAACCACCTTCAATACCGTGAAAATGATCTGAATATTTCCTCCGGATTCTTTGCTGCGGTAATTGATCCAGGTGAGCAGCGCAACGACGAGGATCGTCGCCCCTTTTACGCCAATGTTCTCGAGCGGGAAAATCGTTCCGATAAAAGGGATACGCAACGATATATTGCGCTCGAGGTCGGGGTCAAACCTCGGAAGCGTGATAAAAAATTCGATGTAGGTTCCCAGAACATAGGCGATTGATGCGACGCCCGCGGTGTTGAAAACAGCAAATGCTGCCCAGCCGTAAAGAAATGCCACAAAATCGCCATACATATGCCGGAAGAAGATGAACTGGCCGCCGGTCTCGGGGATCATGGCCGCTACTTCTGCATTTGTAAGTGCTCCGAAAAGCGTGATGATGCCCGCAATGATCCACACACTGATCAGTAGCCCGGGAGAACCCAGTTGTGATGCCATCACTGCAGGTTTCATAAAAATCCCCGACCCAATGATGCCACCCACCACAAGAGAAATGCTGGTCCAAAGACCAAAGGTGGGAATGAGCCTTCCGGGTTGCTGCATTATTTCAGTGATTCGGCAAGCAGACGATGGAAATGATGTGTGCCAGTTTCCCGTTTGACGGAATACCTTCCATGTTTATAAAATCGCGACCGGATACCTTTCTGCACGTTTTGCACGATGTCCTCATCTTCCAATTCAACCTGGTGAAGGTCAGCGCCGGCACCCTGCCGTAACTTGTTTTCATCCCACACATATGATAAGAAAGAAACTTTTGTTTTTGCCACTTCCAATGGTTGGATCACATTGATGGAGAGGCCCCATGGATAAAAGTTGAACATCATATTTGGAAAAACCCAGAAATAATAGCCGGCGACCTTTTTTCCGTAGTCAGCTGCACCGGGTGGAATATCGAAGATCATTTCATCACCTTCCTTGGCGAGGCCCAGCTGAAGACTCGAATACGGAAACAATTCGGTCGTGTAGTTTCCGTAGTCGATTACCGAATTAAGTCCCGCATGGACAAAAGGAATGTGGAATCCTTCGAGGTAATTTTCGCAATACAAGGCCCAGTTGGCGTTGATCAGATAGTCTCTCGACATTTCGGGTCTGAAAACAAATTCATCGAGCGGCATCCATTTCACACGCTCCATCATTTCCTGGAAATATTTTTTCGAATCTTTGTCCTTCTGCAGGGATGTGAAAAGCAATTTCCCCCATTGGAACAAGGGCAGATTTGTCAGGTGGTCATCTTCGGACGGAAAATTTTCGACTTCCCTGAATTCCGGCATCGAGAGAAATTTCCCGTCCAGGCTAAATCTGCGGCCATGATATTTGCACCGAATGTCGTTGAGCTTACAGGGTTTTTCCACCAGCAGATTTCCGCGGTGGGTGCAGACGTTCGACAGACAATGTACTGTGCCGGCTTTGTCCTTGGTAAGCACGAGCGGCTCGTTGATGTAATTTTCGAGGACATTCACAGGAGTCACCCATCCGGGATCCCTGACCTGGTCAGTATCTCCCACGAATTGCCACGAGCGGGCAAATATATTTTCACGTGATTTTGCAAAGAATTCCTCTTGTAAATAGAAGTCGGTTGAAATGGTCTTGGCCTTAGCGATATTCGGATCGATTTCAAAATTGCTCATGCGGGAAAAGGTACATAAAAATATTTTATACGCAAGTCGGCCGGATGACACTTTTGGGTTGACAATCTTTTTAAATTGTGGTTATGAAAATGTCACAACTCCTTTCATGGGCGGCGCGGATCATCGCGGCGCTGATCATGGCTCAGACCCTTTTTTTCAAATTCACCGCTGCGGAAGAATCCGTGAAGATCTTTACGACCATCGGCATGGAGCCATGGGGCAGGATCGGGATCGGAGTTCTTGAGCTCGTTGCTGCGGTTCTGCTGCTGATCGGTTCTACGGTATGGCTAGGTGCCGCTTTGGGCGCGGGACTGATGGCGGGGGCGATCTTTATGCATCTGACGATGCTGGGAATTGAAGTTGAGAACGACGGAGGTTACCTCTTCATGCTCGCCCTCGCGGTACTTGTGTGCTGCTGTTATTTGTTGTTTGTAAACAGGTCAAAGATTCTGGCCACATTGGGCGTTCACCGCTGATCGCCTTTTAATTCGCTCAGGGCGCTGTCAAGATCAGTTAGGAGATCCGTTGACCCATTGAGTGACTTTTTGAGCCCTTCCACCAGGAAGTTTGGTACCTTTTCTTCACGTTTGATCTTCCCTTTTATGTCGGTGATCATTTCGATCGCGTCGTTCTTTCCTTCGAAATCCGGTTTCGCTTTCACATTGTTTTCAAGCCTGTCCCATGCGGAAAGATCTTTTTGCATTGCTTCTTTTTTTACGACAACCCGGCTAAATTGGGAGGTCCGGCCGCTGATGCAGCTGTTATATTCATCGATGATTTTTTCCAGGTCCTTTTTTCCATACTCGCCACTTTGGATCTTCCCGGAGACACCCTCACAGTCGCTCAGGAATTTTCCAACCACTTTGCGGAAACTCAGATTCGGAACTTCCATCCGTGATCCGTCTTTTTTAAGCAGGAACAATCCGTCGTAGGCGTATTGATTTTCCTGTTGAAAAGCATACAGCGACAGGTATCCGGATTTTAGAATTTTCATGAATGTGTAACCCTTTTCATTTTTCACCGGATGAAATGTGCTGCCTTTATGGGAAAATTCCCTGACCTGGAAAATGGACAAACTTGTTTTACGTTTGTCGGGAGTCGTGACCACCACCTTCTTATCAATTCCGGACGTTATCGGCTTCACCTCACCCTTCAGTGTGTCACCCTTGACGTGAATGGCGTAATCCTGGGCACCGGCGCAGTTGTAAACGAGTAATGCCAGCAGTAGCAATAATACATGGACGATCGTAAATGTTCTCATGGTTGTTAATCTGCAAAAATAAACGATCTATTTCGATTATTCTGATTTTCCTTTTGTTTTTAAACGCCCTGATTCCTTCAGGGCTTTGCTGATGATCCACTCAAACTGGCCGTTTGCACTGCGGAATTCGTCAGCCGCCCATTTTTCAACAGCCTTCAGGATCTCAGGGTCCAGTCGTAAAACAAATGGTTTTTTTTGTGCCATGGCCTAACGTTCATTTTGCGCCAATACCCGCTTGAGGCTGAAGAAAATTCCTTCCGGGTTGGCAGTACCGAGCGTAATCGTATTTCCATTTTTTAAGAAGAATACAACCGCTCGCCGGCTGAGTATTTTGATGACTTTATGCTGCAGGTTCCGCGCGGGAAACTTTTGGGAACCGGGCGTCTGAAACAATCCCAGTTTCTTCGGTTCAAATCTTGCGATTTCCTCGAAACGGATTGTCGCCCATTTCCGGGAAGGAAATTTTTTATACCGGACGCCTTCGTTGTCGATCCGGATACGAAGGGTGGATGTGCAAATCAAGGCAATAAACGAAAGAAAAATAATTGCCATGAACACCGCAAATGTTATAAGCCCTTCATCACTCATTGGCTTATCACCCCAAGGTTTACCTTCTACGAGCTGCAAATGCAATCCCGCGCCTATTGGGATCATCGCCACAAGAAGTGGGATCATCGCAAAGACCCAGACCCACGGGTTGTTGCGCAAGGTCTGCACTTCTTCAAAAAAGGGGATCCGCATACTTATGGGGTAAGGGTTCCGGCGTTCACAATAGGACTCACATCTTTGTCACCGCAAAGAACTACCATCAGATTACTCACCATGGCTGCCTTCCGCTCTTCATCCAAATCAATAATTTGTTGGGTTGCCAGGTGATCCAACGCCATTTGCACCATGCTTACAGCACCTTCAACGATTTTGAATCGCGCGGCCACCACAGCGGACGCCTGTTGTCGTCTCAGCATTGCTCCGGCAATCTCTGGCGCGTAAGCAAGATGCCCAATCCTTGCTTCGATCACGTGGATGCCTGCCATTTCAAGACGGTTTCGCAGGTTCTCTTCCAGCGCGCTGTTCACTTCTTCATGACCGGAGCGCAGCGTGACTTCCGAATCGGTGTCGAAATTGTCGTAGGGATATAATCCTGCAAGCCTGCGAACGGCCGAATCTGTCTGAAGCTTTACAAAGGTTTCATAATTGTCAACCTCAAACGCAGCCTTGAAAGTATCACGGACCTGCCAGACCAGGATAACACCGATCTGTATCGGATTACCGACCCTGTCATTGACCTTGATCTTTTCGCTGTCGAAATTTCTTGCCCGCAGTGAAAAATGATTTTTGCTGTAAAAGGGGTTCACCCAATAAAACCCATTTGCTTTGACCGTGCCGATATAATCACCAAAAAGAACAAGCACTACTGAACTGTTGGGGTTGATAAAGAAGAATCCGGGCATCATGAGCAGCGAAATCGTCAACGGCAAAATAAGCCACAGATTTCGCACGGCGATCAGTCCCAGGATGGGCCCAAAAAACAGGAATGCGACTACCACCAGCATCAGATACCCTGAAACCGGCATAAATGTTTTTTCATTTTTCATAAATTGATATTAAAATGATATCATAAAGATATCAATATGAATTGAAACGGCAAAGCCGCCGGCAGGGTTGTCATTGCAAATAAGTTTTTCTTGAGTTTTATTTGCGGCTTAACTCCTGAGAATGGTAAGGTATAATCCAAAGCAGTGGTTTTCGCTGATCATGCACAATTACAGCAAGCAGGTCATGAAGACACTGACCCCGACGCTGGTGTTCATGACCGTATACACACTGGTTTCCTGCTATTTGATCCTGGATTACTTCAAACTTCACGAATCCGATTTCCAGCTTACAATCCACATGCATTCCCTGATGGGTATCGTATTGGGTTTGTTCCTGGTTTTCCGGACCAATACAGCCTATGACCGTTGGTGGGAGGGCCGCAAGCTGTGGGGTGGTCTTGTCAACAGCACACGGAACTTTGCCTTGAAAATCAATGCCTATATCAGCAAGGAGGACCATGAGACCCGGGATTATTTTTCAAAAATGATCCCGAATTTTGTTATCGCGATGAAAGATCACCTGCGCGACGGCGTCCAGTTTAACGACCTTGAGGCGACCGACACAGGATTTATTGAAAACCTCAGGAAGTATAAACACCGCCCCAATAAACTTGGCGGCATGATGTACGAGCGCGTGAACGAGATGTACAAGAAAGGACAAATTACCCCTGAACAATTCCTGAACCTGGACAAGGAACTCAAGGACTTTATCGATCTGATGGGTGCATGTGAGCGGATCAAGAATACGCCGATACCATATTCTTATATGATGTATGTGAAAAAATTCATCGTCCTTTATATCGGAACCCTGCCGCTGGGATTTGTCATGACTTCCGGTTACTACACTGTTCCCATCGTGTTGATCATCACATTCGTTTTGATGAGCGTTGAGCTAATCGCCGAGGAGATTGAAGATCCGTTTGGGCGTGACCTCAATGACCTGCCGATGGATGAGCTCGCTGGCAGGATCAAGGTCAACATCCAGGAAATTTTACTGTGAGAACAAGGTACCCCAGCTAGCGCGATGCTCCGGTGGGGGTCGAGAGGGGCCATTGGTCTTTGGCTATTGATGTCCTTGGTGCATCCGATCACATCATTTAAATGAATGAACGGAAGTTGGCGACGAATTCGCCCGTGGTTCCTTTGGAAACGATCACTCGCCGGCTTGAGTTTTATTTGAAGTCAGAAGACTGAGCTGAAAATAAAGTAGAGAATGATCAAAAGGATCAACGTGAGATACATGATCAGATCCACACGTACGTAGGGTTTGTATTGCCGGTAAAACTCCTTTATTCGCCTGAACATCTCTTAAAAATAATTTGGCGTTTATGACACCGCGAAGGTAACCATTTCAGGCATTATCCGTCAGTGGAAGTGGTTGCCAGATATTTTTCTCCCGAAATAGGGGTAGTTGCCGAAGCGATTGTCTGACATCAATAACCTTGAAAGCATGTTAAGATTCCTGCTGAACGCCTCGTTCATTTTCATCTCGATCGCTGCGACATCGCAGGACAAAGTCACACTCAACGGATATGTAAAAGATGCAGATAACGGCGAAGAGCTCATCGGCGTCACAATTTACATTCCACAACTCAAGGCAGGAACGGTTTCAAACGATTACGGATTTTATGCGCTGACTCTTCCCCGCGGCACTTACGAGGTTCAATTCAGTTTTATCGGATACAGGGTCGAAACAAAAACGCTTGACCTTTCCACCAGTCAGTCACTCAACATTCAGTTGATGGCGGAAGCCGAGCAATTGGAAGAGATTGTGATCGAAGACAAGCCCATGGACGAAAATGTCGTCTCGGTGCAGATGAGCAAAAACTCCGTCAACATGACGCAGGTGAGAAAACTTCCGGCGTTGTTTGGCGAGGTCGATATCATTAAAAATATCCAGATGATGCCAGGTGTCATTTCCGCGGGGGAAGGCACGTCCGCCTTTTTTGTCAGGGGTGGAAGCGGCGACCAGAACCTGATCCTGATTGACGAAGCCCCGGTGTATGACCCTTCGCATCTGTTCGGATTATTTTCTGTTTTTAATCCGGACGTCATCAAGGACTCCGAGATCTACCGCGGCGGAATCCCTGCGCGCTTCGGCGGAAAGCTTTCATCGATACTCGATGTCAGGACCAAGGACGGAAATAATAAGAATATGGATGTGAGTGGAGGCATTGGTACGCTTGCCAGCAGGATCGCCATTGAGGGACCCCTTGCTGAGGGGAAAAGCTCATTTATAGCTTCTGCCAGACGATCATATGTCGACCTTTTTCTCAAGGTGGCCCGGGAAGATAACCTGGTGCATTTTTATGACGTCAATGCCAAGGTCAATTGGAAGCGCAATAACAATAACCGGTTCTTCGTGGCTTTTTACACGGGACGTGATGTCTTCAGCTTTGACGACGAGTTCGGATTCGCGTGGGGAAATATGACAGGCACTTTTCGATGGAATCACCTGTTCAACGAACGGCTGTTCATGAACACGTCGGTGATCGCAAGCAACTTTGACTATAAACTTGAACTCGAAGACCCTGTTCAGGGATTTAGCTGGGTCTCGGATCTCCAGGAATTCAGTCTCAAAAACGACCTTTCATATGCACTGAATACGAACTGTGAATTGACCTTCGGTTATCACATTACAGGCCGGAGGTTTTCTCCGGGCACGATTACGCCCAACACCGCCGGCTCAATTTTTCAAACCCTGAAATTGCAACATATGTACGCGTTGGATCACAGCGTGTATCTCAGCAATCAGCACAAGATCAGTGACAGGCTATTGCTGGATTACGGTGCGCGCGTTTCGTTTTTTCAAAACATAGGGAAGGGAGACGTCTACATCTATGAAGATCCCCAGGATAACATTCGTATTAACCGGATCGATACAGTGTCTTACGCTGCATGGGAGACGATCAAAAGTTACCTGAATGTTGAACCGCGGTTCAGCCTGCGTTATGCGTGGACACCGGATCAATCGGTAAAGCTTTCCTACAACAGGATGGTACAAAATACGCACCTGATGTCAGCCGGTACCGTTCCGGTTCCTTTCAACACCTGGAATCCAAGCAATTACTATCTGGATCCGCAGATAGCGGATCTGGTGGCAGCAGGTTATTTCAGGAATCTGAAGGATAACATGTACGAATTTTCCATTGAGGGTTACTATAAGGACATGCAGCATGTTACTGACTTTGCCGACAACGCCCAGTTATTTTTCAACGAAGACATTTCTACTGAGTATCGCCAGGGACAGTCATGGTCCTACGGCGCCGAATTTCTCATCAACAAAAAATCCGGAAGGTTCATTGGAATGGCGAGTTACACGTGGTCCAAAACCATGCGAAAAATTCCGGGCGTCAACCGCGGTTCGGTTTTCCCGGCTAATCACGACAGGAGGAATGTTGTCAACCTCCAGGCGGCTTACGACCTCAATAACAAGTTTACCTTCGGTGGAACGTTTACATATAGCGCAGGCCGACCGTTGACATTACCCGCAGGAAAATATGAATACAGCGGTTACAACCCGGACGTGATCACAGAACGCAACAGTTACAAGTTGCCCGATTTTCACAGGCTTGACCTTTCTGTGACATTGAATCCGAAAAAAAACCTTTCGCGAAAATGGAAAGGACAATGGGTTCTGACAGTTTATAACGTTTATAACCGGCATAATCCCTTTACGGTTTATACCCGCACAAAACAGGATGAGGATGGAAATATTTCAGGCGACGGGACAGAGAAGGAAGCCCGCCTGATATACCTGTTTCCCATTTTGCCGTTCGTCACCTATAACTTTAAATTCTGATGAAAATACGTCTAACGTTTTTATTCATGGCTGTTGCAATCCTCTTTTTCTCCTGCGAAGTTCCTTACGACCTTGACATTGAGCAAACTCCGCCGAAGGTCGTCATCGAGGGGTTGCTGACGGATCATCCGGACTATCAGCATATCAAAATTACCCGGTCAGCAAATTTTTACAGTACGGGTCGCACCCCGCGGGTAACCGACGCTATTGTCACTGTGTCGGATGACGCAGGCAACACAATCGATTTTTTCCATAATCCCGGTAACCATCCCGACTCGGCTGGTTTTTATTTTCCGGCATCGTCTTTTGCAGGAGTGATCGGACGAACTTACAGTTTGAAAGTTGATGTCGCCGGCGCGGTATTCGAGGCCACGGAAAAACTGGTAAAAGGTATTCCCATGGATTCAATCGCTTATAAGATCAATAAAGAGGAACAGGAGAATCCGGAAGAAGACGGAAGATTTTATGAAGTGCTGATGTTTGCAAGGGAGCCGAAGGATGAGGATAATTTTTATCTGTTTAAATTTTATAGAAACGATACGCTCGCAAGGGCCAATGACACCGATATTTATTTCAGCGACGATGAGCTGCTTGCCGAAAATATCGATGGCGTTCCTGCACCCGTTTTTTTTGAACAGAATGATTCAGCGGGCATTGAAATGTACAGTATCAGCCGGGTTGCCTATGTTTATTACAGCGACCTGTGGGCGTTGCTCAACAACGACGCCGGCGGCATGTTTGCTCCGATCCCGTCGTCCCCGCGCACCAATATTTCGAACGGCGGCCTGGGATTTTTCCAGGTCAGTTCCGTGAATATTTCCGGTATTAAAATCGAATAGTTTGTTAAAGGTTTGCTTTTCACAAAAGGGAGTTGAATATTTCAAGCTTAATGCTGCCGATGAAGACTTCCATTTTCGTGATCTTGTTTTGTGTTGCACCTTTCTTTGTCTGGGCACAGGAAGAAGTCCTGGAGAATAACCCGCCTTCTTTAAAATGGTCACATGTGAAGACTCCCCATTTTCGGGTGATCTTTCCGAAAGGATTCGATGAGCAGGGCATCCGCGTGGCCAATACCCTGGAATTCATTCACAGCGCAGAGGCAAAATCACTGGGATCGTTGCCACGACGAATCTCCGTCATCCTTCAAAATCAGTCGGCAATTTCGAACGGCTTTGTATCCATTTTTCCGAGGAGGTCAGAATTTTATGCCATGCCCTCGCAGGACTATAATTTTACAGGTACTGTGGATTGGCTTGACTTGCTTGCTTCGCATGAATACCGCCATATTGTCCAGTACCAGCATGCGCTGCGCGGATTCAACAAGGCATTTTATTATGTATTTGGTGCGACCACTTTTGCCGGATTGGCGCAGGTTGCCGCGCCGGACTGGTTCTGGGAAGGAGATGCTGTTGCAACAGAGACCGCCTTCACGAGAGGAGGAAGGGGACGAATACCAAACTTCAGCCTTGTATTCAAGACAAATCTGATGACAGATCGTGAGTTCAATTATCACAAACAGTACCTGCAATCCTATAAGCACAACATTCCCGATCACTATGTACTGGGATACCACATGGTCAGTTACCTGCGAAAACGTACGAATGACCCGCAGATCTGGGGCAAGATCACCGCCCGTTCATGGAGTGTTCCGTTCCTTCCTTTTTCATTTTCGAATGCGATCAAAAAAGAGACAGGCCTTTACGTGACGGACCTCTACAGGGCAATGGTGAAGGATCTGCAATCTGCGTGGAAGGCCGAGCAGGAACAATTTTTCCCAAGTGACCTCACGCGTGTCCCGGTCGATCGCAACAATACCTTTACCGATTATCTCTATCCCCATCCCGTTGAGGGCGGCAAGATACTCGTGATGAAAAAAGGCATTGGTGACATCGAACAGTTTGTTCTGCTCCACGGCGGAAAAGAGGAAAAGGTTTTCGTTCCAGGGTTCATCAACGACTCTGGCATGATCTCGGCAAACGGGTCGGTGGTGGTCTGGAATGAATACGGATATGATCCCCGATGGAACGTAAGGAACTTTTCGCTGATCAAGGCCTATGACATTACGAAGAGAAAAATGTATGTTGTCGGAGGAAAAAAGGGACGTTACGGCAGCGTGTCGATCTCACCGGATCAGAAGCGGGTTGTCGCAGTAAAGACAGGAATAGATTACAAAACTTCAGTAGTGATTTTGTCGTTTCCATCCGGCGCTGTGGAAACAGAATTTCCAAATGCGACGAATGACTTTTATTCCATGGCGCGCTGGACGGACGATGGCATCGGCATCGTGGCGCTAAAAACTTCCAGGGCCGGCCGTTCCGTTGTTTTTCTGGATCCATCCAATGGCAGTGAAAAGGAGCTTGTTCCTCCTTCGAATGAAAACATCGGCTATCCGGTTCTTAACAGAAACTTCCTGTTATATAACTCACCCGCTAATGGTATTGACAATATTTATGCGATCGATCTTACCGCAGGCAGGAAATACCAGGTAACGGCCAGCAGGTATGGCGCGTATAACCCGGGGGTTACAGCCAACGGCACGCAAATCTATTACAACGACCAGACACGTGACGGGCTGGATGTGGTAGTGATAAAATTCGACCCTTCCCAATGGAAAAGTCCGGACCCGGTTTTGCCGACTGCCAGCATGCACAGTCACCTGGTTGAACAGGAGGGAACGGGCAACCTTTTTGACAAGATACCCGCCACGGAACTCCGCGTGAAAAAATTTTCCAAGGTGCGGGGGATCTTCAACCCCTATACGTGGGGACTGGTCGTAAGCAATGACCTTGCGAACGCCACGATCGGCATCAGCTCCCGCGACCTGTTAAGCACAACTAAAATCGAAGCGGGTTATACCTACAATATCAATGAGCAAACTTCGGCCTACCAGGCTACAGTGAGCTACCAGGGACTTTTTCCGATCATCGACGTTTCGGGAACGATGTCGAACAGGTCGGTTTTGGAAACTGCAGGTGGAAATGAGTATCAGTTTGACTGGAAAGAGCGGACGATCGAAGCTGGCTTGAGGATACCGCTCACAACAACATCTTCCCGTTTCGCCGGAAGTGTTTCAATTGGAAACTCCGTAGGTCTGACACAAGTGACAAACTTTACCAACAGCGTTGACACTTCGGGACGGATCATCGAAGACGAAAACAGGATCTTCCGGGAATATATCGACAATGGCCGGCTCATCTTCAACGATATCAGTTTCCATGCTGCACGGTTTTTAAAACGTTCTCACAGAGACATCAACAGCAAATGGGCGCAGAGATTGATCATCAGGCATTTGTCAACACCGTATGGTGGCAACTTTGACGGCCAACTTTTTTCGGCAACCGGGTTGTTGTATTTTCCAGGTTTCGCCAGGCACCATTCGATTTGGACGTTTGGCGCTTTTCAGCATTCTAAGATTGTCTTTCAGAACGACAATTACCTTTTTCAAAACGATATACCGCTGCCACGCGGGCATAGCATAGGCCGTTATCAACAATTTTATACGGGTTCGGTAAATTACACTTTGCCTATCTGGTATCCGGATATTGCGCTTGGCCCCATTTTGAACATACAGCGACTACGGGCTAACGGCTTTTTTGATTATGGCTCGGGCCAAAGCAAACTTGTGGATGTGACTAATTCTTTTTCTTCCGTTGGCATCGAAGCCAAGGTGGACATAAACATCATGCGTTTTTTACCGCAGTTCGATCTCGGAATACGTTATACCAAAGGTTTGGATCCTTCCACGTCGACGTTCGAAGTGTTGATCGGCAGCTTTAATCTGTAATTCGGTTGATCCTAAAAAATTACTTGAAAATCGTTATTTCATCCCTATTTTTGGAGGCTTAAAAAAACGGGCGGTGTTTCCGGAAAGGTTTGCGGGCCGTACTTTTACCAGTTAATTCAAAACTTCAACAACAACAATGGCAGAAATCGTAAGAATGCCTAAGATGAGCGATACCATGACCGAAGGGGTTATCGCCAAATGGCACAAAAAAGTGGGCGATACTGTGAAGTCGGGTGAACTCATGGCGGAAATCGAAACCGATAAAGCCACCATGGACTATGAATCCTTCAACAACGGAACGGTTTTATACCTGGGCGCCAAAGAAGGACAGGCCGTCCAAGTCAATGATATTCTGGCGATTGTTGGTAACAAAGGTGAAGATTACAAGGCTCTTCTCGAAGGTGCCGGAACTTCTGCCGCCGCTGGAGGAGGTAAAGCATCAACTCCGGCAGCTGCCCCCGCTCCCGCCGCCCAGCCTGCCGCGACATCAACGGCAACTGCCATTGATACTTCAGGCATCAAAGCTGAAATCGTGCTGATGCCTAAGATGAGCGATACGATGGAGGAAGGAGTAATCGCTGCATGGCATAAAAAAGTTGGAGATCCTGTAAAGAATGGAGAATTGCTTGCCGAAGTCGAAACTGACAAGGCTACGATGGAATACGAGTCTTATAATACCGGAACCTTGCTGTACATCGGGGCCCAGGCTGGGAAAGCAGTTCCGGTAAATGGTATTCTCGCGATTATTGGAGAAAAAGGTGCCGATTGGCAAACGCTGCTCAAGGCGCACCAGGAAAAATCTTCTGGGGGCGCGCCAGCCTCTGAGCCTGCTGCGAAACCTGGTTCGGCGCCCGCACAGGCATCTCCCGAGGTGCATGCGGAACATGGCTCGAACGGACGGATCAAGGCATCGCCACTGGCGAAAAAAATGGCGAAAGATAAAGGGCTAGACATCAATAAAATTGAAGGGACCGGTGATCATGGGCGGGTCACAAAGCGTGACGTTGAAAATTATAAACCAGCCGCGGAAGCAGCTCCCGCAAAAGCTGCACAAGCACCTGTCGCGCTGCCAAAAGTGGTCGGAGAGGAGAGCTTTGAGGACGTTCCTGTTTCACAGATGAGGAAGACGATAGCCAAGAGGCTGGCCGAAAGTAAATTCTCTTCCCCGCACTTTTACCTCACCATGGAGATCAACATGGACAGGGCCGTAGAGGCAAGAAAGAGCATCAACGAAGTCAGCCCTGTCAAGATCTCATTCAACGATATCGTAGTCAAGGCAACGGCGGTGGCATTGCGTCAGCATCCGGATGTCAATGTTTCCTGGCTGGGTGACAAGATCCGAAAGAACCACCATATTCACATCGGGGTTGCCGTTGCAGTTAAGGATGGGCTGCTGGTACCCGTTGTACGTTTTGCCGACAACAAATCCCTGTCGCACATCGCGACCGAGGTCAAAGATCTCGCGCAAAAAGCGCAGAATAAAAAACTTCAGCCGTCTGATTGGGAATGGAGCACATTCACCATATCGAACCTGGGCATGTTCGGCATCGAGGAATTTACGGCCATCATCAACCCGCCCGACGCGTGTATCCTCGCCGTGGGCGGAATTAAGGAAACACCCATCGTTAAAAACGGACAGGTTGTTCCCGGCAACGTGATGAAAGTTACATTGTCGTGCGATCACCGCGCTGTTGACGGGGCCGTCGGATCAGCATTTCTGAAAACCCTGAAGGGACTGCTGGAAGATCCCGTAAGAATTTTGATCTGATCAGCTTTTGGCAAGCTTTAAGCTTCCGAAAGTTTAACCTCTTAAAATGGAAAAGATACATTCAACAACGATCATCGGTGTGCTTCATAACGGGCAGGTGGCTATCGGCGGAGACGGGCAGGCGACGATGGGTAATTATGTGGCCAAGAGCAATGTCCGGAAGATAAGAAAGCTCCACGAAGGAAAAATACTTGCCGGGTTTGCAGGGTCGACTGCCGACGCTTTTACGCTGATCGAACGGTTTGAGGAAAAGCTTAACAGTTACGGCGGGAATATGAAACGCGCGGCCATCGAGCTTGCAAAGGATTGGCGTACCGACCGCTATCTCCGGAGGCTTGAGGCGATGCTCATCACGCTCAGCAAGGATGAATTGCTTGTTTTATCCGGAACAGGGGATGTGCTCGAACCGGATAATCAGATCGCGGCTATTGGCTCGGGTGCGATGTATGCGCAGTCGGCTGCCCTTGCGTTGAAGAAACATGCGCCACACCTTTCCGCGGAAGATATTGTGAGAGAAAGTTTGAACATCGCCGCGGATATCTGTATTTACACCAATCATAACATTGTGATTGAAAAGTTATAGGACTGCGTTTTTTTATCTCTCGTGGTATCGTTCGCCTTAAACCTTCGACACATCCGCTGTCGGATCTTTTTCTTTCAGATCGTCCTTCATATCCTCGACCGGTGGTGTTTCTGTTGTTGGATCCTGTTTCTTCTCCTTTGACGTGTCGTCGCCTAAAAGTATGACGAACGGCTTCAGATGTGTCGAGTACGAGAGAATGATCTTAAAAACACCGATGGCCGGAACCGCGAGGATCATCCCGGCGATACCGAGAATCTTGCTGCCAATTAACAAAGCGATAATCGCCGCAAGCGCATTGATGCTGACTTTGGAACCCGTGATCCTTGGCGTGATAAAGTTGCCTTCAAGAAACTGGACGACGGTGAACACGATAATTACTCCAAGCGCGTACCACGCACTATCTTTCGTGATCAGCGCCATGAGCACCGGAAACAACGCCCCAATAAAAATTCCAACGTAGGGGATAATTGTCAATACGCCGGAGAGAACTCCAAAAAAGATAGCGTGGTCAATTCCCAGTGCGAGCAAACCGATCGTGTTCAGGGCTGCGATGATCAGGGTTACCAGCAAGAGTCCGGAGATATAGCCCTGGATCACATTTTCAACATCTTTTTTCCAGGTCAGTTCGTCCTTTTCATTGGGGACAAGGCTGAGAAAGAACAGTTTGAATTTCTCACGATATATCAGCAACAGGAAAATATAGATGGGAATCTGTACCAGCGTACCAACGGTATTGGAAGTCGTCACCAAAAAGTTGCCGAGATAAGAAGTTAATGTCTTCACCGAGTCTTGAAGCATTTTCATTTGCTCGTCACTGTTGATTCCAAAAGTTTCGGCGATCCGGCGTGTGGTTTCCTCCCGGAAGAGATTGAGCTTCGATTCAAGATTTGGCAGGTCATTGGCAAGATTGATCATCTGGTTCACCAGGAGCCAAACCAAAAACCCGAAAACGATAATTCCGCCGATCAGCACAATCAGTACGGCCCAGGTTTGCCCCGTCTTTTTTTCAATCCGGTTGACTGCCGGAAGCATAACGATCGAAAGCAATCCGGCAAAAGCCAGCGGGATAACGATGTCGCGGCACAGAATGATGGCGGTGATCGTCAGCGCAACGACGACCAGAAGCTTGTAAATGTAATCGAGGCGGTCGAATGGTTTTAATGCCATGACGTATGGTTTATTGCAGATAAAATGATATCACACGATTCCCTGATCTCATCTCCGGTAATGGTCAAGGGCGGCGCGATGCGAAAACTGTAGGGGTGGGAGAGGAACCAGTAACAGATCACCCCTTTTTCTTTAGCGCGATGAACAATTTCCGACACCCTTTCCGCCGAGTCAAAATCTATCGCGAACATCAAGCCTATTCTCCTTAACTCCTTAATGGCCGGATGGCGTAAGTACTGCTCAAACAATTTTCCTTTCGCTTCAACTTTTTCCAACAGCTTTTCTTCCAGCATGACATCCAGGGTCGCCAGTGCGGATGCACAACAAACAGGATTTCCTCCAAAAGTCGTAATATGCCCAAGCATCGGGTCGTGCGTAAAGGCCTGCATTAACTTCTTGTCGGAAATAAAAGCCCCAATCGGTAGCCCGCCGCCAAAAGCTTTTGCCACCGTGAGGATATCCGGAACAATATTGAAATGTTCAAATGCGAAGAGTTTCCCTGTCCTGCCCATCCCGCACTGAATCTCATCGAGGATAAGAATCGTGCCTGTTTCATTACACCTCGTTCGAAGCTTTTGCATAAATTCGAATGAAGGTATCCTTACACCTGCATCGCCCTGTATGGTCTCCATGATCACACACGCGGTTGCGTCAGTGATCTCTTCCAGTTGACCTGTATTTCCAAAATCGATAAACCTGACATCGGGCAACAAAGGCCTGAATGCCTGCTTTTTTGTCTCATTGCCAGACACGCTGAGCGAGCCGTGTGTACTTCCGTGGTAGGACTTGAAGAACGAAATCACTTCGGTCCGCCCGGTAACGCGCTTGGCAAGCTTTAGCGCTCCTTCATTGGCCTCCGTTCCTGAATTTACGAAATAGCAACAATTAAGATTTTTCGGCAGCAGATCGGCGAGTTTTTTTGCGAGGAGATTTGAAGTTTCCTGAATGTATTCCCCGAAGACCATCACGTGAAGGTGCTTGTCCAACTGACGTTTGATGGCGTCGATAACCTTTGGATGCCGATGGCCAATGGCGCTAACGCCGATACCGGAAATCAGATCGGTATAACGCCTGCCATCCGGTCCATAAAGATAAATCCCTTCAGCGCGTTCAATGGGGATGAGGAAAGGAAAAGGGGAAGTTTGAGCCAGGTTGTCTAAAAAAATTTGCTCACTGAAATTCATCCGGTAAAAGTAATCAAGTCTTTGAATGTAGACTAAAGCCGCTTCATTTCCATGGGCACAAAAGAAAACCTCCGTGGGAACGGAGGCTTTGCTAACTAACAATCACCCTTTCAACTTATAATACTTTTATAGGAACTGCGAAATTATCGGGGGTAACGGCGACTGCGGCTGCGACCGGCTCCCCGGCATGTACGGCGATGCGGTCGTTCGGAACTCCCATCTCGCGCATCAGGCCCGTTATTTCATCGATGAGAAAAGTGCTGGTTTTTGCAATAAGCCCGTTATGGTTAATAATTTGGTTCTCAAGAACAATGGTCTTTCCCTGTAGTGCGAATTCAACTGCGATCAGGAAAGGATTCACATCGGAAACGGAAAGTTTGTCCGCGCGGCGGCTGAACAACAATGGCGCAAGTTCAATTGGAGTTGAATCCTCGGTTTCGCTCAAATACAGGGCGACCATCTCACGAATTATCGATCGTCCGGCAAAGCCTGCTTCAACTGCTCTTTCCTGTGCGACCGCTCCCGATGCCTTGCGGCTTACTGTTTCCTTCCTTGAGGATCGGACTGGTTGGTTGGTCAGCGACGTTCTTTTTTGATTTAATATCTCGCACGCGTTCGCGTAATGATTTGCTTTGGCGCGATTCTTTATTTTATAGACTTTGGTCTTTTTCTTTTCCGTATGCTTAACGGTATTTTTTTGGGCATTTACCGACACGGAAAGCAGCACTCCAACGATCACAGTTAACATAAGGATCAGCAGTTGCTTAACGCGGTTGACTGCCATGGTTTTGATACTTTGTTTGCTGCTGACCCGCTGGATTCTCGCCATAGCCATCGTTTTGAATTGATGACTCAAAGGTCGCGTCTTTGAGGGGGTCAATGCCATCCAAAGAATTCACAAAACCTACACTGGTATTTTAACCTGGATAACAGGAAACGTCGTGCAGCATCGTTTCGCTGCCAGCGAAATTCACTTCTTTTGGTTATTGAAATTGTTGACCAGGGTAATAAAATCCTTGATCGCATCATTGGGAACGGTAACTGAGAGGTGGTATTGATCGATCTTCCAGCCCCCGGAAGTTTTCGTCATGATGCCCGATCCGCGGCATACACCCATCCACGTTGTTAAAAGTTCCGAAAACCATGCATGTTGACCGTCATTTGTTACATGGAGGTCGCGGTCATAGGGTTTGAAATCCCAGGCTTTTCCTCTGTCAAAGTAGGGTTTTGCAAAGGTGATAAACTCTGTTTTCGTCCAGCGCTCAGTGGCGTCGGTTCCAATATAAATGCTGTTTTCCGACATGCTCCCAAAAAAGGTGCTGCCGTCTGCGCTGCCTGCTGCCCGGTGCCAGTTGTCAATAAACAGATTTAACTCAGCGGCCTGGTCACTGGCCGGCTTGCTGTTGGCGGGCGCTGTAGACGTGCGGCTGCAGTTTGGAAATGAGGCAATTATCAACGTAGCTGCCAGGAATTTGCCGATGTTCCTCAACCAATGGTTCATATTCATATGCTGGGTTTACTTGTCTTTTAATTAAGAAATCAAGACTGCCAAAAGCATGTTTTTTTGGCCGCGTCAGGCAGATGTTCTAAAAATAAATGACGGCATTTGCCTTGAGGTCTGGCGCCTTTGGTCCCACGGCAATTTACCGGTCTTCGTTGCGTCCATACGGTAATGACAACACTCGCATATCAACCCGGCGCTTCTTGCCTTTGTGGTGAAAGTCGCCAACACGCTCCGTTCCTGCAATACTCCAGATCGAACTCATGCCATTTGCTTCATAGCTTAAGTAAACGACATTAAATGGCAAATTCAAATTCCACCTGCATCTAATTTCCAGCCTTCCCGAAACAATCTTTGAACTTCTTTTTTAGCTTCGCTTCCAAATGCCATTTTCGTTGCGGTAACCGTTTACATCTAATGCTTAAATCCCCCAGGACGCTCGCGTCGTACCAATGTTACTGCCACACGGCAATTTTTGCTTTTTTGCTGTGCGCTTGCGCGGAAAGTAAAGAAACACGGGTTCAAAGATTCCTGGCGCAGGGTAACGACATGGTCAATCACAAGAATTATGAACAGGCGATCAACTATTATGAAAATGCACTGAAACTGGATTCGTGCTTTGCCGATGCATGGAACAACCTGGGAACGGTCTATTTTAATCAACGAGATCTTCCAAAGTCCATAAACCATTATACCCGGGCCATCGAATGTAAGCCGGGATATGCTGATGCCTTTATCAATCGCGCGAATGCGTTTTACGAATCGAACGAGCTTTACAGTGCGCTCAGGGATCTTGAAACAGTCGAACGGAAGAAGCCGGATACCGTCATCATTTATTTTTTGAAGGGCCTCGTTTACACGAAACTTCGAAGTTACGACAAAGCGCAGCAATCTTTCCGCACGGCCCTTGCCTTAGATCCGGAGAACGCGGAGCTCAGGGTGAACGTCGGCACTGTCTATTATTACGAGAAGAAATACGACTCTGCGCGTATGATCCTCACTTCGATTCCCGGGGGCACGAGTGAACCGAATGCCTTCAACACCCTTTCAATGATCGAGACAGCACTGGCCAATTACGAAGCGGCGATGCGATGGATCAACAAAGCGCTGGTCGCTCGCCCATCCGATCCTTATTATCTCAATAACCGGGGGTTGATCTACCTGCGAACTGGCGACCTGCAAAAGGGTCTCGCTGATATCAATGAATCAATTTCGCTCGATCCTTACAACGGGTGGGCTTACCGCAACAAGGGAATTTACTACCTGATGAAATCAAATCCGGAAGATGCGTTGCGAATGTTCAAACAGGGCGAAGGACTCGATTCGCACATTGAAGATATCTATTATTACCTGGGGGAAAGCAACTGGGCATTGGGCAACAAGGACATCGCGTGCAATTTCTACAAAAAATCACTTGAGATGAACGAGAATAAAGTGGCCGGTATTTCTGACCGTTGCAAGGGAAAATAATGTTTGGCAGTAGTTGCGTCAAACAGGATCGACGTCGACGATCACCCGAACATTCCGGAAAGGTTTCTCCTTCACCAATTGTTCCATGGACGCCAGAATGATTGCCTTTATTTGGGGGAGTTCACCAAGTCCTCTGGGAATCTTGATCAGTGTACGCATCAGAAACTGATTACGAATCTTCGAGATCATCGGTGGCTCCGGACCAAGTGTCTTTACATTTTTCAATCGGGTTCTCAGGACATCTGTCAGCTGATGGGCTGCATCGCTGGCTGTTTTTTTGTCGGTGTGTTTCACCATTACTTCAATCAGCCTTGTGAAAGGGGGATATGCATGTTCCTTCCGGTCATTGAATTCTTTTTCGTAAAACTCCTGAAAACGGTTATTCAGAACATATGACAACACCATGTGGTCCGGATTTGAAGTTTGAATCACCACTTTTCCGGGTTTTTCCCGGCGGCCCGCCCTGCCACTGACCTGTGTAATGAGTTGGAATGCGCGTTCATACGAACGGAAGTCCGGGAAATGCATCATCCGGTCGGCATTAAAGACGCCGACAAGGCTAACGCCATCAAAGTCGAGACCCTTCGTTACCATCTGTGTTCCGACGAGGATGTTCGTTTCACCTTTTTCGAATTGATCGATCATGGTCTCGTAGCCTGTCTTGGACCGGGTTGTATCGAGATCCATGCGTTCGACGGCTGCCTCCGGGAAGTAAAGATTCAGCTCTTCCTGCAGTTTTTCTGTTCCGTATCCAACGGTCTGAATTCGTGTCGATGAGCATGTCGGGCATTGATGTGGGAGTGCCTCGCGGTATCCACAATAATGACAAACCATCGCGCCACGGTATTGGTGGTACGTCAGGCTGACGGCGCAGTTCACACATTTTGGTACCCACCCGCAATCTTCACAGGTAACCATGGGCGAATATCCACGACGGTTTTGAAAGATGATCACCTGTTCCTTTCTAATCAATGCTTCCTGGATGTTCTTCAGCAAGACCGAAGAGAACTCCCCTTTGACCGTCTTGCGCTGACGTTCCCTGCGCATATCCGCAAACTGAATGACCGGCAATTGCGCCTCACCAAAACGTTTGTCCAGGCTGACGAGTCCATATCTTCCCTGGACGGCCTGGTAGTACGATTCAACGGAGGGAGTAGCAGATCCAAGCAACACCTTCGCGTGATGGAGTTTTCCAAGCATGATCGCAACATCGCGTGCGTGATAACGAGGTGCAGGTTCCTGCTGTTTGTATGAGGAATCGTGCTCCTCATCCACGAGGATCAATCCGAGATTGTCAAACGGCAGAAATATTGAAGACCTGACACCCACGACAAATTTTAGTTTGCCACTTAAGACGCCGTTCCAAACTTCTACTCTCTCATTATCGGAAAACCTGGAGTGATAAACTCCCATCGCCGATCCAAATATCTTTTTAAGCCGCTGGACGATTTGTGTAGTCAGGGCAATCTCCGGCAACAGGTAAAGGACCTGCCCACCGCTGTCGAGCGCCTTGCGGATCAGGTTGATATAAATCTCGGTTTTACCACTGCCGGTAATGCCATGCAGTAAAACAGTATCAGTCGTGTCGAAACATTTAAAAATAGATGCTTGTGCCAGTTCCTGTTCCGCGCTGAGCAAAATTGGCGCGTTGACGACGACATCGTCGAAGCCAAAACGCGGCACGATCGTTTCGAATTCTTCCAGGACACCATTTTTGATCAGGGTATTGAGAGAAGATTCGGACAGGTCTCCCTCGAGAAGTTCTTTTTTCGAAATTCCTTTTTTGTTGACGCCCTGGTCTTTCAAAACAGGGACCCGTTGCAGGTACCTCAACAAAACGGCTTCCTGTTTCGGTTTGGATTCGATGACCTTAAATACTTCTTCCAGTTCTTTTGGCGTGCCATAAGATGAAGTCAACCTGATACGTTTTTCTGTTTTCGGCTTGTATTTTTCCCGCACTTCTTCAAACAATATAACGGCATCCTTGGCCGTCAGTGATTTCAAAATTGCGTGAATGTATTTTACACCAAGGAGTTTCGAGATCTCCGAATAAGTAAGTGATTCATGTTGAAGTCTTTTAAGAACGATCCATTCTTTTTCAGAAAAATCTTTTTCAGTTTCTTCGGGGTTGAATGCAGGATGAAGCTGCACGATCGATTCGCTTGACAATTTCAGCCCGGACGGCAGTGCCGCATTCATTACTTCCCCCAAGGTGCAGGCGTAATAATTCGCAATCCATTGAAAAAGCCTGAATTGAACGGTGGTCACGATCGGAAATTCGTCGAGGATTTCCAGGATGTATTTTGCCTCGTAATCTTTTGGCGGTTGCTGGTGAATTGTGCTCACCAGCGCCGTGAGTATTTTGCGATCACCGAATTGAACGATGACGCGCTGCCCGACCTGAATTACGTCGTTAAGCTGAAAGGGTACCCGGTAGGTAAAAAGTTTGGGGATAGGCACCGGCAGCAGGAGTTCTGCAAAGAGCGTATTTCTGTTTTCATCCTTCTCGAATATTTCCACTTCCGGTATCTGTGTAAATCCGGTAAAATTAACAAAAAGCTTAAGTAAAAAGCAGTAAGGCCAGACGTGTTTATAGTTTAGCCGTCTTATGGAAAGTCTAAGTTTAAGATGCAAGGCTGCCACGTCCAGGCAAATATCGATTCTGCAACAGAATCGCGGTGGGTTTAAACGCCACGACACCTAAATGAAATCAGCGCGCACAAAGCCACGACCATAATCCAGTTTCCAACTTCCCAATTTTCAGCAACTTCAACTATAAACATCAAACAACCTGTCTGCCGACCGGCACGCTTCAAACATTAAACCATAACACCTCGAATTTGACCGGCTACCTAGGAATGAACATGCTCTATCTGTTCGGTGGCTTCGTCAATTTCGTGGACGGGACGCTGACATGTTTTGTTCATGCAAACGTAGATCGTGTCCTTGCCGCCAACAGGAGTTTTTCCCTGCAGCAACGGAAGCTGACTTTCCGTTTCAGTTCCCATGGTTACTGCAAATGGCTGATACGTTTTAAAAAGATCCAGCATTTTCTGTCGATAATGTCCGGCGAAGACCACTTCTGCGAAGCCTTTTTTGATTTCAGTATATGCGATGCCCCAGTTGGACATGTAATTCGGCTCCTGAACGATCAGGTGAGCCAGCGGCGTTGTAATCGATTCGGCCAAACGTTTCCATTGCTCTTTGTCCAGTATTGTTCCAAGACGAAAAAGGTTTTGTACCATGACGGAATTTGATGACGGGATCACATTGTCAAACAGCTCTTTTCTACGGGCGATGAGTTTTTCACTTTCAACGCTGGTATAAAAGAAGAAGCCGTCCTCTTTATCGTGAAATTTCTCGATTACGTAGCCAGTCAGTTGCTCGGCTTTGCGCAGCAATTTTTCGTCAAACGTCACCTCGTATAGCCGTACGGCCGCCTGGATCATGTAGGCGTAGTCATCGAGGAAACCTTTGGTTTGCGACCGCTTCCCTTTAAACGAACGGTAAAGGACCACATCTTCCGTCAGGTCCTTTTGGAGGAAATTCATATTGTTCACCGCCGCGGCGAGGAAGCGTTCGTCTCCGAGGTACTTATAGGCATCAACCAGTCCAACGATCATCATCGCGTTCCATGAGGTAATGATCTTGTCGTCGAGACCGGGACGAATGCGTTTATCCCTGACCGCCATCAATTTTTCCTTGAACGACTTAAGTTTGACGTCCCAGGAGTCTTTTGAGAGATTATGTTTTTGCAAAAAGGCCGTATCTGTCTGGGTTCTGATCAGGATACTGTTGCCGTGTTCCCAATTCCCTTCGGGTTTTACGTTAAAGAAATCGGTGAAAAGTGCGGCATCCTCCTTTAAAATTTCTTCGACCTCGTTTCTTTTCCAGACATAGAACTTCCCTTCTTCACCTTCGCTGTCGGCGTCGAGTGCCGAGTAAAATCCTCCCAGGGGATGCATCATCTCGGTCTGGAGCCATTCAAAAGTCTCAATGACAATTTCTCTGAACAACGGCTCCTTTGTAACAGCATAGGCTTCAGCATAAAGACTCATCAACTGCGCGTTGTCATAGAGCATTTTTTCGAAATGAGGCACGAACCAATAGGAGTCTACAGAGTATCGCGCAAAGCCTCCTCCGATCTGATCGTAAATTCCTCCCCACGCGATGCGCTGCAGCGTGATGTTGAGATGGTGCAAGGCCTCTTCATTTTTCGTGATCCTGTAATAACGCAGCATCCACAACCAGACGGAGGGCATGATAAATTTCGGCGCTTTATCCAGTCCCCCCCAGTTTTTGTCAAATGCTGCTGAGAGTTTGGCGAACATTCCGTCAAGCTCTGTTGTGAGCTCCCGGAACTCATAGATTTTTTTAAAATGGCTCGTGTCCTGGGACGCCAGCAATTTCGCAAGTTCATCGGCTGACGCATCCACATCTTTTTTTCGTTCGATAAAACCTTTATGAACGCCGCGGATAACATTGATCCACTGGTCTGGGGGAAAGTACGTGCCGCCATAAAACGGTTTCTGATCCGGCGTCAGGAAAACATTCAAAGGCCAACCGCCATGAGCCCCCATGGCTTGTACCGCTTCCATATAGATGGAGTCAATATCGGGGCGTTCTTCGCGGTCGACTTTAATACAAACCATCAACTGATTCATAATGTTTGCGATCTCGTCCTTTTCAAACACTTCCCGTTCCATCACATGACACCAGTGGCATGACGAATAGCCAATGCTGACAAGAATCGGCTTGTTCTCGTTTTTGGCCCTAGCCAATGCTTCTTCACCCCATTCATACCAGTCAACAGGATTATAGGCATGTTGCTGAAGATAAGGGGAGGTTGCGTGAATGAGGCGATTTGATTTTTTAGTTTCGATCATAATTACTTTTTTTAAGCCAGGTCAACTCAAAGCAGTTGTTTTTCGAGCATGGCAATTTCTTCCTCGACGTTGATGCGGTCTTTAAATGATTCCAGTTTTTTCAACGTTTGTCTTAAAAACTGCTGATGTGCAGCTGACCCTGGATGAAACGGTTTATGGCCCAGCGCCGTACGTACCGAACTCCATTCGCCAATGAATTTTCTTGTTTCATTGTCGAAATATCTTTCGGCAAATTTGTTCCAGATGTATTCTTCGGCTTCGTCGTTGGGGTGAAGCATATCGGACTTGTAAAAACGATAATCGCGCAGGTCATCGAGCATGATCTCGTAGGCTGGAAAATATTCGACATCCTGAAAGTCGGAAATAATCGCGTGACATGCCGACCGCAGCACGGCCTTGCTCACGCTGTTTAATTCCAGCGTGTCTTTTATGTGTCTTACCGGACTCAAGGTAAGAATGATTCGCACGGATGGATTAATTTTTTTCAAAGCGTCTTTCAAATGTTGAAAGGAGCCGATGATCTCATCTTCAGCCAGGAGGCGTTTCGTAAACATGGCTTGTGGTAACTTATGACAGTTCGCCACTATTTCTCCAGACCCCTTTTTTTCGTAGACCCAGGAAGTTCCATAGGTGATCATGATCCACCGCGCGGTTTTCAAAAAAGTGTGGGCTGTCGAACCGATCTGCGAGATCTTGTGAAAAAGTTCTTCTTTGGTTAGCGCCGAGATTTCTGAATGAAAGTCAAAATTCAGGTAGATCCCCTGGTTCTCCAAAAAATTTTCCGGTTCGGGGCGGTCGTTCCCGATGCTCTTCAAGAACAGCTTATGGATCGATACCGGGTTATAGGTTACGCCAAATGGATTCGGGAGGGTTTGGAATTTAAAACGGTACAACTGTTGGCCAATCGTATCGGCAAAGCACGAACCAGCCGTAAAAATGGCGGTTTTTGGGGTGATGGCCACCCCGGATTTCCCTACACTAACATCTGTTCGGAAGGTATTCATAAAATTATGTTACCGCAAACACTTGAAAATTTCGCGCTTTTTCGAATACTTTACAGCGCGATTACAAAGAAACTTACGCAATTAAGCTATGAACAATGATCTTTCAGCCTTTGAAAAAATTCCAGTCAAAATTTTCAACACCTCTGAGGACGCTTCGAAGTTTGTCGCCCGGCAAATTGCCGACCTGATCAAGGCGAGACAAGCCGAAAAGAAACCTGTTGTGCTTGGACTCGCCACCGGTTCCACACCCACACGCCTTTACGCGGAGCTGGTGGAGATGCATAAAAAAGAAGGCCTGACTTTCAAAAATGTTCATACGTTTAATCTCGACGAGTATTATCCGATACAGCCAGACTCATTGCAGAGTTATGTCAGGTTCATGAATGAGCATCTTTTTCACCACATTGATATTCCAAAGGAAAATATCAACATTCCCGACGGCACATTGCCCAAGGAAAGCGTCGGTGATTTCTGTCGGGCGTACGAAGCCAAAATTGACAAACTCGGTGGAATCGATATTCAGATCCTCGGTATTGGCCGTACGGGTCACATCGGCTTTAACGAACCCGGTTCGACGGAAAAATCCCTGACAAGGCTTGTTACCCTCGATCAGGTCACGCGCATCGATGCGGCGAGCGATTTCTTTGGCGAGGAAAATGTTCCGCGAAAAGCAATCACCATGGGTGTGGGGTCAATCATGAAAGCTAAAAAAGTGTACATGATGGCCTGGGGCGAAGGTAAGGCTGCCGTTATCAAAAAGGCGGTGGAAGGTCCTGTCACCGACACGATACCTTCGTCGTTCCTGCAAAGACACAACGACTGCCTGGTGATCCTGGATGGAGCATCCTCCTCTGAACTCGTTCGAAACAAGACACCATGGATACTCGATACAATTGATTGGAACGATCGGCTCATCCGCAAGGCCGTGGTTTGGTTGTGCCAGAAGGTGAACAAGCCGGTCCTTAAGCTCACTAACCTGGATTATATGGAGCACGGTATGGGCGATATCATCACGGAATACGGGTCTGCTTACAAGGTCAACATCAAAGTTTTTAATGACCTCCAGCATACGATCACCGGGTGGCCGGGAGGCAAACCGAATTCGGATGATTCAAATCGTCCTGAACGGGCACTTCCGTTTCCGAAACGTGTGCTGATCTTTTCACCTCATCCTGATGATGACGTTATTTCCATGGGGGGAACTTTTATCCGGCTTGTCGATCAGGGCCATGAGGTACACGTTGCTTATCAGACTTCCGGAAATATTGCAGTATTCGACGACGACGCGGTGAGATTCGCGGACTTCGTTCGCGATTTCAATGAACAGTTCGGTTTTAGCAAAGGGGAGGGACAGAAATTTTACCAGTCCATCGTCCGATCAATCAAACAAAAAGGGCCGGGCGAAAATGACAGCCAGGAAGTTCTTACCATCAAAGGCCTGATCAGAAGGGGAGAGGCAAAGGCGGGAGGCCGTTATGTCGGCATCCCCGATGAACAAATGCATTTTCTGGATATGCCTTTTTATGAAACAGGGGCCGTGAAAAAGAAACCGCTTGGTGAGGAAGACATCCGCGTCACGATGGACATAATTGAAAAGATCAAGCCTCACCAGATTTACGCCGCTGGCGATTTGTCTGATCCGCATGGTACTCACCGTGTATGTCTGGCAGCTGTCTTCCAGGCTGTCGGCCGGTTGAAGAACAAAGATTACATGAAAGATTGCTGGCTCTGGTTATACCGCGGTGCATGGCAGGAATGGGATATAGACCAGATCGAGATGGCGGTTCCGTTAAGTCCCGACGAGCTGATGCGCAAGCGCCGGGCGGTATTCAAACATCAGTCCCAAAAAGATAGTGCAATGTTCCCGGGCAGCGACAAGCGCGAATTCTGGATGCGCGCCGAGGACCGCAATCATGCAACGGCGGCGGCATATAATCTATTGGGCCTCGCCGAGTACGAAGCGATGGAGGCATTTGTAAGACACGAGTTCTGATTTGTTTTAATTGGGTTAATTTAGTTTTGAGAGCCACCCCGGTGGCTTTCTTTTTTTAGAGGGTGGGGCACGAAAAAAAGATTCTTAACTGCGACCTTCGTAGAGCTCCGCCAGGCAGGCGATTTACCACGTGCAATTTGATTTTAAGGGGGAATTTATTTGCGAAGTCGGATTTGATTTGTGAACGTAAGACTTTGATGGTGAGCGTGCGATGTCGGATGATCGTCCAAACGTCATTCTCAATCCAGTCCGTATTTAATGCGTTCGTCGATCTGCTTGTAATAATCGGAAGATGAAAGCACGCAAATATCTTTCTTAAGCAATTGTTCTACAATTGGAGTACAATCTTCAATGGCTACGGCCTGGTGTTTTAAAGTCATCAGTTTTTCCTTGATCTTTTCGGCTTGTTCCGGAGCAACGCGGAGATTGAATTTGTATTCCACGTATTCGTTCAACCCGTTTAACAACCTGCCGATCAATGTTGCCCTGTGCTCAGTCACCGCTTCCTGCACTTTATCCTCAAAATCAGAACGGTTTAAATATTGTATGTATTTCACACCGTTAACGGTCCGTAAACGCTTCATAACGACAACTAATTTAATTAGATTGTAAATATAAAAACAACTAATTAAATTAGCTACAACTTTGGAAAGTTTAAAAGTCCTGGTTCCAGGTCCCGGTTGCCAGTTCCCGGTTGCCAGTTCTCGGTGGCCAGTTTCCGGGTTACCCGTTGTTACCAGTTTCCGGTCCACCGGATGCCGGGATTTTCTGATTAGAGTGCGGTGGAATGTACCGGTTATGACGACTTCTAAAGCATGCGTTTAGATCACAGCCAAAAAAAGTCTTCGCTGGTACAAATCACCAATTGTACCTTCTTTCGAAAAGTAAGCCAGCACGGAGCGACGATGGTTTCAGAGCGGCGCGCATATGGTCCCACGCTTATCCCTTACCCGCAATACTCGGCCTCACCTCAATCTTACTCGGTAATGTCCTCGGATTCATTTTCAACAAGTCAACAACCATTTGCCCGAGGTCTTCCGGTTGAATCTTCCAGGAATCTCCGAAACCTGGTCCGCTGCTGAAATTTGTCGCGACCGAACCCGGCATAATGGTCGTGACTTTAATGCCATCATTTCTCAGATCAAGCATAACCGCCTGCGTAAATCCGACAAGTCCGAACTTGCTTGCGTTATACGCGGCCCCACCGGCAAAGAAATTTGTGCCGGCAAGACTTGCAATGGTAATGATATATCCTTTCGAAACCCTAAGTGCCTCAACCGAGGCTTTGATGCTGTAAAAAACACCCGTGAGATTTGTATCGATCGTTTCCCTCCACTGCTCCTCTGTAAGTTTGTCCACCGAGCCAAAATGACCAACACCCGCATTTGCGACAAGCAAATCGAGTTTTCCCCATTTGTCCAGCACTTGTTGAACAGCCTTTCTTTGTGAGTCAGCGCTGCGCACATCGGCCTCAATGCCGATGGCCTGGCCTTTTTTTAACTGATTTAACGTTTGGGCTGCGATGTCCGCCGACGCCTTCGTCCGGGCCGTCACTGCAACATTCGCTTGTTGCTTAATAAGGCTTTCCGCAATGCCAAATCCAATTCCTCTACTGCCACCTGTAATAAGTGCGGTTTTGTTTTCAAGATTCTCCATAGTTTGTTATTTGATTTAGACACGGGTAATTTCAATTAAAATCGCAACGTCTGCTGGGAGTTTCACAAGCTAAGATAAAAGGCCCGCTGTTGAAACATTCAAGTCAGGGACAGAAATTAGTTTTTCTTAATTCCTGAGTGGTTACGTTCCGTTACCGGTCCACTGGCTGCATCGAAGGGGGCATGTGCAAGAGGTCTCAAAGGTGCTGATCAAGTTGCGGCTTTACGGTATTTTTTCAAATATCATTGAAACGTATTTTTAAGTCATTCGGGAATCGGATTTTTTCCCTGCAACAAAAGCAAAATACAGTGCCTTTCAAGATTGCGATTGCGGAACCCAATAGAATTGTATTTACCCGTCGAAGTTCGGGCTGTGGAAGATTTTTGTTCCTTTTCGCCGGATTCGTTTTCATTGTGACCGGGATCGCGCTCCTGATTTATGTCGACGATGCCGGAATGCCACTATCGGTCATGCAATACCTTTTCCCCGTATTTGGACTTATCGCAGTCTTTGCAGGCATCCAACTGCCCGCGCTCGAACGGCGCAATACTCCGGATGAAATCATCTTTGACAATGAGAACGGCAGGGTACAGATTGACCAGCAGATGTCTGATATCAAGAGGGGTTATATTTACTACGACGAGATCGAAGACTTTCGTTTTAAGGTAAAGCGAACTAAAAGCAATTCATCTTCCAGGTCAGGAACGTCAACCAGAAGCTCGTATTCGTATCATGTATATCTACAGAAAAAAGATGGTGGCGAATGGGAACTGCTACGAAGAAATTCAGAAGGTGACGCTGTAGCGGAAGTCGAAAAACTCAGGGGGATGGTCACGCTGAACGCAATACCGCGGCGGGTCGAACCGGATATGCGCGGATCGCAAAAGTTTACCATCAGCGATTACGGGAACAAGGCCGAGATCCACTGGCGAAACAGGATTGGCTACGGACCGGTTTTTATGATTGGATTTTGTGCCATTTTTCTCACCATCGCGTACGCGATATTTCAAATGTCTCGTGAGGTTGACGGCGGGATTTCGGTATTCTTTTATCTGGTCGGCGGTTTTATCGGTATCATTTTCATTTTTGTTATTGGTGGAAATATCCTGAAGATGATCAAGAACTCCAGGACCGTTTACGCGGTCTCTGTTTCTTCCTCCACACTTGATTATCTTGAACGCGATCTCGCGGGAAGAATTAACAAAAGCATTCAATTCCCGATGTCAGATCTTCATGCGATCTCATTTTCTTTTGACACCGACCAAACCATGCGAAAGATCTTTATTTACACGCACGACCAATTCCGGAAAAAGCAGACGTTGACGCCCTCGCTAAGTCTGACATTCATCAAAGAGATGTACGAATTTTACAAATCTCTCGTCTCCCTCGAACTTCAGGACCTGACCGCGGTCGAGGCGCTCGCAGTTGAAACTTATCTGCAGCAACGTATCCGTGATATCGGCAATACCACCGTCGCCTGATAATTTGATCCGATGAATTGAAAAGCCACGCATTTCCCTTCAGATCTTCGACAGGCCAAAAAACACAGGGATGAGCTTGTTAACGTAAAATCACTAATTTTGAAAATGAGGATTCTCCAGATTATTGCATTCATCACCATCGCTTTGTATTTCGCCTTTGCCGTCATGCTGTACATTCTGCAATCGCGACTGATCTTTTTCCCTGGCAAGCTGCCACGCGATTTTAAGTTTCAGCTGGGCGATATCGGCGAAGAGCATTTTATCAAAACCAGCGACGGTGAAACGATCAATGCCCTTTTTTACAGGGGCACCAGAGACGATGTGATCCTGTATTTCCATGGCAACGCCGGCGACCTGAGTGGCTGGCAATTTGTTGCGGAGGATTTTACGGCAACGGGTTACAACATTCTGCTCGTGGATTACCGCGGTTACGGCAAAAGTTCGGGTTCGATCGGTGAAAATGGATTTTATGCCGATGCTGAAGCTGCATACGGATACCTGCTGCGGGAGAAAGGATTCAATCCCCAGGATATCGTGATCTACGGACGGTCTATTGGCACCGGTGTCGCTGTTGATCTTGCATCGAAATTTCCGAACAAGGGTCTCGTTCTTGAATCACCCTACACATCGTTGGGAGCGCTTGCCGACGACAAGGTGCCGTTTTTCTTCCCATCACTTTATCTGAGGTACAAGTTTAATAATGAAAAGAAGATCAATCACGTAAAAAGTCCAGTCATCTTCGTTCACGGTACACTGGACACGTTAATTCCCTCGTCTCACAGCGAGTATTTATACGGAAAATTTGAGGGTAAGAAAAAGCTCATTCTCGTGTCACAAGGCGCCCACAATGATCTTAATTCTTTTGAGGACTACCATCATTTCCTCAGGCAGGTTCTGCCACAATTCTTTTGATGTGCTGCCTCCCGTTAAATGAGTTGGAGTTTTCAAACGCGGCATTCGTCCATGGTGGCTATTCATCGCGAAGGGCGTCAACCGGATTTGCAATGGCTGCCTTGTAAGATTTTAGTCCAACGGTTGCCAAAACGACGACAAGGGTGACGACGATCCCTGCAAGAAACGTCTGCACACCCGGATGAATCCTGTAAGCAAAATTCTCGAGCCATTCTTCCATAAAATACCAGGCGAGGGGTGAAGAAATGAAAAATGATATTGTTACCAGCATCACAAATTCCTTTGAAAACAAACTGATCACCTGTCCAACGGTGGCCCCCAACGCTTTTCTGATCCCAACTTCTTTTGTCCTGTTCTTTGCTATGAAAGAGACCAGCCCGAAAAGTCCGATACACCCGATAAGTATGGCCACCCCGGCAAAGACACCGATCATATAAGAGCTTCGACGTTCGCCCTCATAGAATTTGGCAATCGTATCATCGAGGAACTTGTATTCGAAGACATATTTGGGATAAGTGTCTTCCCAAACCTGCTGAACTGCAGTGATGGTTTCCATTGTGTTTTGGGTATTCAGTCTCGCCGCACCGATATAATAAGCACTGGTTCCGCACATGATAATGGCTGGATCGAGTTCGGAATGAAGCGAGTTTGTATGAAAATCCTGAACCACCCCGGAGATCATTGCCTTGTTTCCCCATATATTTACCGGCGTGCCGATGACCTCTGAAGGATTTTCAAATCCAAGAATTCTTGCGAACTTCTCGTTCACCACAAAACGGTTTGCCGTATCCGAATCAACCAGGTCGTCACCGTGCAGCAATTTGATCTGATACGTTTCAATGTAATTGGCATCCGCAAATTTCACGTTGGTGCTTTCCTTGATCAATGTGTTTCCAACGGTTGCCTCGAATCCGCCGGTCCACTGATTGGTTGACGCTGCACCCGTATTGCTCATACAAACTTCCACGACACCCGGAATATTCTTTAACCGCTCTGATAAGCGGTCTATCAGTTCTGGCTTATTTTCAGGCAGTCCAAATTCCACAACGGCATGACTATTCAATCCCAATGGTTGTGACATGAAATAGTTGAGTTGCTGTAAAACGATGATCGTGCACACAACCAGAACCTGTGATATGACCAGTTGAGCGGTTATGAGCGAACGCCTCAGGGTGATCCCTTTACTGCCGTCACCGCCCAGTTTGTTCCTGAGGGCTCTAACCGGTTGAAAGCGCGAGAGACTGACTCCTGGATAGAGGCCGGCGAGAAGCGTGACAGCGATTGGAAGACAAATCAGAAAGGCAAGCGTTGTTGGATCAGTCAGGGGATAAAAGCTTAAACGGTACCCAAGCACAGGAGTGAGGTAGATCAGGGCTAGCTCAACCAGGCCTGTTGATAACAATAATGCAATGAGTGTGATGCAAAAAGTTTCCGAAATGAACTGCATGAGTATTTGTGACCGCGTACTTCCCATCACTTTACGGATTCCAGCCTCCTTCGAGCGGCTAATGATCAGCACGGTGTTGAGGTTAACAAAGTTGATGCAGGCGGTGATCAGCAAAAATATTCCAATAAGCCCCAGGGAAGCGAGTGTATTGTTCGAAACAACCCTTCCCGCTCCGATATTATGATAGTTGGTATCGTAGTGAATTTCAGAAAGGGGCTGAAGGAGGTACCTCCGGTTTTTCCCTTCTTCTTCGTGACTGCCGGTAAAATATTTCAGGTGCCAGTCTTTCAGCTTTGCTTCGAATTCCAGTTCGTCACTGTTTTCACCAAGTTGCAGAAAACAGTTGATAGAAGATGACATCGCTCCCCAATTATCCCACCCACGCTTATTGTTCCCAAGGCGGGAAGAGAAAATCATTTGGAATTGCAGATCGGTATTCTTTGGAGGATCTTCAACAATACCGGTGACCGTAACATCGAACTCGTTGTTGAAATTCATGGTGCGATTCAAAGGGTCTTCCGTTCCGAAATATTTTTTAGCAATGGATTCGGTGATGACAACCGTTTTTTCTTTTGTGAGCGCATCGGTATTTCCACGGACCCAATCGTAATGGAAGATTCTGAAATATTCAGGATCGACAAAGGTGACTCTATCTTCCTTGGAGCGCGTTTCGCTGCCATCCGGTTGAGTAACGGAAATCACAGGGTCGGAAAGATTTGAATCAACGATGGTGACATATTCGGGATCGGGAAAATCATTGCGGATGGCGACGGGCAACGGATAAGTTATTCCGGCGGTGTGTCCATGTTCCTCTTCGCCATAGTATTCCACAACAACGCGGTAGATCCTGTTTTTCTTTGGATGGTAATCATCGAAGCTCAGCTCGAAACGAATGATCAGAAAGATCAGAATGGAGCAAGTGATACCGAGCGCCAATCCGAACATGTTAATCAAAGTGTGGCTTCTGTTCTTCCAAAGGATTCGAAGGGTAGCTCGTAGGGAATTTTGGATCATCATATTTCTCTGTCAGTTTTCTCGGTAGCTATCAAAGCCTGTACCACGGGTGCAATAGTTTGTAGGTCAAGTTATTAGAGGTAATGTGATCAGATCGGTAGCGATGGTGATGTATCGGTAACGTTACAGTGCATTTGCAATAATGATACATTATTATCAAGTCTTCGCCTGAAAAACGCGATGTTAGATTCGCTGAAGGATTTCTGCTTATTTAGTTACGCACGGACGGGTTCGGTCTGTGATAACCCTTCTCCACAGGGAGCCGGGAATTATCGAAAACTCTCTTCGAGACAGCCCCGTCATCACCAACCCACCTCATGGACAAGAGCTCTAAGTCAATGCAACACGAGTTGCTGTTGTTTGATCCAGCGATAAGCTTCATCGAGATTGGAAAACACGCCAAGCTGTGCATTAAAGATTTCGAATTTTTGCTCTGCATCTTTTTTGAATTGCTCCATGGGATAATCAGCAAAAATGTTTGAGCCCAGAATGACAGCGTGAATGCGAACGCCACCATCCACAAATAAAAGATCTTCCCAGTCTTCAACAAGCCATTCTTCCGTTTCCGGATCGAGTTCACCCAGATGCGTGGTGTCGGCAAGCCACGCCAGCTTGGCATATGACTTTTTCAATGTCCTGTATTCATCCAAAACATGGTAGAGGTTTTCTTTAAATTCTTCGCCTGAGGTTTCGGATTTCCAGCGGTGTCGCAACACGGGTAAGGTGTCATCGAGATCGCAATGGAGAAACTCATTTTCAAAAATATTAATGATCATAATCCTCCGATTTAAAATAGCCGCCTGCCGTATATAAATTTACCGATAATGAAGGAAGAAACAAATCCGTTTCTTTTGCATCCCTGTTCAATACGCCGGCATTTATTGCTATTTTCAGCCTGTGAAGAGGAAAATTATTTTTTTTTCATGGTTGCTGCTTTCAGCCGCCGGTCCAATTCCCGGCGCCGCGCAAACTGTTAAGGGAGGGTTTACGGATTTATCTCATCACGACTTCGTTAAAGACGGCGCGGTTGTTCTATCCGGTACATGGGAATTTTACTGGAGTCAACTGCTGTCTCCGTCTGATGTCAACGCCGGTTTAAAAATGCATTATCTCAATGTACCGGGATCCTGGCATCGTCAGGGAGACTTTGATGTGCTTGGCTTTGGAACGTATCGTTTGCGCATGATTATTCCTGATGATCGGAGCGGATTGTCGATATACTTTCCAATCATCAATTCATCGGCGAAGATCTGGGTGAATAACAACCTTGTCCAGGAAACCGGAAAGGTCAGTGGATCGCCCTTGGATTTCACACCGAAGCTGCTCGCAACCATTGTCGCCCTTCCGCAAAACACGCGCGAAATCGAACTTGTTGTCCAGGTCGCCAACTTCGCCTATTTCAGCGGCGGGATTGCCGGTTATCCCCGGCTCGATCGGTCGCCGGCCATTTTTGCAAAACTCAGCAGGGATCATGGAATTGAAAATATTTTTGCTGGCAGTCTGTTCGCCATGTTCATTTATCAGCTGATACTTTATCTCCTTTACCACCGGGGAAAACCTTATTTGTGGCTTGCCCTGATTTGTCTTGGTGTGGCATTACGCGCGCTCATTGTTCATGGTGGCTCCTTTATGTTGCCCAACCTTTATCCTTCGGTGGAATGGGAACTATGGAAAAAAATTGAATTCGGAAGCGTGTATGCGGTCATCGCCCTGTTTCCACTTTATGTGAAGGATCTGTTTTTGGATCATGCACCAAAATTGCCAGTGTTAATTTTTGTTTTCGTTGCGGTCGTTTTTTGCGCGGCGGTGATCGTCACGCCGCAATTCGTGTACGGAAAATTGCTTGAGTTCTGCCACCTCTTTTTATTGCTTGGGTTTATTTACGCGGTGTATTCGATCACGCGCGCGTGGCGCGCTGGAAATAAGGACGCAAGGATCATATTGCTTGGTGTCTTGGCTGCTTTTCCTTTTGTCCTGGGTGAGATAATGAAAAACTCCCGCTTCTTTTCGATCGATATTAATTTCATGTACCTGGTGGAACTCGGAGTTCTGGTTTTTCTTCTCTTCCAGGTATATCTGCTCGCCCACCACTACGCAAAGTCATACAGGAATCTGGAAACGATGAATCAGGACCTCGAACGGATCGTCCAGCTGCGGACCAGGGAGCTAACCACCGCAAATACGGTCAAGGACCGCTTGTTGTCTGTGATGTCTCATGATATCAAAAGTCCATTGAATTCCTTACGCGGAATATTGGAGATCTACAACAAAGGGGCAATTTCAAAAGATGAGTTTAACCACTTCGCGCGGAACATCGAGAGTGATCTCGGTAAAACCAGCATGCTGGTTGAAAACATTTTATTCTGGACGGCAAGCCAGTTGAAAGGTATTCAGATAAAATCGGAAAAGTTTAACCTTTACACCGTTATTGACCAAAATGTCCAACTGTTTCACACGCTCGCTTCCCTCAAAAAGATTACGATACGCCACAATGCCAGCCAAAACACGATCATTAAAGGCGATCCGAATATCCTGAATCTTGTCCTGCGAAACCTTTTGTCCAACGCGATCAAGTTTTCATTTGAAAACGGAATCATTGAGATATTCGTCCATGTAGGCGATACACTTTCAATCGAGGTGCGAGACGCCGGCATAGGGATGGATGAAGCCAAACTTGAGGCCCTGCTCGAGCCAGTGCTTGTCAGCGAAACTGGCACAGGTAACGAGCAGGGTACCGGCCTTGGGTTATCATTGTGTCGCGAATATCTCCGAAAAGCCGGGGGCGAGCTTACGGTTCAAAGTTCGCCGCAGGCTGGAAGCACGTTCAGGATCACGTTCCCTTTGAAATGATCAACGATTGAATATCTTTTTCAGGAGGCTTTTTTTGGATTTGTTTACATGAAGGACGTCAAGCGCTGCGCGCAGCCGCACGAGAGAGGCGGAGTCTTTGACAATATATTGCTCAGCGCCGAGATGCATGACTTTTTCTCTGACAACATCGTCGTTTAACGTGGTATAGTATATGACGGGGACTGACGGATAGTGTTTTTTCATCTCCGTCAAATAATACACGCCGGTCCGGCTCTTATCTTTATCGAAAAAATGATCAAGCACCACGGCAAAGGGCTTTTCTTTCAGGTGCTTGAATAGATCTTCAGGGTCAGAAAAAGTGCTCACGACATAATTTCCAAGAATTTCCTCGAAATGAACCTGAAGGATCTTCTGTTGCACCGGATTGTCCTCGACAATAAAGACTTTGTTTTTCATTCGGTTTTGGACTTCATTCCTCCACCCATCACGGCAAAGGAAACATAAGATAGGAATTTCTTGCCGGTGATTCTGGTAAATGTATAACTGACTAATAATCAAATACTTTAACGCCTGTGAAGTACACTTGAAGTATCGCGATAATACGATGTAGTATTTGAAGTGTAGGCGAGCTGCGCGATTCGTGCTCCGTGAATGATACTTTTATTCATTCGATTGCTTCGGCGCGTAAATCGTTTGAAATAAAAGCCCTCCATCTTTTAACCAAACTATTAATGATTATCGCATGAAAACTTTGTTTACCCAAAAGTGGATCGTTGCAGTTATTCTTTTGCTGTGTTTTTTCCAGGTTTGTTTTTCCCAGAGTCGCCTGAGGGCAAGCGGTCAGAAAATAGTCAACGCCTCGAATCAGGAAGTGATCCTGAAAGGTGTTGGACTGGGTGGATGGCTCCTTCAGGAAGGGTATATGCTCAATCCGAATTCTGGTGGAACACAATGGTCCTTCAAGAAAATACTCTATGACCAGGGACAGACCGACGCGCAGGTCGAGGCGTTTTACCAAAGCTGGCGCGACAATTTTATCACACAGGCCGACATTAACTGGATCGCCGACCAGGGATTCAACTGCGTCCGTATTCCAATGCACTACGAGTTGTTTCTCACTTCGTCACAAAGAGCCGTTCGGAATACCGTGATCAGGAACTCTGCAAATTATTCCAACTACGTAAATTCACTCACAACATGGTATAACAATAACCTGTTGTTTACCGACCCCAATTCAGAAGGCTTCCGGACTTTGGAAAATTGCCTGAACTGGTGTGCCGCTCGCGGGTTATATGTGATCGTCGATCTTCACGCCGCTCCCGGAGCCCAGGGCACTGATTCAAATATTTCTGATGCGCTGGTACAAAATGATCTTTGGAACCGCGGCATTTACCAGGATATCACCGTGAGATTGTGGGAGACGATTGTACACCGTTATATCAACAACAATACAGTAGCTTTCTGGGATTTGATCAACGAACCGAACAACGTGTCGGGAGGCGGGCCCACAATCCACGCATTGACAAACCGGCTGATCAATGCCGTCCGCGCACTTGGCGACACACACCTCATCATGGTGGAAGGAAATGGATGGGGTAACAATTACGACTACCTTGAACCTTATACCTTCAACAATCAAACAAATCTCGTTTACAACGCGCACCGCTATTGGATAGCCGAAGCCGACGATTGGGTTCGAGATGCCAACCCGAACCAGATCAACCGGATGATCAATCTGATTGAATTTCGCACACGCCATAACGTGCCCGTCTGGATTGGTGAAACCGGTGAAAATTCCGACGAGTGGTTACGGCAGAATGTCGATAAATTAAACGCATACGGTATTGGGTGGGCGCATTGGACCTACAAGAGAACCAGCTCCGGACCCAACGCGGCGCTGAGAAGGATCAACGGCCCGCCATATCTGACTGAGGGAGTTTCCGCCATGGGCGCGGTGCTGAATAATATCAAATTCGCCAATACAACCATTAATACGGGACCCCTTGCCGCAGTTGACCCACGCCGCACGAGCGGTTGCAGTGGCTCTTACACCGCGGTGCCGGCGACTATCCAGGCGGAGCATTATTGCCAGATGTCCGGGATCCAAACCGAGACGACGTCTGATGCAGGAGGAGGACAAAACGTCGGTTGGATCGACAGCGGTGACTGGATGGGTTACAGGATCAATGTCCCGTCCGCTGGAACGTATACAGTATCATATCGTATAGCCAGTGGCGGAACCGGAGGAAGTATCAGGCTTGAGAGACTCGGTGGAATCGCTGTGTACGGAAGCATTACCGTTCCGGGTACCACGGGCTGGCAGAGCTGGCAGACGATTTCACATACCGTGACTTTGCCCGCAGGAGATCAGGAGATCGGAATTGCGGCTGCCACGGGAGGTTTTAACATAAACTGGTTTTCTATTACCCGTAATATTCCCATCGGCCAAACGATCTGGTTGCGCGGTAATAACAATTTGTACGTCAGCAGTGAAAATGGAACCGCTGCGATGAGATGCAACCGCACCTCCATAGGCGCGTGGGAACAATTTACGGTGGTCGATGCCGGCGGCGGAAAAGTCGCCTTGCGCAGCATGAACAAATACGTCTCTTCAGAAAACGGGACAATGGCCATCACCTGCAACCGCACCACCATTGGCGATTGGGAAAAGTTTGACTGGATCACGAATGCCGACGGAAAAATTTCCTTGCGCGGAAATAACGGAAGGTACGTTTCCTCTGAAAACGGCGCTGCATCAATGACGTGCACGCGAACGACGATCGGTGGATGGGAAGCTTTCGGTTATGGAACTGGAACTTCGGGAAGGCTTTCAACGGTTCCGGCAACCGCAGCTGAAGATCACGACCCGTTTTTCAAAGTCGAATATTTTCCCAACCCGGTGTCAGATCAGTTGACTTATCAGCTTCCGGCGCAAATCAAAAGCCATTGGATAAGGGTCTCAGATGCTTATGGCAACGAAACTTTTAAGTCGTTCAAGAAGGGATCTCAAAATACGGTGGATGTTTCCTCGTGGGCCGGCGGGGTATATATCGTCAGGATCACCAGCGGTCGGGAACAAAAAATAATCAAGATCCTTAAAAAGTAAACTAACCAAACCACTCGTTTCAGGGCAGGGTCTTCAGTCGGAGGGCTCTGCTTTTTTATGAGCTGCTTCTGCTTTGGATTCACTATTGCCTTTTGTTAACTTCATTGGACTCTATTAAAATGTTCTTCGATGATCAGGTACTGTGCCTTCATGATAATTGCCGGAACTGCATTTTCCCAGGCAACTCCCCCGGCCTTCGACGCTCAGATAATTGACGACAGGATAACGATCGGTTACGGAGTAGCTATCGGCGATGTGGATGGGGATGGAAAGCCGGATATTTTGCTTGCGGATAAGAAGGAATTTGTGTGGTATCGCAATGGCGACTGGAAACGATTTGTAATGGCTGAGAACCTCACCGAGCACGACAATGTCTGTATCGCCGCGCGCGACATCGATGGTGATGGAAAAGTCGAGGTGGCGGTGGGCGCGCAATGGAATCCGGGGGAGACCTCCGACACGACGAAATCAGGGTCTGTACATTATCTGATCAGTCCAAAAGATCCGACTGCAAAATGGCAGCCCGTAAAGCTTCACCATGAGCCGACTGTTCACCGGATGCGATGGGTAAAAATTTCAAAGCGCAAATTTATGCTCATCGTCGCCCCGCTTCATGGCAGGGGAAATAAGAATGGCGAAGGTGAAGGCGTAAAGGTTTTAGCTTACGATGTCCCCGAAGATCCCAAGGGAGAATGGAAGTATTCGGTGATAGACCAATCAATGCACCTGACGCATAATTTTGCGATCGAGGAAGGCGACCCCGAACGGATTGTCATTGGAGGCAAAGAAGGGTTGAAGTCCTGTTCTTTTGCGAATGGTTCATGGGGATGTCGTCACTTCTTCAAAGAGAAAGCTTTCGGCGAAATAACAGTTGCAGAACGAATAGGTCATGTTGGAGTTTCGCCGATGCACGGAAATCAGTTGATTTGGCCTTTGACTGAAAACTGCAGTCTTCCCAGAGACAAAAATGTAATCGTGCTGAGTTCCGATTTGAATCAGGGGCATGCAATTGGGAATGCTGATTTCATCCCAGGCGGGACAAGCGAAATAATCGTTGGATGGCGAGAGCCCAATAAAGAAAACAAGGTGGGAATCAAGATCTTTGTCTGCCTGCAGGAAACAACCACTCCGGTTTGGAAGGAATTCTGGGTGGATGAGAATGGAATGGCTTGCGAGGATCTTCAGGTCGGAGATTTGGATGGTGATGGCAAAAAAGATATCGTCGCTGCCGGACGATCAACGCATAACCTGAAGATCTACTGGAACCGTAACTGATGTGATTATTTGCACTGATACGTAAACACCATCAGCCTACCGGTGCTGAGATCCGACAAGTTCAGTATGTTTCCGGAGTTGTCGTAAGTGAATTCATACGTGCGCGTATAGTTACCGTTGACGAAGTATGCCTCTGTGATGTTGTTGCGGGAATTTACCCGTTCGGCGGTGTTACCCATCGACAGGAAATTCTGAACCCGCATCAGCTCCCGTAAACTGTTTTCGCCTTGGTCATGGGCGAAGTGCACATACGAGTTTTCCTCGATGATCTTTTGTTCGCCCTGCACGGTATAAAAAGCAGTGCTGACCACGTTGCCCCCCTCAATCACATAAGCCGTTCCATTGAAATAGTAAGTGCCATCAGCCGGGTTCTCGATATAAAACTCATCTTCTGAAACCGTAGAAACTGTATCCGATCCGCTGATCTTATAATACGTCACGGTGGATATGTTGCCGGAGTAGGTGTAATTGAAGTGTTCCTTAAACGATGCTCCGCTTTCGGCCTGGATGATCTGACCTAAACGTTCACCATCCCAAGTAACGAAAAAGGTCGTTTCCAGATTTCCGCCGGAAGAGGGGACGGTAGTCCTTAACGCCGAGATCTTGCCTTCGGTATAAAAGACCTCATACGTTGTATTCCGCGAGCTTCCGTAAAAGGTTTCTATCTTTGACAACAAACAATTGCCGTTTTCGTCCGAATCGCAGCCAGCCCCCAACAGGATCAGACAACTGCAAACAATTCTCTTATAAAAATTTTTCACCATGATTTACCGGTTCTGCTGATCATATTCTCTGAGGTGAGATCCCAAATATCCGCTCGCACAAAACCCTTGGGGCCGCGTGCCTTTGTGGGATCTCGTCAACGCTCTTAAAATCTGTTATTGTTCATCCTTGATCACAACCTTTTCCATCACGTCTCCGGCCCGGATTTGATCGATAACGTCAGTGCCTTCGTAGACCTTGCCAAAAACCGTGTGATTACGGTCGAGGTGTTTGGTATTTTCGCGGTTATGGCAAATGAAGAACTGTGATCCGCCCGTGTTGCGGCCAGCGTGAGCCATCGACAGCACACCCCGATCGTGATATTGATTGTCTCCGGAAAGTTCGCACGCGATCGTATAACCCGGCCCACCGTTTCCAATTCCGTTTGGACAGCCACCCTGTATCACAAAATTTGGAATCACCCGATGAAAGGTTAATCCGTCATAATAATGTTTTTCGGCCAGGTCAATAAAATTCTTTACAGTATTTGGCGCGTCTTTTTCAAAGAACTTGATCTTCATCACGCCCTTTTTTGTATGGATCTCTGCAATCTTCATGTTAATAGAACTTAAGGCGCGAATTTACGGAATTTAATAACATATAGGCTTATTGTTTGTCAGGGGAAGAATTTTCAAATTTGGTGTAAACCCCTTTCATATGGCAAAGAATATTACCATTGCTGCCCTTGCCGTAATTGCAGCAGTCATTTTTGGATTTGCGTCATTACAAAAAATTGAGGCTAACCGCTCACGCGCCGAAGCTGAAGCCCAAAGGCTCATTGCGATCCAGAACCAACAAAGGGCGGCCGCGGCCGAAGCAGAAGCACGCCGGCAAAACGAGCAGGCAGAGCGCGCAAGAATCGTCGCTGAGCAAAGCAGGCTTGAAGCTTTAAAACAGAAAGAGCTTGCCGAGGAAAATGTGCGAAAAGCGCGTCGGCAAAAAGCAATTGCCGAAGAACAACATCGACTCGCCGTTGAAAACGAAAAAATGACCAGGATAATGCTGCGCGAAATCGAGCTACAGCACCTGGTTGCCGTTCAGGCCCTGGAAGATTGCAAGAAGAAAAACTGACTGTCAGGATTTACGTTGTTGCTTCCGCAGCGCAGCCTCATAACCTGTGCCGGCTATGCGCTCTTTTGTGTTTTTGTTGCCTTTTTCTAAGCAAGTCAATGATGTTGAAAACCACCGCGCTGAATGCGACCCAGATTACACCACCCAGATATCCTGCGGCGACGTCTGAAGGATAATGCACGCCGAGATAAATCCGGCTAATACCAATGGCGAGGATCAATCCAGCCAGCGCCGTTACCAGGATGATCCTGATTATTAAGATCATGTGAAAGCGGGTGGTGAGGTAAATAAGGAACCCAAAAAAGGCCATGGCACTCATCGAATGGCCACTGGGAAAACTAAGCGTGTTGACCTGAACAAGGTGATCAATCACCGGCCGTCCGCGATTAATGGCCTGTTTCAACGCAATGTTTGAAACAGCCGACAGCACCAGCACGCTCACGATCTGAAGCGTGAACTTCCAGTTGCGGTAGCGCATCCAGAAAAAAAATGACAGCACAATAACGATGGTTGCGTATGCATAGCGATCGCCGAGATCTGTAACAAAACGAAAGAAAGTCGTGAGTCCCTTGCTTCGAAAACTTAATACCAGGTCAGTGACGGCTTTATCAAAAGGGTTGAGCTTGTTTTCTGTCAGACTTTCCGTGATCTCGACAAAACCGGTAATAGTCACTACCAGTAAAATAAGCGCGATAAGGATGGTGATATAATATGGCAGATCTTCGGCTTCATAGTGAAATCTGTCACGGATGCCTTTCCTGATCCACCGGATAAAACTCAGCAGTTGTTCCTTCATTCTTGACGGCCAGGGCCTGTTAAAATAAATGCAGAAGTTAGTTTTTTTATTTGATTTCAAACATTCGACGGCCTGGATTTGCATTAAACAACCTTGTGTTTTATACTTTTTTATTAGTTTCCCCCAAAAAACCGTGAGCTGTCTGATCTTTCGTTGTTCTTGTCAGCGCGAGCTTAGGGTTATGTAAGTCAATTTCCAGACCAATCGCGACACGCCCATTATTTATGACCCGGTTATTGGCTGTCCGTATTTCCAGTTTGAGAAGTATGAACAGGTATTCGCTATATCCGGTTTATGCTTGCGGTTCGGTGGAATCCGCCAGAGTGTTTTTGTACGCCGGCGTTGCAGTCCGGCACGGGCATAGGGCGGAAGCTCGACTGATGTCCTCTTATTTCATTTGGGCTTCTCGGTGTGGACTTCTTCAACAATCCATTTATCATCGTTTTGACCCCTTTCCTCTCCACCGGATTAATCATGCGCGTCAACGGGCAGTTTGATTGTTTCGACGATCGATTGCGTCAGATGGCACTGCTGTTGCAAATCCTGCCGTCAGAATGAGACCCGATTGAATCATAAATCTGACCGGATGAAACGATTGCTGATGTTCGTTTTTGTTTTAACTATTGCTTTGACGTCGTTCTATTTTCTCAAACGATACAGGGAAGGTTCCCAGTATGCTGTCACATTTTATGTTTATAGCCAGGAGGTGGAAAACCCCGTCGATCTTTATCTGAGGAACATTCCCGAGCAATACAGCAGATTATTTACCGCAGAACGGGTAAAACCCTTCCAGGCCGACGTTGCAGTGTATAAGGTCCACAGCAACCTCTCAGGAGAAAAGCCGGACATTCATTATCTTGTTCACGACAGGATGCGCAACGACACCCGGTTCTTAAAGTCGCGGTTTCTGCTTGCTGAAAAGCCTGTGTCTGTCGATGAAACCGAAGTCGACAGTTACATGATCGATTACGACCAATTTTCACGCTATGTCACGCATTGGTCCACCACGGAAGAGATTGTCACAGAATATGCCGGGATGCTGCGTGACGATTCCGATCCCTCAACATTCAGAAGAATCCGTTCCATGACTGATATTGATACGATCAGGCGCTATCATCAAAAAGCGTTTTACCGCTGTTCTCAACCCGTGATTCCGGGCCGGAAGATTGTCGACGAATTGGCGGACAATGAGTTTATGTTCTGGTATTTTGACAAGGGGTTTGTGAAATTCACCGCAAATACCGCCAATGGGAAGATCATTTCGATCGCGAGCAAGCGGCTGGGTTTTGGCACGTCGATGACCGGCATGTAAATTTTTCTTTAACGGCACTTTGAATCGGTCATCTAATCTGGTCCGATTTTTAGTATTTAAATAACTTCATTTTCTTTGCGGATTAATCAATTCCTATGAAGTTTATTATAATCTTTATTGCGCTGATACTGTCAGTTCCCTGCATGTCACAAAACCGTGAATTGGAGAATGAAAATACCGCGCTGAAAGCGGAAGTGCAGAACCTAAAGGCGCAGCTCGAAACTCAGACACGGAAGATTGAGGAACTGCAAAAAGCCAATACACAAACGGTGAAACGATCTGATACCGAATTGACATCGGAGACACAACGATTTTCGTACGGCCTTGGGGTTATGGTCGGATCGAACATTCAGAGTCAGGGTTTTGATCCCATAGACATCGATGGTGTTATTGCAGGTCTGCGGGATTTTTTGCAGCAGAAGCCGTTGACCGTAAAACTGGAAGAAGCCCAGGCGATGATGCAGCAATACATGCAGAAAAAGTTTGAGCAAAAATCACAGAAGTTCCGTGAAGAAGGGTCTGCCTTTCTCGAGAAAAATAAGACTGTACCGGGTGTCAAAACAACGGCGAGTGGGTTGCAGTATAAAATACTCGCTGAGGGCACCGGTAAACAAGCCGGGCCAACAAGCTCGGTAACGGTGCACTACACTGGAAAGCTCATCAACGGAACAATTTTCGACAGCTCGGTTCAACGTGGTCAGCCCGCAACCTTCCGTTTGAACCAGGTTGTCCGCGGCTGGACTGAAGGACTACAGTTGATCAAGGAAGGAGGGAAGGTGATGCTTTTCATCCCGTATAACCTCGCTTATGGCGAGCAGGGGAAGGGAGGTACCATCCCGCCGTACGCAACTCTCATCTTTGAAGTTGAGTTGCTGAAAGTCAACTAGAATTTTTAAGGCAAATAAAAAAGCCTTCGCCGAACGGCGAAGGCTTTTTTCATGATGACAGGTGGCGCTTATTCAGCGACAACGTTCACCTTAATCTCGTGTTTCACTTCCTTGTGAAGATCGAGGATGGCCGAATATGTACCAACCTGCTTGGGGCTTTCCTTCAGAAGGACCCGCTTGCGGTCTATATCCAATCCTTTTGCTTTCAATGCGTCAGAAATCTGGAGTGCTGTAACCGCACCAAAGATCTTTCCGCTTTCGCCGGCCTTCGTTTTGATCTCGATCGTAAGTTCGCCAACCCTTTGCGCGATGGCTTCGGCATCCTGCTTCACTTTTGCTGCCTTATGGGCGGCCTGACGGATGTTTTCGTTAACAAGTCTTTTGTTAGAATCATTGGCGATCAATGCAAAACCATTCGGAATAAGGTAATTGTTACCATAACCGGGTCTTACCTTAACAATGTCATTTTTATATCCGAGGCCGAGGACGTCCTGTTTCAATATCACTTCCATGTTCGTTTTGTCTTAAGCGTTTAACATTACTTTAATGAATCACCAACATAAGGAAGGAGAGCCAAATGACGCGCGCGTTTTACAGCCTGAGAAACCTTTTTCTGGAACTTCAAACTTGTTCCGGTGAGTCTGCGCGGCAGGATCTTACCCTGTTCATTAATAAATTTTAACAGGAAGTCAGGATCTTTGTAATCAATATACTTGATACCATTCTTCTTAAAGCGGCAATACTTTGGTTTAACCTCAGCCCGCTTGATAGGTTCGTTCATCAGTGTCATCCTGCTTGCTCCTCCTGAGCTTTCTTGATTTGTGGTTTCTTTCCGTCTTTGTTTTTGAATTCGCCTTTGCGCCTGCGCTCGTTATAAACAACCGCGTGCTTGTCTAAAGCCGTTGTTAAAAAGCGCATTACAGATTCGTCGCGTCTGTACTCCGTTTCGAGTGAATCGATCACTGTTGATTCTGCCGCAAATTCGATGAGGTTGTAAAAGCCGGTTGACTTTTTGTTGATTGGATAGGCAAGTTTCTTTAATCCCCAGCTTTCAATGTTGAGGATCTCTCCATTTGCCTTCTTCAATACCTTCACGAACTTTTCGACAGTATCCTTTGCCTGATCGTCAGACAAAACGGGATTTAAAATGAATACCGTCTCGTAATTTTTCATGTGTACGTTTAGTTTTTGAGCCTGCAAAGGTAGAAAAAACAATGATATTCTGGAAGGCTCAGACTGAAAATCCTGTCAAAAGCATCAAAACAGGCCTATTAGTGGCATTTTGGCCATTTCCGCCCACCAAGCGTCCACCCCGGCATCGCGAGCTGCCAGCCCTATCTGTTTTCGTTCCGATTTTCGATAACGATGAAATTGCAGTATTTTGATCGAAATGGAGCACGGAAAGCCTTGCGGCATGCCGCGATCCGAAATGCTTTACAAGACCGCTGTTTTGCAACCTGTTGCCATGTCAATATCCAGAAGAAGATTCTTTACAATTTCAGCCATGACAGGAACCCAAATCTTATTCAACAACCTGGAGGCATATGCTCAACCGCTTCAAACCTCCTCACAAGCCGGGTATTCCCTGCTGGTCTTTGCCACCAATTGGGGATACCAGGGTACCTGGGCCGAATTCTGCGCCAGGATCAAGGCGCTGGGTTACGATGGCGCCGAATTGTGGTACCCCTCGGAAGAGAAACAACGACAGGAGATTTTTTCGGCTTTCGAAAAACAACAGTTGAAAATGGGTTTTCTCGTCGGTGGCTCGGACAAAGATCCTCAAAAACATTTCGAGCAGTTCAGCGCAAGTGTGCAGGGTGCGGCGGCCCATAAACCAGTATATATAAACTGTCATTCGGGCCGCGACTTTTTTACTTTTGACCAGAACCGGCCTTTCATTGATCTGACCACTAAAATTTCAAAGGATACCGGCGTGCCGATTTTTCATGAAACCCATCGCGGCAGAATTCTCTACTCGGCTCCCGTCGCAAAGCAGTTTATAGAAACCATTCCCGGCCTCCGCATCACGTTTGACGTGTCTCATTGGTGCAACGTTCATGAATCCTCTTTGTGGGATCAAAAAGAAACCGTCGCATTGGCCCTCGAGCGTGTGGACCACATTCATGCGCGCATCGGCCATGCCGAAGGTCCGCAGGTAAATGATCCGCGCGCGCCCGAATGGAAAGACTATGTGAACGCGCATTTTAACTGGTGGGATCAGGTAGTGGAAAGAAAAAAGAAGGAGGGAAGATTGATGACATTTCTGACGGAATTTGGTCCGGTTGATTACATGCCGGCCCTGCCGTACACGCGGCAACCACTCGCCGATCAATGGGAGATCAACAAACATATGCTTGATGCGTTGCGTGCCCGGTACAGGTAGTGTGAACAGAAATATGACTTCCGTGACCAGCCAGCGCAAAAATGTTTATCTTTTACGCATTAAAAAAATACTTCGATGCGAATAATGCTTAGCCTTACCGTTATTATCACCGCCATTGCCTGGCCTTGTTTCGCCCAGGTTCCTGACACCCACAAGCTCGTTTATGAGCAAAACTTCGAAAACCAAAATTCAATTGCGGATTTCTCGTTCACCGAGCCCGCGAAGTGGATCATGAGTGCAGGAAACCCGGGAAATTCGCTTGAATTTACCGGCATCTCTGAATATCAGCCACCCTTTCGCTCACCCCATACGATCGGGCTGATCAAGGGACTCGCATTCGGAAGTTTTGTCCTTGAGGCCGATGTGCTACAGACTGGAAAAGAGTACGGGCACCGGGATATGTGTGTCATATTCGGATTTCAGGATCCTTCCCGCTTTTACTATGCGCACATCGCTTCAAAGATGGATGATAACGCCCATCAATTGATGCTGGTCAATCAGGCGCCCAGAACAAAGATCAGCTCTTATACGACAAACGGAATAGACTGGGGACAGGACCAATGGCACAAGCTGCGCATCGAAAGAGATATCCAATCCGGATCCATCAAGGTATTCTTCGACGGAAAACTGATTCAGGAAGCAAGTGACACAACTTTTGGCATTGGCTACGTTGGATTCGGGTCTTTCGATGATTCCGGCAAAGTCGACAATATCAGAATCTGGACAGCGGAGTCGGTTAAAAAGCCTTCGGAAGGTTTTGGAAAAAAATAAAGCGGAGTTGAATGTGGTTTATGGCTCACAAAGCGACATGCCAGCGCTACTTGACAACAAATTCTGCCTTGCCCATCATATAATCGTCCGTATAAACTTCCAGCATATAGGTACCGGTAGCATATTCGGAGCCTTTATCGTAGGTGAAGCTCAGTTTTTGGCGGGTGTTGTCGAAAAGGATTTCCTGAGCGGCGGTGTAGAATTCTTCTTTTCCATTGTAGATGAAAGTTCCCGATCCCCGCGCCACATCAAAAATCACCTGGTTATTTTCATCAATAATCCGGATCATGATCTTCTTGCCTTCAATGGGGGCAACGGTGTTTTCGGCGATGTTGAAATCCACTTTTAGCTTGGCAAGCTGTTTTGCTTTAAAAGGGGAGTCACGCTCCTTCCCACGGTCGTTCAGCCCCGCTATCTTCAGGTTCTCTACTTTCAGCTGGGAAGCGATAGCGACTTTAGTGGCAAGATCTTGTTTTGTTTTACTCAGCCGGTTAATGGAGTCGCCGAGGACATTCTTTTGGGTCTTCAGGGTTTTGTTCTCTGTAAGAAGTTCCTTGTTCACCACCTTAAGCTGGGCGATTTCTTCATCCTTATTTTTCAACAGGAGCTCATAACCTTCGACCCGGTCTTTCAGTGCTTTGATTTCTTTACCGGTTGCGCGTTTATTGCGTTTCAATTCGGTCTCGATTTCCGCTTTCGCTGTTTGAAGGTCGGTAATATCGCCTCCGAGTTTTTCAATTTCGGTGATCTTCTCGTCGAGCTCGCCTTTGATTTCATTCAGCCGCTGCATGGTGGTCGCGAGTTCCTGCTCGGTTGTTGTTAGCTGCGTTGCGACTTGCTGCTTTTCCTCTGAATCAAGGTATATTTTGATCCCCTGAACGATGATCACGATCGCCATTAAAGCGATAACGATCGTCGATTTGTTGTTGCGTTTGGGAGTTGCTTCGAATCTCGTAGCGGCTGTTTCAGAGCTTTCTATCATACAATTTAAAACATTGCAAAAATAGGGCTAATGTTTCTGTTATTCAAAGGCTAAAACTGTAAGATAACGCGTTGTTTGTTCAATGATGGATCAAAAAAAAGAATACCACACCGGAAAAGGTCGACACAACCATACACGAGGTCATTTTGCATGATCTCAGTCCATGCCTTCTCCATCGATGGAGATGAGTGGATGTCATCGATCACGATGACACTTTTATCGTGAATCTTTGTAAGGATCGATTTGAAATATCTCAGCGTCGGTTCATACGCGTGGTTGGCGTCAATGAAGGCAAAATCAATTTTCCGGTGTTTCTGCAGGTAGTCCGGCAACGTATGATCAATATTCCCCTCGATTAGTGTGATATTTTTCGCATGGGCGAAATCAAACGTTACCGACGCGATGGAAGCGAGCGCCGGGGCGCCTTCAAAAGTGAAAACCCTGACGTTCGTTTCTTTTGCGAGATATAGGGTGTTGATTCCAAGGCTGGTGCCCAATTCAATAACTGTTTTGTGATCGAATTTCTGAATCGTCCTGTGAAACAGCGACGAAAATCGAGGTGAGCTTAACGAGGTGCGGGCAATGGAACCAATCGTTCTCTTGTTGGGCAGGTGACCTTTGGTACCCAGGTCTTTTACCACAACTTCTCTTTTATCGTTCAATAGTTTGGACCGCAATGATTCTATGGCTGCATAATTGTCGGATCGCCCTTTTACCACGCCGGTGTAAAAGTCAAAGAAAAACGGGGAATGGAGCGAGTGCTCATCAACCGCATCAAGCCAATAGGTTATGAACGATTTTATTTGAAAGAGTTTTTCTGACAAGCTAATTTAGGCGGAGCGGGGCTATCATCGTGAATTCGGGAATATTTACCTGCATCTTGATTCCATCCACAACCCGTTCCATTAAATAAGTTCCAACCATTTTGCCAATACCGGACTTCAAATTGCAGCCAGAGACATACTGGTGTAACTGTCCGGGCTCTAGAATTGGCTGCTGGCCAACTACGCCCTCGCCTTCAACCTCACGGCTGGTAAAGCCCGCATCGTAAATGTGCCAATGCCTTCGCATCAACTGGATCGTGTATTCACTTCGATTTTCTATCGTAATACGGTACGTAAACACATAGTGATACTGGCTCGGACTGGAATATGCCGGTTGATATTCTGTCTCCACGCTTACTTTGATCCCCTGCGTAATTTCCGTGACCATACATTCAAAAATATTAATTTTTTAGAATTCCTACCTGATTCTGAAAAATTCATTTCAAGTTGCTGGTATTCAGTATTTTCTAAATATAAAATTATTTTGCCAACGTTTTTGCTGATCCGGTATTATTCTAATTGATTCGCTCTAAATCTTTGCCCGGATTGACTTATGGACGTTAAAATTGAAGATTCCTGGAAAAGGAGATTAGACGGTGAATTCAACATGCCCTACTTTCAATCCCTGATTCAGTTTGTCAAAACTGAATACTCAAACCAGACTACCTATCCTCCGGGACGGGAGATATTCCGCGCTTTTGACTGCTGCAATTTTGAAAACGTGAAAGTTGTTATCCTGGGGCAAGACCCGTATCATGGACCTGCACAGGCAAACGGATTAAGCTTTTCTGTGCGGGATGGCATCAGGATTCCGCCCTCGCTCCTCAATATTTTTAAAGAGATCAACCAGGACCTGGGCAAACCGATCCCCGCCTCGGGCGACCTCGAACGCTGGGCCCGTCAGGGGGTGCTGCTACTCAACGCCACCCTTACCGTACGTGCGGGAATGCCAGGATCTCACCAGAAAAAAGGATGGGAGGATTTTACCGATGCGGTGATTCGCAAAATCTCTGCTGAAAAGAATAATGTCGTGTTTCTTTTATGGGGCGCATACGCGCAGAAAAAAGGCGAAATGATCGATCGCAACAGACATCTGGTGCTGATGTCACCTCATCCTTCTCCGTTTTCGGCCGACCGCGGATTTTTCGGATCCAGGCATTTCAGCAAAACGAACCAGTACCTTGCCAGCAAAGGCCTGAAAGAAATAGACTGGTGAGGCGTGCTGGATGCTATTCAATCATCTTAAAGATCCTGCGCCACCTTATCTTGTTCAGGAATTTTTTGTGCGGATCGAGCGACAACCAGACGAATAACGCCTTTCCGACAATGTGATCCTCTGGGACAAATCCCCAGTAACGGGAGTCGAGGGATTGGTGCCGGTTGTCACCCATCATAAAGTAATAATTTTGTTTAAATGTATATTCGGTCACTTCCCGTCCATCAATGACAAGCTTGCCATTTTCAATCCTTGCATCTTTATTGTGATCATAATCACGGATCGTTTGCCCATACATCGCCACGGTTTTTTCATTGATCGGGATCGTCATCCCCTTTGCAGGAATCAACATTGGTCCAAAGAAGTCACCGTTCCAGGGCCATATTTTGTAATCGGGAAATATAGTCTGTTCAACAGTTTTCTCCGTTCGGGCGAGGTAATTTTTCGCAAACCCGGTTTCAATTGCGATCGTCACATCCCTGACAAAGTTTAATTTTTTCAACTCCGCCGCAACATCAGCAGGTATATACATTTGGTAAACAAAATAACCCGACGGGTCATAGCTGACCTGGTGGCCGTAAATATCATACTTTTCCAGAAGCCTTCGACTGATCTCTTCCGTGCATGTCACGACATAACTGTGCTGCATGAATGGCGGATTCGGATTGGGTTGTCCGTTGATCATGACCTGACCGTTCACGATGCTGATCGTGTCCCCGGAAATCGCCACGCACCGTTTAATGTAATTGGTCTTGAGATCAACCGGATATTGCGCTACATCCAATGGATCATCAGGAACATTGAACACAACCACGTCATTGCGTTTCACTTTGCTGATACCGGGTAAGCGGTACTGCGGGAGTTGAATCCAATCCAAATAGGATGGGATATTTGTAAACCAGATTTTCTGATGGGTTAAAGGTATCTGCAGCGGGGTAGTTGTGGTTCGCGTGCCATAATGGAATCTGCTGACGAAAAGAAAATCACCCACAAGAAGGGATTTTTCCATCGAGCCGGTTGGTATCATATACGGGTCCATGATCAGCCACCGGATCAGCGCCGCGGCGACGACCGCAAACACAATCGCGTCGCCCCATTCCCTCAGGCTCGATTTGGGTTTTACTGGTTCTTTTTTCCCGGCATGTGATATTTTTTTCCAGAACGGCCACTTCATATTGATAAGGATAAACGTGTTTGGCGGAATTATGTAACCGCCAGATCGATATGTCGCGCAGGGGAACTCAGAATTTCAAAAAATCGTCCATATTTAGTACGCCTTTTCTTTCCCTGATCCATTCTGCAACCATCACCGCGCCAAGTGCAAAGCCTTCGCGCGTGTGTGCGGTATGCTTGATTTCAATTTCGTCAATGGAAGATGAATATCGCACTACATGGGTTCCGGGTACCTGCGCGATTCGGAAAGACTTTATCCCCAGTTCTGCCTCACTATTCGTTGCCCTGTTTACCCATTTTGTTTTCTGGGGAAGATGTTTCATGATACCTTCTGCAAGGGTGATCGCAGTGCCGCTTGGCGCGTCCTTCTTTTCAGCATGGTGGGTCTCCTCGATGGAGAGGTCGTAACCATCAAATCCACGCATCATGGATGCCAGCATTTCATTGAGCTTAAAAAACAGGTTGACCCCGAGGCTATAGTTGGAGGCGTAAAAGAAAGCGCCGTTCATTTGCCGGACGAGCGTTTCGATCTCGGATTTTCTGGCGAGCCAGCCCGTTGTACCACATACCACCGGCAACCCTTTTTCAATACAGCGCTTTACATTATTGAAGGCGGCGTCTGGATGGGAGAATTCAATCGCCACGTCTGCGTTTACAGGTCCAAGTTCATGCTGGTTGTCGACGTCGATTCGGCCCTCGATCTCATGGCCCCTGGATTGGGCGATCTTTTCGATAGTTTTCCCCATTTTACCATAACCAACAAGAACAATTTTCATGGCTGTCGAATGATTATTGATTGAGCCGCGAATGTACGAGATGCCGGCGGTAATCTAAAATGTGAAGGTGAGTGCCAGGCCAGCCTGGCGGCCAACCAGTCCATTTTTTTCAATGGTTGGCTCAATCCGCACGCGTAAATTGGGATTCAGATCAAACTCTTTCAAATGCGCGTCTACATGGGCATCAACAATTTGAAGGAGGTACATTCCACCCATCATGATGATCCAGAAATCCCGGCGGTAACGGGCTCTGTCGATGCCGGATCTCAGCTGCGCGGTTGTAAAGTTTGTAAAAGGATTTCTGTCATTCGCGTTCCCGAGGCCATTTTCGAGATTATAGAAAAGTTGTTCTTTATAATCGGTGTACCGGCTGTGAACCTCGGCGATATTCCAGGCGAGTATCGCGAAACCGCCATAAACCAAAGGCAGCTTCCAGTATTTTTTATTGTAAACCTGACCGAGCCCGGGAACAACAGCCGCAAAAAGGAGCGCTTTTCTCGGGTTATACCGTGACGCATGCGCTTTCATCAGCAGGGTATCTTCAGCCACAATGATCACGGTATCTCTATCATCCTGGCCGGAGCCGATGTTTATCAGCAGAATAGACAGGAAGGCACAAAGCGTGACAACTTTGGCGAATGGGAATTTTTTAGAGTAGTTGCAAAGCATCGTTACACTTTCAGAATGTCAAGGATGCGGTTCAGATCTTCAACAGAAAGGAACGGGATCTTGATTTCGCCTTTTTTTCCATCACTCCTGACGACAACCCTCGTGCCAAAGTGAGAAGAAAGCGTGGATTGCAGCTGTGTAATTTCCTTCGGAACCGGTACCTGCGGTGCTGCCGTCTCCTTTTCATCTTCCTTTTTATGGCCCACTTCGCGAACGAGCTCCTCGACTTTACGAACAGACAAATCATCCGAAATCGTCTTCTTGAAGATATAGAGCTGCTGGTCGGCAGATTCGACGTTGATAATGGCCCGGGCGTGTCCCATGGATATTTTGTTGTCGCGAACCGCGATCTGAATATCGGGTGGAAGTTTGAGCAGACGCAGGTAGTTTGTGACTGTCGCCCTGTTTTTTCCCACGCGTTCGCCAAGCTCTTCCTGTTTCAGGTTACATTCGGAGATCAATCGCTGATAGCTCAGTGCAATTTCAATGGCATTCAGATTCTCGCGCTGAATGTTTTCGATCAGGGCCATTTCCAGCATTTGCTGATCGTCGGCCGACCGGATGTATGCAGGTATTTTATCGAGGCCAGCGAGCCTGGAGGCCTGGAAACGCCGTTCGCCGGAAATCAACTGATACTGATTAGCGGCCAGTCTTCGGACGGTAATTGGCTGAATGATGCCGTGAACCTTAATCGAATCAGCGAGCTCCTGAAGAGATTCCGGGTCGAAATGACTTCGCGGCTGGAACGGGTTTACTTCAATTGATTCTACCGAGATCTCGTGAATCCCGCTGGTAGGAGAGGAGGGTGTAGTTGAAACCGGACTAACCGGGATATCAACTTCCAGTTTATCATCGGATTCATTGTCTTTAAGCAATGCGCTGAGACCTCTTCCTAATGCTTTTTTCTTACTCATTTCGCAATTCCATTTTTATCCAAAATTTCATGGGCGAGATTCAGATAACTGATCGCCCCTTTGCTTTCAGCATCGTGTACGATGGCAGGTAAACCAAAACTTGGTGATTCGCTCAGCTTAACGTTCCTGGGAATAATGGTACTAAAAGTCATTTTCTGAAAATGTGTCCGGACCTCTTCAACCACCTGATTTCCCAGGCTGGTCCGTGAATCATATAACGTAAGCAATATGCCTTCTATTTCCAGTTTCGGGTTCAATCTTGTTTGTATGATCTTGATGGTGTTCAACAATTTTCCGAGACCTTCGAGGGCAAAGTATTCACACTGCACGGGAATGATCACCGAATCTGCCGCCGTCAGCGCATTGATCGTGATCAGGCCCAGCGAAGGTGAACAGTCAATGATAATGTAATCGTAATCGTCCTTGATCTTCGCAAGCGCATCGCGCATTTTTTCTTCCCGGCGTTCGATACTCACCATTTCCACTTCGGCTCCGACCAGGTCGATATGCGATGGCAAAACCTCGAGAAACTTAAGCTCGTTCTTAAGTACAGCGTCACGCGGATTTGCGCCGTCAACCATACATTCGTAGATGCCTTGTGTGATATCCTTGGGATTTAGTCCGAGCCCCGATGTAGAATTGGCCTGAGGATCGGCATCCACCAGCAATGTCTTGTGTTCCAGGACGGCAAAACTTGCTGCCAGGTTGATTGCGGAGGTTGTTTTCCCCACGCCGCCTTTTTGATTTGCGATCGCAATAATTTTTCCCATCTCATTAAAAAAATAAACCCTCTGAATTGTACAGAGGGCCACAAAGATAAATCAAATTAGCTTGGTCGTGGAACATCGTGGAACGTGTTATCCACATTCGCTGCACAAGTTTTGAACGTTAACAACTGGATATCTGCTGCTATGCCATTGTAAGTTGCTGGTTGCCAGAACCATGTATATCCTGCCTTATTTTTTGCGTTTTTTGCGGTCTTCTTCCGCACGTTTCCTGGCTTCTTCGCTGGCCTTCATTGCATCTTCCAGTTTGGACATGAATTTCGATTTCTTGGTCCCGCCGGCCAGGTTCCGCTTGCGGTTTTCCTCCAACAGTAGTTTGATCTTTTTCTCATCCACGAAATTGCGGATGATAGCCTGCTGAGCAAAGGTGACAAGGTTGGAGACGAAATAGTAAAAGGTTAAGCCGGCCGAAAATTTATTCAGTACAAAAAAGAATATCACCGGCATGATGTATGACATCGATTTCATCGGCCCCTGCACAGAAGAAATCTGATTGTTTTGCCAGGTATAGATCAGTGTCGAAACCGTCATCAGCAAAGTGAAAAGACTGATATGGCTACCCGTATTGAAAGGCAATGAAAATGGTAATTGTATCAGTGAGTCGTAAGTCGAAAGATCTTCCGCCCATAAAAATGGTTGTTGGCGCAATTCAATGCTCGCGGGGAACAGGTAGAACATCGCGAACAGGATTGGCATCTGTAAAAGTACAGGTATACAACCGCTGATCGGATTCACGCCCACCTGCTGGTATAGTTTCAGCTGTTCCTGCTGCACCTTGGTCATGTCCTCGCCGTGCTTTTCCTTGATGGTATCAAGGTCAGGTTTAAGCACTTTCATTTTTGCCATACTCAGGTATGACTTGTATGACAAAGGGAATAACACGAGTTTGAGCAGGATGACAAGAATAATAATGATCAAACCGTAATTGCCGATAAAGGTCGTCAGGAAATGAAAAACAGGAAAAATGACAAACTTGTTGATCCAGTATACAGGCGGCCATCCCAGATAAACATTGCGGGCGAATTTATCCGCCACATCGCCGATGTCCTGGTAGTCATTGGGACCAAAATAGAATTTGTAATTCGCCCCCTTCACAAGATCCGATTTAGGGATCAGAATATCTGCATAGCCGATTTCAACGATGCCGGTATCTGCCGGAACCTCGGTTGAAATTTTCGCTCCTGCAAAACCCGTTTCTGAAATGATGGAGGACACGAAAAACTTATTTTTCATTGCGACCCATTTCACCTTCGAGGCAATATTCTCGGATTCGCTGTCCGACATCTCGGTAAGATTTTCAAATCCGCCTTCCGTCAGGAAGTAATTCACCGTTGAGTTGTTACGGGCGTCACTCAGGTCCTTTTCGGTTGCGAGCATTTTATCTTCCCACTGGAAGTTCAAATTCTCGCCATTGATATACTGATCAAAACCATTTTGACTGATCCTGTATTTGATCTGATAACCCCTGGCGGGGATTGAATAGATCTGCGTCAGCGACGATCCATCGGCTAGCCGGATGCTGTAAGTAACTTCGGTGGTGTCGCCTTTTTTAGCGACATCCTGGTTATAATGGATGCCGTACAGGTTAACATCCTTGCCTTTGTAGGTCGCGACCAGTTTGAAAGTATTGGTTTCCGGAGTTACAAGTTTTAAAGGTGTTTGCCAGTAAGTTTTGTAGTTCTTGAGCTCCAGGTCCTTGATGATACCACCCTTGCTTGAAAACACGATCTTCAGGTTTTCTGTTTCGATCGGAGTGAGGGTCTCAGTGCCGCGAACAAATCCGGAAAGGTCGCCATAGGAGGCGATCGTGCTGTCTGATTCAGCTTTCTGCTGCGGCAGTGAATCGCCGGGAGTGGTTGCGGCCTGCTCTGTTCCGACGGGTTTTTCTGTGACCGGTTCCGGCTTCGGAGAAAACCACATAAAATAAACGAGCAATAAGGCTGCTATCAATGTAAGGCCAATGGCCGTGTTTCTATCCATTTTAATCAACTAAAATTGTAACAAAAGGGCGCAAAGTTAAGAATTAGATCTTTTGTAACTCAGTGCCGCTTCAACAAACTTTACAAACAGGGGATGGGGGTTCAAAACCGTGCTTTTAAGCTCAGGATGGTATTGAACACCAACAAACCACGGATGATCTTTCAACTCGACAATCTCGACAAGGTTGGAATCGGGATTAATGCCGACAGCTTTCAATCCTGCGGCTTCAACACCCTCCATGTATTTGTTGTTAAACTCATAACGATGCCGATGCCGTTCATGAATCATGGATTCGCCGTATGCGAGGTGGGCTTTGCTTCCTTTTTTCAGTTTGCAGGCATACGATCCGAGTCTCATCGTTCCTCCTTTGATGCTGATCTTCTTTTGCTCCTCCATCATATCGATCACCGGATTTTTTGTCTTAGGATTCAACTCGGTTGAACTGGCCTCCAGACCAAGAACGTTACGGGCAAACTCGACGACAGCACATTGCATTCCAAGGCATATTCCAAAGAATGGAATCCGGCTTTCCCGAACATACCGGATTGCTTCGATCTTACCCTCAAGACCCCGTTCGCCAAAACCGGGAGCAACCAGGATACCGTCGAGACCTCCCAATGTCGTTGAAACTGTTTCCCGGTTGATATCTTCCGACGAGATCCATTTGATGTGCACCTTGCAATCGTTTTGAGCTCCGGCATGGACGAATGCTTCCGCAATCGATTTATAAGCATCCGGGAGACTGACGTATTTCCCCACCAGGCCAATGTTCACCTCTTCGCCCGGGTTTTTGAGTTTCCCTAAAAATGACTTCCAGTGCTCAAGATCCGGTTCCACCCGCGACGTTACTCTCAGTTTCGCAAGCACCCGTTCATCCAACTTTTCTTTTTTCATCAGCAGTGGAACGTCGTAAATAGTTTCGGCGTCAATGGCTTCGATCACCGAATTCAGCTGCACATTACAAAAGAGTGCCAGTTTTTTACGCAATTCCAACGGCAGGGGCAATTCGGTTCTGCAAACGAGAATATCCGGCTGAATGCCCTCTGCGAGCAATTCCTTGACAGAATGCTGTGTGGGTTTCGTTTTTAGTTCTTTCGCTGCTTTAAGGTAGGGAATCAACGTGAGGTGGATGACCATCGCGTTATTCCCTCCCAGGTCCCAACGAACCTGCCGGACGGCTTCGATAAAGGGTAATGATTCAATATCGCCGACCGACCCTCCGATCTCCGTGATGACGAAATCATACTTTCCAGTCTCGCCAAGCAGAAAAATGTTCCTTTTGATCTCATCGGTAATATGAGGAACGACCTGAACGGTTTTGCCCAGATACTCGCCTTTGCGTTCCTTCGTAATCACGTTGTTATAGATTCGGCCCGTCGTTACGTTATTGGCCTGCGAAGTGGATGTATTGAGAAACCTCTCATAATGCCCCAAGTCCAGGTCTGTTTCGGCACCATCATCGGTGACGTAGCATTCGCCGTGCTCGTACGGGTTAAGGGTCCCCGGATCGATATTGATGTATGGATCAAATTTTTGAATGGTGACACTGAACCCCCTGGCCTGAAGTAACTTAGCCAGCGAAGCCGCAATGATTCCTTTACCCAGAGACGAAGTTACTCCCCCGGTTACGAAGATGTATTTGGAAGTTGACATTGATTTTGAAGCCCTTACGATTAACCGGGCACAAAGGTAATTTTTTAAAGTGAAATCCGAATACGAGATCTCGCTTCTTATGATCTATTTATCCTGGAAATGTTGAAAGATCGTTTTGCAGTTCCCGGAATTTATACTTACAACCAGACTGAAAATTTTAAAATGGCAACAACCGGCGTTGCCGTGGTGAACAGGGAGTTAAACATTAACTTTGAGCATGAATCTGGCGTCTTCTCTTGACCACGAGGTGTTTAAAAGGATCGGCTCCGTCGCTGATAAAATCGGGCTGGAAACATATGTTGTTGGCGGATATGTTCGTGACCTCCTTTTAAAACGACCCTCAAAGGATATAGATTTTGTTTGTATCGGAAGCGGCATTCGTCTTGCCGAAGCTGCAGCGAAGCATTTTGGGCCGGGGGTATCGGTAAATGTATTCCGGAATTTCGGAACCGCTCAATTCAGGGTCAACGATCTGGATATTGAATTCGTCGGTGCAAGAAAAGAATCGTATCGCAACGATTCGCGAAAACCCGTCGTGGAGGATGGAACGCTGGAAGATGATCAGAAACGGCGGGACTTTTCGATTAATGCGATGGCCATTTCCATCAATGAAAAAACATTTGGTGAACTGATCGATCCGTTTTCCGGTGTTGCGGATCTCAAAAAGAAAATCATCCGCACACCCCTCAATCCGGATATCACCTTTTCCGATGACCCATTGCGAATGATGAGAGCAGTCCGGTTTGCATCCCAGCTCGATTTCGACATTGAATCGGACACTTTCAGCTCCCTTACCCGTCAGGCTGACCGTTTAAAGATCATTTCACAGGAAAGGATCACAGAGGAACTGAACAAGATCGTGATGAGCAAAGTCCCATCGTATGGATTTAAATTACTTTTTCACAGCAAGCTGCTCCACCAGTTCTTTCCTGAGCTGATTGCCTTGCATGGCGTGGAATATGTTGACAACAAGGCACACAAGGATAATTTTTTTCATACCCTCCAGGTGCTGGACAACGTCGCTAAAGTGTCGGACGACCTTTGGTTACGATGGGCAGCAATCCTGCATGATATCGCGAAGCCGCTCACCAAACGTTTCGATAAGACCCACGGCTGGACTTTTCATGGACATGAGGAAAAAGGAGCCAGGATCACACCCGCCATATTCCGGAGACTGAAACTGCCAATGGATGAACGCATGACGTTCGTGCAAAACCTGGTACGGCTCCATCTGCGCCCAATTCCACTGTCGAAGGAAGTCACCGACTCAGCGATTCGTCGCCTGTTATTTGATGCCGGTAATGATATAGACGCGCTCATGACGTTATGCCGTGCGGATGTCACTTCCAAGAACAACGACAAGGTCAGCCGCATTCTGAAAAATTTCGATCTGGTTGAGCAGAAGATGAAGGAGGTTGAGTCGAAGGACCATATTAGAAATTTTCAGCCTCCGGTTTCCGGTGACGAAATTATCCGGATGTACAACCTGCCACCCAGCAGGCTGATCGGTGATTTGAAGGAGCGTATCAAGGAGGCTATCCTCGAGGGAGAAATCCGCAATGACCGGGAAGAAGCTTTGGGCCTCCTGAGAAAAATTGCGGCGGAAAAAGGCCTGTTGGAGGTACGAGGTGCCAGGGATGAGGTACGAGGTCCGGGGCAATAGGCGTTTGAGATACGGAAGCCCTCGTACCCCGTGCGTCGTTCTTCGTGCCTTGGCTCGGTGCAACCTTTTGATTTCGCCGGTGTCTTTTAAAACAATTCGTCGATTACCGCCTTGGAGCAACAGGTATTGAATATTCATGATGATCTGATACAGCTATGCAAAGCGGGCGACCGCGATGCCCATTATGAATTGTATCAGCTGTATTCGCGGGCGATGTTTAACGTCAGCTACCGGATCACGGGCAGGGAAGAGGATGCCGAAGATGCACTGCAGGATGCTTTTATCAGCGCTTTCAGGAATCTTGAAAGTTATCGTGGTGACGCAAGCTTCGGAGCGTGGCTCAAAAAGATTGTTGTGAACAAGGCAATCAACGTCTTGCGGAAACGTAAATACGAACTGCTCCCTGAAAACGAAGCATGGGATGTTTCCGAACCCGAGCAAACTGTTGATTACAAGGAGGATTTCACCGTTGAGCGTGTAAAGCAGGCAATCGCGAAATTGCCGGATGGATACCGGACCGTATTATCGCTATATTTATTGGAGGGTTACGACCATCAGGAAATTGCGGGGATCATGGGCATTACCGAATCAACTTCGAAATCGCAGTTAAACCGCGCAAAGACTAAATTGAAGGAACTATTAAAAGGTTAGGTTATGAGAGACAAGCTTGAAGATTTTATCCGTCAAAACAGAAATGCTTTCGACGACAAGACGCCTTCGGAGAAGGTCTGGATTTTTATTGAGCGATCACTGGGTTTACGGTATGGGGTCTCCTGGTGGAACTCGGTCGGCGTCTGGCGCGCGGCGGCGGTTATCTTCATGATCACGACTGTTGTGCTTCTGTTGCCGAAGGGCCAGTTGCCCAGACATCAGACCGCCATGAAGGAATTTACGGATGTCGAAAATTTTTATATCCAGCAGATCTCCGAAAAGACCGAACTGATAGAAGACTTCAAACGGTCGGAAGGATTGAACGGTTTTACGAATGACTTCAAGCAGCTCGAGGCAATGTACCTGGTCTTAAGGGAAGAAATGAAAAGCAGGCCCAGTCAGAAAGTAAAAGATGCGCTCGTATTGAATCTGCTGGTACGGATCGATTTGCTGAATCAGCAGCTTCACAAGCTCGAGAATAGCGAATACAAAAAAGATCGGGAAGAAGAAGATTTACTTCCGTCGAAGAAGGTTTAATAATCGGATATTATTTCAAATTTTTCACGCGCAGAATCCAGGACCTTTCCATCTTCACATTTCAGAATACGTGTAGGGAATTTTTTGATCAGCCCATAACTGTGCGTTGCCATGAAAACGGCTGTCCCGCTCTTATTGATCTGTTGAAAGATCTTCATGATGCCACCGGCAACATCCGGATCGAGGTTACCTGTGGGTTCGTCGGCAATCAGGATTTGGGGTTCGTTGATAAGGGCCCTCGCAATGACCACACGTTGTTGCTCTCCGCCTGATAACTGATGCGGCATTTTCTTCTCGATCGATCCAAGCCCGACGCGCATGAGCACTTCGGACAGCCTAGCACGCATTTTGGCATTGTCGCTCCAGCCAGTCGCCTTCATGACGAACATGAGGTTTTCGGCGACGGTTCTGTCGTTAAATAACTGAAAATCCTGGAATATGATGCCGATCTTTCGCCTCAGGAGGGGTACTTGCGAGCTTTTTATACTCCTCATATTAAAACCTGCGATTGTTATGTCGCCCAACCTCAAAGGCAGATCCGCATAAAGAGTTTTGAGAAGAGACGATTTCCCGGAACCTGTCCTCCCCACAAGGAAAACAAATTCACCTTTCTCTATATTAAAGGAGACATCTTTCAGAACGGTATGGTTATCCTGAAAAATGCTCACCTCCTGAACTTTAACGACCGGCTCCGATGAAAACATCGCCATGAGGGTTTAACGTACTAATGTGCGAATTTATTTTCAGGTAACCGCGAGCGGATCAGGCATTTACTTTCTTGTGATCGGCAAGAAATTTCTCAAGTCCGCTATCCGTGAGGGGATGTTTCAACAAGCTCATGATTACGTTCAGCGGGCAGGTCGCGACATCAGCGCCAATTTCAGCGCACTGAATAAGGTGCATGGTATGCCGGATGGATGCTGCCAGGATTTCTGTATCGAAAGAGTAATTGTCGTAGATCTGTCTTAGTTGCACGATCAGCTCGAGTCCATCCTGTGAAATGTCATCCAAACGGCCGATAAAGGGTGACACATAGCCAGCGCCGGCTTTCGCAGCAAGGATTGCCTGTCCGGCGGTAAAAACCAGCGTGCAGTTGGTTCGGATACCTTCGCTTGTAAATTTCTTAATTGCCTTGACACCATCCTTGATCATCGGGACTTTAACCACGATTTTGTCGTCGATCTTTGCCAGGTCACGTCCCTCGCGAAGGATGCCCTCGAGGTCGGTTGCAATGACTTCCGCACTGACATTGTTATCAACAATCTTGCAAATAGCCTTGTAATGGGCTTTTATATTCTCAAGACCTTTGATACCCTCTTTGGCCATCAGCGAAGGATTCGTTGTTACGCCGTCAAGTACGCCGAGATCGTAAGCCTCTTTAATTTCATTTAGGTTCGCGGTGTCGATAAAAAATTTCATGCTGTGGGAAGTTTAATTTTAAGCGCTCAAATTTAATGATGAATCCCGGAAATTCGCCCGGTGTCTCAAGAAATCCAAAAATTTAAGAAAGAATGGTCTGCAGGAGGGCAAAGCGGGAGTTTTCAAAAAAAAAGGGCAAACCGAGCATCGCACCGCTCAACCGCCTACCCTTGCTATCTTCCGATCCTGGGGGAGTTCAGCAGGAGCTGGTCGTGCTGGCTTGCCAGTGCAAAGATACGATCGAAAAGAGATTTATAACCGTATCACGTTAAAAAAGTGAAAAGCAATTATCGAACGCTGATGTGATTGCTATTTCCGGAATTATCGCCGCATAAAATTCTGATCGATCACGAGATTATAGCTGGACCGTTTGGCATCGAGTGAATGGCCAATCAGGTCCTTCCGTTCACCAGGCACCGCCACCCGGCCACTGGTCGAAACGCCAGTTATATGTTCAATGGCATGTCTTAACAGCGCTTCTCTGTCGTCACCGAGGGGATAAATGAAAAGGCTGTTGTCGCTGTCCAGTATATTGGGTGCAAATCCATTTGAATAGTCAGATTGGTTTTCACTGTTGAAGACCTTCACCACAATCGGTTGCATTCCCCACTGATTCTTCGGGTCATTTTCTTCATACAGCGAGATTGATCCAACGTTTTTACCATAGGTAACGTCACCGATGATAAAAACATCCATAAAAGGTTTCAATGCGTTGATGACGAGTTCACTGGCAGAGGCTGTTCGTGAGCTCGTCAGGACATAAACTCGTCCGTTCGTCAACTGATTTCCTATGTTTTGATTTTTTGTCCTGAATTCGCTCGTAAGAAAATCAGAACCCATGTCGGGGTCATTCAGAATCTCCTGTTCGACGCCTTCGTTGTACTCCCTTCTCGCAAAGATCTTGGTATCATTGATACCGATTCCGATCAGGCTTGCGAGATTATTGGCCGACGTTTCTGTGCCTCCGCTATTAAATCTCAAATCCAGTACCAGGTCCGTTATGCCGGCGGTTTTAAATTCCGAAAAGATCTGATCCATCTGGTCGTCATAAACTATGCTTTCCGCGTCGGGTCCTCCCGCAAAAAGGTTATACACGAAGTAACCGATCTTCCTGTCGCTTACCGTGATCACTTTATGCATGTAATTGGGGTTTTCAGAATACTGGACCGGAGAGAGTGAAAGTGTTTTTTCCGGTCCCATCGTTGCCGCGACCGGATCCACCGACTTGAACTTAATAGTGTGGTCTTCCCTGATCTCGCCAAGCAAATCCCGGTAATTGCTGACGGTGATCTGATCCCCGTTAATGTGCGATATGATATCGCCCCTGACAAGTCCTGCCTTGTCGGCTGGTGAGTCATGCTTCACATAGAGAACCTGGGCAATTACGTTATTGTTCGATTCGTTCTCGCGATATAACGCAAATTCGTAACCCGCCTCTTTCGAAACACCTTTCAGGGCATCGAGCAGTTCCTGATAATTATCCTGGATCCACGAAAACCGGTCCTGCGAGCTGAGCAAAGATTTAAAAAAGATATCAGGCTTCTGGTTCTTGTTTGGCGCAGATGGCAGCCCACTATTCCATAGGTACCAGAAGTCCATGTTTTCCTTGATCCAATCATTGACGTATATGTTCTCGTTTGTCGTGGAAGGTGAGGGGTCATCCTCGTTGCAAGACGCTAACATTACCAATAACAAAGGAATAAAAGCGAAGGCAAAAAGCCGTAACGTGAATATTTTTATTTTTTCCATTTAGTTCTTGAAATCTTAGAAAATGTCAAATTTTTTGCGTCAAAACAGTATGACAATAAGTCAATTGTCGGCCTAAAAGTTCCTGGGGGTCAAATACCGGTAGGATCCGTTATCGTAAAATTAAATACCGGCCTTTAATTAACGCGCTCTGCTTCTTCGCTGGTGTTAAAAGTCGTCAATCTAGTCAAAAAAGTCCCAACTAACCGGCGTTTTTCGGGGTAGTACATGCTCCCGGAATGACATTAGAAACTTTCTGTCTGGTGGTTTGGTTTTTAAAATATCAAACTTTTATTTATGGCACAGGCATCTTTTTCAGATCTCATTCAGGGTGATAAACCTACCCTCGTCGATTTTTATGCGGAGTGGTGCGGCCCCTGCAAAATGATGAAGCCAATCCTGGAGGATCTGAAACAGCGGGTTGGCGACCGGGCAAGGATCATCAAGATCGATGTCGACAAGAATCCGGTTTTATCCGCAGCTTATAACATTCAGGGTGTTCCTACCCTCGCGCTGTTCAGACAGGGCGAATTAAAATGGAAACAGGCCGGTGTAATGACGACGGAAAATTTGAAAAAAGTGATTGACCAGCACAGCTGAGCAATCAATACATATACTTTTTCAGAATGACTTCCAGCTCTTTATAGAACAATCGTTCGTAATTCTCGGTGAGGGAGGCCGTGTCCGTATTCTTGATGTGTGAAATAAGAGGTTGATAATGTTCGGTATTTACGGGTGAGATCAGTAGTTCTTTCAGATCTTTCTTTATGAACTGGATTTTCAGATTTGATAATTCGCGGATCCTGAAGTGTGTGTCAATGTATTCCTTGAGAAAACGCTCGTCCAGGAAATCCTTGATCAGTTCGTTTCTGAGTTTGCGAACCAATTCGATAACGCTTTCGTCGGTCCATTGCGTATTGAGCGTTTTTGTTTCCATGGGCCAATTTTGGGTATTTTAAGTGACAATTAGTGTCAGAATCCTTTATAACTCATAAATACAACTGTTATTGTTGCCAATGACAGATACTCGAGTGTAGCCCTTTCATAACCTTTCCCCCAGGTTTGCGTGTTTAGGCTATAGAACCTCTGTAAATTTTCGTACCGTTAGGTTGAAGGGAGATTTGTCAAAAATGTTAAAAGATTTTGCGCATTCATCAAATAATTATATTTAGCCGTTATGGATAGCTTCTGGCAAAAATTATTTCTTTCGCATCAGGCATGTCCGACGTGCCCTTCGCCGGCGGAGGTTGCGAAATTTTTCACGGATCTGCTCGGTACACTTTTCGCGGACTATAGACAGATCTCTTTCAAATCGGAAGCGGAGTTCGAACAGCACCTGCTTGACCTGAAACTGGAGCTGCACCGCATTTTGCGTTATAACCCAAGCAAGGGGAGCAGCGAAGCGGTAAATCTCACAGAACATTTTTTCCAGATGCTGCCTGCCATTTATGAAAAAATTGCTGAAGACGTTACGGCAATGTTTGAAGGAGACCCGGCGGCTAAAAGCAAAGAAGAAGTGATACGCACTTACCCGGGGTTTTATGCGATCGCAGCTTACAGAATGGCGCATACACTGCACCGATTGGGTGTTGCCGGAATCCCCCGAATCATTACGGAACATGCGCACAGCAAGACGGGCATCGACATCCATCCCGCGGCGCGTATTGGCCAGCATTTTTGTATTGATCATGGCACAGGGATCGTCATCGGCGAAACAGCGGTAATCGGAAGTCACGTTAAATTATACCAGGGCGTAACCCTGGGTGCATTAAGTGTGAGCAAGGAAGATGCTGAAAAGAAAAGGCATCCTACCCTGGAGGATCATGTTGTTGTTTATGCCGGAGCTACGATCCTCGGAGGCGAAACGATCATCGGTCACGACAGTGTCGTTGGTGGAAATGTGTGGTTAACGAGAAGCGTCCCTCCAAATTCAAAAATTTATTACCAGGCGAAGATGTATAACGGCGACAAAGAGGAAACGGATGTCGTCATCTTTAAAGACGATCGCCAGTAAATTTCTGCACCTGAGCATGATGACACTTATAGAACTTATCGGTAATACGCCGCTCGTCGAACTTCAGCATATCCCAACAAAAAAAAATGTCAGGATCATCGGGAAACTTGAGGGTAACAATCCCGGTGGCAGTGTAAAGGACCGCGCAGCCCTTGGAATGATCCGCGGAGCATTGGAACGTGGCGAAATCAGGCGGGGCGACAAACTCGTTGAGGCCACAAGCGGAAATACCGGGATCGCTCTCGCGATGATCGCTCGATTAATGGGGCTGAACATGACCCTGATCATGCCCGATAACTCGACGCGCGAACGTGTTCTTGCGATGGAAGCATACGGAGCAAAAGTTATACTTACACCATCGGCTCGTACAATTGAATACTCCAGAGAACTTGCGGAAAAAATGGCGGAGACCGGAGGATACTTTATCCTCAATCAGTTTGCCAATGCAGATAACTATAAGATGCACTATGCCACGACCGGCCCGGAGATCTGGCGCGATACAAACGGAGGCATCACCCACTTTGTATCCGCGATGGGAACAACAGGAACGATCATGGGGGTATCGCGATATCTGAAAGAGAAGAATTCTGCCATACAGATCGTCGGGACACAACCAACAAACGGTTCCTGCATCCCGGGCATTCGGCGATGGTCCCCCGATTTTTTGCCAAAAATTTTTGAAAGCAAGCGTGTCGATCGGATCATCGACGTGTCGGAAAGCGATGCGCGGGTCTATACAAAAAGACTTGCTGACGAAGAGGGTATTCTGGCGGGAATGAGCAGCGGCGGAGCATTGAGCGCGGCCATCCGGCTTTCAGGGGAAATCGATTCGGGACTTATCGTATTTATTGTTTGTGATCGTGGCGACCGGTATCTAAGTTCTGACCTTTTTGGCTGAGCTCCGGTCATCTTGCGCTGCGGAATTATTTCTACAACACTGGTAAATCATTTTCAATTGGCCGTTAACTCAATTTTGGATTGAATTCACGATCCTCATTCGCCAGGATTGAAATTTGTCTGCGATATCTTTAAAAGATATCTGAATGAAGGATTTATTTCATCGGTCGAATCAATATTTGTTTTTCATCATTCTGCTCGTTGCCATCCTCCATTTCGGAAAAGTTCTCCTTGTGCCGCTCGCGTTTGGTGCCCTGCTCGCCATGCTGATGGCGCCGGTATCGCGTTATCTGGAAAAGAAGGGATTCAACAGGGCGTTTTCATCGCTGACATCGACCCTGATTTTGCTATTCGTGATGATCGGAATGATTGTCGTTGTCGGCAGCCAGTTTTCCGCTTTCAAGGAAGATTTTCCGAAGATCAGTCAAAAGACAAATTCTTTCGTAGCCAAAACTCAGCAATACATTGAACGCAAGGTCGGAATCGAACCCGAAAGGCAGGAACAGATCGTCAAAGAGCAGGCGAAATCATCACCTGGATCAGGCGGAAGTTTTTTTAAGAAATTTTTCAGCGGCCTAACCACAACCGTCGGCACCTTGTTATTGATGCTGGTATACACATTCCTGATGCTTTATAACCGCGAGCAATTCGAGAATTTCTTTTTGAAGCTGTACAAAGAAGAGGATCAGCGAAGAGTAAAAAAAATCGTTCATGATATTGCCACGGTGTCTCAGAAATACCTCACGGGCCGGGCGATGTCGATCTGTATCATTGCTGCTCTTTACGGTATCGGGCTGACACTCGTCGGGATTAAAAACGCCCTGTTGCTTGCGGGAGTCGCCGCGCTGCTGACGCTGGTACCGTATGTTGGCACTTTACTCGGCGGATTGTTCCCGGTTTTCATGGCCCTGGCTACCGAAGACTCCATTCAGCCGGCTCTATGGGCGGGAGGGGTGCTCTTATTTATCCAGACGGCCGATAATTATTTCATAGAGCCAAATATTGTTGGGGGCGAGGTTAACCTGAATGCGATGACATCGATTTTTAGCATAGTCGCTGGCGGGTTATTATGGGGAGTGCCCGGAATGATCCTGTTCCTTCCATTCGTCGGAATTCTCAAGATCATTTGTGATCATGTGGATGAGCTGAAACCGTTTGGGTATCTTATCGGAGAACCGGACAAGCAGCCTTCAAAAATAAAATTGTGGATAAAGGAAAAACTAGGGAAGGGAAATAAACAGGACAAATAAACGTGACCACTTCGCGAATTTTCGCCTCAATTGGTGTCCATCAACATTTGCTGTATCCGAATTGTGATTAACCTTCAGACTAACCAGTTCTGCCGGCCAGATAATTTCGGAGGGGAGTTACGCCTGCTGATCATCCGTCGCGATAATAGTCAAGATCTCTATCATTCATCTTTGCTCGCCGTGCAGTATAAAAAGTTATTCATCGCCGGATAAGAAGTTTAAAATTTTAACAGGTTCCTTCTTCACCTTATTTACTTCTTCGAAAAACAATACATATCAGACGCATCAGGGATTTTCGGACGCAGGATTTCTTCAGATGGCTTTGTTGTAAGAATGAATTGAAGACATTCCCTGAACATTTTCTAAAAAAAATATTCAGCCGTGGCAGCTGTATCTTTTCTGTCATATGTCCTATTCCGAATTTTGTTCCTCCTTCCGGAACATCCGGATATTTTCTATGTGAATATTCGGTTGAGGTTCTTTTCTTACGCTCTTCGGAAATCGGAAATACGGCTGCTTCTCCCGACTAGCGTTTCAACAGAAGGGATTCAATTCTTACGTAAGCGCAGTATCGACACAATATCACCCGATTGTTTCGCGTGAAAAACCCATTTTTGTAAAGTGAATGGACAAGATATAAGAGGATTTTAGAACGCTTTTAGACCCCATTGTTTAGTGTAAGGCTTAATCCGTAAGATTTTTTTTGAACCCCACTTGTACAGTGATTCCCGCAAGGGAACACTGTGCAAAAAAAATTACAAGGATGAAATTGTTACGGCTTATTGGATTGACTTTTGGAATTTTAGGCTGCTTCGGCCTCTCCACGGCTTTCGGACAACAGGAGTTTAAAACCACAACAGCGTCGGTTATAGCATACCTCGAGTATTTGCCGGAGGATTACAACGCGAACTCGGACAAATACCCGATTGTAATTTTTTTGCACGGCATTGGAGAACGCGGTCCGAATTCAACCGACCCGGCTGTACTGAGTCAGTACATCCAAAACGTCGCCAAGCATGGGCCGCCCAAGCATGTGAAAAACGGTGTAAAGTTTCCGTTTATTCTGATTTCGCCGCAACTGAAGAACAATTACAGCAGATGGTCTTCGACTTATGTGAAAGAAGTGATAGACCATTGCAAGACATACCTGCGCATCGATCAACGCAGGATCATTATTACCGGACTAAGCCTCGGTGGCGGTGGCACGTGGACGGCTGCTCAGGATTATCCTGAACTTTTTGCAGCCGTAGCTCCGGTTTGTGGTGGTTACAACGATCCTGCAAAAGCTTGTGGAATCGCCAGGGAAAATATTCCGGTGTGGGCGTTTCATGGCGACAAGGATACGGTCGTGCCGCTGGTAGTCTCCCAAAGGATGGTGAATGCGATCAATGCCTGTGTTCCGCAGCCATCTCCGCTGGCGAAGCTCACCATTTATTCGGGCGTTGCACACAACGCATGGGATTACGCGTACCGCACTGACAATTCACTTCATACACCCAACCTTTACGAATGGCTAATGTCATTTACCAATGTGGCAAACAAAGGGAATAGAATCCCGTTGGCGAACGCCGGTACTGACAAGTCCTGTTCATCCCGTTCTCTTTCAATTTCCGGTACGGGCTCCGATACCGATGGGTCAATTGTAGCTTATTCTTGGAAAAAATTAACAGGGCCGGCCGCAACATTGACAAATGTAAACACAACAAGCCTTTCCCTTGCCAACCTTCAGCTTGGGCAATACGTGTTCAGTTTACAAGTCACTGATAACAATGGCAACCTCGACACCGACTATGTGAGTGTAACGGTAGTCAATGCCTTGCCCGTCGCCAACGCGGGAGTTGATCAGCAAATCACTTTACCGGCAAATTCCATCACTTTGACTGGCACCGGCCAGGATCCGGATGGGAGTATCAATGGATACCAGTGGACCCAGACTGCCGGCACTGCAGCGACGCTTACAAATGTAAACACTTCAATTTTAACTGCGTCGAACCTCGTCGCAGGGACCTATGGGTTTCAACTTAAGGTTACGGACAACTTCGGCGCAACAGCCACCGATGAGGTCAGTGTTGTAGTGAAGCCGGCAACCCTTCCCGTAGTTAATGCCGGCGCTGATAAGATTGTTCGTCTGCCGACAACGTCAGCAACGTTGATCGGTTCAGCAACAGATCCTGATGGCTCAATCGTTGCGTATCTCTGGACGAAGATTTCAGGAGCCGGGTGCACAATGTATAATACTACATCTTCGTCCCTGAAACTAGGGGCGTTGGTGTCGGGGACTTATGTTTTTAGATTAATGGCGAAAGACAACGATGGCAATTCCGCTAGCGATGACATAATCATGGTCGTTGACGCCCCGCCGGTTGCTTATGCAGGCGTTGACAAAACGGTTAACCTCCCGTTGACAAGCCCATTAATACTGACCGGGTCCGCAACGGATAAGGACGGAACGGTGGTGAAATACCAATGGTCGAAATACACTGGACCAAGCGTAACTGTAACCAACAGCAGTACGGCATCACTGTCGATCAGCAAAATGTATGCGGGTACATACGTATTCAAATTTGCGGCAACTGATAATTATGGTGTGATTGGATATGACTACGTAACAATTACGGTTAAAGATCCAGTGATCTCCGGATCCGGTCGCACGGATACTGAGGACGCCGACGTCTTTTCCGAAGAAGCGTTGGATGATCAAAACCAGTCGGACGAATTCATTGGGTCCATGGTCGCGATTTACAATGCAGCGGGTGAACGTCTTTATGCCGGCGTTTGGTCAAAAGAGACAGAGTCGGAAATAATGAACGCGCAGGGCCTGTACTTCTATAACATTTTTCGTAACGGGGTGCGAATTCGTTCCGGAAAAATTTTCAAACGGGATTTTTAAGATAGGTTTATACAGGTTTCCCATCCTGCCTGATTCACGGATCAGGCGGATGGGTTTTTTGTTTTTGCGAACTGATTCAACATTTCCTGGCTCTTTTCCAGGAAAGGTATCTGGTGAGAATTGATTGCAATTTTCGCTTGCCCCAAATCCATCCAGGCGGCCTTGTCCTGTTCGGGAAAGGTCTGATACTTGCCGGTACGTGGCGGCCATTCAATACTGAACGTATTTGATCTTATTCCATCTTCCGGACTCCAATTGCCGAGGAAAGCCCACGCATGCACAATCTTGCCGCCTTTCTGTCTTATGCTCCCCAGCGGAAGATAAGGCCCCTGCGGCTTGATTCCGGTTTCCTCTTCAAATTCGCGAATCGCTGTAACGAGGAGTTCTTCGTTCCCCTCCGGAAGGCCTTTGGGTATGCTCCATACGCCTTCGTGTTTGTTTTTAAAAAACGGGCCACCTGGATGAACAAGAAAAAATTGGAGGACGTCGTTGTGTATACGAAGCATCATCAATCCGGCCGAAGTCATTGAAGCCATAGGTGTATCTGAAAGCCAGCTATAATATAAGAAACGGTGAGCGATCTGTAGCGGAAAAAATTCGCGCACCGGCGTTGCAAATTATTATGCCAATCGACCGCACGGCGGGAGGCATGCCGGCTATAAGAATGACTTTGCATGTTATTGTTGTTTAGATATTAAAAAAATATTAGTGGAAGATCGATCCACCGATAACGTTTTCTGTGAAAGTGTGCTTTGACAAAAAAATTTATACCCGCTTCTTTAATCGCGCTATTTGGCAGGTCCCCGACAGATGCGGATGCCTGGCTTTTTGGGAACTATATTCCGCAAAAAATATTCTTCCTTTGCTGCATGATTCAGCGCACGTTGCGGCCATAAGGCGATGGCCGGTCTCTAAATACCAATGAACTTTTTAAGTGAATAAGTTATTTAACAAAAGTTGACTTCGTAAAGACTGATCCGGTAGCCACTTGTCTTCTTTACTTTTCAGCGTTTGACTTTAAACTTGATTTTCCAAAACTACTCCGTGGAGGTTCCTGGATGCAGGATGCTTTTTGCGGACAAACCAAGAAGGATGATGAAAATGAAATTCATTTTAACCCTAGTAGCAGTAACCACTATTGCTCTTTCCAATGTGTTCGCCCAGCAAACGGCGAAAATGTCTCCTAAAGGAACAGGCTTTCTCCAGTACCTTCCTGACGGCTACAGCAGCAACACCAACCGTTACCCTATTGTAATTTCATTACACGGTGTCAAAGAGAAGGGAAATACTTTAACCGACGTTCAGCGCGTCGCCAATGTCGGACTTCCCAAATACGTGAAGTACGGTGCGAAGTATTCCTTCATCCTGATATCTCCGCAGCTGAAGACCACCATGGGCAGGTGGTCTGCCGATTACGTAATGGAGGTTTTAAACTATGTAAAGACTTACCTGCGGGTTGACCCCAACAGGATATATCTCACCGGCCTGAGCCTTGGCGGCGGCGGTGTATGGAGTGTGGCAACAGCTTACCCCAACGTTTGGGCATCTATTCTTCCCATTTGCAGTGGTTATAATCTTACTTCCCTGGCGTCCGCGCTTGGAAATAACGATGTCCCGACGTGGGGTTTTCATGGTGATGCAGACGCTGTCGTTGCTGAGAGTGTTACGATCAACATGATCAATGCCATCAACAACTATAAGCCGACTCCCATGGCAAAGGTTACTATTTTCCCAGGCCTGGGTCACGTTATCTGGGATAAAGTTTACAAGGAGACCACGGCGTTGACGTGGATGCTTTCATTCACAAATGGTACTACTACGACGCCTTCACCGACCAATACCGCTCCTGTGGCCAACGCGGGAACTGACAAGACATTGACACTTCCGACATCCAGCATTACCCTTTACGGTGCCGCTACGGATTCAGACGGTTCAATCGCGTCTTACGTGTGGACGAAGAAGTCCGGGGGGGCAGCTTCCCTGAGTGGGACGACCTCTAAAGACCTGAAACTTTCAGGATTGGTTCAAGGCACATACATATTCACACTGACGGTGAAGGATGACAAAGGAGCCGTTGACACCGACGATGTAACTGTTACGGTGAATGCTGCAACAACGACGACAAACGTTGCACCTGTAGTGAATGCCGGCAGTGATCGCCTGATCGTTTTGCCGACGAATGCAACGGCAATCGCCGCATCAGCTTATGATAAGGACGGATCCATTGCATCATACCAATGGTCAAAGATTTCCGGTCCATCGTGCTCGTTGTCTGGAACGACCTATTCGACCCTGAAAGTCTCAAATATGGCTGGCGGTACCTACACATTCCGTATTATTGTCAAGGATAACAAAGGTGCGATTGATACCGATGATATCATTGTCAATGTAGATAAGGCTCCCGTGGTTTCCGCCGGGTCTGATCGCACCGTGTCGCTACCGATTTCATCACTGAGCCTGACCGGCACAGCTTCTGACGCGGATGGAACAATTGTGAGCTATCAATGGTCAAAGTATTCCGGTCCCACACTTTTGATGAGCAACAGCACGAGCCGAGTCGCCACCATCAGCAATCTCGTAGCCGGCACTTATGTATTCAAATTTGCCGCTAAAGACAATAAAGGTGCGGTTGCTTATGATTATGTCAAGATCGTCGTGACGAACACGACAGCCAGCATCCAGCGCATTGAAAATCCTGAAACAGCGTTGGCTTCACTGGATTTTTCGTCTTCCGTTGTAATTAAAAACGGAAGATCAATCGACGCGGTAGCGTCTCTGAGAAGAAGGTTAGTTTAAGGGTTTAGTGTTAATAAGAGCTCACCATGACCGGTGGGCTTTTTTTTTATTTATGCGCGTACAATTTCGAGAAAACCTTCAGCGATGTCGTTCTTTATCTGGTATTCGAATTTCCTGATGATGCCTTTATATTTTGACCGGTCAGTCAGCTGGACCACAATGGGATTTCCATAGTGAAGAGAAGAGATCATTGAAACCGGAACCACCGCATTGCAACGGACTGGTTTGCGAGCTAAAAAATCGCTGTCCATTGTCTTGCTATCAAGCGTGTAATAATGCATGTGACCTTCGCTTCGTTATTCGCGGAAAATAAAGCTTTTCTCCGAATAAGACTATTGGGAGGCGTTGGGCGAGGTGCTCCAATTCTTGATCAGGGGTCCATCGATTCCATACACGGGGTCACTTTGAGGCAACGGCACTCGTTTGATATTTTCGTCAGCCTTCGGTCTGTCGTCCTTATCTCCTTTTTTGATGTCATATTGCTGACCTTCCGGATAAGCTCCAACTACTTCGAAATCATCTTCTGATTCAATTCGTTTGTGCGCAACACCGGCAGGAATGATCACAACATCACCGGCCTCGAGCGGAATCGTTATTCCGGATGGCCCACCGAACTGAACCCTGCCTGTTCCGCGCGTTACACCAAGGACTTCATGCGCCGTGCTGTGGTAGTGATGATAGTCGTAAATGCCATTGCGCCATGAGCTCACCCAACGGTTGCTTTCAAATATTTCCTCGAGCAGTCTCGCATTCGGGCTTGGAATGGCTTTCTGCAAGACAATCAGTGGAAACAATGCATTATTCGGAAACTGGCCGTCGTCAATAATCGTGTGCCGGACAATATTAATTTGTTGAATTGCCTGTGCTGCTTCCGCGAGTGATTTCATAAACAATTTTTAGGTCACCCTGTTAAATTTCGTACCATGAACAGTTTGTGAACCGTAAGGGGCTAAAACATGTTTTTCGCCTATGGAACCATTTTCAATGTCAGTTTGGACGATTGGTCACTCAAACAGAACTGAGACCAGCTTTGTAGAACTTTTGAAGGAGTTTAATATCATATCTTTGATTGACATCCGGACTTTCCCTGGGTCGAAAAAATACCCTCATTTTAACAAAGAAAATCTCAGAGAGACGCTTAATTCTGTCCAGATCGATTACGTCCATTTGCCGGAACTTGGAGGCCGCAGAAAGCCGAAAGCCGATTCGTCCAATACAGCCTGGCGAAATTCTTCTTTCAAAGGTTACGCAGACCATATGGAGACGCAAGAATTCAAAGAAGGAATTTCAAAATTGGAGGAAGTTGCCAGGGCTTCCCGGACGGCATATATGTGCTCGGAGGCGCTATGGTGGAAATGTCATCGTGCGCTTGTCTCAGATCTTCTGAAAAATGAAGGATGGAAAGTTTATCACATCATGGAAATCGGAAAGTCCCAGGAACACCCGTATACTTCGGCCGCCAGGTCAGAGCAAGGTAATTTATTCTACAACTGAACTACTGAGTAATTACCGTCGGCTCGGAAAATTGAATCATTTTTGGTGACGCGAACGTAGCATTGTGCTGCCACCGGGCACCCCGTGAAGTGAAAGTTACCCCACAGCCATACCCCTTAATATGCCCTGTTTTTGCCGGGATTATGTTTTCAAGCAAAAGGAGTGTATTGTTTTTCTGCTTGAGAGCGGTGAGAAGGTATTTCATAGCACGTCGTTAGTACACGGAGCGGTTAAAAAACCATGCCTTCGGAAGACGAGGCTTTTCTGCGGGGCTACGGGCGAAAACAGCCATGGCGAGACTTCCTGCGTCAGCGCAAACTTCAATTGAGTTTTCAGTTCAGCGGAATGACCGCGCGGCTTTCAATTGGAGGTGCATTCTCTTCCAATTTAAGATCGTGCGTCTTGTTTTCACTGCAGGCCAGCAAAGACATTGCGAAGATGATCAGGATAAGCTTGATCCATATCAATAACGATTTCATATTTTCTACTATTAAAAAATCCGAACACTCAAATCCAACTTTCAAGGGTGAGAAGATAGATGGCCAACTCCACGGCGGCTGCCTGCCGGTGAAATCGTTTTTTACCTTTTGCGTACGACCCCGAAAAACCTTTAAAAATTGAATACCATCTCCAGTGTAAAACAGAAACTTCCCGGTAGAAGTGAAAAAATCAGGGAGACCTACCGGAGGGCCGGTTTAACGTTTGGTCGCGATAAACCAGAGTACCTTGATTCCACGCTGTTTTGAGGATTTTTGTTCAGTACAACTTTTAGACAATTCAATACATCGCAAGTAGAATTGACGCCATACATCTTGGCCGATGTGAGCGGAATCGGCAACTTTATTCCTTACGCCGAAAATTATGATAAGAAATTACCTCAAAATCGCGATGCGTGCATTGTGGAGGAGTAAAGGACACTCCTTCATTAATATTTCAGGTTTGAGCCTGGGAATCTCTTGCTGCATTTTGATCGTCTTGTTTATCAAAGACGAGTGGACTTTTGATCGGTTCCATTCAAAGGCTGACCGGATTTTCCGTGCGTATGCGATCGAGGACTACGGCGAGAACCAGCGTTTCTTTGACACCAACACGCCCTTCCCAATGGGGCCGGCATTGAAAGAGAATTTTGCAGAGGTCGAAGAAATGGTGCGAATCAATCCTATTTCCACGCAAATCAAGGTGGAGGACGCTTTGTTTTCGGAACAGGTAATGATCGCAGGCCAGGGCTTTTTCACGGTGTTTGACTTCGAGGTGGTTAGCGGAGACAAGACTACCGCGCTCGATGATCCGGCCCATGTGCTGATTTCACAAACCATGGCCACCAAATTTTTTGGCAAGAGTGACCCAATCGGGAAGGACATCGCGATCCTGCTTCGGGACAAATTTGAAAATTTTACAGTAAAGGCTGTTTTGAAAGATCCGCCAGCGAATTCCAGCATCACTTTTACGATGTTGATATCGGATCTGAATTATCCGCGGCTTTACAGTGAGAGCACGCTCACGACTGCATGGTTCAATATCACGCCAGAAACTTATGTACTGGTGAAAGAGGGAGTCGAACGCGAAACACTCGAAAAAAAATTCCCTCCGGTGTTCCGGACGTTACTTGGGGAAGCGTATGAACGAAGCAAATACTTCGTTGGACTGCAGCCGCTGACGTCCATACATCTCGATACAACGTTTCCCACAGCGATTGCGCCAGTCAGCGACCCGAAATACTCTTACATACTCGGTGCGATCGCCACGCTCATCCTGGTTGTCGCTTGTATTAATTTTGTAACGCTATCTATCGGGCGGTCGTTGAAAAGGACAAAGGAGGTAGGGATCCGAAAAGTCGTCGGTGCTCAGCGCAGACAACTGATATTTCAATTCATTGGCGAAGCAGTGATCATTACGATCATTGCACTTTTAATTGGCGTCATTCTTTCAGTTGTTAGTCTTCCTGTTTTCAATGATTTGTCGGCGAAGCAACTTCAAATTACTCCCGACCCCTTCATGGGTCTAGTGCTTATTGCGCTGATTGTCATTATCGGATTGATGGCTGGCAGTTACCCAGCGTTTTTTCTTTCGGCTTTTAATCCGATGGTGATTCTCAAAGGCAGCGCCAAGGCGGGCAACAACAAACAACGCGTGCGCAAAGTACTCGTTGGAATACAATTGGTCCTTTCGATCTTTCTCATCTCCAGCACCCTTCTCATGTACAGGCAGCTCAACTTTCTCCAGAAGAAGAATTTGGGATTTGCCAGGGATCAGCTAATGGTTATACAGTTGAACGTAAATCGTAGCGGAAGATTAAGTGAGCGCATCCGTGCGGGATTTGAAAAAGCCGAACAGTTTAAATCAGAGATGTCAAATGTGCAGGGGGTCGGAGAAGTTTGTGCTTCGTCGCATGACTTTGGCAATGGATCGTGGACGAACGTAGGTTATACCGATGAGAAAGGTGTTTACAGGACTTTTAACGTCAACATCATCGATGATGATTACCTTCCCTCGATGAAGATGGAGCTGGCTATGGGTCGGAATTTTTCAGATTCTCATCCTTCCGATTCGAAGCGCGGTATAATTGTGAACGAGGCTTTTGCGAGGGAGTACGGGTGGAAGGATCCCATTGGTCAGCATATTCCTGGAAAAGACTTCGTCGAACATGAAGTTATTGGTGTGGTAAAGGATTTCAATTACGCCTCACTTTACACCGCGGTGGAGCCTCTCGTCCTTGCACTGGATCCGGCAATACCGATGAGCGGTATAGAGAATATCAACATAAACAATTCACCGATTCCAAAATTGCTGGTCCGGCTGGAGGCGGGGAAGATGGCAGATGCAATTGATGGCGTGAAGGGTGTGTGGAACCGGCTTACCGGGGGCGAGGAGTTCGACTTTTCGTTTGTCGATCAGGCGTTGGCAGCGCAGTACCGCAATGATCAGAATTTGGGGCGTATTGTGAGCACGGCTTCGATGCTTGCCATTCTGATAGGCAGCCTTGGGCTCTACGGCCTTGCGTCATTGGCGTTGCAAAACAGGACCAGGGAAATCAGTATCCGGAAAGTTTTTGGCGCAAGTCAGCGATCACTTCTGATATTGCTGTCAAGGGAATATTTTTTCCTTGTCGCAATTTCTTTGGCACTATCGATTCCGGTAACAATTTATCTGATGAATCAATGGTTATCATCTTTCGAATATCGCATCGATATCGGAGCCGACATTTTTATTTTGGCGGGTGGCCTTTCTCTGGCGATAGCGCTGGTCACCATCAGCTATCAGATTGTGAAAACGGCATGGACACAACCTGCTGAAACACTGAAGTACGAATAGTTAAATTATTTTTACCCTGACGCGCTGGAGGCGTGTCCCTTTTTTCAGGGGTTCGCGCATTTCAACGGAAGTAACTGTTCCTTCAACGCCCATTACCTGGTCTACTTTGCCGGCGGGCACTGGTACTCCGGTGGTCGCGGCTATCGTGTCTTTGATCGCGAGTACCCGCTGGCCTTCGGAAATCTGTTCATCAGCCTTTAAACGTATGGTTGCTTCCACTTCCCGGCCAGCAAGATAATCATTGAAATTGCCGATCATTGCATGATGAAGTTCCATAACAGGTCGTTTAGCCTTTTTTGGAGTAAAAAATCCATTCCGCAAAAAAAAGACCTGCTGTTGCTGGCCTTTCCTTTGAAGATTAATATTCACTTGCGCCAATGTCGTAAGCAGTCCCTTTTAATCGGGTTGTCAGATAATAGTCCTTTTCGATGTTATAGATTCTCACGTCCTTGCCTTTGTTCAAAGCCGGCGATGCACTTGTCAACCTGTAATTGTAACTGCTTGCGGCAACGAATTTCGGGTAGTTGACATCTCGGGTGAACAAGTTATTGGCAACCGTCAACGGTATCGTTTTGGTGATCTTGTACACATAAGCATCACTGCCTGTCCGTGGATACGTGTAGGTGGAATAACTTCCCGGGTTTACGATGATGCAGTTGTAAACGACGCCCGGGACAAAATCATTGTACATCCTGATGCCGTCTTTTTTCGGACTGATGATCGTGTTGTTCACTAGGGTAAAGCCCGACAGATTTATCTGGGTGCGTTCGTCGCAAAAAATGCCATAAGTTCCGGCGTTTACAATTATGTTATCGTGAAGAAAGCTGTCGCCATATCCGACCACATTGATCCCGATTCCTGTTCCACTCTTTATCAGGTTGCCGTAAACGATCCCTTTGGTTCCCTCGCTGATTTGAATACCATTATCCTGGTAAGTGACTTTGAGATAGCCGTAGTTTTCAATCGTGTTATTATAGACATGTGCCCCCTTCGGCGTGCAGCCAACCTGGATGCCGTCCCAACCCGGCCTGACAATCTTATTATTATAGATTTTCAGTCCTTCAATGATATGAGGTAATCTTACCCCGCAGCTTAAAGTAACGCCCTTCTCGTAGAAAGAATGTCCGATGTACATTCCTTCACCCTTTGTATCATGGATATAATTATGGTGAAGCTGAACATCTCGCATGACAAAATTGCCCCGGATGGTTGCATTGTCGCACGTCGGGTCCGTTTTCGCCATGATGCCTGCAAAACCAACATTATAAACTTCGATGTTGTTGACCTCAATATTTGTTGTGAACTTTTCAATACTCAGTCCCATATGGCCGCCAGTGAGCTTAATGCCATACGTCGTGCCTGATCCTCCCCTGATTTTGATAAACTTACTTGTCTCGGTTTTCATGGTGTATGGAAGTCCCGAGGCCTGAAGGATCGCGGTTCCGCCGCAATTGGTAATAGTAATCGGCTGGTCGGCTGTGCCGATGAGGTTTTTGAAGTTAATGTTCCTGTAGCTATTCGTCGCCGCGAGGCAGATCACTGCTCCGGGCTTGATGCCCAGCTTCGTTCCGTCAACAGTTTGGGTATAAGCACTTGAAGGCACGACATAGGTGCATTCTGAACAACCTGCGGGTACTGTTGAAGTAGCTGATATCCCCACATCGTTGAATGTTTCGCCTTCGGTCAGAAACGTGCCCTCTTCGGCACAACGGAAGAATGCCAAAAAAGCTAAAACGGTTAACATGATTTTGCCGGAAAAATAAAATTTAAAGCGGGGTTTCATCATCGTGATACAAAAGTTTTGCCACACCGTACCGGGAAAGCACGGTGTGATTTGTTACTGGTTAAAAAATTGAATCTGGAAAGGCCGAGTTGTTAATAAGGGTCTGCACCGGATGCCACTACCTGGGCTGCCTCACTGGCCGTGCCGACGGTGGTGATAACAATTGGCTCCTGTTCTGTACCTTCGATATTGGTCAGCTCGAGCGCACCATACTGAAAAGCGGTGTTCAGGCAGATGTTATTTCCTGGCTGGAACCCTAACTCTTTTCCGTCGACAACCGTAGTTCCCTCGGGTACGACATAGGTGCACGTTTTACAGTCGGTAGCCGTTGAAAAAACGGTGTTAACCCCAGACACGGTCAGGCTGGTGATCGACTTTGCAGCCGAAGCTGAAATCTGTACTTCAGGAGCGGCTGCTGCTGCGGCCGGTGCCTGCAGCTCTTCGTCTTGTGTACATTGTGTCAAAGCAAATACAGCAGCAGCTGCAACTAAAACTCTCTTAAGAGCGGGCGCTAATTTCTTGTTAACAATCATGCTTGGCATAAGTTTTTTAAACACTTATACAGGTCGTATTTGTGTTTGGTTAAAAAATAGTTTAAAAAAAGCGAGCGTAAAAAAACATTTGAAGAACGGTCGTTTGTCAAGTCATTCTTTCACATTTTATCACTTCCAAATCTTCATTCACGATACAATAAAGGCTAAATTCGTCTGTTTAGTTCCTTTTGCTTTCCGGCTGGCAGCTCATGTCAGTGTGAACGGCCAGCAATTTCGTACAACACCGCAATTTTTGTAAATCATAAACGATGAATGCGCGATGTGGCAGCTAAAATTATTTTTTTGACATTTGTTTAACAAAAGATATACTAATCATATATTTGTTTAACAATCATCATACAAATGCGTAAAGATTATCTCGGTGAATTTGAAGAGCTGGTCCTCACGATGGTGGGAATCCTTCAGGAAGAGGCCTACGGTAATGCGATTGTAAATGAGATCAGAGAGCGGCTGGGAAGAGAGGTGAACCTTAGCGCTGTACATGTCACGCTCTACCGCCTTGAAGACAAAGGACTCGTGAAGTCAAAGATGGGAGGAGCGACGAATGCGCGAGGCGGCCGGCGAAAGAGAATTTTTACCGTCACGAATGCCGGCCTGGCAATGTTGCGTACAATGAAGGAAGCGAGGATCGATCTGTGGAAATTAATTCCGCAATTGAAGACCAGCTATTAACCCTGCTGCTTAAAAATAAACTTCTTTGGATAAAATGTCTACCGGGGATTATCCGCGGTTTTGTTTGCGCCTGTTGCGATGGTTCTGTCCTCCACAGTTGGTGGAAGGCATAGAAGGCGATCTAGTGGAGCAATTTGAATTGGATGTGAAAGCGACCGGCCAACGGCAAGCGACCCGCAGACTATATTGGAATGTTCTCCGGTTTTTCCGGCCTGGGATCATTTTAAGAAACCAATTTGCTTATCAACTGATCGATACCATTATGTTCCGCAATTATTTTACCATCGCTTACCGGAATGTGTTGAAAAACAAAACATTCTCATTCATCAACGTTGTCGGTCTGGGTATCGGACTCTCCGCATGTCTGCTGATCTTTCAGTTCGTCAGCTTTGAATTAAGCTATGATAAGTTCAATGAGAAATTTGACAGGATTTATCGTGTAACCAATGACCGGTTCCAAAACGGAAAGTTGATCCAGCATGGAACCATCACATACCCGACGATCGGGCCGGTAATGGCAAGGGACTATGAAGAGATTGAGGCCTATACACGGCTGATGCCATCCGGGGAGATGAATGTAAAGGTTGATGATAAGCTCTTCGCAGGGGAGAGGTGCCATTTCGTGGATGAACATTTTCTTTCCGTGTTTTCATTTCCGCTGCTTGCCGGTCACAAGATCTCTGCATTGAAGGAGCCTTACTCTGTTGTTTTGACCGAACATGTGGCAAAAAGATACTTCACTGTGCAGGGCGACGATTTCTCACAGCTGTTGGGCAAGACGCTGTATTGGGGAACCGACAAACAACCCTACTCGGTGGCGGGCGTTTGCGCAGATGTCCCGGCGAATTCCCATATTCAGTTTGACGTACTTGTATCCTACGCGACGCTGATCAGGCCTGATGACCGTGATGCGGATGAAAGTTGGACATGGTCTGACATGCGTCACTACCTTGTACTGAAGCAGGGTGTGAATTACAAAGCCTTTGAAAAGAAATTCCCTGCGTTTACCGAACGCTATTTCCAGGGCGATAAAGTGACCGGGAGTATTGAAAAATTCTACCTTCAGCCATTGCGTGATGCACACCTTTATTCCGATTACGAATATGACATTGCGAAAAAATCGAGTGGAAAGGCCGTTTGGTCCATGCTGATTGTGGCCATTTTTATTCTTTTTATTGCCTGGGTCAATTATATCAACCTGACAACTTCGCGTGCGGTTGAACGGGCGAAGGAAGTCGGGCTTCGGAAGGTGATGGGCGCCCTCAGGAATCAACTCGTCAGGCAATTCATTTTTGAATCGCTATTGCTTACAACGGTTGCTTTGATTACGGCCGTAATTTTGGCACAGCTGTTCCAATCACCATTTAACCAGATTGTCGGCACAAAACTTTCCCTTTGGAAATTGATCGAAGAAGCGGATTCATCCTCCCTGATCATCTTAGGTGCGATTCTTGCGACAGGCGTTGTTCTGTCGGGATTTTACCCTGCGTTCGTATTGTCTTCATACCAGCCGGCAGCGGTGCTAAAGGGTAAATATCAACGCTCCTCATCAGGGCAGTTACTCAGGAAAGGACTTGTTATTTTTCAGTTTACTGCTTCTGCAGCGCTGATCACCTCCACCTTGATTGTTTCAAAACAGATCAAGTACATGCATGAAGCGGATCTTGGGATTGATCTTGATCAAATTATGGTAATCCGGCCTCCGGAAAGGACAGAATGGGATTCAACTTTTATCACCCGTATCGAAGGCTTCAAAGAAAAGATCCTGCAAATAAAAGACGTTTCCTCCGTAGCGACCTCCGGAAGGCTTCCAGGCAACAGGCTTGGCAGAGCTTTTAATGTGCGTTTGAAGGAAGGTGGTACCTCCGAGCATTTTACCATGAGCCATTTTAGCTGTGACTATAATTTTTTCGACACCTATCGCATTCCGCTGCTCGCAGGCCGAAAATTCCAGGCGACGGATCACAACCCCGATTGGGCTAAACTGAATAGCATTGTCGTAAATCGAAAAGCCACCGAGTTGTTCGGTTTCAGGGACCCAAAGGAGATCGTCGGAAGGCATCTGACGTTCTGGGGCCGGGATTGGAGAGTCATCGGTGTTGTCGGCGATTTCCATCAGGAATCATTCAGAAGTCCTATGGAGCCAATTTATTTCATACCCTCATACAATGCGAGCTCGGGCAGTACCTCCGTGCGGCTGACCAGGGCCGACTATAAAAGCGTCATTCCGGAGATCGAATCGATATACAAAGAAGTATTCCCAGATAACATCTTTGAATATTACTTTATCGATGACCGTTACAAACAACAGTACGACGACGAAGCACGGTTTACAAAGGTTGTAAATATTTTTACCATTCTGGCGATCATTGTCTCTTGCCTCGGTCTGATCGGGCTATCTTCCTACGCTGCCGTCCAGCGCACAAAGGAAATTGGCATCCGCAAGGTTTTAGGCGCTTCGATCAGCAATATACTGTCCATGCTTTCAATGGATTTTGTGAAACTGGTTGCGATTGCCATTGTACTCTCCATTCCTTTCGCTTACTACTTTATGGACAACTGGCTGTCCGGCTACGCATACCGGATTAACCTGAGCTGGACTGTTTTTATTCTTCCGGTGGTGCTGATCCTTTTCATTGCCATCGTTACGATCAGCACGCAGATCATTAAGGTAGCGGTTTCAAATCCGTCCAGAAGTTTAAGGCATGAATAGGTCGGCGTCAAAGCTGCATTGTTAATTCCGCGGAGACGTTGAAATACCAATAGTTCTAGGACTCCATCAACCTGATCATTTTGAGACGCTCCTGTGGATCCGGAAGTCTTCCGGTTCCCGCGCCGATGTTATCAAGGAAATGCTTCACCTTCGAGGTTCCAGGGATCGCGCAAGTGACATTGGGATTTGAAAGAATGAATTTCAGGAAGAACTGACCCCACGACTTGCAGTCGAACGACGCCGACCAGTCGGGCAGGGATTTGCCTTTTACCGAATCAAAAAGCGCACCTTCTTCAAATGGCCGATTGATCAATACACCAACCTGCCGGTCGGAAGCCGCAGGCAGCAAGCGGTCTTCCGCATGACGGCTTCGGATCGAATAATTAACCTGAATAAAATCGATGGGAAATTTTTTAAGAATATCTTCCATGGTTTCGTGCGCGCTATCCAGGTAATGCGTTAAGCCAATATAGCGGATACGTCCTTCCTCTTTCCAGGTCCGCAATGTCTTCAAATGTGTCTGCCAGTCAACCAGGTTATGAATTTGCATCAGATCGATTTGTTTCCGCCTCAACAATTTAAATGATTCGTTCATTTGGCTGATGCCATTTTCCCGACCTGTCGTCCAGACTTTTGTCGCGATGAAGAGTTTATTGTTCACCTTTTCCTGCGTCGAAAGTTCGCCCAGGACGGCTTCCGACTGACCGTACATCGGTGAACTGTCGACCACTTTGATGCCCCGTTCACCCATTGCACGCATTATTTCCCCGAGAGGTCGCCTTTCTTCCGGGGAGCTGCCGACATCGAAGGTCTGCCACGTACCCAGCCCTATAACCGGTAGCGTCTCACCGCTCGATGGTATTTTTCGCTGAAGGATATTCTCCATTTCTGAGGCCGGAGCGGGTTTGACCATCATGGCAATTCCCAACCCGGTCAGTTGATAAAGCAACGCCCGTCGGTTCATACCGTTATTTTATTTCCTGATCATTTGTAATTCATAAGATACCGATTTTACCCTTTTTCATGGACAATTTTCAAACGTTTTATTATTAGCTTTAGCAAAATGTGTTTTTACAAATGCCAAGCCTTTCCCGCTACCTGACAGTCCTATTGCTATCCGTCCTCGCATTGCAGGGGAACTGTCAGCAATTTGCATCCTCCAATTTGCCAATCGTCGTAATTAATACGCATGGACTATCTATCCAGGACGAGCCTAAAGTAATTGTTGACATGGGCATCATCTACAACGGCGAGGGCGTTCGCAATTTCCTCACCGATCCACAAAACAATTTCCGTGGAAAGATTGCAATCGAGATCCGCGGCTCTTCTTCACAGATGTTTCCTAAAAAACAATATGGGTTTGAGCTGCGCGGGGCAGATGGAAATGATCTGGACACAACGCTTCTCGGCCTTCCGCCTGATCATGACTGGATCCTGTTTGCGCCGTATAATGATAAAAGCCTGATGCGCGACGTATTGGCTTATGAACTAGGTCGGGATCTCGGTCGATACGCGCCAAGGACGAGATACTGCGAGCTTGTGTTAAACGGATCGTACGAAGGGGTATATGTGCTCATCGAAAAAGTTAAACGGGATCTGAACCGTGTCGATATTGCGAAACTTGAACCCGGAGATAATACAGGCGACGAGGTGACCGGTGGCTATATTATTAAAATTGATAAACCAACGGGGGGCTACGATCCGGGTTGGTTTTCAGCTTTTCCACCTAAACCCAGAGGGGGCGATCAACGGATAAATTTTCTTTATCACTATCCAGATGCTTACAAGATCACGGCTGCGCAAAGAACCTACATCCAGGGTTTCATTGGCGATTTTGAATTGTCACTAAAGGCCGAAAATTTCAGGGACCCGTTGAATGGATATGCAAGGTTCATTGACGTGGGCTCTTTCGTGGATTTTTTCATTATCAATGAAATTTCTAAAAACGTGGACGGATACCGTCTCAGCACTTACCTTCACAAGCAACGGAATTCCGATGGAGGCAAGCTGTTCATGGGACCGGTCTGGGACTTCAACCTGGGTTTCGGCAACGCTGATTATTGTACCCAGGGCGCTCCTTATGGTCTTGTACTTTCATTCAATGAGGTTTGCTACGACGATTGGTGGCTGATCCCGTTTTGGTGGGATCGGTTGTTCGACGATCCTGCCTTTGCAAAAAAAGTAAAAGTGCGATGGACCGAAATTCGCAACGAAAAATTCAGCGATGATCGAATCACGACGATGATCGATTCGATTGCGAATGTGTTGTCTGAGTCGCAGGTTCGAAACTTTCAGCGGTGGCCTGTGCTTGGTCAATACGTTTGGCCGAATTACTTTGTAGGTCAGACGTATATTCAGGAAGTCAATTGGCTCAAGGCATGGGTTGAGCAACGCACGGCGTGGCTTGACGCACACATCGGAGGGCTGGTCACCGGTATCGAGCCACTCGCAAATAGCACCGTTGCCCTCGAAACAATCCATCCGAACCCAAGCGCAGGGGATTTTAATTTTCGGTTCAGGATATCGGAACCCGCCTGGGTCAGAATAGAACTTTTTGATTTGCCGGGACGTAAGGTTGAAAGTTCCCGGCAAACGTTATTGCACACTCCTGGCGCAATCGTAGGAGACGTTGGAAAAACGCTTGTGGCTGGTACGTATTTTTACCGGATAATTTCGAACAACAAGGCCATAGCGTTTGGCAAACTGATAAAGAACTGACAAATCTTCCGGGAAACGCAAAATCCATACCCGTACTTTTGAATCATTTATAACGTTTTATGTGGTATTGAACCTGTATCGCGCCTTGAAAGGACTACGGTTCGCATTCCGTTCTTTTTAAATTGTAAACACATTCATTACATTTATACAGTTTGTAAAAAAAGAAAAACTATATGAAAATCCGAATTTTTGGAGGATTGCTTTTAGCCGCCGCAATTCCTTTTCTCTATTCTTCATGCGATGACGATGAACCATCGCCTGCACTGATTGGTTTTGAAAATTCCACCGACGAAGTAAATGAATCTGACGGCACCATAACTTCCTTTCATCCGCTGATCTGGCAGGATTATTCGGGCGAGACAGGGGCCACTGGAAAAGAATTCCTTGTAAATATCGCTCTTGACAAACCCGCGGCGCAGACTTCGGTGATCGAATTTACCCTTGCTGGCACCGCGGACCGAAACAGCGCGGCTCAAATCGGTGACTACGATGTAGAGGGCAACACCGTAACAATTGAAAAAGGCGCGTCGTCAGTTTCAATTCCGCTTACCATATTCGAAGACATGGAGTTCGAAATCGACGACGATGACAATATTTTTGAAACTGTCACTATTACGCTTACCAAAGTGGTCTCCGGCCCGGTAAAATTAGGCGAACAACTCACCTACACACTGAACATTAATGAAGATGACGCCGTGTGGTACCTTGAGTGGGGAACGAATGGGACAACTTCGCCTGGAGATGTGGACATGGACATCCTTTTTACCTATGATGGACAACTTGTCTGGGGTGCGGCTTCTGACAATGAATACGAGGCCGTAAATGTGCCGGGCGGATTTCCCAGCGGAACGTATGGCCTGAGCTATACCTATTACTCCGGAACTTCAGATGATGTGGATTTTGCAGTTGGGATCTTCAATACCGCAGGTACCCTAAATGGCAATTCGTATGTCTTCCCGGCCGACAACCCGTTGACATTTGAGGGACAATATACACTTGCAAACATCAATGAATGGGATCCCGAAACAAGTCCTCCGATTGTTGTCCAGACCCTGGTGAAGAATGGAATCAACTATACGAGTATCACAGATATTACCGAACCGGCGACCGGAAGCAGGATGGGGCTCCCGTCAGGTAACATCAGGATCAATAAAGAACGCCTGTCAAGGATGAGTTCCTTACGTAACGTGCGGACAATCCGTTGATCAAAGGGATTCAAAAAAAGAAGCCATTCTCTCAGGGAATGGCTTCTTTTTTTTCAGGTTTCAACGCCTATAATTTCGTCCACTTGATGGTTTTTGTTTTTCCGTCAAGCTTGACTCGGATCAGGTAAATACCCGCATTCAGGTGTTGCGTGTCAATGATCTGAGTAAACGAATTCCCTGTTTTTTGTCCGGTGATCGCGTCGCCAAGCTTCTTTCCGAACACTGATTCAATACTAACAGCAATATTTCCGCGATAGCTGTTTTCAATATTCAGCTTCAGCTGATTCGAAGAAGGGTTTGGATAAACTGTGATGCCCGAAAAGACCTTATGCGGTTCAGTTCCGACAATATCCTCCCGAATGTAAATGGTTGTCGTAGCCGTTTGATGGCAGAGATCCAGGCCGGAACCAGTCGTCGTGTAGGTCGTTGTTTCGGTTGGGGTGACAATGATCTGGGGCCCAGCGATATTCTGAACTTCGCCGTCCGTTGAATTCCATATAAAAATACTCGCACCGCGACCATTGAGAACCACCTCTTCTCCCGGATAGACCAGCAACTTGGAAGCTGATACCTGAACCGAAGGATGCATACCGACGAAGGCTTCGATATCCATGGCGATATTTGCACCATATGCGATTGTAAATAGTTGCCACTCACCGCTTGAATGTTTCACCCATGAAGTTGCATTTGTTGCCTCGCCATTTGCGGAAGATGTAATTGCCAGTTTCGAGCCGTCGGAGTAGTCTATTTCCACACCGATGTGGAACGGCCGTGAAAAAACAGGCGTTTCACGATCAAAGATGACCGTAGTCGGCTGGCCGTTGGCTATATCCTCAAGCACCTGCCTCGTCGTTATTTCTTTGCGTTCAATCACCGCCCCCGGGCTGTTTTGTTTGCCCCTCGCATTCCATACCACCACGGTGATCCTCGTATCCTCACTGGTTATCTCAAGATTCGAAAACCTGATCGCTGTCCCGCTGACATACTTGTATCCGCAATCATTCTGAAAATATTCTGACAACCCCCTCGTTCCGGCCGTGTTATGTCCCGTCAGATAACCCGTATGATTCGTGAAATCCGAGATGAGTAGTGTTGACGGTGTGTATCCGGGAAGAAAATTGTTGAATTCGCGGCAGAGTCCTTCGGCGGAGACCGTGACAAAATCCGGTAGAAGCAGTGTGTCAGACCCCAGGCTGTTTTTTACGATAAGCTGAGCGTCAAAAGTTCCCGCAGAGTTGTAGGTCACTTTCGGGTTCTTGACGTTGGATGTGTTCGGGTCACCTCCTTCGAAAGTCCAGATCCATTCGGAGGGAAAGTTTTTGGAGAGGTCGGTGAACGTCACCTGGCTGCCGAGTAAAACGCAATTTTCAGCATCGATGGTAAAATCTGCTTCGGGGGCGGCAACAACGGTTAGGCCACAAAAATTGTTTTCCGTCAGGACTTTTCTTCTCGGGCTTACCTCCATCACGGTAAGCATCCGATTCTTCTGGCCCTGCGTAAAAATATTCAAGCAAGCATCTTCTGAATAATCCATGTAATTCTGCACCATATTGATGGCGTTGCAGCTTTGTCTTCCCAAAGGGCATCCGGAGCTTGGACCCGCTTGCGGAGGAGTGTCGGCGACGAAATCATCTGCACAATTGCCATCACCCCAGATATGCCGCAAGCCAAGCCAGTGTCCTGTCTCGTGGCTTAATGTTCTTCCCCTGTTATAAGGTGCTTGCATCACGGGAAAGTTTCCTTTGGTGACTGAACCGAATGATTGATAGCGAACCACAACGCCATCGGTACTGGCCGGACCACCTTCTTCCTGTAATCCCGGAAGCCCCGACTGATCCGGGAATTGCGCATAACCCAGCAATGAAGCTTCGGCAGCGGCAAATTTTACAGTCCAGATGTTATAGAATTTGTTTGGATCCCAATAGGTATTGGGTTTCAGGTTTGCTTCAATGTCATTGCGCGACCATTCCGACCTGTTTCCGTTCACCCGGTCAATCCCCGGTTCCGCCATCGTGTTGCCGTTTTCGTCTACCTTGCTCAGGCAGAACTCAATTTCAATGTCTGCGCCGGAGGGATGGTCATTGTAGCCGGGCGTGCCGGCCATTCTGCGAAAATCTTCATTGAGCACCTCCAGCTGTGCGTTGACCTGGGCCTCACTGATATTCGGACCAGTTCCAACCGGTTCGCCATTGTGAACCACATGCACAATAACCGGGATCTTGATCACGCCCTGCATTCTTCTGCCGGACGCGAGCAACTGTTCCCGAAGTCTTATCTCGTGCTCGATGAATCTTTCAAATTGCTCCAATGTGCCACGCTCGGGAAAGCGCGCCCGGCTAATGCGGTCCTGTTCCATCGTGCCGCAAACCTCCTGTCCCTGCCCAAGGAGGGGTGTCAGGCACAATAAATTCAATATCAAAATAAGCCTTGCTGTCGTCATCGATTTACTCATTGATTGCCTCCATCTTTACTTCCATGCTGACTTGATTTTCATTATCCAGATAAATAAATAACGTCAAGTTGTCTTCCGTAACCGATCCCACGGTGAACGGGATCACAAAGTTTCCGAAAACGCGGGGAAAAGGGATGTTCAACAAGGCGCTGCTGTTCACAAAAGACCAATTGTAATCGACCAGCAGGTCTTCCTCCTCGTCACATGCACGCACACCATTGGTTATCTGGAATTTCCTTTCGACATTGTTGAAGAATGTGTAGCGATCGTCTCGTTCGCAGGAATTCCAGAACTGCAGATAATCACGGGGATCCTGCCCTTCTCTTGTTATTACAACATCGGTAACCTTCCAGGTCTTACTTTCTTCACCCGTGAAAATTTGAGTATAAGTATAGGGTTTCGGCTCAACTTCTTCCGAGCATGAAAGGGACGAAGCGATGATCAACAGGAACCCAAAAATTTTTGCTGCCGTGTTCATAATCAATCAGGAATAAGGGTAAATGTAAAATCCTCTATATCCTCTTCGTCGAGAAACTGAATTGTAAATTCCAGTTCCCGGGTCTGGTAATCAAAAGATCCGTAACCTTTCATGTCCCCGAAATCACCTTCCTGCTGCGGTATCGTTAGTGAGTTGTCACCATTGTCGATAAACGTCAGCGGAAAATCAAATGGGAAAAATGAGAAGTTGATGTTCCAATTGGATAACACATAGGTTTCGCAATCCTCGCTTGTGATCGTTATTCCCTCAACCGGAATCGAGAAGGCACTTTGCTGGCCCTTGTAATTTCCTCCAAGAATGCAGTCGTCGGTTATTGTCAGGGTGAAAGTGCTACCGAGTTTTCCGCCATCCTGCCCCGCCTCCACGTCACCGCCACTGACACTTGTGATCGTGAAGATAACCTGCTGTGAACGGATGATATTATTGGAATTGTTGATCAGCTGAACCTGGATGTTTCCGAAATATTTCCCCTTTGGTATGACCACATTGCCTTCCTCACCGACGATAACATAATCTATTCCTTCACGTGCATTTCCTGACACGTTGTACCGGACCGTCAGGTCCTTTTCTGGCGCCGGCCCGACGACATGTACCTCCACGTTGATCACTTTGCTGAAACTTTCACGCAATGTCTCGGCTTCCGATGTAAAGCGCACAAACGGCGGTCCGTCGAAAAGCGTGGGCTCATTATCGCACGCCGAAAAAGCGACGATCACCAGCGCGATGCAAATACGGAATCTGTTTTTTATAAGCACCATTTTCAATATCCTGGATTTTGTTGTCCCACTAAAGAAGGATTGTTCTGGATTTCCCGCTGAGGAATGGGCCAAAGGTTGTATGAACTCTTCCAGTTTGGATTAAAGGCAGGCATCACCGCGTCGGCCCTCCCTGTCCGTACGAGGTCATACCAGCGGTGGCCTTCAAACGCGAGCTCATAACGCCTTTCCTGCTCAATGGTCACGAACATTTGCGCCTGGCTTTGTGATCCAATGACAGGTGCGTTGGCTCGTACCCGCAGGATGTTGATATCCGACTGTGCACTGTTGTCGCCGGTCACTGCTCCAAGGTGTGCACGCGCTTCGGCACGGATCAGATACATTTCCGCGAGCCTGAACACGACCACATTGTTATTGTCTTCATCTGGCGTACCATATTTGGCGACAGACCATCCGTTGTCGTTGCCGGCGAGATTTTCTGAGTCAAACGACACAGAACTGAAGCGATCGCCCGATTCATTGGACGCAAGGGCCACAATGACTTCGTTTGAGGGAATGATTTCCCGCCGGCCAACAAAAAGATTGTTCAGTCCGATGGAGCTGTTTGTGCCCGGGTCGTCACTCAGGTTGTAACCCATTTCGAAGATTGCTTCGGTCGTAAAATCTTTTTGGACCACGTCTGCGAATTCACCTTCGAGTTCGTATAGTTCTGACTCGATCACTTCCGTCGCAAAATCAGCGGCCTGTGTCCAGTCTTCCAAATACAAATAGTAGCGGGCTAGCGCGGCGCGCACTGCATATTCCCCCGCAAATCCCGGGTTGCCGGGGTCGGTTGGGAGTTTTCCGATTGCAAAAAGGTAATCTTCAAGAACCAGGTCCAGGATCTCCTGCTTTGAAGTCCGCGGGATATTCTTGTTCGCTTCGATGGATGTTGTCAGAACCTTAGGGATGGCTCCGAATGATTGGGCTCCGATGAAGTATGCATATCCTCTGAGAAAATGTGCCGTGGCCAGGACGCGGTCGCGGTCAGCCGCCCTTACACCAGGCACCGTCGGCAAGCGCTCGATAAGGAAATTTGCGATATAAACGGTATTGTAAATACTGCCCCACAATGTTGAGGCGGATGCGTTGGCCGATGTAATCCGTTTTGTACCCAATTCCCTGTATTGCGTAAATGTTCCGTTATGAATGAGGTTGTCCGCGGTAAAGTCACCGGCAATCACCGTTGCGGGGGCGATGACGCGAAACGCCTCATAAAGGCCAATCTCCACAGTGGGAACATCCTTGGCTTCATTGAGCACAATGTCATCTGTCAGCAGATCAATAGGTTCGGGTTCGAGAATATCGCAGGAGCAAATAAACCCGGTAAATATAATTGCAAGGGATATTTTCAATTTCATCATTTCAGCGTGGCGTTAATTCCAATAGAAATTGTTCTCACCTGGGGCAACGTGAAGAAATCAATTCCCTGTGCGGAAACGGAACCATCCAGCGTCGAAACTTCAGGATCAGCTCCGGAATATTTGCTCAGGGTCCAAAGATTTGTCGCCGCCAAAGAGATCCGCACGTTTTGCATCAGAGCCCTGTCGGAATATTTCGGGGGAAGGGTATATGCGATACTGACATTTTTCAAACGAAGGTATGAACCATCCTCCAGGAACCGGGAACTGTGGTAATTATTGAAAGTGTTTTCAAATTCATAACGAGGGATATCGGTAACGTCCCCTGGTTTTCTCCATCGCCTCAAGGCATCGACGGACTGATTGTTGCTGATATCGGCCCCGGTGTTGACAAGCGTGGTTTTGCTGAAGTTCAGGATCTTGTTGCCCACCGAAAATTGAAGGAAAACAGAAGCTTCAATTCGTTTGTATGAAAAACGATTAGTCAGCCCTCCAAAAAAATCAGGTTGCGAAGTACCGATAATCACGGCATCGTCATTGGAGATTAAGCCATCCTTGTTTGCATCTTCATAGATAGCATCACCGGTTGCCGGATCAACCCCAAGGAATTTCAGACCGCTGAAAGTACCTAGCGGGTGACCCACCTGGATGATATTTGTCGCATTCGCGCCTTCCGCGCTATAACCCCGGAAAAGCGGCAGCGTGTCAGCAAGAAAAAGAACCTTATTCAGGTTTCTGGAGAGATTAAGATCCGTCGACCATTTGAAACTACCGTCGAAATTGACCGATGTCACGCCAAGTTCGATTCCCTTGTTCTCCATTTCGCCAATGTTGTCGGTAATGCTGCCGAACCCGGTGGTGGAGGGGAGGGGCCGCGGCAAGAGAAGATCGAATGTTTTGTTATAGTACGCATCCACGGAAGCCTGGATCCTGCCCTCGAAGAACGATGCATCCACGCCAAGATTCGCTTCGCGTGTGGTCTCCCACTTTAATCCAGGGTTCGCGACGTTGACAGGTCCAACCCCGGAATTTCCGTTGTACGTTGCTGAACTCCATAAGCCCAGGAACTGAAAATCTCCGATTCGCTCATTGCCGGTAAAACCAAAGCTGGCTCGGACCTTAAGGTCATTGACGATTCTGGAGTTGAAAAAATCCTCGTTGGAAATTCTCCATGCTACCGAACCTGCGGGAAAATATCCAAATCTGCGATTGGGTCCGAACCTTGACGAGCCGTCGACCCGGAAACTCAGTGTGCCGAGTATCTTGTCTTTGTAATCGTATTTGCCTTCGGCAAAAAATGATTGCAGTCCGCTTGGCGAGCTCTTGCCGGAAGACCCGTTATCAACAACCGCGGCTGACCCGATATAGGTGAAGTCGTCGCTTGGAAAAATCCTTCCCTGTACGTTGCCTGCGATACCGAAGCCCCGGACAACCTCGTACCCCAGTAGCCCGCTGAAATTATGGATGTCGCCAATTTTTTTCGAATATGACAACGTGAGGTAATAATTGAGGTTCGTCGCGGTGCTGGCGATGAAAACACCGTACCCCTGGCCTCCGACACTTGGTAAAAATCCTCCGATCGCCGTTTGTGATGATTCGTATTGATCTTCGGTCACGTCATTGTAGTCTACGCTAACCTGGCCACGCAAATTCAAATTGTCATTGAACTGGTAAGTGCCACTCAGAGCACCAATCATTTTCGCCGTCACGGCATTGAAGCGTGGCAAAACAGCCTGGCCGACCGGATTGAAATTGGGAAACCCGGCATAAAGGGGCGAGGAGGGGCCGATTAAAAAACCGTTTTCGTCATAGGGTGTAAAATAAGGAAGACTCTTCACCGCTCCGGAATAAACACCATCGAGAAAGTTATCGCCTTTAACGCGCTTGTTCAGTGTACGCGTGAGATTGATGCTCGACGTAACGGTTAGTTTATTGGTAAATTTTTGATCGATATTCACGATTGTTCCCACGCGTTCAAACAGATTGTTCAATTGCACGCCTTCTTCCGATCGATAGTTTGCGCTCAGGTAATACGACGTATTTTCATCGCCGCCTGTTGCCGATACCTGGTACATCTGCATAATGCCTCTTCGCAATACCTCGTCCTGCCAGTCCGTACTCACCGCGTCGGTGACGCCCGGGATCAGGCCGAATGCATCCGGGTTGTGTCCGGCATTTTCGACAGCCTCGCGTTGAAGCTCCAGAAGTTGTTTCGAATTCAGAAGGTCGACCTTGTTAACAGGATCGATAATTCCGCGCTGTATATCGAAATTGATCTTCGCTTGTGCTTTCCTTCCTCTTTTCGTGGTGACAATGATGACACCATTGGAAGCGCGGGAGCCGTACAAAGCTTTGGCCGAAGCATCCTTGAGGATTTGGATCGATTCGATGTCTCCCGGATTGATCAGAGAAAGCGCATTATCATTTTGCCCACCAAAACTCCGCAGCGACAATGTCCCTGTTTCTACCTGCACACCGTCGATGATCCACAGTGGCCGGTTGCCGGCTCCGATGGATGTTACACCACGGATCCTCACGTTAATTCCGCCTCCGGGTGTGCCGGACGACTGCGTAACCTGAACGCCGGGTGCCTGACCTTGTAAAGCCTGATCGATGCCTGACAACGACATATCTTTAAAATCGGCAGCTTTTACAGACGTGATCGACCCGGTAATGTCCCGCCTCTCAATTGAGGAATACCCCACAACAACAACTTCATCAAGCTCGCGTGCTTCTTCCCTGAGGATGATGTCCACTTTATCCTGACCCGCATACATCAGTTCCTGGGTCTGATAACCGACGAATGAATACATCAGGACGGCGCCTTCGCTGACTGTCAGACTGTAGTATCCATTGATGTCGGTAATCGTGCCTTCATTTGTGCCCTTGATAACAACATTGACACCAGGCAAACCCTCGGGATCAGTTTCTGAAGTGACCCGCCCTGTGACTTCGCGGGTTTGGGCGTTCGCCAGATAGCAGATGAAAAGAAAATTGACCAGTAGAAATTTCCTCATAGGCCACAATTAGCAGAACATTTTAAACAAATAAAAAAATAATCAATCTAGTTTTTTGGATAAAAAGGCGGGTGGGATTTTTGAAGGAACGACAAAACTATTGTTTCATTGCATTCCGATAGCAATATAACTTTTTTTGAAGAAATCCTTAAATCCCTTTCTAACGCAGTTTGAGGGATATTGGCTGGTGTCCGGATGGCCTCGTCAATAAATGAAAAAGCCCTGGTCTGTGCGGGCCAGGGCTTTTATAGTACTTATTCGCTTATCACGCAAGCTCGCGCAAATCCACTGGAACAACGCGGGATATGCCTTTCTCGACCATGGTGATGCCATAAATAACGTCAGTCGAAGTCATGGTCCGCTTGTTATGTGTGACGATCACAAACTGACTGTCTTTGCTGAAAGTGCGGATAATGTTATTGAATTTATCAATGTTGGCATCATCCAGCGGAGCATCGACCTCGTCAAAAATACAAAACGGTGCCGGTTTCAGCAGGTACATGCTGAACAGCAATGCGGTGGCTGTTAAAGTCTTTTCCCCTCCCGATAGCTGGTTGATGGTCAATGGTCTTTTACCCTTCGGTTTGGCTATGATATCAATTTCGGAATCCAGGGGGTTGTTGGGATCGACCAACTTCAGATCACATTCGTCGCCTTCCGTAAACAACGAACGGAAAACCCTGATAAAGTGGTCCTTGATCTTGTTGAAGGCGTCCATGAACGTCTCGCTGGCAACACCTTCGATTTCATTGATGGTATTGAACAGCGATTCCTTGGCCTTGAGCAGATCTTCTTTCTGGGTAAGAATAAAATCGTTTCGCTGCTTGATCTCGGTGTAAGCTTCCATGGCCATCGGGTTGATGGGACCCATGTTGTCGAGTCTTTCCCGGATCCGGGTCACCTCGTTTCGAAGTTTTTCCTCGTCAGATTTCGCAAGGGTTTCACTCTCTTCAGGCGTCGATTGACTGATCACCGAATCAAGATCGACATTGAATTCGACGGATAACCTCTCCTTCACCGAATTCAATTGAAGCTTGCTCTCGTTCAGGAAATTCTGAAGCTCCATCAGGGAAGTGTCGATATCCTGCCGTGAATGCTGGATCTCCCGAAGTTGCTTTTCGACCAGGTCGATATTGCCACGGGACTCATAATATTCTTTTTCGGCTTCGCTCAGGCCCTTTTCCATCTCGTCCTTTTCGGCATACATGCCAAGCAATTCGTCATCGTTTGTCTCCGTGCTTTCAATGATCGTTTTGATCTCGGCTTCGTTTTTCGCGAGTTCCTCATTGTTGCCCTGAATGCGCTGAGCGCTTTGATCCATCGATTCCTTTTTGAATCGCATCTCCTGATCGATGCTTTTTACCCTGTTTTCCTGCTGGTGGAAAAAGATATTCTGTTCATTAAAAGCGGCTGATTTCTGGCTGAGCAATTCGGTATTCCCGGCGAGGTCTTCCGTGATCAGGGAGAGTTTGTTCTCCTGTTCCTGGAGTGCGTGAAGGGCCTGTTGCGCTTTGGGTTTTAGTTCATCGAGTTCGTTTAGCAACGTGTCGATCTTTTCAAGGATGTCTTCGCGTCTCAGGTCCGCGTTACCAAGCATGTGTGAGAACTGTTCTCTTTTTGTACGGATGGACACATACTCTTCGTTGACCTGACGTAGCGAATTCTGAAGCGCTTCGACCTCGTGACGGAGTTTGTTATTGCGAAGTTTTTCCAGGTCACCCTGCTTTTCAAACAGGCTGGTACGGATTTCGTCGAGCTTTACGGAAAGCTCCTTTATTTCTTTTTCGAGTTTTTCCAGGTTCTTCGCGCGGCCGATCTTCTTGCCTTCGAATAACCCGACCGAACCCCCGGAGATGCTGTATTTTCGGCGTGTAACTTTTCCGCTCTTCGTGATAAATGAGTTTTCATCTGACGCCGGTATGTTTTTAACGTCTCCTTCGTAGATGTAAACGCGATCGAGAATGTACGACATCAGTTTCCGGTACTTGGGATCAAATTCAATGATCTGGGTAGCCGGGAAAGCGTTCGAATATATCCGTGAAGAGGCTGATTCAAATTTTTCAAATGCGTCGAGAATGAAGAAATGGGCTTTGCCTTTGGAAGCGTCGCTGAGGATGTTGATGGCTTCATAAGCCTCCGCCTCATGATCCACGATATAGTAGTTGAGATAAGGCTCGAGATAATTTTCAATGGCGACCCTGTACTCTTCCGAGGTGGTGAGAATATCGGAGAGCAGCGGTGCGTTTTTCGCGACTTTCTTTTTCAGGAACTTGATTGCCTCAGGAAACCCTTCGAGATTTTCAACGAGCGATTTTGTCAGATTGTACTCGTTCTGACGTGCATCGAGTTTTCTGCTCGTTACATTCATCTCCTCGCGGATCATTTCGATCGTCTTCTCCAGGCCGGCCGTTCTCGATATTACCTCCTCCTCCTGCTTTTTCAAATTATCGAGATCCTCGTTCTTGACGTCGATCTCTTGCTGCAGCACAAGCAGTTTCTTTTCGAATTCGATCAGGCTGGCACTTTGCTGGCTGGTGTCAGTGGCTGTGCGCTCAAGTTCCTGCTTAAAAGACGATACCTGGATCTCGCGGATCTCGGTAGCTTTATTGATCTGGAAAGACTCTTCCTGTTTTTCCCGCTGCAGCTGCCGGATGGTATCGGCTTCATTCTGAAGTCCGGATGTTTTTCTTTTTTGCTCCTCGTAATCGTTCTTTAAATGTTCAAGCCGCTGATTGATCTCGTTAAATATTTCTTCCGCGGCGGCTTTTTCATTCTCGAGGCTCTGGATGCTGAAACGCGCGCGCTCGTTACTTTTTTTATCCTGTTCGATTTGCTCGCGCAGGCTGTTCGCGCGGTCGTTGAGGTATTTCAGCCGCTCATTCTTGATTTGCTTTTCGCTTTCATAATGGCGGATCCTGGCAACAAATTCATTGATGGCTTTTTGGCGTGACGAAAGTGTTTTCTCCTTGATGATCAGTTCCGCTTTCGCCTTCTCGATGGTGGCTTCCTTTTCAGCGATCTGAGAGGTCATCGCTATCTTGCGATCATTTTCAATTTCGATTTGCTGGGTAAGGGAATTGTATTTTTCTTTTTGTTTGTTAACTACAACCTTTGCCAGCGTGATGCTTTTCTCCTTGTATTCTTCCTTGATCCTGTAATAGTTCTCGGTCTGCTTGGCCTGTTTTTCCAGGCTCTTCATGTTCTTTTCAATTTCAAAAAGCAGGTCCTCGACGCGCTCAAGATCGGCGTCCGTATCTTCGAGTTTTTTCAGCGTTTCTTTTTTCCGTTTTTTGAATTTTGAAATACCGGCAGCTTCTTCAAAAAGCATCCTCCGGCTGTTGTCCTTGTCATTCAACAGATCGTCGACCATTCCTAATTCAATGATCGCATAACTGTTTGATGCCACTCCGGTATCCATGAAAAGATTCGTAATGTCTTTTAGCCGGCAGGCGACACCGTTCAGCAAATACTCACTGTCACCGCTTCGGTAAAGTCGTCGCGTAATGGTGATTTGCGAATATTCCGTAGGTAGAATGTTTTTGGTATTGTTGATGGTCAGAGATACCTCCGCCATCTGCTGGGGCGAGCGTTGACTGGTTCCATTGAAAATGACGTTTTCCATTTTCTCCGAACGTAGAGCACTCGTCTTTTGCTCTCCCAATACCCACCGGATCGCGTCGACAACATTCGACTTTCCGCATCCGTTCGGCCCAACGATTCCCGTGATCCCTTCGTCAAAGTTAATAACGACTTTGTCGGCAAAACTCTTGAAGCCTTTAATCTCCAGTTTCGCTAATTGCATGCTAATAAGTGGTTGTAGTGGTTGAATTCCCCTTTTTAGGACAAGTGACTTCGCATCGAATCCCGTTTTGAAAAAAGAGGGTAGCAAAGATAAACGAGTCGCATGTGCAATTCAAAATAAAAAGCCCTGCCGGCCAGTTCTTTTTCTTAAACCTGATCTAAATGAGGCAGATACGATTTTCGTGCTTCAGGTTCTCGCAAGCCGACGCGCATTGCCGCCTGTGTCCGTTGAAATGGCCGATTCTCTTCTGTTTTTCATTTATTTTGTTACTTTTGTTGTAATGGACTCGCAGTTTTGGATCTCGATAGTCATTTTGGTGATAGTCTTTTTGTCCCGTCTTCTCAAAAAAGACAAGCCGGAGCCTGAAAGTGACGAACCACCAACCCCGCGCCAGCCCCGGCCTCGGGAGAATGCCGGACGACAAGTCACTGAAAGGCCGAAACAACTGACATTTGAAGAGCTTTTGAGAGAAATAACCGAAGCAAAACAGCCCTCAAAACCTACATACCAGACCCAGCCAAAATCCGATGTGGTTGACTATGATGATGACATTCCCGGGGAAGAGCAGGATCTCGAAGTCATAGAACAGGACTACAGGAAAAAGGATCCTGTTTACGACATGTACGAAACGGGAAAACGCCAGGCTTTTCAGCGGCCGTCACTCGAGGAAACGATGAATGTCAGGGATACGGTGATCGAGTTTGGCAAATTCAAAGCCTTCGAACAAACTGAACAGCGCAATATCTTGTATGACTATACAAAAGATCTCAAGGATCCCGATGGGTTAAAGAAGGCATTCGTGCTGACGGAGATCCTGAACAGGAAGTTTTAGCAAGCGAAAACTTCATTTTTTAAACTAAATATTACCTGAATAGGGTAAACTATTTTTTAGCTGAGATGTACACACGCTTAATCCAGACCTTTAATGTTGGATCACTGGCGGTTACAATAATTTTTTAACTGTATTTAAATAAGTGATACGCCTTCACTTTTGGAGGATTGCGATTTACCTAACTTTTTAAGCAAATGAAGTCATTCGCTTTTGCCGGATTTTTTTGTCTCATGTTTTTGACCGCATATGCTCAATGTGGTCAAAAAATCGAAATCTTATCCGCTGATAAAGAGGGGAAAGTAGAAATCAAAATCACCGCCAATGATTCTTTTAACGGCGCTATTTTGCTTGATGAGCAATCCAAAAAAACATCAGTGACAACATTTTCAGGACAGGGTGTACAGTCCTTTTCCTTCAACCTGCCCGACAAGAAGGCCATTTATTACATAGACGTGAAATTTGCGAACGAGGATAAATTTCTGTGTAAAAGAAAGGCTAAGATCCTTGACCTAACCGCTGCGAAGTGAACATGGCCACTAAATTTCGATTTCTTTTAATCACAGCTGTTCTTCTTTGGACGGGCGCATCTCAGGCATTTGGTCAGTGCTTGTCGGTAACGACGACCCTCACACATATAGAATGCTACGGTGATAATACTGGCGAAATCCTTGTCAACATTACGGCCGGAGCGAGTCCCAATGCGCAACCGCCCTGGGATGTTGAATTATACTTTAGAGATAGTAACAACAACCTCACCCTTCTCGGCAAAGTTGACAACAGTTCCTCCACGTCTATCACCTTCAAAAAAGGCAACGGGTCATTGACTGAGGCTGGCGCCGACGACTTCGGAATTCCGGCCAACTCCAATGTCGACCCGGGCAGCCAATATCAAATAAATGTATCAGCAACAGGGGGTTCAATAATTTGTAAAAATAGAACTGTCTTTGCTACAATCACAGAACCGGCACAGCTACAAACGTCAAGTGTTACTGATCCTGATTGTAATCCCACTATCGGATCCGGAGATGGATCGATCGATATTACTACCTCAGGAGGGACATCTCCTTATACGTATTTGTGGGATGATGGCCCTACAGCCGAAGATCGGTCCAATATCGACGCCGGCGTTTACATCTTGACAACGACCGACGACAACGGCTGTACCAGAAAAGATACTTTTGACATAGCCGTATCCACTGCGCCGGATGCCGGCAACGACCAGGACGTTTGCTCCGCGGCGACAACCCTCGACGGCAACGACCCCAGCAGCAGTGAAATCGGGACATGGACGCTGATCTCGGGTAGCGGTACCGTTACAAGTCCGAATTTGCGAAATAGCGGCGTCACCGGCCTTGGCTTCGGCGTGAATGAATTCGAATGGGCCATCACAGACACGGCCGGTTTTTGTACGGGAAACCGTGACACAGTTGCTATTACCCGATTTACGCCTCCGACCGTTGAGGCCGGAGCTGCAAATACCATTTGCGTCGGTGATATATACACCCTTTCGGGTTCGAGTTTTGGCGCTACGGCAACTGAGGTTACCTGGAGTATCATAAGTCCCGTTACAGGAGGATCTCTCAACAACACTTCAGCAACAACTGCCCCTGACACTGTGAAGTTTACTGCCTCTGCCGCAGGAACGTACACATTGAGACTAACTACGGATGACCCAACCGGACCTTGTCCCGCCGCGACCGATGATGTGGTCATTACAGTCAACCCGGTCGCTGTCGCCAACGCAGGCACTGACATACCAGCCTGCCAGAATGAGGCGATCACAGTCTCGGACGCGGATGTTTCTGGTTCTGTGACAACAGGCTCATGGTCAATTGCCACCCAACCTGCCGGAGGTGATGGCGCGTTGGAATTTGCTGGCTTCACCGATCGACCCGACACAGTTTCTTTTACGGCTTCCGTATTAGGAGATTATGAACTGGTGCTAACAACAGATGATCCCGCTGGCCCCTGTACTGACGTTTCAGACACGGTAAAGATTACTGTCCAGCTGGCGGCCACCGTGTTTGCAGGTGCAGACACAACGATCTGCGCAGGAACGGAAGTTGCCATAGATGATTCAGACATCGATGGATCAGTATCCGCCGGAACATGGAGCATTCTAAGTCAGCCGGGAGGCGGAGATGGATCTCTGGGTTATACTTCATCAACGGACCAGCCCGACACGGTGACCTTCACGGCTACTGTTGTGGGTGATTACGAGCTACTCCTGACAACCGCAGATCCGGCGGGAGCATGTGAAGCAGTGGTTGATACGGTGGTGGTGACTATCGATCCGGGTGCTATCGTCGAGGCGGGCACTCAGCCGCCCGTATGCTCTGGAGAAGAGGTTACCCTGACAGGTTCAAGCTTCGGAGGCTCGGCCACGCAGGTGACCTGGAGCATTGTGGGTCAGCCCGGCGGAGGAGATGGCGTTCTTGGATTTAGTGGTGCGACAACACAACCCGACACAGTGACCTTCACGGCCACACGAGTTGGATCATATACATTACGATTGACCACCGATGACCCGGTGGGAGCATGTCTTGCCGTGCGCGACTCGGTGGTGATAAGCTATGACTCAGCGGCCACCGTGTTTGCAGGTGCAGACACAACGATCTGCGCAGGAACGGAAGTTGCCATAGATGATTCAGACATCGATGGATCAGTATCCGCCGGAACATGGAGCATTCTAAGTCAGCCGGGAGGCGGAGATGGATCTCTGGGTTATACTTCATCAACGGACCAGCCCGACACGGTGACCTTCACGGCTACAGTTGCAGGCGTCTATGAGTTATTGCTGACTACGGCAGAGCCCACGGGCGCCTGCGGTGCTGTGGCCGACACAGTGCAAGTGACTGTCGAGCAGGCGCCTCAGGCAGAGGCGGGCAATGCGCAGACTGTATGCTCTGAAACCAAAGTTACCCTCTCGGGTTCATCGTTCGGAGGCTCCGCAAGCCAGGTGACCTGGAGTATCATTGGTCAGCCGAGCGGTGGAGATGGCGTTCTTGGATTCAGCGGTGTGACAACACAGCCCGACACAGTTACCTTCATTGCCGGTGTCGCCGGCGCGTACCGGCTGAGACTCACGACAAACGATCCAATGGGATCGTGCGTGGCAGTGAGGGATTCGGTGACATTCACGGTCATCGATGGGACTCCTGACCCGGGCACGGATACAACGGTAAGTGTATGTAACAGTAACGCCGCATTTGATCTGTATGAAAATCTCGGTGGGTCGCCGGATCCAAATGGACAATGGTCGGACCTCGACGGCTCGGGCGCTCCGATCAACGGCGACATCATCAATTTGACTTCAGTTGATTCGGGGACCTATCAGTTCGAATACAAGCTGGATGTAGCTGGATGTGGAAGTGATAGCTCAGTACTGACCTTGGATGTAATTCGCCCGCCAAACGCTGGACTTGACAGCGCCGTGTCTGCATGCCATTCTGAGACGGAATTCTCGCTTGTAGGTTCGGTAGCAGGCACGCCAGACGCGGGCGGCGACTGGATTCAGGCATCAGGCCCCGAAATTATTATTCCGCAGGACACAGTTGATTTAACTGGACTGGATGGTGGAACCTACGTGTTCAGATATATCATAACAGCGACAACCCCCTGTGTGAACGATACTTCTATCGTAACGCTGACATTGTATGAGCTGCCTGATGCGGGTCTCGACAGTATAGTTGACGCATGTAATACCGACAGCACGTTTTCGCTTATTGAAAGTCTTGGTGGCAATCCCGACGAGGCAGGAACTTGGAATCAATTGTCGGGTCCCGAAGCAGTGACAGCGGGCGACACGATCAACCTGAGCGGGGTTGCGACGGGGAATTATTTCTTCCGTTACGTAGCAGGGGGACCTCCGAATCTTTGTGTCCGAGATACAGCGATTGTTGAGGTGCGGGTTATCAAGGCTCCTGACGCGGGGTTGGACAGCCTTGTATCTGCGTGTAACACAGAAACCGCTTTTTCGCTCACAGGAAGTATCGGAGGAACTCCCGATTCGGGGGGAACATGGGGTCAGATATCCGGGCCAGAAGCAATTGCTGCCGGGGGAGCAGTTGACCTGAGTGGCGTTGCTGGTGGCTCATACTTCTTCAGATATGTAGTTGAGGCGACCACGCCATGTGCGAGTGACACGGCAATTGTTGAGGTGACTGTCGTAGAGGCGGCGAACCCCGGCATTGCAAATGCTGAAACTGCATGCAATACGGATACAGATTTCAATCTGTTGGACGCGCTCGACGGAACACCGGATAATACCGGTACATGGGCTGACCTCGATACAAGCGGCGGCATCATCACAGGACATAGTGTGGATCTTTCAGGCGTGACGCCGGGCGATTATCGTTTTGAATACACGGTTGCAGGTTCAGCGCCGTGTGCCGACTCGAGCGCAGTGGTAACTATTACAGTAATAGATGGCAGTCCTGATCCGGGAACAGACAATAGTGTGACCGCATGTAACAGCGATACATTCTTTAACCTGTTCGATAACCTCGGCGGAACGCCGAATCCGGGTGGCGATTGGGAAGATGCCGATGCGTCTGGTGCCACGATTACCGGTGATACCATTGACCTGACCTCCCTGGATGCAGGCACATATGATTTCAAATATAAACTAACGGTTAGCGGATGCGGAAGTGACAGTTCAACACTAAGCATCACAGTGATTGAAGCTCCGAATGCCGGGCTCGACAGTGCAGTGATAGCCTGTAACACAGAGACCGCATTTTCATTGATGTCAAGCGTTGGCGGAAGTCCGGACCTAGGCTCATGGGGTCAAATATCGGGACCGGAAACGATCGCGGCAGGCAACACAGTTGACCTGAGCGGCGTTGCAGGCGGAAGTTATTTCTTCAGGTATGTAGTAGGAGGAACTAGTCCATGCGCCAATGATACCGCAGTGGTAGAACTGACCGTGATCGAAGCTCCGGACGCTGGTCTTGACAGCACGGTGACTGCCTGCAATACTGAAAGCGCATTTTCATTGATATCAAGTGTCGGCGGAACTCCTGATGCTGGAGGAACCTGGGGACAAATATCTGGACCGGAAGCAATCGCCGCAGGCGACACAATTGACCTGAGTGACGTAACAGGCGGAACTTATTCATTCCGATATGTGGTAACTGGTGTGCCTTGCGCGAACGATACCTCGATCGTTACGGTGGATGTAATCGTGGGGCCGAATGCGGGAATGGATTCTTCCGTTGTGGTGTGTCAGAATGAGAATTCATTAGACCTTTTTGCCAGTCTTGCAGGGACTCCTGAAACGGGTGGTACATGGTCAGATGCAAATAGTAGTGGTGCCGTCATCACTGGAAACAATGCGGATTTCAGCGGCATTGCGCCCGGAACCTACGATTTCAACTACATTAAGACGGGAACGGGTATCTGTGAAAATGATACAGCCTCAGTTTCCGTAACAATTCAACCGCCTCCGGATCCGGCGTTTACAATCACGCATGCAAGCTGTACAGGCGTCAACAACGGCTCTATTGTTATTACTCCAGTGGCCGGTTATACATACTCCATCACCGGAGGCCCGCCATTCACCGCCACTAACTCCTTCACGGGTTTGGCAGCGGGAACATACACTGTTTCTGTCATGGATGGAAACGGTTGCGTTTCAATCCCGGAAACCGCAACGATCAATGCGAACTCATTCATCCTTCCGACCATAGAGAAAATTGATGCGTCCTGCCTGGGCGTTGAAAATGGCTCTGTAACTGTGACCGCGATTTCGGGGGGCACAGCTCCTTATGAATATTCACGTGAGAACGGCGCTCTGGGAAGCTTCCAGACGTCGAATGAATTCCTTTCGCTGGCCGGAGAAAGCAACCACTCCATCATTGTAAGAGACTCCAACGGATGCTTGTCTTCAGCCTTTTCGATCATCATCAACAACGATACAGCATTGACAGCTGATATTTCGAAAACCGACGCATCATCCTGTGTTGGAAACGACGGTTCAATCACGATTGAGTCTGTAAGCGGTGGCAGCACCCCTTACCTCTATTCAGCCGATGGTGGCGGGTTCCAGACTGCCAATACATTTTCAGGTCTTGTACAAGGGGACTATGATATCGTCGTGTCGGATGCCAACGGATGCCTTACTGTAATTGAAACAGTCACCGTTGGGATTATCAGCAATATTGTTCCTGTTATTTCCAGTGTGGATGCGTCATGTAAAGGAGTTGAAGATGGTGAGATCAGCATCGACAATATTACCGGCGGAACTGGGCCATTCGAATATTCTCTCGACGATGGCGACTTTGTGGCAGCGAGCGTATTCAGTGACCTGAAAGGAGGAGTTATCCATCGCGTGATTGTGAAGGATGCAGCAGGTTGTCTATCGTCTGTCTATTCAATTTTTATCGACAACGACACTTCGATTGACAATGATGTTTTGACGACTGACGTTTCTTCCTGTGTTGGAACTGACGGATCCGTTCAGGTAACAAATGTCACTGGCGGAACATTGCCGTATGAATATTCAGTGAACCTCGGCGCGTACCAAACGTCTGATACTTTTACCGGATTGGCGCCGGGTGAATACGATATCGTGGTACGGGATGCCACCGGTTGTACTTCTGATACAACAGTTGTTACGATTGGGACGATCAGTAATATCGTCCCGGTGGTAGAAAAAATTGATGCGTCATGTCTTGGTGTTTCTGATGGAGTCATTACGATTTCGGGCGTGACTGGAGGAACGGCGCCGTATTCTTATTCCGTTGACAATCGCGCCACTTACAGTACGACCAATACATATGACACACTTGCGGGTGGTAAAAATTACACCGTCGTTGTAAAGGATTCCAAAGATTGTATTTCTTCAGCGATCACGGTATTTATCGACCATTCGGTTATTGAACCTGTCATCGTTTACCAGGATGTTTCCTCATGCCTTGGGAACAATGGCCAGATTGAAATTACCGGCTCTACCGGCTCTGCCCCCTTTGAGTATTCCATTAATGGAGGTGACTTTGTTACAACGAATACATTTAACGGATTGACTGCTGATCAGTATCAGATCGTTGTAAGGGACAGTGAAGACTGCATCTCAGAAACCGCTACGGTAGAAATAGATGTGGTTGGGAATATCGTTCCAGTGATCGCAAAGACGAATGCCGAATGCAATGGAATTTCGAATGGAACGATAACGGTTTCCAGCGTAACGGGTGGAAATAGTCCTTACCGGTATTCGAAGGATGGTATAGAATTCCAGGATTCAAATGTTTTTACGGATCTGGAGGCGGGCGATTATTCAATAGTTGTTGAGGACTCATCGGAATGTCTCTCTTCTGTGTATACAGTGATTATCAACAACGGTTTGACGATTGCTATGGATGCGATCGTCGCGGACGAATCGTGCACGGGTGGCGATGGAAGCATTGAATTTACAAACGTCAGTGGCGGTACGGTCCCGTACACCTATTCCATAGGAGCAGGGTTTCAAACGACGCCGCTTTTCGAATCCCTCTCTCAGGACTCCTACGACCTGGTGGTAATGGATGCGAATGGTTGTGTTTCGGCCGAAGAGTCTGTCACTATTTCGAAACCTTCAAACTGTGACCCGGGCGGCGGCACCGGACAGTGTGCTACAGTCAGAATCACCCCCGAATCGGTAGATGCGAATTGCGCGGATGCTGACGGAAAGATAATTTTCCACATTAGTCCTTTCGAACCAGCGAACAATATTTTGGGTGTCGTCATTTCAATTGACGGACCGGTTCAGAGAACTCAAAAGAACGATTCAATTTTTAATGACCTGCAAGCAGGACTCTACAATTACACGGTCATCTACGGCGATGACCAGGCCCCCGGGTGCGTAACAGATGGTTCAGTTGTTATCAACAAGGGGGGTACGGTTGGATATCCGCTGGCGGGGAATATTCAGTCCCCCGCATGTTATGGTGACAGTACTGGTTCCGCCGTGATCCAGGTGCTGGAACCTGTTGATCTCACCGGTCAGGCATTGCAATGGTCATTGACACCTGGCGATCCGTCAAGCTGGAAAGATTTTACCGCAGGTGGCACCATATCCGGAATTCCGGAAGGCTTGGCTCCGGACTATCAGCAAACCCTGAGTATCAGAAAAGATGCGACAGACCCATGTTATTCCGGCGTAACAATAGTTGTTCAACCAGCTTCAAATCCGATTTCAGTAACCTACAATACAACCGATGCTACCTGTAGCGCGGACGACGGAGCCATTTCGGGAATCAATCCTTCCGGGGGTACTCCGTCCGGAAGCACCTTCACGTTTTCAATTGACGGCGTGCAATTCCAGGGTGAAGATGAATTCACGGGCCTCGCGCCCGGAAATTATACGTTGATCGTACAGGATCAGATCGGATGTGAAGAAGAATTTGATGTCACGATCAATGCTCCGAATTACATCGAGTTCAAAAAAGATTCGGTGATCCATGCCGATTGCACCAACAACGGTAACAGCGGCAAGCTCGTATTCGAGTTTACTGCGGCAGGGACGTACAGGGTTGGGATCAGCAGCAATCCGTTGGTTTCGCCTGCGACTTATGTAACTTATACAACATCAGAGATACCGTTAGTTTTTGACTCTTTGTCACGCGGAGAATATTACGTGTTTGTCGAATCGACCAACGCACAGTGTTCCCTTGGCCAGGGGCCTTATGAGGTTCAGGGCATCTACGCTGTTGACTTTGAGATCACGCCGGTTTGTTCCGGGACCGACCTGTCCATCCTGTTGTCTGACATTACCGGCGATCCTGCGAAAGGGCTGACGATTAACGTATACCGGAAGTTCACAAGCATCATCGAAACGTCGATCGTCCTCGATGAATTCCCGGTCACACGACGCCATGTGCTCGACAAGGATGACCACGAATTCCTGAGCGTTCCCAACGAATATTCATTCCAGCTTACCCAGCCTGGTCCGACCGGAGGATGTCCGACCGTTACCTCCGATCTGAAGGACTATGTTGTTCCCCACGCGCTCTTTGCCAATGTCGCAAGGGTGGCCAGATCATACCCTGAGATCCCGACCGGTGAGATGGACATCAACGAATTTGCAGGCGGTATTCAACCTTACGCGGTCAGAATTGAAATGGATTCGGCTTCGTCGCTGGCGTTGCCATCCTACGAAACTGATTTTACAGAACCGGCTATCAACGACGATTCGCAGTTTGAAAAGGAATACACGAACCTTCCTCCAGGAAGGTATAGGGTTCAGGTCATGGACTCACTGGGATGCCTGGTGGAACTGGTTGGCCGTGTGCCGATGGATCTCGATATATTCATCCCGAATGTGTTCACACCTAATAATGACGGCGCGAATGATGCATTCTTCATTCGCAATCTGCCAAACGCCACCAGCAAACTTGTGATAACCAACCGTTGGGGAAAGGAAGTATTTACGTCGGATGGTTACACAAATGATTGGAAAGGGGAAGGCGCTGCGGATGGGATATATTTCTATCAACTAACGCTAGAAGGCAGGGATGCGATCACAGGATGGGTGGAGATCATGAGAGGCCAGAAGCCTTAACCTAACGCGAGCAGGAATTTTACGGTATCGACACGATCGGCGTAATCCGATAAGTCCGGCGATTGGGAATTGCCGATCCTTACGTTTGCGGCTTCGACATTGCCGACAACGCACTGAATTTTTTCCTGGTGCTCGTCGAGTTTTTTCAGCACAGATTCCCAACCATCATAATATTCATAGTATAAAACGGAGATGGGAGACACCAACCGCTCACTCTCCTGCAGCAGGACAAAGCCGGTATCGAGAAAATGTTGCCGGTTTACCAGCAGTATGGACTTTTGATAATCGTAGTTGTTGTGATACTTGTGGTGATTCATGACTTCGGCATATTTATCCCACTGCTGCAACAACGTTATAAAATCATAGCCCCTGGGGACAAAGAGTTTTGACACATTACGGCAGCCCAGCCCAAAATAGGTAAACACATCTTCGCCAAGTTTCACGAGCTCGTCCTGTGTTTCGAAACCCGCTAGAACGGCGCACGAAGTCCGGTTTTTTCTGATCACGTGCGGATATTTACCGAAGTAGAATTCGAAATACCGCGCGGAATTATCGCTGCCTGTCGCGATCACAGCGTCAAATCCTTTTAAGAGATCGGCGGCCACTTGAATGTAGCCAGAAAACCGCGGCTCGATGTAGATCAGGTGGTCGATCAGATACTTCAATAAAAAAGAGTCTTTAGAACTGAGCTTGACCATCGCCCTGTGACCGGTGACCAAAACACAAAGCAAGTCATGAAATCCGACCATCGGAATATTGCCAGCCATGATAAGGGCGATCGTTTTTGGTTTGATTTCAGGGGGATTGTAGGACGAAATCCACCCCCGTAATTGGCCGGGGTCAAGAAATCTTTTTTTGAGCGATGCAAAAGCGAGTTTTATACTCTCGTCTGTAAACCAGGAATTTTCGCTGCGTGCTCCCAAAACAACTTTCTGAAATTCTTCGTCATCGATTGAATCCAGGTATTTCCCCAGTTTTCCAAACGCTGCTATCCTATCTTCAAGATTCATAAACTTTTCGTACACGGGAGCCGTTTTGATGGTAGGTTATTTGACCGTATTTTTGTGATCGATTAAAATTCAAAAGTAGAAAAAGCATGGCAATAATTATTACGGACGAATGTATCAACTGCGGTGCATGCGAACCGGAATGCCCTAATACAGCCATTTATGAAGGAGGCAGGGAATGGAATTGGGCTGGAGGCACAAAACTTGAAAAAGTTGAGTTGGAAGATGGGACCAGCATTGATGGAAAAACCGCTCAACCACCTGTTTCCAACGAATTTTATTACATCGTCTCGGGAAAGTGTACCGAATGTACGGGCTTTCATGAAGAACCGCAGTGCGCGGCTGTCTGCCCTGTAGACTGTTGCGTTCCGGACCCTGATTATGTGGAGACAAAAGAAGAACTGATGGCCAAAAAAGCCTGGCTACACCAGGAAGTTGAGGCGAAATAAGCACTGATATCTTATTATAAAAATTCCAAAATCCTAACGTACTGTCGTTAGGATTTTTTTTATCTCATCTTTGCGCGTTTGATCAAATAGGTTTGCAAAATCACATTGAAGTCGCTGTGAACATCTGCTTCCACAAAATCGATCTTGTACTGGTTGCACCGCATTTGAAGGGTGCGATGAAAAATTTCTGCTTCTTGCCGGTATTGCTCCTTCACGTCAGCGGGGTTTAAGCGGATCTTGCTGCCGTTTTCAAGGTCGACGAATTCCATGGGGCGGTCCTCAAATTCAAATTGCAGCTCCGTGCGATTGTCCATTACGTGAAAAACGATCACCTCATGTTTGTTATGCTTGAGATGCCCGAGTGCTTTAAACAATTCATCGGTATTATCCCGCGAATCGAACATATCACTGAAAATGATGACCAGGGATCGCTTGTGAATCTTTTCAGCAACCTCATGAAGCACGTTGGCAACGTTGGTCTGCTTATCTGCCTTGCCAGACTCCGGGACCCCTGCAAGCAGTGTGAAAATCTTGTCAAGATGTGACGGTGTCGATTTTACCTGTGTGATGGTTTCGATCTTATCGCCAAAAAGCGCAAGTCCAATAGCATCGCGTTGTCGCTGGAGAAGATAGGCGAGCGCCGATGCTGCGTACACGCTGAACCGGATCTTGGATTTCGTATCAGTTGGGTAGTACATCGATGGCGAAGTATCGAGCGCGATCAGACACCTCAGGTTTGTCTCCTCTTCGTACCGTTTCGTAAAAAGCCGGTCGGTCCGCGCATAGACTTTCCAGTCAATGTGACGCGTACTTTCGCCATCATTATAGAGTCTATGCTCTGCAAATTCCACGGAAAAACCGTGGTAAGGGCTTTTGTGCAGCCCGGTGATGAAGCCTTCGACAAGTTGCCTTGCCAGTAATTCCAGGCTGATATTTTGCGCTATTTGGTTCAGTTTAATGCTCACAATAATTGGAAAATGGATATAATCGTGCTTATTTTGACCCCTTCTGAAGGTATCAGGACTCCCTTAGATCAAACTAAATTATTTACAAGTTAGTTTGCAATCAATCGGCAATGTACTATCTTCGATAGAACCAAAACGTAACCTAACTCTAAAAATTGAAGGATTGTGGAAGAAAACAAAGCAAACAGCAGGGATGAAATTTTCTCGACAAAAGTAAAAGCCGGTAAGCGCACTTACTTTTTCGATGTTAAATCAACACGTTCCAACGACTATTATCTCACTATTACGGAGAGTAAAAAACGTTTCAAAGACGATGGTTTCACATACGAGAAACATAAAATATTCTTGTACAAGGAAGACTTCAACAAATTTTTAGAAGCTTTGACCAATACCGTGAACCATGTAAAGACTGAGTTGATGCCCAATGTGGATTTTTCTCAGTTCGATCATGCTCCCGCCGAGCGGGAAGAGACCGCAGAAGCCGCTCCGACCGGGAGGACTTCTGACACGGATCTTAAATGGGACTAACCTAGATCAAAACCTATATGGTAAAAGCCTTTGATTATGTCAAAGGCTTTTTTTTGTTTTCACATCTCTTGCCATGATGAAGGTTTCTTTTTCTTAATCCACAAATCCTGGTCATATTTGCGGCTTTAATCGTAAAATATGGGACTTCGATGTGGAATTGTCGGTTTGCCGAACGTTGGGAAATCAACCTTGTTCTCTGCTTTAACTAATATTCAGAATGTAGCTGCCAATTATGAGTTTGCTACAATAGACCCCAACATCGGGATTATTGATGTGCCGGACCCGCGACTGGACATTCTATCGGATCTGGTTCATCCTCAACGGGTTGTTCCAGCCACAGTTGAATTCGTCGATATTGCCGGACTCGCCAAGGGCGCAAGTAAAAACGAGGGTAGGGGCAATGCCTTTTTAACAAATATCCGCGAGGTGGACGCTATCGTCCATGTCGTAAGGTGTTTTGAGGATGTCAATATCGTGCGGTCGATCGGCCCCGTTGACCCGGTCTCCGATAAGGAGATTATTGAAATGGAATTACAACTTAAAGATCTCGAGTCGGTTGACAAGAAAATTAACCGTATTGAGAGGGCTGCAAAATCGGGTGATACGAAGGCAAAATCCGATTTGGAAATCCTGAGGCTTTTCAAAACGACGCTGGAGCAAGGTAAGAGCGCCCGGACTGTCAATATCTCCGAGGATGATAAAAAGGCCGTTGCGGATCTATTCCTCTTAACAATGAAGCCGGTGATGTATGTTGCGAACGTGGATGAAAAACACATCCATACGGATAACAGCCATTTCAAGGCGTTAAAGGAGGCGGTTGGCACCGAAAACGCAGGGCTGGTTAAGATCTGCGCTGCGCTGGAGGCCCAAATAGCGGAAATTACAGACAAAGACGAAAAGGAAATGTTTTTGTCGGAATATAAGCTTGCGGAATCCGGCCTGGACCAGATGATACGGGCTGGCTATGACCTGCTTGAGCTGATCACCTATTTCACCGCCGGGGAGAAGGAGGTCCGGGCCTGGACAATAAAAAAAGGATGGAAAGCACCCCAGGCGGCGGGCGTAATCCACACGGATTTTGAAAAGGGATTTATAAGGGCAGAAGTGATTAAACTCTCTGATTTTCAAAAATATAGAAGCGAACAAGCCTGTAAAGAAGCGGGCAAAATGTCAGTGGAAGGTAAAGAATATGTCGTTCAGGACGGCGATATTATGCATTTCCGGTTCAATGTTTAAAGATTCCTTACGGCGGATTTAATCGTTCCAATTTTTTTTTTAGTTTTATAAACCGCTCAGACTCAAGTTGAAGCGTGGCGTGAGGTTATGATTTTTTAACCCCATTTTTTAAATTTTTTAGGTTGAGAACCAGGATCATTTTTTCGCTGAAAAATCGTGGCGCGTATGTGCCTTTTCACCATCAATATCTGTTAGCTCAGGTGATCAAAGGATTGTTGGTGTTCGGACCGGATAAAGCTTTTCTGGAGTTTAACCAGTTTAATTTTTCCGGATTAAAAGGGCAGACAAAGGTCAGCCGGAAAGGTCTTCACTATTATTCTTCCCGCGTCACTCTGGTGTTTTCGTGTACCGATAAACCATTCATGGACTACTTTATCAGCAGGCTTTTTCAACAAAAAGATATCGTAGTGGGTAATCTTCACCTGGTCCCCGAAAGTGTAGAATCTGAAGAGCCAGTCACCATCAGCGATGAAGCGCGTTTCCTGTGCATATCTCCCATCGTGCTGATCGCTGCATCATTCAATGACGAACGCGGAAAAAAATTCATCTCGCCGGAAGGCGATGAATTTTCGGATCTGCTTTATGAATCTACCCTCTCGAGAATGGAGGCAACCGGAAAATATTCACAGGAGCAGCTTACATCATTTTACAAGTTTCAGATCGTACCGGACGCCGGATATATTCAGCGGATCCAGACGTCGCATAAAAAATTTGCACGAATATATCCGCTGTACGATAACGATATCCGGTTTGAGGTCAGGGGATATACTTTCCCTTTCACCCTGTATGCGGCGAAAGACGTCCAGCAATTCATTTACGAAAATGGCCTGGGGTATTTTACCTACAAGGGATTTGGTATGCTTGACATTGCCAACAACGACTCGATCCAGAGGCCCGCTCACGAGGAAATGTCGTACGCTTAACGTTTGTTCCGTTCTAACAACAGGTATCCTACCAGGAGGTCGGCTCTGGGTTGAAACGGCCTGTAATAAACGAAGATCTCATAAGTGTTTTCGGTTTCAAAGTGACTTCCTTCAATCAGGTAGGGAGGCAGTTGCTTGGACTTGAGTAAATACTGATAATCATACCAGCCCTGCTTCAGCAAAAACCGCGCATGGTATTCACCGCTGACGCTGTCATACCTCATCAGGTTGTCGTCGTTTAGATTCCACTGATGGAAACCACCGGTGACATAAACTTCTCCGTTCAAAGGTTTGCTTGTCAGGGCGAAGTTGACAAAAGCATAATTGCTGAAGCTCGCATCCCGATAATCAAAATTATCCAGAATGAAACCGCCGTTCATATCCGGGTACTGGCTATACGCTTCATATTCACGCGATTTGTCCTTTTGAATGTAAACCTCATAAGGTTTCAGACTCTTGTTGACCGAATGAACATTTCTGCCGGGCGAATTCAACGAGCGTAAATCGAAGAACCGGAATTCATTGCCTCCCTTGAACATCTTTGAATCGTCAAAAAACCGGTATTCAATTTGTTTTTCGATTTCCCGTACAAAACTGGGCCGAACATCGGAAGCCATATTGTCCCAGCGTTGGTTTTGCCGGATCACAATTTTTACATTTTCGAGTGGATTGAGGATATCCAGATTCTGATAGCTGACGGTAAAATTAATTTGCTGGTTAAGGGATGCGACATTTCCGGCGCCAATCAGGTTTCTTTCATTTTGAAAACTCACGCGCTGATCGTGGACAATGAATCTTTTACTGAGGATCAGGTCGTTTTTATCGCTCCCGCGGAAAACGACCACCAGATAATTGCCTGGTATTTTTACAGGCGGAAGCTGAAACCAGTAGTGAACGTAGGGTAGGTGGGTATCAGCGGAAAACTCGAAGTTATTGATCGGAAACTCATTGTAGTCGGTCATGAAGTCCAGATCAAGCAGTAAGGATTTCGTCCAGTCAAAATTGCAGTGAACGATCCTCGCATAGTAAGTATCCTGCTGTGTGGTGAGATCGTCAAATTCAAGCATCAGGTTCCATTGACCCAACGCGGTAACCGCCGGCAGTAAGGTAGCCTGGGGATCGTTTATCACCGGATGCAGGATGACAGTTTTTATCTGTTCTTCATATGCAACGTCGGTAAAACTGAGTACTTTCGTCTGGGCTCCGGAACCAACAGAACTTTGGGTCAGCGGTGTACACCCCGCGAGCAAAAAAAGGAGGATCCAATGGTGTTTCATCGCGTGGCTAAAATATAAAGTTATTCCAACCTTTTTGTTCGAATCCGTGTCTATGAGTGAAACCGGCCGTCTAAACCACCTGATGCTCAACGAACAAGAGCTTATTGATGGATGCAAAAAGAATGAAAGAAGCTTCCAAAAGGCTTTGTATGAACGCTTTTGTCGAAAAATGCTGGTGGTTTGTATGCGGTATTCCCGCACCACGGCAGAGGCAGAGGACATATTGCAGGAAGGTTTTGTAAAAGTTTTCCACGGGATCAAGGAGTTCAGGCAGGAAAGCAAGCTTGAAACCTGGATCACACGAATAATGGTAAATACGGCCCTTAATTTTCAACGGAAGAAACTTTACCTTTTTCCGATGGTCGATGTTTACGAAATGGACCTTCCCGAAAACGAAGTCAGTATCTCAGGTATTCATTTTGCCCAGTTGCTTGAATTGATACAAACCCTTCCCCAGGGATGCCAGATCGTATTCAACCTTTTTGCCATTGAAGGCTACAACCATAAGGAAATTGCGAAAATGCTTGAAATATCTGAAGGAACTTCAAAATCCCAGTACGCAAGGGCGCGAAGTTTACTTCAGGAGAAATTATTAAATGAATCATCATATTACACAAGATATGGAGAGGCAAAAGTTTGAGGATAAGTTGAAGGAAGTTTTTGCTGCGGGCGAGCTCAACCCTACTGAAAATGTATGGAACAATATTGAGCTTGACCTTGCAAGAACTGAAAGCCATCAAATGAGACGGAGACTTGTATTTTATAAAATGGTCGCCGCCGCATCGGTCTTTTTTGCATTATCGGTAGTTGGGATGAGTCTGTACCTGGTGAATCGCGATTCATCCGCTGGATCAAATAATGTCGCTGCAGTAAATCAGAACGAAACTCCCCTTGTTGTCGATGAGCGCAAACCTGCCTCTGCGCTGAATGAAAAAACGGATGATCAGATGACCGCGACCGAAAAACAGATACGTTCCGGGAATAATGGCCAGTCTGGTCAGAATGGCAATTTACAAGGCGCTGACGTGCGTATGCATTCATTGGGCACTGCACGAAACGAAGGCGATGTCACCGCAATTTCCTTGGGGAAAGACTTCGCCGGGTATGCAGATTTGAACACGATAACTCCGCTGAAACACAACCCGCTTGTTCGTATCCAGGCACGGCAGAAAGTTAACTTCGCCATACCGGATGTCGAACCAAAACAAGATCCGGTCGCGGTCATGCTCGCCAGGTTGGAACAACGCGAAATGGATATCAGGAGGGACGATGAGAAGGAAGAAAAGCAAACAAGCGAAGGCGAAAATCTCTGGACTTCCCTCGGATTCTCAGCAGGACCATTTAATTCTGTTTCGGAAAGTAATATACCAGCACCGATGTCCCGCAGTACGGTGGCTACAGCCTATCAGTCCTCTGATGATGTTGCCGATAACGAAGCGCGGGCTTCCGGTATTGCGTATTCTATGGGAGTAAATGTCGGAACTAGAATTTCCGAGCGATGGGTTCTCCAGGGCGGTGTCAATTATTTGATGCAATCTTCGGATTATACAGCACATTCCGCAGTCAGTAGTGCCGATTTTGAAAGCTTCAGACCTGCGTCGATCAACGAACTGGGGAAATTGTCAAATACCGATGCCCTTGCCGAGACAAAGGTGGTGACTACAGCGCCATACAATGTCAATAATAATGTGGCCTACCTGAGCGTTCCAATACAGGCAGGATATGTGATTGTAAACAGGAAAATTGGATTGCAACTCAACGCAGGTGTCTCAACCGACCTCTTTATCAATAATCGTAAAACCGCGAATGGCGGAAACCTCGAAGATATTAATCAGGGCAGGGGCGCCGATTCGCCGTACAGAGCAATGAACCTGAGTGGATTGGTCGGCACGGAATTTACCTACAGATTTGCCGAACGATACAGAATCGCTCTCACACCCGGACTGCGGTGTCCCATGAGCTCGATCTACAAAACGGATCTCGGTATTCAATCCAACCCGTTAATTTTTGATATGGGTTTGAGGTTTCGTTATATTTTCCATTAATATTCCAACCTTCAGAAGGAATAGCGGGTCAAATAATCAAACGACCCCGGTATGGAAGCACTTGATAACCGCCTAAAAAAAAGGATCCACGTCTCACTTTATGCCATCATTTTCCTGACGGGCTTACTCGGCATCAGCGTGTTGCTCGAAAGTTGTACCGATAATTGTGAGGTCAGAAATGAATACATTTATTACGCCCCGGTTTATACCGGCCTGGACGAGCTGCGATCAAGCGTAGCATCAATCGAACCTCGCGCCATCGAAACAACCGGCAAGATTTATATCAAAGATCAGTGGCTGTTCGTCAACGAGCCTGGAAAAGGAATCCACATCATTGATAACACAAACCCGGCAAGCCCTGTCAATCGTCACTTCGTGAATATTCCTGGAACGTCCGACCTCGCGGTCAAGGGCAATATCCTTTACGCGGACAGCTACATCGACCTGGTGCTGCTGGATATTTCGGATATCAACAGCATTCACGAAGCAAACCGAATCGAAAATGTTTTTTTAAATTATAACACCCTGGGGTTCTATCTGGATGCTAGCAAAGGCCTTATCACGGAGTGGGTAGAGAAGAAGGATGTTAAGGTTTATGAATCAGACTGCGATGCTAACATTCAGCCCTGGGGTGGAATTTATTATGGAGAAGGAATTTTGGTTCGAACAGACATGATGTTCGATGCGAGCGCAGCCATCGCTCCGGGGAACGGCTCTGGCCCCGGAGTTGGCGGCTCAATGGCACGGTTTACAATCAACGCCGATCACCTTTATACCCTGGATGGCGGCGACATTCAGTCAATCGACATTTCTTCCCCCGAAAACCCTGTGGTCTCCGGAAGAACGCCGATATCGTGGGACATGGAAACTATTTTCCCGTACAAAAATCACCTCTTTGTTGGATCAATGTCTGGCATGCACATCATTGATGTCTCTGCGCCGTCACAACCAGTCAAAATCAGCACTTACGAACACGTCAGGGTCTGCGATCCGGTTGTTGTTCAAGATTCATATGCATATGTAACGCTGCGATCGGGAACCGAGTGCCAGGGTTTTACAAACCAGCTCGAGGTGATCAACATCGAAGACCTGATGAATCCCAGATTACTGGCCACCTACCAGATGCATAACCCGTTTGGTCTTGGGATCGACGGGACAACACTTTTTGTCTGCGATGGCGACCAGGGCCTGAAAGTATATGATGCTTCGGATATCCAAACTATCGACAAGCATCAGCTCGGGCATTATGACAATATCAACGCATTCGATGTCATTCCATTCAATGATATACTGATCATGATCGGCAGCGATGGAATCTTCCAATACGATTATTCAGACCCTTCAAACATTCAGCTGCTCAGCAAAATTGAAGTCGTCGATGACAGCGAGTAAAATACTTCTCACCGCCACATTCATCGCGGTGTCTTCTTTACTCTCTGGTCAGACCGATACTGTCCGAATCGACTCACTTAGATCCCGGATCACATACTTCAACAAACTCGTGGCAGGCGGCCTGGTGGGGAAAAAAGACAACGGTGTTTCCGCTTCGATCGCTATGATCCACGGTGTGCGTTACAGAAAATTTTCGCTTGGCGCGGGAATTTCCTTTGATGATTATGGTGCGTGGCGCACCATCCCTTTGTATGGCAGCCTGTCGTTAGATTTCATTTCAGGAAAGAAAGGTAAGTTATCTATTCAACTCGATGCCGGTGGAACGAAGCTTTACCATGTCGAGAGCCCAAATGAGTGGAAAACGATTGACGAAAAGGGAGGAAGAATCGTTCAACCGGCTTTGGGTTACCGGTTCAAGGCCGAGAATTGGAGCATTTACTTCCTGGCTGGATACAGATTTCAACGGATCCGGTATCTGGAAACGCCGCCATGGTGGGCCCGTGAATGGGGAACGTATTACAAAAACGACGTCACCAGGGACATGGAACGCCTCGTGGTGCAGTTTGGTTTTGGCCTTCACTAACTCAATCGGTCGATCGCAGTGGCAATCTGTTCCCAATTTGAGTTTGCTGCATTCAGCTCCCCGGCCACCTTATCGAAATTTTCTTTTATTTTTTGCAGTTTATTGAAGTCACTGAATACTTCTGGCTGAGACATTTCGGCTTCAAGGTCAATTTTCATTTTTTCGAGTCGGCCTATTTCTTCCTCCACTTTCTTCAAATCTTTTTCGAGCTTTTTCAGTTGATTATCGTTACCATCAGTTTTTGGTTTTTGCTGAACGGGTTTTTCCGTTTTCGTTTTGATTTCAGGCTTAACCGTGATCGCGTTCGCCTCATTTTTCTTTTTCCAGTATTCGTATTCCTCGTAAGTACCAGGGTATTCCTTGATTTGATGATCTTCGATATACCATATCTTGTTCGCGATCTGGCTAACAAAGTGGCGATTGTGCGACACGACAACGAAGCTTCCCTTGAACTGCTGTAAGGCCTGGATGAGGATGTTCTCCGAGATAAAATCCAGGTGGTTCGTGGGTTCGTCGAGCAACAGAAAGTTCGCTTCGGATATCAGCGTCTTCGCAAGGGCCACACGCGATTTTTCTCCCCCCGAAAGGACTTTGATCTTTTTGAATACGTCTTCGTCAGAAAACAGAAAGCAACCAAGCACATTCCGCAATTGCTGCTCTGTCTTTCCGGACCCTGCCTGAAGCATTTCTTCCAGGATCTCATTTTCCGTATGCAGGGATTCGAGCTGATGCTGGGCATAAAATGCCTTGATAACATTATAGCCGATGGTCCTTTCGCCTTCCACAGGTTCTTCGCCGGCGAGGATACGAAGCAACGTGGACTTACCGCGACCGTTCGCGCCGATCAATGCGATCTTGTCGGTCCGTTCGATGGTGGTTGAAGTATCCCGCAGGATATTGATCGGCCCATAAGACTTAGACACGTGATTCAGCGTTACGATGAATCTGCCGGGCTGTTGATTGAACTTAAAACGGAAATTCACAGCAGCTGAATCATCAACGACGTCTTCGATAAGGTCCATTTTCTCCAGCGCTTTTACGCGTGATTGAACCTGCCTTGCTTTTGTAGCTTTCGCTTTAAATCTTTCAATGAATCGTTCGGTCTGCCGGATCTTTTGCTGTTGGTTTTCGTAAGCATTTTGCTGAATCTCCTCACGCAATTCTTTCTCCTGAAGATAAAAGGTATAGTTACCCTCGTAGGTTACGAGTTGCTGTTGCGTCACGTCGACGGTCTTGGTCACGACATTGTCGAGGAATCTCCGGTCGTGTGAAACAATGATCACCGCACCTTCATAATTTCTCAGGTAATTTTCAACCCATTCGATCGAGGGAAGATCCAGGTGGTTGGTCGGTTCATCCAGCATTAACAGCGACGGCTTTTCAAGCAACAGTTTTGCGAGCATGACCCGCATCCTCCATCCACCGGAAAATTCCTTTAACGGCCGGTGCAGATCGCCGGTTGAAAATCCGATACCTTCAAGCACCTCTTCAGCTTTCGCTTGCATCGAGTACCCGTCGAGGTGTTCAAATTTTTCCTGCAGCTTCGTAAGCTTGTCTATAAGGGCGTCAGCGTACTCCGTTTCCAGCCTGTGGAGTATTTTCTCAATTTGCCGTTGTGTGTCCACGGCGTCTTTAAACGCTTCCATGGCCACTGTTACGATGGCATCGTCCGTTTGGTAGCTAAGAAGGTCCTGGTTGAGAAAGCCGATTGTACAATCATTGCTTTTACTGATCGATCCGCCATCAGGACTGTAATCACCGTTGATTAATTTCAGGAGTGTGGATTTGCCCCGGCCATTCAGACCGATCAGGCCGATCTTGTCTTTTGGCTTGATGAACATGTTCGCGTTCTCATAAAGAGGCCGCCCACCGATATAATAGGATAAATTTGTAATCGAAACCATCTGAATAGTTGAAAATCAACGATTTACTTGAGTTGCCGCGCCTGCCCACCACACCCGGCAGCTGGCGTTGGCAAACCGAATCTGCAAAAATAATGACTTATGAAGCCGATTCACAATAAATGTATTATAACAGCAGAAAGTTCAGTAAAGAACTCTCTTGTGTAAATTTGCAAAAGCTCGAAACAGCCCGATGCTTAATTTTAGGCCTATAAAAATTCCGATTATGTGCACACCCAAATTTCTTTCTCTATTAGCGTTCGTTGCGCTGCTTGCATGCAGCAATTCAGGAACAAAAGAATCAAAGGACTCCGATGCGGGTAAGTCGGATTCTTCCAATAACAATACGTCTTCGGGTGGTTCAGTTGAAGCCGATGACGGAAGCGTGGCTGCGCTGACTGATTACTATCAATCGCTGCCTCTTAACAAGATCGAGTTGCCTAAAGGCTTCGTAATTGACGTTTATGCCGAAGTAGAGAACGCACGATCGCTGGCAATTAGTCCTTCGGGGATTATTTATGTGGGAAACCGCGATGGGGATAAGGTTTATGCGATTAAGGACACCGATGGTGACTTCAGGGCGGACAAAAAATGGGTGATCGGTTCCGGACTGAAAAGTCCGAATGGCGTGGCATTTAAGGATGGTGATCTGTATGTAGCCGAGATCAGCAGAATTATCAAGTTCCCAGGAATTGAATCCAGATTGGCAGCCCCTGGAAAAGCTGTGATAGTGAATGACACATATCCTACGGCGCAAGATCATGGCTGGAAATACATTGCATTCGGTCCTGATGGAAGGCTTTATGTCCCCGTTGGCGCTCCGTGCAATATTTGCGAACCGAAGGAAGAGATCTTTGCTTCGATTACCCGGATAAACGCAGATGGTACGGGCCGGGAAATTTTTGCCAGCGGCATTCGAAACACGGTGGGGTTTACATGGCATCCGGATACAAAGGAATTATGGTTCACCGACAATGGCAGAGATATGATGGGTAACGACATTCCGAATTGTGAGTTAAATGTTGCGCCAAAGCAGGGCATGCATTTCGGCTATCCATACTGTCATGAGGGATCAGTGAAAGATCCGGAATTTGGAAAGAAGAGAGATTGTAAGGAGTTCACTCCACCGGTTGAAAAATTGGGGCCTCATGTTGCGCCGCTGGGTTTAAAATTTTACACGGGAAATATGTTTCCGTCGGATTACAGGAACAGCATTTTCATTGCAAAACACGGTTCATGGAACAGGGAAAAGAAAATAGGATATGATGTGAGTGTTGTTAAAATTGAAAACGGAAAATCGGTGGGCCATCAAACCTTTGCCAGTGGCTGGCTTGATGATGCATCGCAGAAAGTATGGGGCAGGCCTGTTGACGTGTTGGTGCTCAAAGACGGATCACTGCTTGTTTCGGACGATCATGCCAATGTGATTTACAGGATCTCATACAAGCCATGAGCACTGTCATACTTCACATATGACGGTATTCGTTTTCTTTTCGGGAAGTTATCATTCGCCTGAATCAAGGTTTTAATTATGAAGTATTATATCATGCAGACCGGTATTTCAAATTGGTTGCATCCATTTAAAGAGATTTATGCGACCAGTTCTATTTGAGGTTGGCGGTTATTCCATCTATACCTATGGTTTCATGATCGCCGTTGGCGCAATCGCCGGCATTGCTTATATGGCAATCCAGGGGAAGAAAGAGACTGGATTGTCCTTCGATCAGGCAAATACATTGTTCCTATTGATTTTTTTTGCCGCGGTGGTCGGTGGAAAAGTGTTTTTGTTTTTTGAAGACCCCTCAGGGTATGTGCGGGAGCCAGCGAAGCTGCTGAGAGGTTCGGGTTTCGTTTTTTATGGGTCCTTCCTGTTTGCCGTACCGACGATGCTTTGGTTCTTCCGGAAAAACAAGCTCAATACTTATAAAATGCTGGATGTGATGGCCGTGACGACCTGCCTTCTTCACATTTTCGGACGGTTCGGTTGTTTTTTCGCGGGATGTTGTCACGGCACGCCTGCAGATCATTTTCTCGCTGTGACCTTTACCGATCCGGTATGTTATGCGAATCCAAAAGGCATTCCACTTCATCCGACCCAACTATATGAGGCATTTTTTATTTTTTTAATCATGCTGTACCTATTATGGCGAAGAAATAACAAACGGTTTGACGGGGAACTATTTCTGTCCTACCTGATCGGTTATGCGATCGGCAGGTTTGGAATTGAATTTTTTCGGGGAGATACAGAAAGAGGTTTTGTACTGGGCGGATTAATGTCCCATGCCCAGCTCGTTGCAGTTCTGATATTGGTTGTTGCCTTGCTGTTATACAGAAGGTGGATACACCATGGTGTATCGGTAATTGGAAAACGAAATCTTAAAACCCCGGTAGTCTAGATACTCACTGAAATTAGAGTTCTCTCACCCAGATATTGCGGAAGCTTACAGGATTACCATGATCCTGAAGGCGAAGCGAGCCTTTTCCATGGGCGATGTTTTTCGGTTTTCCGATATATTCGGTGGTTCCTTTTATTTCGGTGTTATGTTGAATCACAACGCCGTTGTGAAACACAGTTATGCGACCCGCCTGCTTTAGGGTCCCGTCGTCATTGAATTTTGGGGCAAAGTAGACAACGTCATACGTTTGCCATTCACCCGGGCCCTTCGTTGCATTGACCAATGGGATCGTTTGCTTATAAATGGATCCCGCCTGACCGTTCGAATAGGTTCTGTTTTTATACGAGTCGAGGACCTGCAATTCGTATCGTTCCTGAAAGAAGATCCCACTGTTGCCGCGACCCTGTCCTTCGCCTTCGACATTCGCAGGTGTACGCCATTCAATATGAAGTTGCATATCTCCAAAGGTCTGTTTGGTCTTGATGTCGCCCGCGCCCTTGACAACGGTAACATGCCCATCCTGGACAGTCCACTTCGCCGGTGTTCCATCAACTCCGGTCCAGTTGTCGAAGTTTTTTCCATCAAACAGAATAATTGCATCCGATGGAGGCGCGCCATTGTTCCCCGGGGTTATCACCCTTGGTTCCGGATCCCAAACCTCCGTGGCCTTTGGATCGGATGATTCCTGGGCAAATCCAGCAGTTGTCATAATCAGGAATGAAGGTACGAGTAAAAATTTTTTCATGGATTGAGCGTATTGTTTTAAAAATCGTTGGCTATTGCTTCTACTTTCTTGCCTCTATCTTCTTTCATCATTTTCCGCACGATCATTGAATTATAGGCGAGCTCAAGGTGACTTTTCGAGTGCGAACGGAATTTCAGGATGATGTTGTCGGTTTTCCAAAAATACGTTTCTTTTTTCAGATCATACTCCGCCAGGCCGTAGATCGATTCCAGTGCCTTCATCAGCCGTGGGTCTTTGTCTGCGACGACAAGGATCTCGTAGATAAGCCCTTTATAGGATTTCAATTCGATTTTACTGATGCTAACCTCGCCGATCTTTTCATAATCAGGATGCTCCACGGTATACGACTTTGCCGCGAATTCATTCGCCTCCTTGAAGTCTTTCTTAAATTTCAAACCCTTTACAGAATCAACCGCGGTACCTAGTTTGATATCTTTAAACCCGTTCCTTTTGTCCAGTTCGTTTACTTCCTGGGCACTTACTGAACAGGCAAAAGACAGGAAAAGAAGGGGGAGGGCAAGTTTCAACATGGCGTCAATTGATAAATTTTAATGGTACCGTCAATTTGATATCGTCCCACATGAGCAAAAGATCGGCCATTTCGTTTTTTTGGTCGAACTGCATCGTAAAGGCTTCGTAAACTACATTTTCTATCTTTTGAACCGGAACATCAAAGCGCATTACATCCAGTTTCTCGTTGTAATTATACGCGCCCCATAATCCAACTTCCGAATTGACGATGATAGTCCATTTGTCGGCGTCGGGAATGGAAAATAGTGAATATGTACCTGCTTTCAACAGCTGGTTGTTGAGGAGTATGTCCCTTGTAGTCGTGAGTTCTGATGCCTCATTCGCCCCGGTCCGCCATACTTGCTGATACGGAACAAGCTCGCCGAATATTTTTCTTCCCCGTTTATGAGGCTGGGAGTAGGTTACCTTTACATAAGCGTCCTTGTATTTAATTTTGATGAGCGCCAAAGGGCTAGGCTTGGGGTGTTGGGCACTCTGACCAACCGCCGACATCATGGGAAAGGCTATGATACAGGAGATAATAATGGTTTTTAACGTCATCATTCGAAGATAAAGATAGTAATTTATGGGATGTGGTGAGAATATCCGTCGACCGGCTGGCAATTCGGACCGGATTATCGCCAGAAATTTTATTTTTGCGCTATGACTCGTCCTGCATTTGACGATATATATATGGAGTTGGCAGTTAATCTTGCCCGGCGATCACATTGTATCAAGCGGCACGTCGGTGCTGTGCTGACCAAAGAAACGCGGATCATTTCGATCGGTTACAACGGACCGCCACCCGGTACGCATAACTGTGATGAGGAGTGGCCGGAAGTCGGTTGCCCCCGGGATTCCAAAGGCGGCTGTTCGCTGGCCATTCACGCAGAGCAAAATGCAATATTATACGCGGTCAAGAACCAAACATCGGTTGAGGGTGCCACTCTTTATATAACGTTATCCCCTTGTCTTGCCTGTGCCCGGATCATCTATTCTGTGGGCATCCGGAAGGTAATTTATCTCAATTCGTATGCGGAGCACAAGGGAATTGCTTCCGACGAGGGCGTGGATTTTCTGCGAAAGTTTGGTGTTCAGGTCAATCGATATGCAGGTTCGTTATCGAATGTGACCCGCATGATCTAGGGACGTTCCTGAAGAGCCTTTTCAATATCAGTGATCGTCTTGGCCGTAACTCCTTTTGTCTTCCTGGCCTTTTCCTCCTGAAACACGGTAAGCGCCCGTTCAGCCATGGAATACAGTCCAACCGGATTGCCATCCGACTTGTAACTGCCCAAACACCATTCAATATCGTTCTGAAGTTGCTGCTGAATCCCGAGATCTTTCAGTTTCTGGAGGGCGTCTTCACAAACTTTTTCAATGTTGTTTGTCCGTGCAGTGGGCTTCGTGCTAGGCTTCTTCTTAGGTGTTGAACTTTTTGCTGCTACTTTTGCCATAACTGATTGTGTGGTTGGTGATATTTTAAGAAAGTTAAGCGTGTTGAATAGCCGAGGCAAGCATAAGCAACACATTTTTTGCGCAACCGAATGCGGATTCGCCCTTTATTTCCGGAATAAACTGAGCAGTACCACTCAAAAGTGCTTGAGGAAGGTGGAATTTCAGGAACGGTGCGGAAAATTCACAGATGTTCCGGATGGCCCTTCAGATGTTTTTCGTGATTGATGACCCGTCGAACGACATGAAGGTCGAAAAGTCGGGAGCTTTATAAAAAACGAAAGGGAAGTAAATCCTATTTACTTCCCTTCGCAAGTTTCTTAGGTTATACCTAATTACTTCTTCTTCTTAGCAGCTTTCTTTGCAGTCTTCTTTGCAGACTTCTTTGCTGCTTTCTTCGCTGTTTTTGCCATAGCGTTTTGAATTTTAGTTTAAAAATTTATTAAACGATACGAAAAGTTATAACAAAAATTTTATTCCCAAAAATTTTTTCAAAAAAATTTTTTTGACCGAAGAATTTTTCCGAAACGAACTTGGATCCCGGGCCGACAAAAATTCGTCATCTCTGATCATCAAATGACGTTGACTTCCGGTTGAAGTGTGATGTTAAATTTCTCTGCGACACTTTGCTGAATATTCATTGCAAGCTCCCAGATTTTTTTTCCCTGACCACCACCGTAGTTCACCAGCACCAAAGCCTGATGCTTGTGAACACCAATGTTTTCAAGGGTTTTGCCCTTCCATCCACATTGCTCAATCAACCACGCAGCAGGAATTTTTATCAAATCATTCTCGCCGGCGAACGATGGTATTGACGGAAAATTCTTTTTCAGGTGATCAAAAGCAGACAGATCTACGGTCGGATTTTTAAAGAAACTTCCGGCATTTCCGATCACATTTGGGTCGGGTAATTTGCTCTTTCTGATGCGAATCACCGCCTCAGAAATATTTTTCACGGAGAGTTCTTTTTCGGGGTTTTCTTTCAAAATCTCCGAAATCGCTCCGTAACTGATATTGAAACGGTGATTGGTTTTGGTCAGACTTAAAGTAATACTTGAGATGAAAAATTTGTTCCTGAGCGCCTGTTTGAAAACGCTTTCACGATACCCGAACTTGCAATCCGCATTTGAAAAGTTGTGAACATTTCCTGTTGAGATGTCGACCGCTTCTACTTTTTGGACAACCTCTTTGATCTCTATACCATACGCGCCAATGTTTTGCATCGGCGCAGCGCCTACCGTGCCCGGGATCAGTGACAAATTTTCTATCCCACCATAATTCCTCTCGACGCAATACATTACAAACTGGTGCCAGTTCTCGCCGGCGGCGACTTTTAGCGTGATCCGCTGATCCGTTTCGTCGACTTTCTCAATTCCCATCGACTCATTTTTAATAACAAGCCCTTCAAAATCACCGGTCAACAGCACATTGCTTCCACCACCGAGAATCAAAAAAGGATTTTGCCTGAAAATCTCCGATAAAAAGATCTCCTGCGCCTCCCGAATTGACTTGATGGCGACAAAATACCTGCCAAGAGCTTCTATCTTGAAGGTGTTGTGCGAAAGAAGGTTGACGTTTTGCTGAATATTCAACATAATAAGCCCAAATCAGGTGGTTCGTGATTCCAAAAGCGATTTCAATATCGGCATAAACGTAAAATACCGGCGTATCACGACATATTTAATATGGTGAGATCCAAAATTCATTCCTTCATATACGCCCGCCGGCAACATAATCGCCCTAAATACTATATTGAAGCATGAAAATAATAGAATGTCCGCGCGACGCGATGCAAGGATTGCCTTTCATCGCTACGGAAAATAAAGTAAGCTACATCAACAAATTATTGCAGGTCGGGTTCGATACAATTGATTTTGGAAGCTTCGTCTCGCCAAAGGCAATTCCGCAGATGCAAGATACCGCCGACGTATTGAGCCGGCTGGAATTGCGTGACAGCAAATCGAAATTGCTCGCCATCGTCGGGAATACCCGCGGTGCCGAAGATGCGAGCAGCTTCGATCAGATCACATACCTGGGATTTCCACTCTCAATTTCTGAAACGTTCCAGCAAAGAAACACCAATAAGACGATCGCTGAAGCGCTCAGTACCATTGATGAGATTCAGAATATCTGTGACAAGAATGGAAAAATGCTGGTAACATACATCAGCATGGGATTTGGGAATCCATATGGCGATCCTTATGACGTTACATTGGTCATTCAGTTTGCTGACATTTTGAAAACACTTGGCGTGAAGATCATTTCACTTGCCGACACGATCGGCGTGAGCACGCCGGACAACATTTCCTTTCTTTTTTCGCAGTTGTCACTTGCATTTCCGGATGTTGAATTCGGCGCGCATCTCCATTCCACGCCCGAAACAGCGTTACAAAAGATCGAAGCTGCCTTCAAGGCCGGCTGCCGTCGGTTTGACGGGGCTATCCGCGGGTTTGGCGGGTGTCCGATGGCAAAGGATGATCTCGTGGGAAATATTGCCACTGAAACGATAGTTTCTTTCCTGATGAACAAGAACGTTGACTTGCACCTGAACGAAAAATCCTTCCTTGAAGCGCAAAACATGGCGGACAAGCTTTTTCCGGGCCATTAAAACAGTTACAATTATCCTAAAACATTACGCGACGGCCTTTCAGGCATAATTCCTGCTTAAATTTGCCTTATAATTCTTTTAAACTCCTTCAATATGAAGCTTTTTCATTTTCTGATCATTTTTCTGCTGGTGACCAGTGCTGCGTTTTCCCAAACCGCAAAAGACCTAACCCAAAAAGGGATGGAGTATTACGAGAAACACGAATATGTTGAGGCACTGGTGAATCTGAATAAGGCCATCGAGATCGATCCGAATTATTCCAAGGCTTATTTTGTCAGAGCGAATATCAAGGAAGCGTTTGATGACCGTCACGGAGCAATGAAGGATTACAACCTGGCGTTGGAAAAAAATCCAAAGCTCGCCGATGCATTTTTTTGTCGCGGGAATGTCAAAATGAAACTTCAGGATTACTATGGCGCGATTGACGATTACACCTCGGCCATCGCGCTGAATGAAAGTTACATCGACGCGTACTTTAACCGCGGAAAAGCAAAACAATATCTTCAGGCCTACGAAGATGCCATAAACGATTGTTCCAAGATCATTCAGATCAACCCCAAAAACGTTGATGCCTATTATATGCGTGGAATCCTTCGGATTGCTTTTGGTGACATGAAGAATGGATGCCTTGACCTCAGCAAGGCTGGCGAGCTCGGCGATCTGAAGGCATACGAAGCCATTCGCGAAAAGTGCAATCAGAAAGAATCGGATAGTACAGACGGAAGCTACTAACCCAGCATCAGTTTGTACATTTTGCCAGGCAACGATTTGACCGCACCTTTGAATTCCAATGCCAATAGGATCGAGGCAAGTTGACTCATTGGTAAGTTCACCCTCCAGCTTAACTCATCGATCAGCAGCTGTTTTTTGTTTTCCAGCAGTGTATGAAGGACTTTTTGTTCCTGGTCATTAAATCCATCGAATGCCGGGAGCGTTTTTTTTTCCGGCTTGACAGCAGGATCCCATCCCATGATATACTCAAGATCTTTTACCGCTGTTATCAGGTGTGCTTTGTTGGATTTGATAAGATTGTTGCAGCCTTCTGAGTGACTTTGACCGACGTTTCCGGGATAGGCAAAGACGTCTTTATTATAACTGTTTGCGATGTCGGCGGTGATCAGTGCCCCGCCTTTTTCGGCAGCCTCGACGATGACAACTGCATCACACAATCCGGCGACAATCCTGTTGCGTGCGGGAAAGTTGTGAGCGTCGGGTTGTGTGCCGAAGCGGTGCTCGGTAACGATGGCCCCATTCTCCGTCATTTTTCGCGCGACTTCCTTGTGTGAGGTCGGATAGATCACGTCGATCCCACTGCCCATGACTCCGATGGTTGGAAGATTATTTTTTAAGGCTTGTTTATGCGCGTGAATGTCTATTCCATAAGCAAGACCACTGATGATCAGCGCGTGATGTGCGACCAGCCCCTGAACAAGTTCATCAACTCTCTCTCTTCCATACGGGGTTGCTTGCCGTGTGCCTACAACGCCGACACATTTTGGATTTTCAAAATCTACCTCGCCTTTAACATACAGCATTGATGGAGCATCACTCACATGGCGAAGGCGCGCCGGAAATTGCGCGTCGGTAAAAAAAAGTAGTTCGACTTTTTCTTTTTGTGCTTTTCTTAATTCTTTTTCAGCGGACGGGAACGGTTTACCTTGCCGGATTGCATCCGCCGTCACTTCACCAATGCCTGGAATTTTGAGAAGTTTACCTTTGGGTATCTTGAAAACTTTTTCAGCAGAACCTGAGTAGCTGACCAACTGTCGGATGAGATAATCTCCGATGCCTGGGATAAAATGCAATGCAAGTAGAGAGAGTCTGTTTTGATCCATTCAATATGTGCAGAATTGATGACCTGGCCGATCAATGCAACTTGTCGCGCAGCTCAACTAAAAAGTTCCGGACACTGCGTAAGGAGTCGATCATTTCCATTTTGTCACGCACAGCCTGTGAATCATTCCGCAACATTTCTTTGGCGCCCTGAAGGGTAAATCCCTTTTCTTTCACGAGGTGATAAATCGTACGGACGTTTTCGATATCCTCCTTTGTAAACTGGCGGTTTCCTTTTCTGTTCTTCTTGGGCTTTATGATTTCGAATTCGGATTCCCAAAAACGAATGAGGGAGGGGGCAACATTGAAAATTTCAGCAACTTCTCCAATCGAGTAGTAGAGCTTTTCGATTTCTTTCTCCTTATACGCCATGTTAATGAGCAAGATAAGTAATTAAACCTTCATCGTCAATGTAAGTAGGTGAATCGGGAAAATCTTTTTTTGTGAGTTCCTGGATGATGCGGATCACTTGTTTTTGACTGTCAATTCTTACGCCAGTGGCATATGATTGATAGGTTGGGATTATTTGCGCGCTCAGGAATTTCCCATGCTTATCCGTGAAGACTTTGATGATCGGCGCCAGGCCGTTCACTCCATTAACACTGATACCACGGTAAGTACAAAAATTGCCAAGACTGTAAGCGATAAACCTGTTATTGTAGACTTCGACTGCCCGGGTGACGTGCGGTCCGTGTCCAAATATTATGTCGGCGCCCGCGTCAATCAGCGCGTGAGAGAATTTATATACGTTCCCGCGGTTTTCGCCATGAAACATTTCATTTACACGCGGAACACTCTGGAATTGAGCGCCTTCTGCGCCACCGTGAAACGAAACGATGACCACGTCGCAGGAATCCGACAGCGCTTTAACGATTTTGATGGCACCCTCGAGATCATTCAGCTGGACACAATTGGTGTTTGGCGCAAATGCCGCCAAGCCATACCGGATACTGTCCTTGATAAAAATTGCCGTCTTCTGATTTTGTTGTCCGGCATGACGTATCCCTGCAACGTCCAATGTTCGCATGGTACTTCTACGGCCTTCATCGCCCATGTCTCCAGCGTGGTTGTTTGCCAGGCTCATGAGATCGAAACCCACCTTTTGCAAATTTTTCACATATCTCACCGGTGTTCGGAATGCATAACATACTTTCGGATCTTTGCATCTCTTCGGAGTCCCCTCGCCGTCCAACAATGTACCTTCCAGGTTGCCGAAGGTGACGTCTGCGTTTTTCAACACATTCTCAACACCTTGCATCATGAATGAGCCGTCATCAGGTGGAAGTTTGTCCACCGGGTAATCTGTACCCATCATGATATCCCCCACACCAATGATGGTCAGCGTGTCAGTCCCGGCAAGCGCGGAATCAGCCGGCTGTAGCGCCGTGGAATCCTGTCCATGTAAGTAACATGTCCAGATTAAAAAGATCATCGTTATCAGCGCGCGCATTCTCTTTTAAATTTTCGGCAAAGAAAAAAAGATTGAGTTAAATACGGAAGGACTAATCGAGGGAAATACTGTTTTCGCTTCCGGCGTCAATTAGCTTCTGATATTCGTCGGTACTAAGATCCCGCTGAAAAAAATTCAACGGGTTTATATGCTGACCGTTGAAAAGGACTTCATAATGGAGGTGAGGGGCGACGGAATTGCCGGTATTGCCAACATACCCGATCAATTGTCCCCGTTTCACGTTTTCACCAACCGAAACGGCAAATGCTGACAGGTGCGCATATCGCGTTTCAAAATTATGACCATGATCAAGATAGATCACTTTTCCGTATGAGCTTGAAAAATAGGCCATCCCGACTCTGCCATCGCCAGTCGCGAAGACGGGAGAACCTTCGGGCGCCGCAAAGTCGAGACCCTTATGATCTTTCCAGATTTTAAAAATCGGATGCAATCTCGTCCCATAAGTAAGATGTAGTTTCTCCAATTGCTTGTTGCTGACAGGCTGTATCGCCGGGCGCGCAGCCCATGCAATTAGTTTCTCTTCAAGGATCAGCGAAAGCTCTTCGAGGGACTGAACCTCGACTTCCATTTGGTGGCGGAGTTTTTCAACAGTAATATGATCGGCAACCAGATAAGGATATTCGGCATAGGCAGTCAAATTCATTTTTTCACTACCGCCGATACCGGCTTCCCGGATTGAAGCAGGGAGTGGATTTGAATCCAGTATCACGCGATAATTCTGATCGTCTTTTTGAATCAGAGATGCGAGCTGCTGCTGTACTTCTTCTATCCTGTGGTGAAGTATACTCCAGGAGATCTTTAGTTTTTCGTTCCTGACCTTCAGGTCGATCTCATCCAGTGAATCAAAATATTGGACGGAAAAAATATATCCTGTCAACGCAAGGGCAGTGGAGAAAAACATGAAAACAAAAAAATGTTTCCAAAATCTAATGCCATCGGTATAATATGGCTCATATCTGCAGGTGTCGGGATTATATCGGTATTTGCTTCGGCGCATTAATCCAGGGATTGATTTTGTCTTTTACCAGCGTGTTGTAGTAGGTGATAATCTTGCGTGCTCATTCCTTGAACTAAAAAAATGACGGGATCCACGTTTTTTCCGTTGCGCAGTATCTCGTAGTGAAGGTGGGGAGCAACGGAGCCACCGGAGATCCCCGCCGTGCCCAAAACCGAACCTTTCTTCACCTGATGCCCTTTTTTCACCAGAATATCTTCCAGGTGCGTATACCTGGTGATAAAACCATTTCCATGGTCAACCTCAACGTAGTTTCCGTAACCGGCCTGCAATAAACTTAATTTCACGGTGGTCACGGTTCCGGGTGCGGTACTGACGATCTCTGTTCCGCGCGGTACGGCGATATCAACTCCCGCATGATGATACAAGCCTTTGTGAAATGGATGGATCCGCATGCCGTACCCGGAAAACAGCGACGTGGGTTTCATGTTTTTTACAGGCAGGCCAAGTGGAATGACTGGAAGAAGGCCAAAGCTTTTGGCGATCTCCAGATTTTGTGCATAATAATCGTTTGAGCGCAGCGACTTCTTCAACAAGCTGTCCGAGTGCTCAAGAATGTCGGTAAAAAAAGGTCGAATCGATGAGGCGTCTGCGAGCAACATTTTTTCTTTTTCGGAATGATCAGTGGAATTCGGTACAGGTAACTCTGCCGAAGCGAAGAACTTGTTGTGCAGAACCTGATCTTTCTCGCTTAACGACGTGAGAATCGCGTCTAATTCCTGGAGTTTTCTGGAGATCACCCGTTCGCTGCGTTCCAGTGCCATGTTTTCTTTTCTTAACAGCTTCTCTGTCTTCGATTCCACCACCATGTTGTGCACCATCAGGACCGCAGTCAATATGAACGCTGACGAAACCAGCAGACCACATGTATAGAAGAATATCCCGGTGAATGTGGGCCGTGATTTTTCATACCGGCAGGTATCCGCATTATACCGGTAGATGGGGTTGCGCATTGTTGATTTCGGAGATTTCAAACTGGTCTTTTTATATCTACTGCCATAAAAAAATCTCCTTCGCCTGAATATTCTCCCCAACGGCGATTATTTTTGTGGCTTGCTTTCCCGGCAGTATTCGGGATTTGCCGCTAATATAGTAAAAAACAATAGTTAACGCTTAAATAGGGCTTTTCAATGGATTCCGGTTCGGTAAGAAGGAAGTTTCTCGAGTTTTTCAGAAAAAAGGGGCATCTGATTGTTCCTTCTGCACCTTTGGTCTTAAAGAATGACCCCAGCCTGTTATTTACCAACTCGGGTATGGTGCAGTTTAAGGATAATTTCCTTGGAAATGCCGAACCAAAAAGCTCACGCATCGCCGATACTCAGAAATGTCTTCGTGTGAGTGGAAAGCACAACGACCTTGAGGAAGTAGGTATCGATACTTATCATCATACGATGTTTGAAATGTTGGGTAACTGGTCGTTTGGCGATTATTTTAAGAAGGAAGCGATCGAATGGGCATGGGAACTCCTGACGGAAGAATATAAGCTCCCAAAGGACAGGTTGTATGTCACCGTCTTCGGCGGGGATCAGGACGATAATCTTCCGGTTGACCAGGAAGCTTACAATCTCTGGAAAGCATTCATCAATGAGGACAGAATAATTCACGGAAATAAGAAGGACAATTTTTGGGAGATGGCTGATGTAGGACCGTGCGGGCCGTGCTCTGAAATTCATATTGACCTGCGGTCTGATGATGAGGTGAAGAAATTGCCTGGCAAAGATCTTGTCAACAACGATCATCCCCAGGTGATTGAAATATGGAACCTGGTGTTCATGGAGTTTGAGCGATACTGGAATCCGGGAAAAGGCGGTTCTTCCGAACTCGTAAAATTTGAGCTCGACTATAAAGGAGAAGACAAGAAGGTCCGCCGTGAAAAGGTGCGTTCGAATCTTACGCTCTTAAAACCACTGCCGTCAAAAAATGTCGACACAGGGATGGGATTTGAGCGCCTCTGCATGGCTATTCAAAAGAAAACCTCCAACTACGACACCGACGTTTTTTCGCCGTTGCTCAATTTTATTTCGAACGCCGCGGGGATCCGTTACGGAGACGGGGAGAAATCGGATATCGCCATGCGCGTGATTGCTGACCATATCCGCGCAGTATCTTTCACCATTTGCGATGGACAACTTCCTTCCAACACGGGCGCAGGGTACGTAATCAGGAGGATATTGCGCAGGGCGGTCCGTTATGGTTTCACATTCCTTAATTTAAAGGAACCTTTCATTTATAAACTTGTTCCGGTTCTTGCAGACCAGTTAAGGGACGTTTTCCCAGAGCTTGAGTCGCAGAAAGATTACGTCGGCAAAGTGATGATGGAAGAGGAGATTTCTTTTCTGAGAACCCTCGACAAGGGACTCAAAAGATTCGATTCGATTCAAACGGAACTTAAAGACAACATCGTTGATGGTGCCCTGGCTTTTGAATTGTACGATACCTTTGGTTTTCCTTTTGATCTTACGTCGTTAATCGCCAGAGAACGCGGGTTCTCAGTGGACGAAGCTGGCTTCCGGGCCGAAATGGAAAAACAAAAACGGCGCTCGAAGGCCGATGCCGTGAAAGAAACCGGTGATTGGATTGTGGTGGATGAAGGTGAAAAAACGGAATTTATCGGGTATGATTATCTCGACGCGGATGCCAAAATCACCAAGTACAGGAAGATCAGGCAAAAAAATAAAGAGCTGTTCCAGCTCGTCTTTGATAAAACTCCTTTCTACGCTGAAAGCGGAGGACAGGTAGGGGATACGGGATTTGTCGAAGCAAAAGGCGAGAAGATCGCCGTCATCGATACCAAAAAAGAAAATGAGCTGATCATTCATCTAACGGAAAAGCTGCCCTCTGACGTTTCAGCGACCTTCAGGGTTTATGTTGAGGGTTACAGAAGGAAGCTCACGATGAATAACCATTCAGCGACGCATTTGTTGCATGCTGCCCTGCGCGAGGTTTTGGGTAAACATGTCGAACAACGCGGCTCACTCGTTAACGACAAGATTTTGCGTTTTGACTTTTCGCACTTTGCTGCGATGACCGCAGACGAAATTCAAAAAGTTGAGGAAATTGTCAACCGCAGGATCCGCGAAAATATTCCGCTTAACGAAAAAAGAAACGTTCCTTTGGAGAAAGCAAAATCAATGGGCGCAATGGCACTGTTCGGAGAAAAGTACGGCGATTTTGTACGGGTAATTACTTTTGATCCGAATTTTTCCGTCGAACTTTGCGGCGGTACGCATGTGTCTTCAACGGGTGTGATTGGCTTGCTCAAAATCACTTCCGAAAGCTCGGTCGCCGCCGGGATCAGAAGAGTTGAGGCCATTACCGCGGAACATGCCGAAGATTATATCAGAACGGAACTCGGCGTTCTGGATGAAATAAGAGCGTATTTGAAAAATCCGAAGGATCTGATTGCCGCCGTAAAGAGCCTCGCGGAAGAAAAGCACGCACTCGAAAAAAAGCTGGATGCGGTCAACGTGAGTGTGGCGAATCAACTAAAAGACGATTTGGCGCGGAAGGCGACCAGCACCAATGGCCAAACACTGATTATTGAGCAGGTAAGAGTACCGAATGCGGAAGCTCTCAAGAATATTGCTTACGCCCTCCGCAATCAGTTCGATGACCTGCTGCTGGTGCTTGCGGCTGACGTGGACAGCAAACCGCAGGTTGCGGTAATGATTGGAGAAAAACTCCTGGGTTCGAATAAATTTCACGCCGGAAACATGGTGAAGGAACTGGCGCGGGAGATCGACGGAGGCGGAGGAGGACAGCCCTTCTTTGCAACAGCGGGCGGAAAAAACCTGGCCGGCCTCGGCGCGGTCATTGAAAAAGCGAAAAAACTGGCGGCCCAGTAGCATTGGCCATTAAATCGAAGCCATGAACAAAGGATTGCGTGAGAAATATGTTGCTGTTATCGGATTGGAAGTTCATGCGCAGTTATTGACAAAAAGCAAGATCTACAATTCAGACGCAACGACATTTGGAGACTCACCCAACACAAATGTCAGTGCGATCACCCTTGCCCATCCGGGAACATTACCGAAGTTGAACCGCCGCACGATCGAGTTCGCGATCCGGATGGGCCTCGCCTGTAAGTCTGAAATCAGTCGTTTTAATATTTTTGACCGTAAAAACTATTTTTATCCTGACTTGCCCAAAGGCTACCAACTGACGCAAGACCGAACGCCAATCTGCAAAGGAGGGTTTATTACGATCACTACAAAATCCGGCGAGAAGGATATTATGCTTAACCGCATTCATGTGGAGGAAGATGCAGGCAAATCGATACACCTGCCTGAGGAAAAAGACACGCTGGTGGATCTCAACCGCGCGGGCGTCCCGTTGATCGAGATTGTCACCGAACCTGCGATCAGGAGTTCCGAAGAGGCCGCTGCCCTTCTCACCGAAATCAGAAAGCTGGTCCGTTACCTCGATATTTGCGACGGGAATATGGAAGAAGGGTCGCTGCGCTGCGACGCCAACGTTTCGGTGATGTTGAAAGATGCAAAGTCGTTCGGAAAAAAGGTAGAAATCAAAAACATGAACTCAATCCGGAATGTACAGCGGGCCATTGATGTGGAGATCGACCGGCAAATTAAAGTGATTGATGAAGGTGGAGTGATCTTCTCCGAAACAAGAACGTTTGATGCCGCTTCCGGAAAAACTTCCGGCATGCGTGCAAAGGAAGAATTAAATGATTACAGGTATTTTCCGGACCCCGATCTTAGTCCCATTGTTGTTTCTGACGAATGGCTGGCGAGCATCGGAAAATCGATGCCGGCTTTGCCACGTGAGCTTTCAGAGAAGTTTGTCCGGCAATACAATCTGCCGGCCTACGACGCGACGGTAATCACGGAGTCAAAGGATGTAGCCAGATACTTCGAGGATGTTTGTCAATATAGCGGAAATTATAAAGCGGTGTCTAACTGGATCATGGGGCCGGTAAAGTCATATCTCAATGACGCAAATAAGCCGGCAGAACTTTTTCCTGTCGCGCCGCGCGCGTTAGCCGCTTTGATAGAGCTTGTTGACCAGGGAAAAGTCAGTTACACGATGGCCGCCCAGCGGGTGTTTCCGGAATTGTTAAAAGACCCGGAAAGGTCACCGGTCGAAGTGGCACAAGAATTGAATTTGATTCAAAATAGTGACCGTGATTCCATCCTGCCCATCATTGAAGAAATCCTGAAGGAGTTTCCTTTGAAGGTCGAAGAGTATAAAAATGGCAAAAAAGGTATTGTCAGCATGTTCATGGGAGAGGTTATGAAACGCAGTAAGGGCAAAGCCGACCCGAAAATTGCCAGTGAATTGTTAAACAAGAAATTAGAACAGGTATGATCCCGAACGAAATGTTTGATGTTTTGAGACAAAAAAATGTCCGCAGTAAGCCATGGATGCTGAAGACTTTTTGTTTTCTCATTTTCGCGATGATTATTTCCTGTCGGTCATCCGGTAAGGAGGAATTGCGCACACAGCCCGAAGACTGGTATGTGACCATTCGCGGTACCGTCGGGTTCCCTCAGGAGGGCCAGATCACGATCATGGAAATTAAAGATAATTCCACCTCCGGTTGGTCTGACACTATCAAATTAAAGAGTAATTACACCTTCGCAAAAAAAATCAGGCTTACCGAACCCGGATATTACAAGCTCAATTTCTATAATCGCCAGGTCTTCAATATCATTCTTGACAGAAGCGATCTTCAGATCAACGTAGATGGCAACAATGCCCAGGGATTTTACGAGATCAAAGGCTCGCCGGATCTTGACCTGATCAAAAAAGTTCAGGACCGTCTTTCGTCCATCGAGTCATCACAGGAAGTTCAAAAAATAAATACAGATTTTCAGGCTGCTGTTCAAAGACAGGATCAGGCTAAGATATCTGAATTGAAGCAGGCATATCAGCTCTTTGTTGGCAAAGAGACCGAACGCGCGCAAGACGAAATCGCCCAACTTCTGCAGGTTCAACCGCCGTCTCTCGCTGTAATTAACCTGTTGCAATCGAACGTCATTGATAAAGACAAGTATTTCCAGACGTATGTCGCTGTTGCTGAAAAACTGAAGAAAGACTGGCCGAATTATTCACATTCCAGGTTATTCCGCGAGCTCGTCGAAAAGATGAAGGCAACAGCAATTGGTCAGCCAGCGCCCGAAATTGCGTTGCCGGATCCAAACGGAAAGATTGTCAGGCTGTCTTCGACCAAAGGGAAATATGTCCTTGTTGATTTCTGGGCTAAATGGTGCGGCCCATGCAGGCAGGAAAATCCCAATGTCGTGCGGGTTTATAACAAATATAAGGACAAGGGGTTTACAGTTTTTGGAGTTTCTCTCGATCGGAGGAAGGAAGACTGGCTGGAGGCAATACAGCAGGACGGCCTCACATGGACACACGTATCTGACCTCAAATACTGGCAATCCGAAGCAGCGCAAAAATACAATATCACGGCCATCCCTTTTTCACTCCTGTTGGATCCCAATGGCGTCATTATCGATAAGAACCTGCGGGGTCAGGCCCTCGAAAAACGTATTGCCGAGCTCCTTGATAAAAAGCCTTAAAAAAGGGAAGACTGACCCATGTGAGCCAGTCTTTTTTAAGAGAGGTTATTCAAGTTTGAATTTGATCGGAAGCACCATCTGCACTTTTACGATTTTACCGTTTTGCGTGCCGGGCTCCCATGGTGGCGAAGACTTCACTACCCTCAACGCTTCAGCGTCACATTTCCGATCAATTCCCTTCAATAACTCTGCATCGGCAACGGAGCCGTCCTTTTGTATCGTAAAGCGTACGTAAACGGTGCCTTCGATGCCCTGACGACGTGCGTCTTCCGGGTAAACAAGATTGTCTGATAGATAGTCGACAAGTTTTTCATGTCCTCCGTTAAACTCCGGCTGATTCTCGACAACAGTGAAGACAATATCCTCTTTGCTTACCACTGGCGATTCAAATTGGAGCATGGAATAATTAACTGGCTTGCCCGCTACTGTCAGTGTGAATAATTCAATGTGCGAGGCTTGCCCGTATTTGGCTTCCAGTCCGGCAAGGACATTCTCAGCATCTTCATCATACTCCACCAGGAAAGTCGGTCCCGGGTAATTTTCCCTGAAGGTCTCGAACCTCGCTTGCGCTTCTTCAGGGACATTTCCGCCCGTGAATGGCTGCTCAGACCCGACCTGGTCCTGACATGCGACAAATACAAAGAGGCCCGCCAATATGAATGCCCAGGCTGCCATCCGCCACCATTTTATTTTCGACTTAAGTGTTTTCATCATTTCGATTCTTTTAATAGTTAGTGAATTGTTAAAATGACTGGCAATGTGAAAGCCAGCCGACTGTAATGCGACTCTGGCCAGGAGATCGCAGTACCTGTTCACCTCATCGTTTTCGACAGCGCGCGCATCTGCCTCGAACTCATGAAGCTGAACGAAGACCTTTTTATAAGTATGGATGATCGGATTGAACCAGAAGACGATCGACAGGACATTCAACAGAATAATATCCAACGAGTGCCACTGCCGGACATGAACGGCTTCGTGTCTGATGATTTGATTCCTTTCAAGGGCGGAGAGTTTTGCATTTCGCTCAATAAAAATGATCTTGAAAAATGAAAATGTAAAAGGCGTTTCCGTTTCCACGACTGTCAAACCGTTTTCCCTTGATATGTTTCCGTTCCGGAATATGCCGGCAATTTGCCGAAGCTCTCTGGTGAATCTGATAAGGGCAAGCAAAACGCCGGCGCAATAGATCACCAGTAGGGATTGCCAAATGATGCTTGCATAACCTACAGTTTCAGAAGAAATTGATTCGCCCCCAGCGGAGATCTCTGGCAACCAGTAAACAGGAATCATGGTATCCAGCGGTGGAACTGCGGATGTCCTCAAAACGTCAAGATGGACAAGAGGAACCAAAAATGAAAGCGTGACACCGGCCATTAGCACGAGCCGTACGATTGGGAAATTTGTTTCTTTCCGCAGCAACGCCCAGTACAATGCAAACACGATGAGCAAAGACAGGTTGGATTCCACAAGGTAGTTAAGAAACGTGTTCATGGCTTCTGATTTTTGATTTCATTCAACAGTTTTTCGATTTCTTTAATCTCCATTTTATTTTCCTTTGCAAAAAAGGAAACGAGATTCTGGAAAGAACCATTGAAGTATCCTTTTAACAAATTGTTCAAATAAAACCTGGTGTATTTTTCCCTGGTCACAAGCGGAAAATATTCGTGCGTTTTTCCGTAAGCTTTGTGGCCGATGAAGCCTTTTGTTTCCAGGATCCTTACAATTGTTGAGACCGTGTTGTAGGCTGGTTTTGGTTCGGGCATCTGTTCGACAATATCCTTGACGAAGGCCTTTTCCAGTTTCCACAATATTTGCATAACCTGGTCTTCCGCCCGGGTAAGTTCTTTGAGATCCTTCATTGACTACCTATTTAGGTGTAAAACTAAACAATTAGTTATAAAAAACAAACGATTGACCTTTTTTTTGGAAAAGCTGCACCTTTAGGGTCAAAGGTGCCGGCAAAACGGAATCTCCTGTATCGCTAAAAAGAATTCGTGAAACTGTATGCAATGAGATTGGCCCCCATTTGTAAAGCCTGCTGGCGTTTTTCTTCCGGATCATTGTGAATCCTTTGATCTTCCCATCCATTGCCAAGGTCGGACTCGTAGGAGTAAAAGATGACAAGACGACCTTCGAAAATTAGTCCCAGCCCCTGGGCTGGCTTGGCGTCATGTTCATGAATTTTCGGCAACCCTTTCGGAAATTTGAATTTCTGGTGATAGACGGGATGATCAAAAGGAATCGTGACCAATTCAAGTTCCGGAAAAACTTTCTTCAATTCGATTCTGATGAACTTATCGAGGCCGTAGTTATCATCGATATGGAGAAATCCTCCGGCGGAAAGATATTTTCTTAGGTTCGCGGCTTCCGACTCGGAGAAAACAACATTGCCATGTCCTGTCATATATAGATAGGGGTAGAGAAACAGGTCACTGCTGCCAACTTCAACAATGTCTTCTTCCGGAGCGAGGTTCATGTTTAATTCCTGGTTGCAGAACTTGATCAGATTGGGAAGTGCGGTTTTGTTCGCATACCAGTCGCCGCCGCCGTTATACTTTAACTTGGCGATTCGGATCGAGTTTTGCGAAAACGCGGCACTGCCGACAAGAAGCAATATTGCCGTGAAGAAGTATCTGTATTTGCTGAAGGTCTTTGCTAAATTCATATCACAGTCAAAAACTATATAAAACCCAAAAAACGAAACAACAGGATCGTTTCTCAAAATCATTCCAACTACAAGTTGTAAATTTAGAACGGATGATTCACGGAAATGATCTGTTTCCAGAAAAAAATTAAATTACGCTTTTAAGCCGGTTATGTCCGGATCTTTTCCTGATTGACGATTTTACACGTTATTTGTACTGAAAACTGTCCCTATGAAACAATATCTGGAATTGATGCATGATATACTTGAAAATGGTGCAAAGAAAACAGACCGCACCGGCACAGGTACTTTGTCAGTTTTCGGGCGGCAATTGCGGTTTGATTTGTCTGAAGGTTTTCCGGTGGTGACGACGAAAAAAGTCCATCTGCGTTCTATCATTCATGAGTTGTTGTGGTTTCTCAAAGGGGACACAAACATCAAATACCTGAAAGACAATGGCGTATCGATTTGGGATGAGTGGGCCGATGAGAATGGCGAGCTCGGTCCCGTGTATGGCCACCAATGGAGGAGTTGGCCCGCACCGGATGGTCGCTCAATTGACCAGATCACCCAGGTTATCAACCAGATCCGTACCAAGCCGGATTCACGGCGGCATATTGTTACGGCGTGGAACCCGGCGGAAGTAGAAAAAATGGCACTTCCCCCATGCCACGCACTGTTTCAGTTTTATGTCGCAGACGGCAAACTTTCTTGTCAGCTCTATCAGCGAAGTGCAGATTATTTTCTCGGTGTTCCTTTCAATATAGCTTCCTATGCCTTGTTGACCGCCATGTTTGCGGATCAGTGCAATCTACTGCCTGGTGAATTTGTCTGGACCGGGGGCGATGTGCATTTGTATACGAATCATATTGAGCAGGCGCTTCTCCAGTTAACACGGGAACCCTATCCATTGCCTCAATTAAAAATCAGAAGTCATCCGGATTCGATCTTTGGTTACCAGTTTGAAGATTTCGAAATTATCGACTATCGTTCACATCCTTCCATTAAAGCTCCTATTGCCGTCTGATGAAGCCTGTGATGTTAGTTTCACTTTTTACAACGATCCTGCTGGGGGGCTGTAGGTTTTCCGATTCGACGCAGTCTGTTCAAAAAGGCAAACTGAATGGGCTGCAAAAATATTATTACCCCGATGGTACTCAAGGCCTGCCAGGTGGACAAACGTGAGGTCGATTTGATTTCCATAATAGTATTTATCAAATAACGCTTCCAACGGCTTTGATGCTGCTTCGTGTGCGCTTATAATTTTTTGTTCTTTCAGACTTTTGACGAAATTTTGTTTAAAAATTAAAGGGATGTCATAAGTAACGGCCGGGGTTAATGCCTCCATCTGCACCTTCTCGCGATCAGGGTAGGCAACGACGTGAAAATTGTTCTGGGTTTCCCTGATTGCAAATGGCATATTCAGCTCAAAAAAAGCAAGGCCGAAAAGAATTGAAGCGGACGAGCTGTTAAACGACCCATCGATGAAAATGTCCTCGAACCTGCTGTTGGGATCAAACTTCTTGAGGAAAGAAGCGGAAATCTTGTCATAAACCTCCCTGGCCTTCTTTTCATTCTTCTTTGAGAGAAATTTCTCCGATTTTATTCCTGTCAAATGGTCCTGGAATTTCTGCTTTGCTTTTAAGGCGGCGCTTCCCGACAATGAGCCGTTGGCCATAAAAAGCATAAAATAATCGGTTTTATTTTCAATGAAATGCTGCTCGAAAACAGACTTTTCGACATCGGAGGAGAACGTAAGTTCTTCGTAACGCACCAACTCCTGGGCGTGGGAATCCAGATGAGGGCACACTAAAAATAGCAACAAGAGCCGGAGGAGCTTCATGGGGAAAGGTTTGGAATCTCAAAAATAATGATTCGCTCGTTCATGAAAATGCCGAACGTGTTTTTAAAATTCTTTGTCGAACTTTTGGCAATAAGCTGTAACAACAAAATCTTTTTGTCGACAAATTGCGTATTGAAAGCAGAATGCCAGAAAAAAGCAGCGTTTTTGACATGATTGGGCCCATTATGATTGGACCGTCCAGCTCCCATACGGCAGGTGTCGTCAGAATTGCGCGAACCGCCTACAAACTTCTCGGCGGCAGACCCGACGACGCGGAGATCACTTTTTATAACTCATTTGCCCGGACCTATGAAGGCCATGGGAGTGATCGCGCCATTATCGCCGGACTGCTCGATTATGCCACCGATGATAAACGGATAAAAGACTCGCTCGATATTGCGGCGCAGGAGGGGCTTGTTTACAAATTTAAGTCGATCGGAAATGCCTCCGCCCTCCATCCGAACACGATCCGACTGAATTTACGCAAAGGTGAGAACCGATTGGAGGTGCTTGGTGAAAGCAAAGGTGGTGGGCTCATAAACATCGCCGAGGTCAATGGATTTAAAGCTGACTTCAGCGCCAGTCTTCACACGCTGATCATCACTGCCGGAGATGTAAAAGGGAGCATTGCATTCATTGCAGACGTTGTTGCCCATGATGACTGTAACATCGCAACGATGTCCGTATCCCGGAAAGGTAAGAACGATATCGCCTGCATGTTCATTGAAATGGATTCGGGTATCAAGCCTGTAACATTGGAGTATCTTCGGAGTCTTAGCTGGGTGAAAGATGTAATTTATATACCTGATATAAATCGTTGATTCTTCATTGCATGAAAACAAAATTACTGACAACCTTCTTTTTTACACTTTGCAGCTTTTTTTCGATGGCCCAGAGCTCGTCATCCGGTGCTCCGGATCAGATATGGACCTTAAAGCAGTGCATTGACTACGCAATGGCGAATAACCTCGATATAAAGAGGAGCACGTACAACGTGGAAAGCGGAGAACTGGATAAAAAACAGTCGAAATACGCGATGGTTCCGACTTTGAATGCGGGCGCCGGCTATGGCCTTAACTGGGGACGTTCGCTGAATCCTGTAACTTATGATTTCACCACCCAGCAGCTAAACTCGCTGAATCCATTTGTGTCTTCATCCGTCACCCTGTTCAATGGCCTGCGGATACAAAATACGATCAAACAATTTGACAAATCCTACGAGGCTGCCAAAAAAGATCTTGAGAAGACCCAAAATGATGTCAGGCTGAACATCGTCTTGCTGTACATTAATGTAATTTTTAATAAGGAACAACTCAACAATGCCAGGTTCTTGATGGCTTCGACGCAGGTGCAACTGGAACGGGTTCGCAAGCAAGTGGAGGCAGGTGCGCTGCCACGGTCTGAGGCACTGAATCTCGACGCTCAGCTGGCTACCAATGATGTGAATGTTATCAATCAGGAGAATGCCCTGAATTTATCGTTGCTTCAGCTCAAGCAAGCCTTACAGCTGCCTGCCTCAACACCGCTCGATGTCCAACTCATCGACGTCGCGGTTGAGGACATTGTCCTTGACCAGTCACGCGAAGAAATTTTCAATGTTGCCAAACAGACAATGCCGGAAATTGAAAGCGCCCGATTGAAAGTCGAAAGCTCTTCCTACGCGATGAAAGCGGCGAAGGGAAATATGTTACCGCGCCTGAGCGTGAACGGGTCTATCAACAGCAATTACTCCAGCGCTTCTGACCGCGTGCGCCAGGTGCCCACTGGCAGTTCTGAGTTAACGGTGGAGCCGATAGGATGGGTGGAAGTGGACGGGACGGACCGGATAGTTTACACCCAGTATGAGCAACCGACCTTTGAAACCATCAATGGGTACGGATACCGTGATCAGCTAAAAGATAACCTGTACCGTTCGGTTGGTTTGAATTTGACCATCCCGATTTTTAATGGAATGCAATCCCGTTACAGCTATCAGCGGGCATCCATCAATAGGGAGATTTCCAGGATCTCGGCCATCGAAATTGAAAATACGCTCCGCCAAAGTGTTGAAACGGCATTCAACAATGCGCTGGCCGCATCCAAAACTTACAACTCCTCAATCAGGCAGGTTCAGGCAAGGGAAGAAGCTTTCCGGATGATGGAACAACGGGTTGCCGCCGGTGCGGCGAACTCTTTTGAATTTCAGATTTCTCAAAATGACCTTTTCCGCGCGAAGACCGACTTTACGAGAGCGAAATACGACTTTATCTTTCGTAAAAAAGTGCTCGATTTCTATCTGGGTAAATCACTCGAATACTAATTTATAAACCTCAATGAAGCAAAAGCGAAAAAAATCGAACAATCTGATTTACTGGCTCATCGGAGCTGTCGTAGTACTCCTGATCGTTGTGGTGGCTGCGAAGCCCAGTTGGAAGTCAAAAGAGCTTGAAGTGGAGTTGGCCAAAGTGAAACGAGTGACGATCGTCGAAAGAGTAAGTGCCTCCGGTACCGTACAGCCCGTGACGGAAGTAAAAATAGCGCCGGAAGTGTCGGGTGAGATCATTGAGTTGCTCATTGAAGAGGGCGATTCCGTTCGCCAGGGACAGCAATTGGTAAAGATCAGGCCGGACACTTGGCAAAGCCAACTCGACCGCGCCGAGGCCGGATTAAGTCAGCAGAGCGCCAATCTGCAGCAATCATTGCAATCGTTGGAGCGGTCAAAGGCCACTTACAGACGCGCTTTGCTGGAATATAACAGACAACAAAAACTCTATCAGCAAAATGTGATCTCGGATGCTGACTGGAGACTGGTTGAACAAAACTACCAGATAGCCAGGAGCGACTCGGCGGCATCGGTCAAAGCGGTCGAAGCTTCACGGGCGATAATCAGGAGCACGGAAGCGTCCTTGAAAGAAGCAAAGGAAAATTTCCGGAAAACTTCGGTCGTTGCGCCAATGACGGGTGTGGTTTCAAAGCTAATTGTAAGGAATGGGGAACGCGTGGTAGGAACGGCGACCATGGCAGGAACTGAAATGTTACGCATCGCCGATCTCAATAAAATGGAGGTGCGGGTAAACGTGAATGAAAACGATATTGTGCGAGTCGCCGTAGGCGATACAGCCATTATTGATGTCGATGCATATTCAAACCTCAAGAAACAGTTCAAGGGTCTTGTCACGCTGATTGCAAACACTGCCAAGGACAAACTCTCTGCCGATGCGATCACAGAATTTGAAGTCCGTATTCTGATCCTGCGATCTTCCTACGAGGACCTCATCAAGCAGGGGAACCGGTTCCCATTTCGCCCCGGTATGACGGCAAGTGTTGATATCATCACGGACTCGAAAAACAATGTGTTATCTGTTCCGTTGGCGGCCGTCACAACACGCAAACCAAATGAGGGTAAGGAAGGAGATCAGGAATCCGGTTCGGAAAATCAGCAAACAAATCGCAACCAGGAAAAGAAGCCAGCCAAAAAAGAGGAAGATAAAGTGGTGGTATTTGTTAATTCAAAGGGCGAGGCCAAAATGGTCGAAGTCAAGACCGGCATCAGCGATTATGACAACATAGAGATTGTCTCGGGTATCAACGACAGCACCGAAGTAGTCACGGGCCCGTTCCTGGCGGTATCGAAAAGATTAAAAGACGGTGACAAGATCCGCAAGACGGAGAAAAAAGAAGAAAAGAAATCGGAAGACGACTCCAAATAAGCAAGGCCCTCCAAATTTCGGAGGGCTTTTTTATTTAATATTGTTGCCTACAAACAACGATTTTATGGTTTTGCATCCATGGCATGAAGTTTCTCCAGGCAGGAAACCACCCCAATTAGTCAATGCGTTGATTGAAATTCCGCGGGGATCACGCGCGAAATATGAAATTGATAAGGAAAGCGGGCTGATCAAACTTGACAGGGTAATTTACGCGTCCATGTATTATCCTCTAAACTATGGATTCATTCCCCAAACCATGGGCGAAGATCAGGACCCGCTTGATATTGTTGTGTTAACACAAGTTTCCGTAGTTCCCTTGTGCCTCATACCGTCGAAGGTGATCGGGGTCATGCAGATGGTCGACAGGGGAGAAGCCGACGACAAGATCATCGCGGTAGCAGAGGAGGATCCCAGCGTAAACTCCTTTTCTGACATTGGCGACTTGCCGGAATACCTGCGCGCCGAACTCATTCACTTTTTCGAAAATTATAAGACGCTGGAAAACAAGAAGGTGATCATCGACCAGTTTCTGCCAACGGAGAAAGCGTATAGGATCGTGGAAGCTAGCCAGGTATATTATAAAAACTTCCGAAAGTCGTCCGCAACGGTATGAACATCGGCTTTGAGGGAAAAAGGGTATTCGCAAATTTTACGGGACTTGGGAACTACAGCAGGTTTGTCGTAGATGCGCTGAGTAAATACTACCCGGAAAACCGTTACTTTCTTTATACACCTCATGTTCGTTCACACCGGGACGTAAATCCTATTATCCACAGAGAAAATATTTCAGTGATTAAGCCAGAAGGTTTATTTTCCAGACCTTTGTTCTCATCGTTATGGCGCTCGTGGGGCCTCAGCGGCCATGAAAGTACACGTGACCTTTCCATCTTTCACGGCCTGAGCCAGGAACTGCCTGTCGGCCTTCCATCCAATGTGAAGAAAATCGTAACCGTGCACGACCTGATCTTTCTTCGTTATCCGCAGTTCTACAATCGCCTGGATGCGGCAATCTATTTAAGGAAAGTTAAGATGGCCTGCGCTTCCGCCGACGCAATCATCGCGATCAGCGAACAAACCGCAGCCGATATTGTCGCATTTCTCAAAGTTGATTCAAGAAAAATAAAAGTCGTCTATCAGGGTTGTCATCAACAGTTTAAACAAGCTCTTTCAGCTCAGGATATTCAAATCATCAAGTCCAAATACGGGCTTCCCGATCATTATAACCTGAATGTTGGAACAATTGAAGAGCGAAAAAACCTTGAGGTCATCATACGATCGATGGCTTTGACTCCGGAAGCATCAAGAATTCCGCTGGTGGTGGTCGGCAGGGCAACGAGGTACCTTGCGCGAATTATGGCACTCGTCAATCAGCATGAACTTTCGCCGTGGATCACTTTTGTCCATCAGGCTGACTTTCAGGATTTCCCTGCTATATATCAGGGGGCCGGCGTTTTTATTTACCCTTCCAGATTCGAAGGTTTTGGTATTCCGGTCGTGGAGGCAATTGCCTCAGGCATTCCTGTGATCACTTCGAAAGGATCATGCATGAAGGAAGCTGCCGGCCCGCATGCTGTTTATGTGGATCCTGAGGATCCGGAAGATCTTGCGCACAGTGTTCAGGTTGTTTCAGCAGACTCGACTAAAAGATCAGAAATGATAAAAAGCAGTGCGAAGTTTATCGAAAGATTTGAGCCGGATCAAATTGCAGCCCGAATCATGGATGTTTATCTTGGCGCATGAGCCTCGTGGGAGTGTCGAATGCGTCGAAGGGGGATGCGTGTTGTTCCGTCGACATTCGTTATTCGAAAATTCTGATGCCTATTCGATATTCCCTCCCGTTACAGCCCGATAGATCTGAAGCGTTTTTTCTGCGGTAGCCCGTTTCGTGAATTCCATTACCTTTGCTTTTGCATTTTTAACGATGTCGTCACGCAATTTCAAATCGCGAACGACTTCGACAATAGCGGTCGCCAGGCACTCAGTATCCCGCACGTTACAAAGCATGCCGGTCTTTTGATGTTCCACTAATTCGGGTATTCCCCCTGCCCTCGTTGAAACCACCGGCACGCCGGTTGCAAAAGCGTCGAGCAATGACGTACCGAGGCCCTCCGTCTCGCTCGGCATCAGGAAAATATCAAGGCCCGGCAGGATACTTGGCACATCGTTTCGGAATCCGGTAAAGATAATGTGCGATTGAAGATTTTTTTCTTTCACCATGGCCATGAGGGGATCTTTCAGGGATCCGTCTCCAATGATGAAGGCTTTTACCGGCATCTGCTTTTTGAGAAGATGTTCAACCGTGGCAATAAAAGTAGGATAGTCCTTGTGAGCTTCAAGCGCCGAAGTGTTTCCAATAAGAATGTGATCAGCCGGAATATTAAACTCTTTTCGCAGGATGGTTTTATCTGTGATTGCCGAAAATCTTGCGGTATCAACGCCGCTATGGATTGTCACGCATTTTGCCGGGTCTTTAATATAACTCCTCATGATCTGCGTGATCTTGTCTGAAACCCCGATGATCTTTTTGATCGATGGGTGATCATAACGCCATCTCGTAAGGGGATTCCGTTTAGGTATAAAATCGACCCGGCGGCTCAGTATCAAAGGAGTTTTGTTGCCGATCAGGGATGATAACACGGCGATCCCATGTGATTTCGCGCTGTGCATGTGGATCAGGTTCACATGTTGTTTTTCCGAGTACCGTTTTATACGGAAAGCCGTTGCCAGATCCATTGTATTTTCAAAGGGCAGGGGGATATATTTTATCTGGTTATTCCTGCAATAATTCTCAAATACGGAGGCTCGTTTTACCGCCACATGATTTTCAACTCCCATTGCCGACAGTTCTTCGATCAGGTAGGCGATCTGTTGTTCGCCCCCGCGCCAGGTTTTTTCGGAACTGAGGTGTAATACTTTTAGATTTTTCACCATTTAGTTTATATTTCGAACTCTTTTACCATGGTCATTCCTGAAAATACTTCCAAAAATACGCATAATGTTGTAGCCTCAATACTTGGGAAAAACAAGCCGGGTAAGGTGCTTGATATTCCAAGTGGCGCCGGGTCGTTTACTCACCGGTTACTCAGTCAAAGGATCGAAGTCTATTCGGCAGACATCAGTAACCTGATGCAGGTTGAGAATCCGAATTTTCGCGAGGCCGACATGAACGAAGCGCTTCCTTACGAAAAGAATTTTTTTGACTCCGTGGTATGCATTGATGGGATCGAGCATCTCGAGCGTCCGTTCGATTTTATCCGGGAATGCAGCCGGATCACATCAAAAGGTGGACGGATTATTTTGTCAACGCCCAATATCAATTCAGTACGTTCACGCTGGCGATGGTTCTGGACGAGCCACCACAATAAGAATAAGATTCCGCTGAATGAAAATAAGCCGAGCCCCATGCACCATATCAACATGATGTCCTACCAGCGGTTGCGTTACATTCTTCATACCAATGGCTTTCAGGTCGAGGTAGTCGCGACCAACAGGGTCAAGTGGATCAGCTGGCTCTATTTCATTTTTGTCCCTTTTGCTTATCTGTTTACTTCCTTTGTGTATGCCCGGGAGGAAAAGGATAAAGTCCAGCGCCAGGTTAATAAGCAAATCAAGAAACACCTTTTCAGCGTTCCACTGCTCTTTGGTGAAACCATGATCATCAGCGCGCGGAAAATTTAAGGTTTAAGCTTGCGATAGCGGGCATACCTTAAAAAGCGCTCGTACGCTGAATTGATGGCGATTACGAAGCCATAAAAACCGTCGAGAAATCCGGCTTGCAAAAAATATTTCCGGATGAAAACGAAAACAGGTTTGATCAGGCCATGATTGATGAAACTATATCGTTTGCCTGCAGCGAGGTCTTTTTTTACGGCGAGCGTCGCATAACTCAGCATCTTGGTCAGATGCGCGTCAACCGTCGGATAAGAATAGTGCAAAAGGTCGCCTTCCAGGGTCTTGATTTTGACGGGGTGCTGGAAAACAAGCTCTTCATGAAGTGTTCCTCTCCATTGGCTGGTCGCCCTGGGAAACAACCTGACCTTATATTCCGGATACCATCCGCTGTGCCGGATCCATTGCCCGCAGTAATTGGTGAGGCGGTTGATCCGATAAACCTCGCCTGGCTTTATTGATTGTAATGCTTCTGTAATTGATTGCTGAAGCTCGCTGCTGAGTTCTTCATCGGCGTCAATTGATAGGATGTAGTCTCCCGACGCCAGTTCGTTTGCATGGTTTTTTGTATCGGAAAAACCCTTCCAGTCGACCTGATTTATTTTTACTTTCGGAAAGGCTGAGAGCAATTCGATTGTCCTATCGGAGGAAAAGGAATCCACGACTATGATTTCATCTACAACTTTTTCAAGGGATTGCAAACAGCGGCCGATGTTGCGTTCCTCGTTAAATGTGATGACCACAGCTGAGACCTTTACTTTAGTCATAGATGCATGTTATTTTTGCCGGGTTTGTTCTACAACTTCTGGATGAAAGCAACAACCTCCATCATCCATGCGATTCCCATGTGTACGATGATCCCGCCCCAAATGCTACGTGTTTCAAGGGCAACAGCTCCCAAAATGTAACCGCCGAAGATCGAACTGATCGCTTCTCCCATAGGTTTTCCAAAATGCAGGGTGCAGTAGACAACCGCCATCGAAAGTACACTGCTCCGGTCTAAAAACCGCGTCATGCCTAAAACCAGAAAGCCGCGAAAAAACATTTCTACGGTTACAAAGTCGAGTCCGTAAGCTATCTCATAACCCGCGATTGTTACCCATTCGCCGCCTTCAAGGTAATGATGGGCCCCGCCATCTTTGTACATCGGATATTGCTTGAGAAACCCGCTGTTGAAAGAAGCTGCAATGATGAGTGGAAGCATGAACGCCAGCATCATAAAGTATGGCCTGGTATCAAATTGTTTAGGCTTCAATCCGTAAATCGTTTTGTCAGCCCCTTCATACAGAAAATAAAAGACGAGCAACGGAACCAGCACGATAAAAATGCTTATAAGGTTGATTGCCACTTTGTACGACCAGAATTGAACCTGCGGGGGAAGCAGCGTCTCTATCATCGAGTACAGGAAGGGCACACTGCTGTCCAACGCCAGCAGCGACAAACCAAATATTGCATAGAGCCAGAACCTGAGATTGGTTAATACCGCATGGCGTTTATTCCAATGGCAATAACTCAGAACTGCGAGAAGGTAAAATATGGCATAAAACAAAAAATATCCGGCAAATTTTGTAAATCCTTCCAGGTTTCCGAGATAGGAATCTTCGAAATCAACTTTGTAATTGAAAATGATGCCGGCCACCAGCAGGAGAAAAATGCATCCGTAGTGTCGGAAATTAAAATCAAGTATGAAATGGTTGCGGACGATGTACCAGATCTTTTTCATCACCAGTTTTGCAAATGCTGATAAACCTTATGCATCGGCAATCCCATGACATTGAAATAAGAGCCGTTGATTTTTTCGATTGCCACCATGCCGACCCAATCCTGGGCGCCGTATGCGCCGGCCTTGTCAAATGGTTTATACCGGTCAACGTAAAACTCTATTTCACTGCGGCTGAGCACCTTGAAAGTGACTTCCGTGGTATCATCAAAACTTTCCTCTTTTTCTTTTGAAATAATACTAACGCCGGTGATGACGAGATGGGTGCGTCCGGAAAGCTGGGAAAGCATTTCGTGGGCTTCTTTCGCATCCGCAGGTTTGTTAAGGATCTGATTAAAAAGAATTACAACCGTATCCGCGGTGATAATGATCTCTTCCTTAATACGAGGGCGGAAAGATTCAGCTTTTTTTGCGGCAAGGTATTTTGCGACCTGATCCACTGGCATTTCCGGAGGATAAGTTTCGTCGGTTTCAGGATTTTCAGTTGTGAAGTGAAAACCCGCTTCTGACATCAGGAACTGTCTGCGTGGTGATGTGGAGGCTAGGATCAATGGCCTTGTTAAAGTTTTCATAGTCTAGAAAGGAGCATAAACGGGTGACTGGAATTCGATTTCCCTGACAGAGCTAAACAGGAATCCGCAGATCACTTTGGGATAAAAATACGTGGATTTCTGCGGCATCGTATAACCACTATGGCAAACTGTCTTCACGTCTTCGATAGAGACTTCGTTTGTAATGATCGCCATTTGTGCTTCCCCTTTGATAACTTTTTTTACACAATCAGAATAACTTCTGTCAAAACCGATCAATTCAGAAGTTCTTTGTTCCTTTCCGGGAATTCCCAGCACTTTTTCAATAATGAAGTAGTGCATGACGGTCAGGTCAAGCTTTTTTATTTCGTCGGGGAAATGCCATTTAAGTTTTACGAATGACTCAGGCTTCAGCCGGACTTTATACGCATTCTCGCGGAACATGATCCCAAAAGCCCATTGTTTGCCTGCTATGATCTCGTTCAGGGTGTCGATGTCTTCTACCGGTTTTACAATAAAATCCTCTTCGAGTTTTTTCATAATCTCATCTTCGTTAAAGGACAGAAGTCCGGAAATAATGCGATGAGTCGGCAGAATCTTCAGGTCATCCGATTCCGTATTCGTGAGGTACATCAGGTGAAAATTAAATCCTTCAGCGCCTGTAGCGGCAGGATGGAGCTTTTGCATTTTTTTCCGATACACCAGCGAACTTTCATAGCGGTGATGGCCGTCGGCCAGAATTACAGTTTGATTCTTAATATGGGCAATGAATTTTTTAATAACATCCGCATCGTGAATTACCGCAAGGACATCACGCACCCCCTGGTAATCTTCGGTCTCGAATAGCGGGACACTGATCGCCTCATCCATATATTTTTCAAGTATTGATCCAGGATCTGTATATAGTCCATGCGTTGGACTTGCATGCAACTCGGTTTTTTCAAGCAATTCGATCCTATCGTTAACAGCCTTTGGAATTGTATTTTCGTGGCGCAGGATAACATTTTCATCCCAGTCATAGGTTTTGATATGACAAACAAACCCTTTTCTGCAAAACTCTTTCGACGATCCCGGTATTTTGAAATACTGATAATAAACATAGATCCCGGGAATCTTGTCCTGCAGAATGACACCGGATTTTTTCCACTCGTTCAGAAGTGTTCTCGCTTTGTCGGCCGGCGCCGGCGGTTCCGGGACAGAAAGATGGATGCTGTTATAGGGATTTTGATACAACGCCTTGCGTTGCTTTTCTGACACAACGTCAAAGAGCGGGGAGGTCAGTTCCTGGATATTCTTTGATAACTCGGTATTGTACCGCCACGCGCGTATCGGTAGAATTTCAGCCATGGATCTTAAATTTCATTCTGCAATTTTTTTACAAGACGGATCAAAGGCGGTTTTTTTTCCATAGACTCTGATTGGCTGTCTGCGTGTTTGCCAGTGTTTTTTTCGGCGTGTCGGCAAGCGTTACTGCGAGGGCGGCGGCGAGTAATTCTTCTTCCGACGCATGTCGCTGCAGTGACTCGGGCCTGAAATATTTTTCGACAAACCGCGTATCGAAGTTTCCGCTGCGAAAGGCGTCATGTTCCATCACAAACCTGCAAAAGCCGAGGGTCGTTTCGAGGCCGGTGATCTCATATTCGTCAATCGCCCTGATCATTTTTCTAATTGCTTCCTCCCTTGACTGACCGTGGCTTATCAGTTTGGCAATCATTGGATCATAATAGAAAGGGATATCCATTCCCTGTTCGAACCCATCGTCGACTCTGATCCCATGTCCCTGAGGCCGCTTATAAGTATGTAAGGTACCGATATCGGGTAAAAAGTTATTGGCCGGGTCTTCCGCATAAACCCTGACCTCAATGGCGTGTCCACGAATTGCAATTTCTTCCTGTCGGAAAGGAATTTTCTCGCCTTCGGCGATTTTGATCTGTAACTTCACCAGGTCAAGACCGGTGATCTCCTCGGTTACCGGATGCTCTACCTGCAGCCTGGTGTTCATTTCGAGGAAGTAAAACTCGAGATTTTCATTCAGGATAAACTCCACGGTTCCAGCTCCGTAATAATTGCACGCTTTTGCTACGTTGATGGCTGCGTCGCCCATCAGCTTTCGTTTCTCAGGAGTAAGGACGGACGATGGAGCTTCCTCAATTACTTTTTGATGGCGTCTTTGTATCGAGCACTCGCGCTCGAAAAGGTGAACAACGTTGCCATGCTTATCACCGAAGATCTGAAATTCAATGTGACGCGGCCGGCTGATGTATTTTTCAATGAAGACAGAGCCGTCACCGAAAGCAGAAGTGGCTTCACTCACAGCCCTTTCCATTTGTTCTTCGAAAGCGCTCTCGGTCTCGACGATTCGCATGCCTTTTCCGCCGCCACCCGCGCTCGCTTTGATGAGGATCGGGTAGCCAATTTTTTTGGCAACCGACTTTGCCTCAGGCACGCTGGTGATTGGCTCTGAAGTTCCGGGAACGAGAGGCACATCGAATTTTGCAACTGCGGCTTTTGCCGCCAGCTTGCTGCCCATCAGGGCGATCGAGGCCGCTGACGGACCGATGAATATTAGCCCCGCATCTTCAACCATTTTTGCAAAATCCTCATTTTCTGAAAGGAACCCGTATCCAGGATGAATGGCGTCGGCGCCGGTTTTTTTCGCGGCCTCAATCACCTTATCCATACGCAGGTAAGATTCAGATGAAGGTGGTGCACCAATTAATACCGCTTCGTCCGCGTACCGCACATGAAGGGCTTTTCTGTCAGCTTCACTGAATACTGCGACGGATTTTAATCCAAGTTCCCTTGCGGACCTCATGATCCGTAAAGCTATTTCTCCGCGGTTGGCAACAAGTATTTTCTTGATTTTTGACATCCCAGGGGTGATAAATTGCAATGCTAACGATTATTTGCCTCGCCGCCAAAAATCGATTTGTTGAACAATTAGAAACCTACCTGCGCCTTTTTTCTTATTTTTGCCGCAATATTTAAACGTAACTGAGCACATGGTAGACTTATTTGACAAGCTGAAAATGGAGGCTGGTCCGCTGGCCAAATATTCACACCTTCCCGAAGACTATTTCTTCTTCCCGAAACTCGAGGGTGAAATTGGCCCGCGAATGAAATTCAACGGAAAAGACGTTTTGAACTGGAGCTTGAATAACTATTTAGGCCTGGCAAACCATCCGGAGGTCCGTAAGGCCGACGCTGAAGCAGCAGCTCAGTACGGAATGGCGTTGCCAATGGGAGCCAGAATGATGTCGGGCAACTCGGTACATCATCTTGAATTCGAGCGTCAGTTGGCTGAATTTGTTCAGAAGGAAGATGTGATGCTTCTGAATTTCGGATATCAGGGAGTAGTGTCTATCATTGACGCCCTTGTCGATCGCAAAGACGTAATTGTCTACGATGCCGAGTCTCACGCATGTATTATCGACGGAGTGAGGCTTCACATGGGAAAACGATTTGTTTATGGACATAACGACATGGAAAGTCTGGAAAAGCAGCTGCAGCGCGCAACGAAACTGGCCGACGAAACGGGCGGCGGTATCCTCGTGATCACTGAGGGCGTTTTCGGAATGTCCGGCAAACAAGGCGATCTCAAAGGTGTGTGCGCATTGAAAAAGAAATACAATTTCCGGTTGTTTGTGGATGATGCCCATGGTTTTGGAACGATGGGGAAAACTGGCGCCGGAACCGGCGAAGAACAGTTGGTGCAGGATCAAATAGACCTGTATTTCTCGACCTTTGCAAAATCTATGGCAAGCATTGGTGCCTTTGTTGCCGGTGACAAAAAGATATTGAAATTCCTGCGCTACACCGTCAGATCACAAATTTATGCTAAAAGTTTGCCTATGCCTTTGGTGATCGGCGGCATGAAAAGACTTGAGCTGCTTAAGACGCGCCCGGAACTTAAGGACAACCTTTGGAAGATCGTTCGGGCGGTTCAGGACGGGTTAAGAGAGCGCGGCTTCACACTTGGTAACACAACTTCACCTGTAACTCCTGTCTTGTTCAAGGGCGGAGTGGGTGAAGCAGCCAACATGGCGATGGACCTGCGTGAAAACTATAATATTTTCTGTTCAGTGGTCATCTATCCCGTTGTGCCTAAGGATGTTATCATGTTCAGGATCATACCAACCGCTTCGCATACGCTGGCGGATGTTGAAGAGACTTTAGTTGCATTTTCGAAGCTTAAGACCAAGCTCGACAATGGGTTTTATAAGGAGGAAGCATTGGTTTCTGTTACCAAAGGAATTTAAAAAAAACGCGTTTTCAGGTTGTTTTTAAAGGTTTTTATTTAATTTGGCATAGGAAACTAATTTTTCAACTCTTAAAAACTCAAACACAATGCAAAAATTTGAAGAGCTAAAAGCCCTGATTGCTTCACTCGAAGGTGATGCTGACAAGTTCTACAATAAGGGCAACAGCGCTGCTGGTACCCGTGTTCGGAAGGGTATGCAGGACCTTAAGAACTTGGCGCAGGCCATTCGGGCAGAAGTTCAGGAGATTAAAAACAAGGCATCATAACTCGCCTGCTTTCAATTTTTGGCTAAAGGCATAAAAGGATAACGGTTACCGACGGTTATCCTTTTCCTTTTTATTGGTGGTATATTGCCGAAATCTTTTTTTCCAGGCTTTTAGAGGCCGTAGCAAGCGGTAAACGGACTGAATTGCCGCAAATCCCCATCAGGGACAATAAGGTCTTTAATCCTACGGGATTTCCCTCTTCATACATTGGACCATTGATCTCCAGCAACCTGAATTGCTCCTGCGACGCTTTTGGAAACTTGCCTTCAAAGGCAGCTTCCTTTATTTTCCGGAAGATGACCGGGTAAGCGTTCGCCAGGACGGAAATTACACCCTTTGCACCAATGGAATACAAAGGTATTGTCAGCATATCGTCCCCCGATATCAAGAGGAAATCACGTGGCATCTCTTTGGCAATTTTCATACACTGCTCCAGATTGCCTGACGCTTCTTTGATCCCGGCAATATTTGGATGTTGTGCCAATTTCAAAGTTGTTTCCGCGGTCAGATTGGACGAGGTTCTTCCCGGAACGTTGTACAGAATGACAGGAACAGGCGAATTATCAGCGATCCGTCTAAAATGTTCGACGATGCCCTGTTGGGAAGGTTTGTTGTAATATGGGCTGACGCTTAAAATCGCGGCGACTCCGTTTAAGTCGGTTTCGCGGATGGCTTCGACCACCTCCATCGTATTGTTTCCACCGATGCCGTAAACGATTGGCAAATCTTTCCCATTGTTTTCCTTTACGAATTTCAGGATCTGTTTCTTTTCCTCTTTCGATACTGTGGCCGCCTCTCCGGTGGTGCCCATTACGACATAATAATCCACACCTTTCGCCGTGTGATTTAACAGCTTCTTTAATGCTTTGAAATCGACGGAAAGATCTTCAGTAAATGGTGTGACCAGCGCTACGCCAGTTCCATAAAGCTTTTTCATTTGCTTGTTTATCAATGCGCAAGTATAAGGAAAATTCCGGCTCAGATCGCAGCCGGCGTGTCGGTGTTATCGCAGACCGTGAATATACTTATAAAGTCCATCGATCAGGGCCCGGGTTCCGTTTTGAATAAGGAGCATAAATTCAAAATATGCGATGTTGTTGTCCCAGAATTTTCCAACCCGGCACCGCGCCTTACTGCGGGCAATAATATTAAGGACCAAAGGATTTGGATTCGTATCCACGTAGAAAAGAAAATCGAAAGTGGAATCAGCAAAATGGTTTGCGCTGTCTGAAGTTATGTTGCCCCAGAAACTGACGTCCTTATCGGTAAAGAAATCAAACAGGAATTCATAATTGTCTTTATTTCGGGGAAGAAATGACATGACTTTGACATGTTTGCCATCATGTTCCAGTTTTCTTACAAACTCCTTGATTTCGTCATGCTTTTGCCGGTCTTCAACCGTGAAGATGACGCCAATCGAAAGCGCTTGTTTGTAAGGAAGACTTGTACGTATCGCTTTGTTGCTCTTCGCTAGCGATCTCGTCCTGTACTTCAATAGTTTTAACTTCATCGCGTAGGGTTTACCGGCTCTTCAAAAGTCTCTCGAAATCTTTTTCCGAAATAATTGTAACGCCAAGCTTTTGCGCTTTATCTTTTTTTGCCGGCCCCATGTTTTCCCCGGCTACGAGGTAATCGACCTTGCCTGATACGGCGGAAAGAACGCGCCCGCCGTTTCGGAGAATGACATCGTGCAACTCATCCCGTTCATAGTTTGCAAATGTTCCGGAGATTACAAATGATTTATTGGCAAGTATTTCACTTTCCTTTTCCGGCTCTTTTGCATCCGTTTGCATTCTAAGGCCAGCATCTTTGAGTCTTTTAATCTCTCTTTGATTTTCGGGTTTCTGGAAGAATTCGTAAACACTCCTTGCGATCTTGTCACCGACTTCCGGTGCGTTGATCAGGGCATCGTAGGAAGCTTTTGCGAGAGCGTCCATGGTTCGGAAATACCGCGCCAGCTTTTCTGCCACAGTTTTGCCAACGTACCGGATGCCAATTGCGAACAACACATTTTCAAACTGCGTTTCCTTCGATCTCTGAATTCCTTCCAGGAGATTCGTAGCCGATTTGTCTTTAAATCCTTCCAGGCGCAATACATCTTCCCGTTTCAAATGATAGAGGTCCGCCGGACTTTTCACCAATCCCAACGTATGCAGTTGATCGATCGTGCGTTCGCCCAAAGATTCGATATCCATCGCTTTCCTTTGAATGAAATGCTCAATCCTTCCCTTGATCTGTGGCGCGCAGCCGGTTGTATTTGGACAATAAAAGGCTGCCTCGCCTTCCGTCCGAACGAGTTTCGAGCCGCACTCCGGACACCGGTCGATATATTTGACAGGTTTCGTGCTGGCTTTCCTTTTACCAAGGTCAATTCCGGTAACCTTTGGAATGATTTCGCCGCCTTTTTCAACGAAAACATAATCGCCTATACGCAGGTCAAGCCTGGCGATTTCGTTTGCATTGTGCAATGAGGCTCGCTTTACGGTTGTTCCGGCGAGAAAAATGGGTTCAAGAATGGCCACCGGTGTGACTGCCCCGGTGCGGCCCACCTGATAGGTGATGTCATTCAGCCTGGTGCTCATACTCTGCGCCTTGTATTTGTAGGCGATGGCCCACCGCGGACTCTTTGCTGTAAAACCAAGTTCCTCTTGCTGCTGAAGACTATTAACCTTAATTACAACTCCGTCAGTCTCGAGGGGTAGCGCTGTTCTTTTGAATTCCCAATCACGGATGTAGTCAATAACCTCAGCAATTGATTTGCATTTTTTGTAAGTCTTTGAAACGTTAAAGTTCCACTTTTCAAGTTTCCGGATTGCCTGTTCGTGGGTCTTGACGTCCGGGTCGCCCAGCAGCGAATATGAAAAGCAATCAAGTTTTCTTCGCGCCACTTCTCCCGAATCCTGCATTTTAATAGTGCCGGCTGCCGTATTCCTTGCGTTCGCATACCGTTCTTCGCCGATATCTTCGCGATCTTTGTTCAACTTTGCGAAAACTTCTTTTGGCATGAAAACCTCACCGCGCACTTCAAAGATCTCGGGGACGTCTTTGCTTTTAACAACCAATGGAATGTTGCGAATGGTTTTGACGTTTGTCGTTACGTCGTCCCCCCGCGTACCATCCCCACGGGTTACGCCCCTTGTGAGTAATCCTTTTTCATAGATCAGACTCATCGATACGCCGTCGAACTTCAATTCACAGAAATATTCATAAGGCTGTCCGTCGAGGCCGCGGGCGACGCGTTTGTCGAACTCCGCCAGTTCTTCTTCGCTGTAGGTGTTGCCGAGAGACAACATCGGATAGCGGTGCTGTACGGTGATGAATTCTTTTGTGATCGTTCCTCCAACCCGCCGGGACGGGGAATCGGGCTGGATGAATTCAGGGTATTGTTTTTCGAGGTTGATCAGTTTCTCGAGCATCTGATCGAACTCATAGTCGCTGATCTCAGTCCGGTTCTCCTGATAATAGAGATGGTTGTGGTGATTTATTTTTTCAGTGAGTTTTTCGATCTCTTTGCGTGCTTCTGCGGGATTCATAGATTAGAAGTTAAAAAGCAGAAACAAGTTCGTTATATGCCATTCACGGTTTTGAATATTTAAGCTCACCGTTATTTCGTCGGGTTTGTGTATGCCTTCAATGCATGGTTGAGGTCCAGCTTGTTGTTCTTTCTGTCAATGTCAGCCATACGCAACGTTGGATCGATCTCAATGGTACTGATCTCAGCAGATTTCCGATTGACTTTTACAACATAACTGGGATTGACCCAGGGCCATGATTCAAGATCAGTTCTGCCCACCGATTGAATTTCCACTTGCTTGTTGCCAAGAGTTTCGTTGAGTGGAACGTAATAAATTTCAGAAGTACCGTCCTTGTAGGTAATGTACAGGTCCACCGGCATTGGAAATTCTCCGACACGCTCTAGCGTGACGTAGGTTTCAGAACCATTGTCCAGTACGCTTTTAATTCCATAATCGATGCGCTTGGTCGTATTGATCCAGTAACTCAGATACCACTTCAGTTGCAGCCCGGAAACTTTTTCCATGATCCTGATGAAATCGTTGGGGTCGGGATGTTTGAACTTCCAGGTATTGTAATACTGCCGCATCCCTTTGTAAAACGCCTGTTCTCCGATGATGTATTTCAGCTGATGAAGAAAGACGGTCCCCATGCTGTATGCAACGGTGCTGTACCCGCGGTTCGTATTGTAATGATCTGAATGCTGACTTGCCGGCTCCTGCAAACCACTTTTAACAAGGGCAAAGTATCCGGCATAACTGCCCTCGTGTAAATTCGAATTGTCATTCGATATGAATGCGATAGACTCGTTGCTGGCGAAATCGGTGAATCCTTCATCCAGCCAGGGATACAGCGATTCATTGGAGGCAAGCACACCCTGATACCAGCTGTGTGAGATTTCATGAGCCGTGGTTCCGAACAGGCTGCCGAAGGTACGCTCGCCCGTAACAAGGGTACACATCGGGTATTCCATTCCTCCATCGCCCCCCTGGATGACTGAATACACATCGTAAGGATATTTTCCAAAAGTCCGGTTCATGAATTCGAAGTGTTTGACAGTATATTCTTTTAGCCGGGTCCAGTTGTCAGTGGTTTTTTCTCCCGGTTGAAATAGGAAGTGCAACTCCGGTCCATTGGGAACCTGCACAATCTCATGTTTGTAATCGGGATCTGCCGCCCACGCAAAATCATGAACGTTCTTCGCGACAAAATGCCAGGTCAGGTCGCCTTCGGGCCGTTTTATAGTTGTGCCTAGTTTTTCGTAACCATGGCCTACTTTATCAGGGTTTTGCAACTTACCCGTACCACCAATGACGAAGCCAGGGTCAATGCTGATCTTCACGTCAAAGTCACCCCAAACGCCATGGAATTCACGGGCGACATATTGATACGCATGCCATCCCAGTTCGTCATATTCGGCAAGTTTGGGATACCATTGCGTCATGGAGTACGCTATTCCCTCGCGGCTGTTCCTTCCTGACCTGCGAATCTGATTCGGGACCTGTGATTCGAATTTCATTTCAAAGACCGTTTTGGCACCCGGAAGGAGTGCCTTGGCGAGGGTGACCTCCATAATAGTTCCGTTAACGGAGGTGCCCACATCTTTTCCGTCCTGTTTCAGGGACAGCACATGCTGATAGCCGATCTCATCTTCTTTTAATTTTGAAATACGATCCGTAACCCGGGCGTCCGGGTCCTGAATACTCCTCGAACGCACGTCCATCATGCTTTCCGGTTGAAATGCATTGAAGTATAAATGATAATATACCTTTGATAAGGTATCTTTTGAATTGTTGTAATAAGTCAGTTTCTGCAAACCGGTTAGCTTATGGGTCTTAACGTCCAGTTTGACGTCCATCACGTATTCAACCCGCTGTTGAAAGTAACAGTCCTGGCCTGAAGCCGATGAGGCCAAAAGAAGTGGTAGAACAACGAATATTGAAAACTTCATGTGCGTTTTGGGCATGTTAACGTTTGCAAAATATTTAAACCTGCGAATTTAACAAAGTTTTTATCGCAATCGGTAAAAACGGCTAACGCGGACCGCGGCAAAAACTCCAGCAGTCGGAGGAAACAAGTAAACTGGGGAATAACAGAAATGAATTAGCCCGCAAAGGAGTTCAATGAGTCCACAAGGGATTCGTATTGTTCCTTTGAATGTGCAGGAAAGTTTGCGAAGCGCAGCTGCGTTTTTTTAAAGGTCCCATAACCGTCACCGGGATGTAAGCCTTTTTCACCTAGGTACTTTGTCAGTTTCTCGGTGTGCGTGCCGCTGTTTACCACAATCACGGTTTTTGACTGATATTGTTTCTCCTGAACAAATGCAGTCAGGAGCGGATGTTGTTGGAGACAATGATAAAGCAAGGCCGCCTTGTATTCTGTTTCCTTGCGAATGGAATCGATGCCGCGTCTCAGGAAATCATGCACGACTTTATTAAGCAGGTAAATGCCGAAAACGTTCGGCGTTTCGGGTGTTTGATTTTTGGCGGCATGGCTCTGCAGCGAGGGGATGCCGTGATAAGAACCGATTGAGACTCCCTTAGCCAACAGCTGATGGGCCTTTGCAATACATTTTTCGTTGACGATCCAAACGCCGAGTCCTGCCGGTAAGCCGAAGCCTTTTTGAACGGAAAAGAAAACGCAATCGAGCTTTTGGAAATTGAAATTGGGGTAGGGTAGGGATGATACGGCATCCACTGCAATAAGCGCATCCTTGTTTTTTTCTGCGAACGATTCAATATAATCGACTGGCAGGGAAACGCCGGTGCTGGTCTCGTTGTGAGTGATGCCGATGAGTTCGGAATCCGCCGGAATGGCAACCGCATCCGAAAAGCCATGGCCTTCCGCTGCTTCAAGCTTTTCCGCGCTCCGGTTCAATTGCAAGGCGATCTCATAAAACCTTTTTGAGAACGACCCATTCACCAGGTGGAAGGATTTTTTTTGCACGAGATTTTCGATGCTCCTTTCCCAGATCTCGGTGGCCGAACCTGTAAAAAAGATCTGAAAATTTTCCGGGATGTTTAACAACTGCCGCAAACCATCCGTCGTTTCCTGAAATATTTTTTCAAACGATTTACTGCGGTGGGAAATGGATGGTATGGATTGTTTAAAAGCCGCACGCGCGTGATCGGCGACTGTAAAATACAATTGCGAAGGACCTGGAGTAAAATTTGTGGGTATCATAGTGCCGGTGCAAAAGTAAAATTTGCTTACAGAAAAAATACTGTTTTATCAATATTGATGTGAAATAGTGTTTTGAATATGTTCGCATAAGAAATTCCCACTCGGATTTGGGACACGTTTGCTGAACCTAACAATTTAAACAATACCGAGTGAAGTTTTTAGTCAAAACCAGGCCTCAGCCTTCCGAGTAATACGGACGGTCCTCGCCCAAAAAGCAGGTTAACAGAAGAAGGTTGCGATTGAAAACAGCTCAAAACTTGTCTTTCTGGGGTTCAGAAACACCTCACCAAATCCGGTGGGTTTTTTTCTTTCCGGCAGTACCTGCTGAAAATTTCCGCTAATAAAGTATGCGGAACTTGATCGTATGATCGATTCCCCGCAATGCCTTGATGACCTCCTTATCGTATTCTTTGTTGATGTCGGTAATAACGTAGCCAATCAGCTCATTGGTTTTTAAATACTGGCCAACGATGTTGATCCCGTGATCGGCGAGTATCTGGTTGATCTTCGCGAGGATACCGGGAACATTGTTGTGGATGTGGATCAACCGATGGGCATTCTCGAGTGTGGGAAGCGTGAGGTTCGGAAAGTTTACGCTGTTTGAGGTGCTTCCGGTATTGATGTAATCCATGATCTTTGCCGGAACAAAGTTCCCGATATTCTCCTGCGCTTCCAGCGTACTTCCTCCGATATGCGGCGTCAGGATCGTATTCGGCAATCCCCTGATTTCCGAAGTAAACTCTTCGTCGTTGCTCACCGGTTCATGAGGGAATACGTCGATGGCGGTTCCGGCAACTTTGCCGCTTAAAATATTTTCGCGAAGGGCATGGATGTCTACCACATGACCGCGGCTGAGGTTGATAAAGATCACTCCCTTTTTCATCCAGCCGAACTCCTTCGCGCCGATGAGGTTCGTATTTGAAGCGCGACCATCGACATGAAGGGAAACAACATCGGCTTGCTCGAGTACTTCGCGCATGTTTTTGCACTTCACCGCATTTCCCAGCGAGAGCCTTTCCTCCGTGTCATAATAAAACACTTTCATTCCGAGGGCCTCGGCAATTACCGACAACTGGGTTCCAATGTTGCCATAGCCGATAAGGCCTAGTTTTTTTCCCCGGATCTCAAAACTTCCCTTGGCAGATTTGTCCCACATCCCCTGGTGCATTTTGACTGACTTGTCAACGATGTTGCGCATCAGCATGATCATCTCTGCAACCGCCAGCTCAACGACGGAGCGCGTATTGCTGAACGGCGCGTTAAATACCGCCACGCCTTTCTTTGTAGCTGCCTTTAGATCGATCTGATTTGTGCCAATACAAAAAGCACCGATGGCCATCAACCTGGTGGCGCTTTCAAGCACTTTTGCTGTAACCTGTGTTTTGGAGCGGATGCCGAGAACCGACACATTTTTGATGCGCTGACAGAGTTCTTCCTCCGTCATCGCCGCATGGTAAGTTTCGACGTTAAACCCCTCGGCTTTGAGCACTTCAAGCGCAACAGGGTGGACGTTTTCCAGCAACAATACGCTGATCCGGTTCTTGGGATACGAAATGACAGTATTCAATTTGTTAAGATAAAGAAACTCATCAAGACTTGGGGTAATGTGGTCTGCTTTATCAACAATGCTTTCACGCTCGACGTTTTCTGTAAATGCATAGAATTTGTTTGCAAGCCCCGCATGTTTGATTTCATAATCCGTATACCCGTCGCCGATAACGTAAACGTCTCCCGGGAGATTCAGTTTTTTGAGCTGCTCAACTTTCCCGTTGTTCGCTGAAAGGGGGTTTTCCGTATCGAATCCAATGACCTTTCCGTCCAGATCGAACCGAAACTCATTCGCAAGAATATTTTCGGGCTTGATACCAAAGTCTGTCACAATCGGTTCAATAAATTCCTTAAATCCATTCGAAATGATATAGATGTTATCCGAATGTTTTTGAAAAAATTCCTTATTGCGTTTAAACGATTCCGAGACTTTTCCCTTGAGCTCTTTGACAAGTGCCGGGATATGTGATTGCGCCGGGGACAGGAGATTCAGACGTTTTTCGAGTGACTCGCGGAACGAGATAGATCCGTTCATTCCCTGATTGGTGATCTCGTGGATCTGCTTTTTTCGCTTTTCTTTTTCAGGATGGTCCTTTAAAGAGATGTCGGCCAGGACATCAAAAGCCTCTACCTTGGTGAAAGTGCTGTCGAAATCGATTACGAAATACTTATTGAGTTTCATGCGCTGGTACTAAGCCGCAAATCTAAAGTGATTTACGATATGAGCTTAATGGATTGTAATTTTCTTTTGCAGCAAGTCCTAACGGATGATAGGGAACATCGAAACAATACGGTCGCCTGATCAATCCCGATTGCAAAAGTTCAATGAAAAAAACTTTTCAGGAAAGAGACAGTACCATCACGGCGGCTGACGTCGGGCAGACGTGCGAGAACTCAGATGACGATTTAACTTCTTCGGGGACGTCATCCCGCCGGATATCGGTGAACCCTTTTTTCAAAAAAAAGCCGTGTGCAGTTTCGGTCAGGAGGTATATCGCTTTCAGTCCCCTTTTCTTTGCTTCGTCCAGTAAATATTCCATAATGGTAGTTCCGACTGCTTTCCCGCGAATCCCGAATTTTACAGATAACGATCGCAGCAGGGCGTAAGGTCCGTAAACCTCCAGGCCGCCGGTTCCTACCAGAGAATTACCCTCATAATAGCCAACCAAAAGGTCTTTGCGAAAGTCGAGATCGTCGGCAGGAAGATTGGACGATTTTAAGAGGGCGCGGAAATTTTCGAAACTCTCCACGTCATTGATCACCTTATATTGAAGCTCCATAGCGATCGCGTTAGATAGTTACACTTCAGGTTTTTCGCCGTCAACTGCATTGCCGATGGCCCTTGTCGCAAGCCTATTCAGCCTGTCAGTTCTACTTCAGAAATATACAGCTTAACCAAATCATCCGGAACATTGACCTTCTTTCTTTTTTGCAATTGAACGTTGCTAAAACTCATTGGATCTCATTCAAATAGGACCCCCGATAGGTGTAATAAAACCCGCTCTTTATCCGTCAATATTTGGGTAAGCCCCTTACCAAAATAATCTTGCCGGCAATACATTCCTCAGTCGCTGTATAATTCGTCCGTCGCGATTCGATAGTCAATCAGTTCTACCTGTGGTTTTTCTCGTTGTCTTTTTTACGCAATTAGTCAATTGATCAGGAGCCTCCAATCCCATAATCCGGCCTTAGATCCTTTTTTATCGAAGCGGCTATAACCTGATGGCATTAAATTGTTATCAACCGACTGTTATCGATATTCCAAGATTTTGAATTCAAAGGCAGACTTACATCAGACTGAATGGGAGATCCGGCAGGAAACGTCGTGGTTTCATTGGCAGCTTACGGGCATTTGGACGTTCAGGCACCTGTTAATACGACTTGTAAGGAGGGATCTGCTGATCCATCATCAGCAAACGATACTCGGGCCTTTGTGGATAATTTTTCAGCCCCTGATCATCCTGTTCATTTACGTGTTGATCTTCGATCAGGCCGTCGGCCTTTCTACGGATGGTTTGCCTCCTGCGTTGTTCTATTTGTCGGGCATTATTCTGTGGACGTTGTATTCCGAATGCTTCACCGGCACAGCCTTCACTTTCATTCAAAATGGAACCCTGTTTGCAAAAGTTTATTTTCCGCGGCTGATCATTCCACTTTCAGTAGTTCTTTTAAACTACATTAGGTTTGGGGTACAGTTCCTGCTTTTTTTGATCCTACTCCTTTTTTTAAGACCGCAAGTGCTGGCGACGCAACCGGTGCTTGTGATTGTTTCGCTGCTGTTGTCAAGTGTTGTCACAGCAGGGTTAGGCCTGGGAATGGGAATGATGTTCTCGATCATGACGGCGAAATACCGCGATTTGGTAAACGTCATCCATCTGATTGTCCGGCTTTTGATGTTTGCCACTCCGATCATTTATCCGTTGTCGGCGGTCGGTCCCGAGGTGCGAAAGTGGATTATGCTCAATCCCCTGTCGTCAATGTTCGAATTTTTCCGGGTTGGTTTTTTAGGGCAGGGAACCGTTTCGGCTCTTCAAATTGTGTACAGCGTCGCCTGTATGTTGATTGTGGTTGTTGCGGGGTCAATGATGTTTAACAAGTTTTCCAATAAGTTACAGGATGTGATTTAAGATTATGAATTCAGCCATTATAGAGGTCGAAAAGCTTTCTAAATTTTACGCTCTCGGCGTAGTAGGTACCGGATCTTTTCGCCAGGATCTCAAACGGTGGTGGATTCATTCCGTGCGAAAAAAAAAGGATCCATTTTTCCTTGAGTCTTCAGGGGCCGGCTCGTCGCACATTTGGGCGTTGCGGGACGTGTCTTTCGGCGTGAATGAGGGCGAAGTGCTCGGCATCATTGGCCGGAACGGTGCCGGTAAGTCTACCTTATTGAAGATCATGTCAAATATTGTCCAGCCCACTTCCGGAAAGATCCGTGGGAGGGGCAGAATAAACAGCCTGCTTGAGATTGGGACCGGTTTTCACGATGAGCTTTCGGGTCGGGAAAATATTTACCTGAATGGTTATTTTCTGGGAATGCAACGCAAAGAGATCAATCAGAAATTTGATGAGATCGTTGAATTCTCAGGTATTCAGCAATTTTTGGATACACCGGTGAAAAGATACTCTTCCGGCATGTACATGAGGTTGGCGTTTGCCGTGGCGGCCCATCTCGAACCCGACATTCTCATTGTGGATGAGGTCCTGGCGGTAGGGGATGCGGAGTTTCAAAAAAAATGTCTCGGCAAGATGCACCAGGTCTCAACAAAGCAGGGTCGCACCATTTTGTATGTTAGTCACAATCTTCCTTCGGTTTTAAATCTTTGCAACCGCGTGATGCACCTTGACCAGGGCAAGTTGGTCGATATCGGCGCACCTTCCCGCGTCATCAATGCTTATTTGAAAGTTGCGCAAAAACAAAATCACTGGCAGTATTGGGATGATGTGACACGCGCCCCGGGCAACGATTTGATTAAGGTACATTTCGTAGAATTAATTCCGCATTTAAAAAATGAGCAAGACGCAATTGATATTCGTACACCGATCAGCATTCGTTTTAAATTCTGGAATTTGGTTGAGGATCAAAACATCTGCGTTGGATTGCATTTATTTACGTTAAACCGGGAATGCATTTTTGATGTAAGCTCAGTACCAGAGACGTTAAAGAAGGGATTGGTAGAGGGCCAATGCGATATTCCTGGTAATTTTCTGAACGATGGTTCTTATTACTTCTCGTTGATATTTGTTAAGGACACCTCCGTCGAATTGTTTTACCTCGAGGAGTGCCTGTCACTGGAAGTTGAAGATTACAGGGATAAAATGAATTGGTATGGTAAATGGTCGGGCTATGTACGCCCGAAATTTCCTTTTCGGATCCGGCAATTTGCCCTCGAAAAGGAAACGCTGAAGGGCGCATGAGTTTTAATAGTTATACAATTCATCATCTCGAACTTTCAACTGATCATCTTCCTTTGCCGGAGGCAGACGGTGGTGCGCATTATGTCATTTTTTGGTACACGCATATTCCGCTAGGCCACAGTTTTCTTACAGCAGGGCAAATGTCGGATGCTGACCTGTTATCGCGTGAAGCTTTCAAGGCCATCGCCCCGGCATTGGGATACTATGACCCGGCTTTCAATTATCTTGAGGATCCTTTCGTACCCGAAAATTTTTTAGCCTTAAAAAAACTTTGTGAAAACATTTTTAAGCCGTACAAGCGGCTGGCAATCCCGACCGAGACCGATGTCTCGGTGATCATCTGCACGCGAAACCGTCCTGCTTCATTGCAGAACTGCCTGAAAGCGCTGATGATTCAGGATTTTAGGCCACTGGAGGTCATCGTTGTTGACAATGCACCGACGAATGATGAGACAAGGAAGGTTGCTGAGCAATTTCCATTCGTACGCTATGTCCGGGAGGACCGGCCGGGGCTCGATATAGCAAGAAACACAGGAGTGCGGAATGCATCCGGCTCCATCGTTGCGTTTACGGATGACGACACAATCCCCGATGTGTCATGGGTCCTCAGTATCGCCCAGGCCTTTGAGGAAAAAGACATTGTCGCGATGACAGGTTTGGTGATCGCCGGTGCGCTTCAGAACGAAGCTGAGATCATATTTGAGAAATTCTGGCCATTTAACCGCGGCTACGTCCCCCGTTTATATGACAAAAAGTTTTTTAATACTACGCTGGCGAACGGACCGCCTGTGTGGGAGATCGGTGCGGGGGCAAACATGGCGTTCAGAAAAACGATTTTCGATGAAGTCGGTTATTTCGATGAAAGGCTTGATGTTGGCGCGGCAGGATGCAGTGGTGACTCCGAATTGTGGTACCGGATTCTCGCCAATGGCTTTGGGATTTTTTATAACCCACGGGCAGTTGTAAAGCATTTTCACCGTTCATCGGTCCCTGAATTGAAAAGTCAGTTATACGCATATATGAAGGGTTTTACCGTTGCCATTCTTATACAGCACCAGCGCTTCGGCCATAAGGGTAACCTCCATCACCTGTTCAGAACGTTGCCTTTGTATTATCTGCATTTGCTTTCGAAAGGTTTTCCTGGCTACAGGTTTCAATACCAGACTTTGTTTGAGGAAATGCGTGGCGTTTTAGCCGGGATGATTTACTATCTGCGACACAGGAATACTAATCCAGGAATATATTACGACAATGATCAGCTTTGAACGCGACAATAGTCTTCCGGTGGTTTCGGTTATCATTACATGCTTTAACCAGGGACGTTATTTGCACGAATCGATCTCCAGTGCAATAAATCAGACTTATCGCAATATTGAGACCGTTGTGGTGGATGATGGATCCTGGGATAACACCCGCGATGTCGCAGCGAAGTTTGGCGGCATTCAGTACATTCATCAGCCAAACTCGGGACTGGCCGCGGCAAGAAATCGCGGTGTTAAAGAAAGTCGTGGCAGCTTTCTAGTATTTCTGGATGCGGACGACTGGCTTTATCCTGCGGCCATTGAAACCAATCTCAGCTACATGCAATCCTCGCTGGATTATGCCTTTGTCTCCGGATGGCACGAAAAGGTGGATGAATGGAACTATCCGTTGGAAAAGGAAACTACCAACGAAATCGGGGCCGATCATTATTTGCACCTGTTGAAAGGCAATTACATCGGAATGCACGCAGCAGTCATGTACCGCCGGTGGGTGTTTGAAAAATACAAATTCGACACCACGCTGGATGCGTGCGAAGACTATGCTCTTTACTTCAGAATAACCCGCGACCATCCCGTTTACCATCACGCCCAGGTATTGGCTGCCTATCGGATTCATGGCTATAACATGTCGGCGAGAATTCCATTCATGTTAAACAATGTCATCAAGGTTCTCAAAATGCAACGACCGCTTTTAAGGAGCGAGCAAGAGCGGAGAGCATTCGCCGAGGGCCTCAGATCATGGCGGGAATATTATTCCGAAAAACTTTATCGTTTGTTAATCAATAATTTGCAGAAAGGTGGAGAGTCTCCTGCCTTTCGCGAGTTGCTCTGCCTTTTCATGCTCAAACCTTACCGCTTCTTCCGCTTTTTTCTTAAAAGAACAAAATATACCGTCAACTCCCTCCTTAAGAAAAGGCTACCGGATCCACTATTGAAATCGCTACACAAGGCAGGGTTCTATCAGGAGTACACACCCGCTCGCGGGCATGTAAACGCAGGCGACTTTCAGCGGATATCTCCATTCAGCTATGATTTCGGGTTTGACCGCGGCGGTGCGGTTGATCGGTTTTACATTGAAAATTTTCTCGATTCGAACAAACAGCATATCACGGGCCGTGTGTTGGAAATTGGCGACAACGCATACACGGTCAGGTACGGCGGCTCTCAAGTGACTCAGAGCGATATCCTGCACATTGACGAACGGAACGCAAAGGCAACTTACATCGGGGACATCACCCATGTGCCCCAAATACCATCCGAATGTTTTGATTGCATCATTTTTACACAAACCCTTCATCTGATCTACGATTTCAGAAGCGCCCTTCGCACTTGTAACCGTATTCTCAAACATGGTGGTTGTTTATTGCTCACGGTGCCAGGTATCACTCAGGTTGACTATGGTGATTGGAAAGATTACTGGCTATGGTCGTTCACAGCGAATTCCGTACGACGTGTATTGCGGGAAACTTTCGATGAACGGAGTGTCGAAGTTCAAACGTATGGAAATGTTTATGTGGCCACAGCATTTTTATACGGTATGGGATTGCCGGAGGTGAAAAAAGACTTTCTCCTCTACCACGATCCGAGTTATCAGGTGGTTATTTCTGCGAAAGCAATAAAAACATAAGGGTGTTTACAAAATTAAAAAACGGGCTTAAAAACTGGGGGCGCAAGAGAGCGCTGATCCTGATGTATCATCAGATTTGCACCCGGGTCACCGATCCCTGGCAGCTCGCCGTTTCACCGGAATGCTTTGAGGCCCAGCTCAATTATGTGACGAAAAATTTCGATATCGTTCCACTCGAGAAGTTGACGAATTGCCTCAACACGGGGAAGCTCAGCTCGAAAATGTTATCGATAACGTTTGACGACGGATTTACCGACAATTATATAAATGCAAGGCCCATCCTTGAGTCGTACAAAGTCCCTGCAACGTTTTATATAACAACCAATGCCATGGAGAGTGGACGGCTATATTGGTGGGACGAACTTGAATTGCTGATCCTTCAAACCGCGCAATTGCCGAAAACTCTTCAGTTGAAAGCAGGAGCGGAAACCTTCAAATTTTCGTTTACAACCGACCACATATTGGACGCCCCGGTAGTGGGGCAGATCCGCGAATGGAATGCAGGTATGATGCCCTCCAATGAGCGGCTTTCCCTTTTTCTTTCGCTTTGGAAATCTATTCAGCCTTTGCCCTTTCAACTTCAGCAGGAAGTCCTGGCGGAGCTTCGCTCCTGGGCCGGCGTTGATCATGTTGATAAATCACATACGGTGATGACACGGGACCAATTGGTCAAACTGAGCCGGAATTCACTTTTCTCCGTCGGCGCGCACACGGTTAATCACTCACTTCTGGCGGCGCACGACGTTCACGTGCAGGCCTTTGAGGTTCAGGAAAGTAAGAGAACGCTTGAGGGTTTGCTTGGCCGGGAGATAACCGGATTTTCATATCCCTACGGAAATTATAACGACATCACCAGGATATTGCTTCGCAATGCCGGATTTCAGTCTGCGGTGTCTACTGAGAATCGCATGCTAAATTCAACGGAAGATCTGTTCGCGTTGCCGCGGGTGCAGGTAAAAAACACTTACGAGAAAGAATTTGCAAATCATCTTCAACAATTGGTGCACTATGAAAATTAAAGAAGATCCGCTGGTGACTGTTATTCTTTGTTTTTTTAACGAAGAACAATTTATCCGTGAGGCTATCGAAAGTGTGATCGCACAGGATTATCAAAAGTGGGAACTCCTGCTGATGGATGATGGATCCTCCGATTCAAGCATTGATATTGCAAAGCATTATGAAGAAAATTATCCAGGCCGTATTTTCTATCATCATCATCCGGGCCACATCAATAAGGGTTTAAGCGCAAGCAGGAACGCGGGCATCAGTCGCGCTAACGGTGAGTATATTGCATTTCTGGATGCCGATGACGTGTGGCTGCCGCGAAAGCTGAATAACCAGCTGCGTATCTTCAGAAGGCACGATCAGGTCACGGTTATACTTGAGGCCTCAACTTATTGGAAAAGCTGGACTGACGCGAGCCTGGCCGATATCGTAATCCCGGTTGGTGCAAGGGAGGGCGTTTACACTCCACCGAAACTGATGACCGCCCTGTATCCCCTTGGAAAAGGTGCTGCACCATGCCCTTCCGGGATCATCGCGCACCGCCATGTGTTTAAGCGTTCACGGTTTGAAGAGTCGTTTCAGGGCGTCTACCAGATGTACGAGGACCAGGCGTTCTTGTGCAAGGTTTATTTAAAGGAAAAAGTATTTGTTTCGGCAGCTTGCAATAACAAATACCGTCAGCGCGCTTCTTCACTGGTTTCGTCGGTGCATCATGCCGGGAAATATCATGCTGTCCGGGGATTTTACCTGCGGTGGTTTGAGCAGTATTTGAAACATCAGGCGGTAGAGTTTAAAGTTGTCGACAGCCTTCTTGAAAAGGCGTTGATGCCGTACAATCAGCCACTTTGGTACAGGATCACGGTTGACTTGCCCAGATTAATTAAGGAGGTCATCGCCAGGCACCTCGTTCGCCTCGGTGTTTTAAGATACCGCAAGACATGGTAAAGCCGCGTATCACCGTTCTCATGCCCGTTTACAACGCGGAGCGTTTTCTGAAGGAAGCGATGGATAGTATTCTTCTTCAGACTTTTCAGGATTTTGAGTTCCTGATAATTGACGATGGCTCCAAAGACAACGGTATTGGTATTATTGAATCGTATCATGACAGACGGATCCGGCTGCTGAAAAACGAAAAAAATCTGGGGATTAGTGATACCCTCAATAAAGGGATCGAACTGGCATCCAGCCAATTGATTGCGCGAATGGATGCGGATGATGTCAGTAATCCATTTCGACTTCAGAAACAGTATAACTACATGATGAATCATCCTGCATGCGCTTTATTGTCAACATGGGCGAGGGTGATGACAGAGGATAACAAGTTTGTCCGTCTTGAACGTTATCGCAGCAACTATTATTACTATAATCTCACATTTGAATGCTGGATGTATCATCCCACTGTGATGTTTAGAAAGGAGCCCGTGATGTCGGTAGGAATGTACACTCAGAAATATTCGGAAGACTACGACCTGTTCTGGAAAATGTCCCGGAAGTTTGAAATTGGCAACATTGCTGAACCGCTGGTGAATTACCGGTTGTCGTCAACAAGTCTCAACCTGGTTACGCGCAAAACTGAATATGACATTGCCAATGAAAAAAATGTACTGAGGAATATTCGGTACTACATGGGCGAACACTTTCGTATTTCAAGAGAATGCCTGGAATGTCTCCGGCATAATTTCGACCCGATGGTGCGCAAAAACAGCATCCGCAACGTGATGGCCTGCCTGTCGCTACTACACGCCATTACCGCCAAAATTCTTCAGGAGGAAAATCCAAACCGAAACACTGCGCATATCCTGGAGGCGTATGGATTCAAGCGGGCTTTTATCATTACGCAACTGGCCAGTCAAATGCCCCCGCTTAAGAAATTATTACTGGTAATCCACACAAGGCAATGGCTTGTGGGGTACTCGATCATCATGAGTTTTATGAAAGGGCAGTTGAGAAAACTGAAAATTCTTTTAAGCTTCTGAAATGTCAACGATGAATACATATATCGAGTCATCACCGCGCGTACTCACCGAACCACCCGTCGTTGAAAAGGTGGCGGACGGAGTTTCACGTCCCCTGTGGTCAGTGATGATCCCGGTGTACAATTGTTCAAAGTACCTTGTCCGGACATTGCATTCGGTGCTCGTTCAGGATCCTGGCCGGCAACACATGCAAATCGAAGTTGTGGATGATTGCAGCACCGACGGTGACGTTGAATCCATCGTCCATACGTTGGCAGAGGGAAGGGTAGAATATTACAGGCATCCCCGAAATGTTGGCAGCCTTAAAAATTTTTATTCCTGTCTCCAGCGCTCCCGGGGCTACGTCATCCACCTTTTACACGGCGATGATTGTGTAAAAAAAGGCTTTTACAAAAAAATAGAGCAGATATACCATGATTTTCCCTCCGCTGGCGCTGCCTATTCCAGATATGATTACATCGACGATGTCGGACATGTGATGTATTGTCAGGGGAAGGAAATGGATACCGATGGCATTCTCGAAAACTGGCTTGAACGCCTTTGTGAGCGTCAACGGATTCAGTATGTGGCGATGACCGTCAAAAGGGAAGTGTACGAAAAGCTGGGTGGCTTTTATGGCACCGAATATGGCGAGGATTGGGAAATGTGGGTTCGAATCGCCGCGCATTATCCTGTTGCCTATACGCCGGAAATATTGGCCCAGTATAGAAGACACGCTAATTCGATCTCCGGAAAATCCTTTACGACAGCAAAAAATATGGAAGACCTCTTGTGGGTGATGGATAAGATTAATAATTATTTACCCGGCGGAAAAAGACAAATGGTAAGACAGGCTTCAAGAAGGTTTTATGCCCATTACGCAGTAAAGATTGCAAATGCGTTGTGGAAGGATCTTCGGGAAAAAAGCGCTGTCACCGCGCAGGTTAAAGCCGCATGGAACATGCAGAAGGACGTGTTTCTTTTTTACAAGATTTTGAAATTGTTAACGCGAATGACTCTGAATTTATGACTCAACCTGGTGTATCCATCGTCATTTGTTGCCACAATGGAGCCGAAAGACTACCAGCAACAATCCGGCATATCGCAAAGCAGAATGTTCCGGAGTATATTCCATGGGAAGTTATTATTGTTGATAACCGATCCTCCGATCGTTCGGCCATGTTCGCCAGGAGCGAGTGGTCGAAACATAATACGCGGACACCATTTCGGATCGTGTTGGAATATGCACTTGGTTTGTCCCATGCCCGATCCCGCGGTTTTCAGGAGGCAAAATACGAGTGTGTGATTATGTGTGATGATGATAATTGGCTGGCACCCGATTATGTTGCGAACGTTTTTAATATCATGATGCATAAGCCGCGGGTAGGGGCCCTCGGAGGCCTCGGCCGCCTCGTGTTCGAAATAACGCCACCCTCATATATTGAGCATTCAAATATTTTTGCAGGAGGAGAACAGGCGCCCAGGTCGGGCAAGGTACTGGTCAATAAGATCTATGGGGCAGGGTGCGTGATCCGGAAATCCGCTTACGAAAGGCTCTATCGCATTGGTTTTCACAGCCTGCTAACGGATAGAAAGGGAAAGGAATTGAGCTCGGGCGGCGACTATGAACTTTGTTATGCCCTTGCTATCTGCGGATATGATATCTGGTATGATGATCGGTTAAGGTTTACGCATTGCATCACAAAAGAGCGATTGACATGGGAATATTATATCCGGTATGCCAGGGAAAGTGCGCAATGTTTTGAAGTGCTCGGGTGCTACAAGGCGATAGCAGACAACACGTGGATTAACAAATTTTCACTCCTGTATATCACCAGAAATTTCCTTTACACGGTCCGCAGGTTCTTTTCAATCAACGCACGGAGGCTGATCACCCATCCTGCATCGGACGAAGGAAAGGTCCTGTTTTTCCGGCATACGATCTTGAAGTACAAGCTGGCGACGTATTTTACCAGATACAGTCAGATGATCCGGATCCATAAGAGCATCTGCAAACTACGTGAAAGATGCAACGTTGATGCGCTATTGAGAAAGTCGTCCGCGGAGGAGATGCTAAACAGGGATTACGGTGTTACTTCCTTCTCAAAACCTTTTCGACAGCTTCGATAATGTTTTCAGGCCCAAGGCCATATTTTTTCAAAAGTTGCGCCGGCGTTCCGCTTTCTCCAAAGGAGTCGTTCACGGCAACCATTTCCATGGGCGTTGGACGAAACCGTGCAAGAACCTGAGCGACGCTGTCCCCAAGACCACCGTTCATCTGGTGCTCTTCGCAAGTGACGACACACTTTGTTTTTGATATGGATTCAAGAATAGCTTCAACATCCAGCGGTTTAATCGTGTGAATATTGATGACTTCAGCGCTAATGCCTTTTTCTGACAGTTTTGACTCAGCCTCGATGGCATGCCATACGAGGTGCCCGCAGGCAAAAATAGTTACATCGTTACCGTCAATCAATTTATCTGCTTTCCCTATCGTAAAAGGTCTGTCGGGTGCGGTAAAAATTGGCCAGCTTGGTCTGCCGAACCGCAAATATGCGGGTCCGATATGATCAGCCAGGGCAAGTGTGGCAAGACGGGTCTGATTGTAATCGCAGGGAACGACCACGGTCATCCCTGGAAGCATTTTCATCATGCCGATGTCTTCCAGTATTTGGTGGGTTGCGCCGTCTTCTCCAAGGGTTAATCCGGCGTGAGACGCGCAAATCTTTACATTTTTACCTGAGTAAGCGATTGACTGCCGAATTTGATCATAAACGCGGCCTGTCGAAAAATTAGCGAACGTTCCCGTGAAAGGGATCTTACCCCCAATTGTCATCCCAGCGGCCAGCCCCATCATGTTGGCTTCGGCGATGCCTACCTGAAAGAACCGATCTGGAAAATCTTTTTTGAAAGCGTCCATTTTTAGCGAGCCTGTCAGGTCCGCGCAAAGGGCGACAACTTGTGTATTTTTCTTTCCCAACTCATGCAATCCAACACCAAATCCCGAACGGGTATCTTTCTTTTCTGTAAATGTGTACTTCATGCTTTTATTCCAAAATTGCTGTCGCGAAAGTCGGAAAATATTTATTGAACTGCCATGAATCGACGAAGATTCTGTTAATGTTTTGTTAAAGTCCTGAAAATCCCCCAAACCGCCGGGAACCCGCACGAATAAAGTCACGTAGAAACCTGAAAGTCATTTTCCTGACCTTATGCCTCAAGATAAAACGAATCGTCAGTACCTGGTTTGGTTCCTCATTGGTGTTTTGATAGCATTATTGCCCTGGCTGGTGCTGGCCTGATCCTAGAATAAGGATAGATTTAAGGTCTTCCCCGATTCCACCTGAAAAGTTTTAATCGCTGTGTATTTGCTCCCACCTGCTTTTTTTACCCTGAAAGCAATCTTATAAGATCCCGGAAGAAGATTGTATGAATGCATCGCCGTTGTCTCGTCGAGTGCGCATACCCATTTGCTCTCCCCGGTATCAAGTATTTCAAACAGACCTCCAAAACCCGTTGAAAGGGTGTTGATATTTACCAGGCCCGGTTGAGGAAGGGTGATCGTTTTTACCTTATCGCCTTCAATCGCCACCCGAAAAGTCCTGCGCGGTAACGTCAGGGTTTCCACTTCGTAATCGCCCTCCACATATCTTAAACCCTCGCCACTTCGCTGCTGATTGAGAAGTGCAGATTTGCCAACCTGCCTTACCAAAAACGAAAATGCATTGCCTCTTCCCTCAGGTTTTACAAGCAAAGTTCCCTGCGCAACGGGGATCCTGAACACGTTGTGTTGGCCATTGATGATATTCACATTTTTGACCGTGACCGCCGGCATCGTGTGTACAACGATATCATACGACAAAACCGGATCCACCTGTACTGAATCAGGAAGGCCCGCCCCGTCGAGATAGTGGACGAAATCAAACGCGGCAATACCGGTCGCGTTATTCACAAAGGTGATGTTCACGTTCGTCTCCCTGGATAATTGCTGACTGTTAAGAAGTTCAACACTCACGGTGGTTTTCGCGAAGGTTGTTTTGATCGCTTGATTCAGAACCGTATTAAAAGTCGGCGCATTTTGTGAGTCGATGTATTTACCCATGCACTCGAGGACCTTTCCCCCCGCAATTCCCAAACCGATAATGAATGGTCGCAGAAATACTCCTTTCTTTTGGAGCTCGACGGAGGCCGCACACGGGTCGGCGCCGCATGATTCAATGCCGTCGGTAATTAGAATAAGAATGTTTCTGTATCCTTTGCCAGCGGGAAAATCTTTTGCGGCTTGAAGCAATGAGAAAGTGATCGGTGTAACACCTTTGGGCGTGATTTCCTTTATTTTATTGACGATCGCATTGTGATTTTTTAAAGCGAATGGAACTTCGAGCTTACTGTCCTGGCAATTGTTCGCCTGGCGAGTATACCGATGGCCATATACGCGAAGGGCAAGTTCGAGGTCGGGGCTTGAACGCAGCGAATCAACCAGCTTGATCAGAATCCGTTTTGCGATATCCATCCGGGATTCCGATGGGCCGCCCCAGAGTGCCTCCATACTTCCCGATCCATCCAGCACAAAAAGTATGCGGGTCTTCTCAGGCAGTTTCTGCTGTACCTTGAGCTGACCAAACGACGGATGGCCAATGGCGATAAAAAAACCAAAACATAGTAATTGAAAAATCCGATTGATGTTCATAGCGACCCGGTTCTAAATATAACTGGAAAAAAAGCCTGCCCTGTATAACCCCGGTCAATAAAAAATGCCCTTTCCGGATGAAAGGGCACCTTAAGACTAAAGCAAACAACTATAAACAATAAACTATATGATTCCTTTGATACTCGATGAGATGTTGACGGATGCGCCGGCCTTGACCATCACAAAATTTCCGATTTGGCCGTCGATGGTGGTTTCCGATTGAAGCCTCGCGGTGTAAATGTACCTTCCGGTTTCAGGGTCCTGGTCATAAGCAACGAAGTGCAGTTCATATTCACCTTCCTGAAGGAAAGCAAGGGTATACACTTTGCCTGTAAGCGACGATTTTACTTCCGCACTAGCCACGGCGTTTTTGAAATAGATGTTATCTGCGGTCTGCGGTTCTGTTTCGGCCGAGGCGTTGAATGTGCCCTTCTTGTAAGCATATACGATGATCTTGTCTGCATTCACGCCTGATTCCTCCTCGTATGAACCTTTAATTGTACCCGACTTCTCTTTTGATACGGCCCGCACCGCAGCGGATAGATTGTTGTCGCTGACGAAGCTGTAACGGACGGATGGATCGTCGGAATACCGTATGGATTTCCGAAGGTCGAAATCTATAACAACCCGGTTCTTCACGTCACTGGCAACCGTCCACGCATCATTAACGGCGACATTCAATTGGCCCGTTGTCGAACTCTTTAGTTTGTATTTTGCATTGTCCTCCGTCAGGACGTAACATCCCGGGGAATCACCGTTCGCGTCCGTATCGAGGTCGAGCACCAGTGTCAGGTTGTTATAAGTTTTTGAGGCGAGCTCTGATGTGCCCAAAAGTTTAGTATTGCCTTCCTGATACGCTTTCAAGTCGATTGTCTGCTTTGAAAAGCCGGACAACGTCTCTCCATTTACCTTTACTTCCGCTACTGTCACCATCACGCTCCTTATACTTGCATCATCCGATGGTGCATCGGTGACCTCGAAATCCACATCGCCTTTGCCACTGACTTTATCATCATCGCTGCAGGCAAAAAACGTAAACAATGAGGCACTGAATAATAAAGGTGCAATCCATTTGAATCTTCTTCTTTCCATAAGTTTTTCTCAGTTTTTTGAAGTAATATTTATGATGATTAATACGGAAAAATGAATCCGAAAACCATTAGAAAGCCATGATTACCGATAGATTGCCCTTAATCGCCCTTGGAATGATTCTTTAACAGTTGAACTGCAGTTTAGGGCAAATGTAATGTTTGTAAGAAATTGTAGATTTTTTCTACAGGAATGGGATTTTTCATTTTCCGACCACGCGGCAAAAATATTTCCGGCGAATCCGGCATTCGGGAGAGTCGTCTAAAGGATGTCAATAGCCAAACGCCAATGACGAATGAAACACACGTGGTACTAATAGTCTCCGAGGGTTTCCTGCAGCTGCGCCAGCGCTTTCTTAAGTTCCTCATCATTCGGGGCAACGCCATGCCATTTGTGCGATCCCATCATGTAATCAACACCAAAACCCATTTCGGTCTTCATGAGATTCATGACCGGTTTACCTTGTTTCGCAAGAGTTTGCGCCTTTTTCAGGTGGGTGAGTACCTCCTCGAGGACATTGCCATTAAACTCCTGGACAATCCATCCGAACGCTTTCCATTTTGCCTTCAGATCCAGCGAAAGAATTTTTGAAACCGGTCCATCAATTTGCTGCCCGTTGAGGTCTATGGTTGCAATAAGATTATCGACTTTGTTATGAGCAGCGTACATGGCAGCTTCCCAAACCTGCCCTTCCTGCTGTTCGCCATCACCCATCAGTACGTAGACGAAACGGTCGTCGTCATTTAGTTTTTTCGCCTGCGCGGCTCCAATGGCCACTGAAAGCCCTTGTCCCAATGATCCGGAGGAAACCCGCACACCTGGCAGGTGCTCATGCGTAGTCGGATGGCCCTGAAGACGTGAGTTAAGCAAACGGAACGTTGACAACTCCTTGGTTTCAAAATATCCAGCACGTGAGAGTGTCGCATAAAAAACAGGCGAAATATGCCCGTTCGAGAGAAAAAAGAGGTCCTCTCCCTTCCCTTCCATGTTGAACTTCCTGTCGTGTTTCATGATGTGGAAATACAACGAAACGAAGTACTCAACACATCCAAGGGAGCCACCCGGATGGCCTGATTGACAGGCATGAACCATTCGGACGATGTCCCTACGGATCTGGGTGGCGAGTTTTTTAAGATGGTCGATGTCAGGTTGCTGGCTCATGAATAGGAATTTGCCGCGAAGATGGAGAAATTTCATAACCCTGCCAAGGAGATCATCCACGTTTCATTAATTTTAGTCGATTTGGATTCCGTCGGTTGATTAAAATCTTCTCCCATAGTCGATTTTCATTATTTTGCCTTACTGAATTTTATGAAAAAACTTTTTGTATCTCTTGCCCTGATTGTGACGACCGGCCTGTGCTATTGTCAGGTCGATCTGAAAAAACTTGACGCATATTATGAAAAGGCATTGAAGGACTGGGGAGTGCCGGGCATGAGCTTAGCCATTGTCAAGGATGGCAAAATGATCTTTGCAAAAGGATATGGCGTGAACGAAACCGGCAAACCGGAAAAACCAGATGAGAATACCTTATATGCTATCGCTTCAAATTCAAAGTCGTTCACTTCCGCCATAATTGCCCAACTTGTTCAGGAAGGGAAACTGTCCTGGGAGGATAAAGTGAAAACGCATCTGCCATATTTTGAGTTGTATGATCCGTGGGTGTCATCCGAATGCAATATCCGCGATCTGTTGAGTCACCGGGTGGGACTCGGAACTTTCAGTGGCGATATGATCTGGTATCGATCAACGCTGAGCGGCGAAGAAATTGTCCGTCGCGTTAAGTACCTGCCGAAAAGTTACGATTTTCGTTCTGGTTACGGATATTCCAATGTCATGTTTATTACCGCGGGGGAGGTGATCAAAAAAGTCACCGGTAAATCATGGGGCGAGGCGGTCAGCGAACGTCTCCTGAGGCCTCTCGGGATGGAGAGAACGATCACAACAACGGCCGACCTCAATCAGAAAGGTAATTTTTCAACGCCGCACCGGTTGAATGAGGGGGTCCATATTCCCATGGAATGGGAGGATTGGGCCCACGTGGCAGCAACAGGCGGAATCATATCGAGTGTGAAAGATATGTCGCAATGGATGATCTTTAATCTCAATCACGGCGTGTGGAACAAGGATACACTGTTATCAACCCCATCGCGCAATATGATGTGGACCCCGCACACAAATTTTGTCGTAGATCACACTGCACCGATCGCCACAAATCATTTCACCGCATACGGGTTGGGTTGGTTTCTCAGCGACTATCGTGGAAAAATGCTGGTTCACCACACGGGTGGATATTCGGGCATGTTATCAGCGATGGCGCTGGTTCCGGAGGAAAAGCTCGGCGTGGTTGTTCTTACCAATGGATTAAAAGGCATATACAGTGCGCTTGTCAATTATACCATCGACGCTTTCATCAAGGCGCCGCCAAAGGATTGGTCTGCGGAAAAACTGGCAAACTCGAAAAAAAATAAAGACACCAGAATTGATGACCGCAAAAGCGCGCGGGTATCCGGGACCAAACCTTCGGTTGCGACCGAGAATTTAACAGGACGGTATCATGCAGATGCATATGGGCGCATCCGGATCGCCACTGAAGGCGAGAAGCTGAAAATACATTTTGAGAATACACCTGACCTCGCCGCGATATTGTCGCACTGGCATTATGACATTTGGGAACTAAAATGGGATCGGCCTGAGGTATTGCCATGGTTCACCTTTGGAACCGTCAAATTTGAGCTGGACCATAATAATCAGGTCACTGGCATCAGCTTCGACGTACCCAATGACGACTTCTGGTTTGAGGAACTTAATGCAAAAAAAATCAAATAGTTATGGCTTCGACAGATAGACGGATCGATGGTTACATTGTACGTTCGGCGGATTTTGCTATTCCCATCCTGCAGCACCTGCGCGCTGTGGTTCACGAGGCCTGTCCTGACGTACAGGAAACAATGAAATGGAGTTTCCCGCATTTTCAGTATAAAAAGACCATCCTCTGCAGCATGGCGTCTTTTAAACAGCATTGTGCATTTGGCTTCTGGCTGGGCTCGCAGATGAAAGATCCGGAAGGAATCCTGGAAAAAGGCGAGCGTAGTTCGATGGGTCATTTGGGACGGATCACGTCCCTCAAAGATATTCCTTCGAAAAAAATCCTGATAAAGTATCTGAAAGAGGCCATGGTGCTCATCGACAAAGGGGCGAAATTGGAAAAGAAGACCGCCGCGCCGGCAAAGAAAGCGCTGGTCGTACCTTCCTATTTTCTTTCGGCGTTGAAGAAAAATAAAAATGCATATTTGACCTTCATGAATTTCAGCTATTCACATAGAAAAGAGTATGTGCAATGGATCACGGAAGCAAAAACGCTGGAGACGAGAAATAAAAGAATGAATGTGGCGATCGCGTGGCTGGAAGAAGGAAAATCACGCAACTGGAAATACGAGAAACCGTCGAAATAATTACTTTTTCTTTTTCTGTGTGATGTTTTTTTTAGCGCGCGGTGTTTTTTTTGCGCTATCGCGTTTATCCTTTTTCATCGCGGTCTTCTTTACCACTACGTTTGGACGTTTTTCAAAACCGTTTTTCAGGATCTGCGCTGCGTGATTTTTTGTTTCGACCTTTTGAATAATATCCTCAATAACACCTTTCTCGTCGATCAGGAAAGTTACCCGGGCGGTACCCATGTATTTCCTTCCGTACATCGATTTTTCAACCCATGTTCCATAGGAATCATGAACCACCCGGTTGCTGTCTGACAACAGCCGGAATGGCAGTTTTTCTTTTTCTATAAATTTTTTGTGACTCTTTTCGCTGTCGGTGCTTACACCCAGGATCTCAAAGCCACTCTTTTGCATGGCTTTGTAATTGTCGCGAAGATTGCATGCTTCGGCTGTGCAGCCCGGAGTCATGTCTTTCGGGTAAAAGTAAACGACAACTTTTTTTCCGCGGAGATCCGAAAGCCTGATCGGATTGCCATCCTGATCATTGATGGTGAAGTCGGGCGCTTTATCACCGATTCTTAATGCCATTCTTTAAGGAATTTCCGTTGTATAAACCGCTTCGTTCCCTGCGTTATCCGTCACCACGAGTGTCAATAGTCCATGCAAAGGTTGCGATTTGTCGAGTTGTTCTGACCAGATGGAGGCCGTTTTAGGATCGTAGTGCATGAGCAGCCACTGCCCGTCGATTGTGGCTTCGATCTGGTCAATGCCCGAAAGATTGTCCTTTATTTTGAAACGTGCAACATAGCCGTTCACGGCTACCGCTTTAATGGTGGGCGGCAAAAGGTCATTCATCACAACGAAGTCGCCGAACTCGCGTGTTGTGAAGCGAACGCCACCGTTCTCATAATTTCCGCCGAGGTAGCTATAGCCTCCCTTGCCTGCGACCCGGTAAACAGCATAGGTCCGGTCCCACTCATATTTCAGGTTGGGTCGTAACGTTACGTCAATGGCCTTATTCAGCGGGATGGTGCGCGATCCGACGTTGAATATTTCAAGACTGTCTTCGGTGATCCCGTTGGACGTGGTCAGGTACACCGTATCGTATACGGAACGTGCCGGAAACTGAACCTCAAGCCGGTCGCTGTAATAATTATACTCCAGGTTTGGCGGTATGACGGTTTTGATATTTGGAACTATGCTTTTTCCGCAGACAACGATCGAATCCGGAATCTCCGACCGCAAATCCAGCAGATACACTGCTCTGTGAGCGTTTGAGTAATCGGGCTCGATGATCCGTTGTCTCGATCGCGAATAAACGGTTGCTCTGTTGCTGTCGGCAGCGCAGGGCTTTGTCGAAACCATCATCGTATTTTCGATCACGTCATACTCCAGTTCCGACTTCAGAGGCTCCAGGTGTTTTACTTCTTTTGTGCTTGCCGACGGCTTCAATTTGAATGATACATTGCTTGAATTCCCATGCGTATCCTTCATAGTCACTTTGACAGTTGATGGGTTTTCTCCCGAGATTTTGATTTTGCCGGTAGAGGGTGATTTTCCGTAAAACTTCAAATCATTGCCGTCATCGATGTATAATTTATAAAACCTGTTTCCGCTCAGCCTCATGGTTTTAAAATCCATCAGGGTATAAATGCCCCTTGATTCGGCGATGTTGATTTTGTCTATGCTTTGAGCAAAAATCAGCTTGTCGTTGTATCGCATTTCAATATCATTCACGCCACCATAAAAAGGGCTTTTCGGGGCTAGCTTGTCTTTGGCAAGGATCTCAACCCCGATATTTCCGGTGGCGAGGATCGGCATATCGAAAACGAAATCTTTGCCCACACGTCTGGCATAAAACTCAAAACGGCCGAATTTGTCATTGATCCGCGAGCGGATGTCAAGAGTTTTTAGCGCGATTTTCTCAACGGCAGGAGGCAATTGATCAATAATTTCCGGAAAGCCTTCGACTTCCAGCGGATTCAGTGCATAATTCTCATGGTCGCGAATATCAAAATGGAGGTGCGGGCCGCTTGACGAGCCGCTATTGCCTGATAATGCAACCGTATCACCTTGTTTGACTATAAATTCGTTCGGTTCGAAGAAAAGATCGATGGAGGAGGATTTTTGACGGTACTGCTCCTCCAGAACGAAGTCTGCAACTTTTCCTTTGAATTTATCAAGATGGGCGTATAAAGTCGTGTTGCCATCCGGATGCTTGATATACAGCACATTGCCGTAACCGCTCGGGCTAACGGTGATCCGGGAAATATACCCGCTCTTCGAAGCGCGCACGGCATAGCCGATCTTGTTATTGGTTCTGATGTCGATACCTGAATGGAAATGGGTGCTTCGTAATTCGCCCATAGTGCCAGCAAGCGAACCGGGTTGTCCGGGATTGATAGGGTAAAGGTACTTTTCCCCTTTCGCAAATTTTTCATCGGGCGGGCTGAACTGTCCGAATGAAAGAACCGGCGTTAACACCAGAAACGAAGAGAATATCTTACTTAACCTCAAACTCCAACAGTTTTTCATTTTCAATGTATGCTGATAACTTGTCCCCAATCCCCACCGGGCCGACGCCTTTGGGTGTACCTGTAAAAATCAAATCTCCGGTCTTCAGTGTAAAGAACCTTGACAGGTAGGATATGATATAGTCAAAACCAAAAAGCATAAGCGAAGTGTTCCCTTGTTGCCTTAATTCCCCATTTATTTTTAAAGAAAAAGTTACGTTTTTCAGGTTCTCAAACGTATTTACCGGCAAGAATTTATCGGAAACAGGCGCTGATCCGTTAAACCCTTTGGCGATATCCCACGGCAATCCTTTCTCCTTTGCTTTCTGCTGCAAGTCACGTGCCGTGAAATCGATTCCGATTCCGACGCCATCGTAGTATTTGTGCGCGAATTTTTCCTGGATGTTTTTCCCTTCCTTGGAGATCTTCAGCACAAGTTCCACTTCGTGGTGGATCTCTTTTGAAAAATCAGGATAATAAAAAGGATTGTTGTTCCTTGTAAGGGCGGTATCCGGTTTGGTGAAGATCACCGGTTCGTCCGGACGCTCATTATTCAGTTCCTGGATATGTTCAACGTAATTCCTGCCGATAGCAAAAATTCTCATCGATTCTTTAATTTGGTGCAAAAATTCTGGCATAAATCTAGTAAAACAACATTTCGCAGATAATGAATATTAACTAAAAAAAGTACTATGCTTAAAAACGTTTTAATATTGATCTTAATCGGCTATCTCCTCTACGCATGCGCCAACGTTCCCATCACCGGTCGACAACAACTGAACCTGGTATCGAATGCGGAGATAATACCGATGGTCAATCAGCAATATGATTCTATCGTCCGAAACTCACGCTTGTCGACAAATCAGCAACAAACTGCCATGGTGAAGGAGGTCGGTTTACGAATTCAAAAGGCCGTTGAACGTTATATGGCTCAAAATAATTTATCGTCACAACTTGAAGGTTTTGACTGGGAATTTAACCTCATCGAAGATCCGAAGACGGTGAATGCATGGTGCATGCCCGGAGGAAAGGTTGCTTTTTACACTGGTATCATGCCCATCTGCAAGGATGAAGCCGGAGTAGCGGTGGTCATGGGACATGAAGTCGCGCACGCGATTGCGAACCATGGCAGGGAAAGGATGAGTCAGGGCCTGGTTGCAAATATGGGCCTGAGCACGCTGAGTGCCGCACTTGGACAAAATCCCGGCATGACGAAACAGATCATGCTGCAGGCAGTCGGAGTTGGAACCCAAATCGGCATGTTGAAGTTTTCCCGCCAGCATGAATCTGAAGCCGACAAGATCGGGTTGATATTCATGGCAATGGCAGGATATGATCCAAACAGCGCCGTATCTTTTTGGCAACGAATGGATCAGATGAGCGGGGGAGGAGCGCCGCCGGAATGGCTGTCCACACACCCGTCCCATAACACCAGGATCTCGGACCTGAAGGCAGCAATGCCCGACGCGATGAAATACTATAAAAAATAGTACAGGGTCTTGAGATATGGTTTGAGTCGTCTCTGGCGAAGTGGACGAACCACTATTTCCTGAAGCCTCTGAGTTTAATTTCTGTCAGTTTCCGTTTTGTGTCCTGGGGGAAATCTCCGTTCATCATCCAGTCGTAGTAGGCGGGTTCTATCTTGAACACGTCGGTGACTTTTTTATTCTTATGTTTTCCGAAGTTAAAGATCTCCTCGCCGTTTTCGTTTTTGATCATTCGTCCGGCAAGATCGACCATGTCGTCAGAAATGAGCCTGCCGAGTGTCTCCACGTCATTTCGTATTTCGCCGATTTTTTTCCCGGATGCGTCCGTAACAGGTTCTCCTTCGTATTTGGATATCTGTGCGAGAAGTACCTCCATAGAAGCTTCTGCGTCGGCCTCAGCAGTATGTGACTCATTGAGATCTTTATTCATATAGAAGCGATAGGCCGCCTTCAATGTGCGTTTTTCCATGAGGTGGAATATCTTCTGCGCATCGACGATTTTTTTACGCTGGTAATCAAAGTCTACGCCCGCGCGGATAAACTCCTCGACCAGCATCGGAACATCCATCTTCACAATGCTGAACCCAGCAAGGTCCGCTCCTTCAATGAACCGGGCATAGTCGCGGGCGACATCTTTGAAGGGAGGCTTGTCCTTTACATCTTCATCGTAAATACCGTGAAAGATCGAGCTTTCTTTTGGAATGGGAATCGTCGGGTTGACCAGATTCGTTTTCCGGAGGATTTCTCCATTGGGCATCATCTTAATCACGGCGATCTCAATAATACGGTCATGCGTGATGTTTGTCCCGGTAGATTCAATATCAAAAAAACAGAGCGGATTCCGTAAGTTCAGTTTCATTTTATCACATTGTTGTCGTTCAGTCTCTACATTTATTCGCCGCTGAACTATGTATTAAAGAAGTTTTTCCGACAGCTCCTGAATGTCAATACCGCCGAAGTTGCCGGAACTCATCATCAGCAGGTTCTTGTTTTTCCACGATTGTCGCAGCAGGAACATTTGCAGTTTTTCGGCATCGTCAAAGACGGAAATGGAAGGATTTGAAAAGGCGGTATGGATGTCGGCAGCCGAAAGGGGCTCCAGCTTTTTTGCATTGACCTTTGCCGGATTAAAATATACGATCGGCATTTGTGCGTTTTTCAGGCTGTCTTTGTATTGCGGCAGAAATTTCTTGTTCAGACTGCTGTAGGTGTGAAGTTCGACGCAGGCTACGAGCTCACGGGACGGATGGAGTTCTTTCACGGCTTTGACGGTTGCCTTCACCTTGGATGGAGCGTGGGCAAAATCTTTGTAAATGGTGGTTCCTGGCATTTCGCGAACGATCTCCAATCGTCCTGACGCACCCTGAAATCCGGAAATCGCTTCAAAAAATTGCTGATTGGTGACGCCAAGTCGTTTCAGGACTTCGCGTGCGCCACTGATATTCTGGTAATTGTGACTGCCAAATATTTTGATTGGGTGTTTTTCCTTTCCGTTAGTCAGGTAAAAATGCCCATTGTTATCAGAGGTGTGCGGATGGCTCTTATAGGTTATTTCAGTCACATCGGCGCGTTCCTTTTTTCCAATCATCAAAGCCATGGGATCTTCCTCGCAATAAATGAGGAGTCCACCCTTCGGTGTTTGATCGGCAAACAGATCAAATTGCCTGACATATTCTTCCTCATTTGGAAAAACATTTGCATGATCCCAGGCAATCCCTGAAATCAGGCCAAGGTGGTGCTGGTAACGAAGGAACTTAGGAGTCGGGTCGAGCGCCGAAGCCAGGTATTCATCTCCCTCAATGATGATAATGGGAGCATTATTGCTCAATTTGACCGTGTTCTCGATGCCGCGTACCCTTGCGCCGATAACATAGTCAAACTGTCGTTTGCAGTGTTCCAGCACATGGATGATAATGGCGGTGATTGTTGTTTTCCCATGGCTGCCTGCGATTACGACACGTTGTTTATCCCGGGCGTGTTCATAAATGTATTGTGGGAAGGAATACACCTTTAACCCGAGCGATTGTGCCCTGAGCAGTTCGGGATTGTCTTTGGTAGCGTGCATACCAAGCATGACAACATCAACTGACTTGTCAATTTTTTCCGGGAACCAGCCCTCTTTTTCCGGCAACAAGCCATGACGTTGAAGGGCCGCGCGCGAAGGTTCGAAAATCTCGTCGTCCGATCCACTGATTTGGTGTCCCGCGTCTTTCAAGGCGATGGCGAGGTTGTGCATCACGCTTCCACCGATAGCAATAAAGTGAATCTTCTGTTTCTTCTTCTCCATGGGACGGAAAACTCCGGTTCAAAATAAATGAAATGTTTCTGGTTTGAAAATATTCGCGCCATGTTAGGTCCCGAAAGGTAACATTCTGGCTTCTTCCGCCATAATTTGTTGGAAGCAACCCTGGTAAAGGATGGGTTTTCTTTTGAAAAGAATAAATACAGCCTTTGTGTTTTGACATTACTTGTCAAAAGGATCTCCGTTATTCACAATTTACGTGTGTATTCTTTGTGTATAGTTTGTGGGCAGAGTAAAACATGATGTGTGTACGTTTGTCGCCCTACAAATTAAAGATACACGTACAACAACCACTGTATGGAGCAAGGAAGATCAACGTCCCTGAGGTTAAGTAGTAAATCTAACAAGTTGATTCCGAGAGACATCTCTGAAAGTTTAGGCAAACTGCCGCCTCAGGCACTTGATCTTGAAGAAGCCGTACTGGGCGCACTCATGCTTGAGAAGAATGCCCTGAATGGTGTCGTCGAATTTCTTAAGCCCGAACATTTTTATGTAGACGCGCACAAGGAGATCTATCTGTCGATTATTGATCTTTTTAAAGCTTCGGAACCGGTCGACATGCGAACAGTTGTTAACCAGCTTCGCAAGAACGGCAAGATCGAGGTGATTGGCGGGGCATATTACATCGCAGAATTGACAGCCAAGGTCAGCTCCGCGGCAAACATCGAATACCACGCGCGCGTCATCATTGAAATGGCGATCAAACGCGACCTGATCCACATCGCTTCGCAAATTCATCACGATGCTTATGAAGATACGACCGATGTCTTCGAATTGCTCGATAAGACGGAACAATCAGTATTTGAGATCTCTGACTCCAACCTGAGAAAGAACTACGACAACATGCGCAACCTGATGGCGCGTGCTATTCAGGAGCTCCAGCTTCTCAAAGACCATAAAGACGGACTGACCGGAGTACCCAGTGGCTTTACAGCGCTGGATCGCATTACTTCTGGTTGGCAGAAGTCCGACCTTGTGATCATCGCAGCACGGCCCGGTATGGGTAAGACGGCATTTGTGGTTTCAGCCCTTAGGAATGCGGCGGTCGACTTTAAAATTCCCGTGGCTATATTTTCCCTCGAAATGGCTTCCGTTCAGTTGGTCAACAGGATGATTTCAGCGGAAGCGGAATTGGAAGGAGAAAAAATCAAGAAAGGAAACCTTGCAGATCATGAATGGGCCCAGTTGGTCCATAAAACCAGCAGGTTATCCTCGGCTCCAATATTTATTGACGATACACCAGCCCTATCGATTTTGGAGCTTCGTGCCAAATGCCGGCGACTTAGGGCCGAACACAACGTTCAACTCATCGTCATCGATTATCTGCAGCTGATGCGTGGAGAGCAGGGCGGCAATAGGGAGCAGGAGATCGCGTCGATATCCCGGGCGCTGAAAGGCATCGCGAAAGAACTGAACGTTCCCGTGCTTGCCCTTTCCCAGTTAAGTCGCGGTGTCGAGACCAGAGGAGGAGATAAGCGACCCCAGCTTTCGGATCTCAGGGAATCCGGTTCCATTGAACAGGACGCCGATATCGTGATGTTCCTTTATCGTCCCGAATATTATAAGATCACCGTTGATGAAGAAGGACTGCCCACTCAGGGCGTAGGCGAGGTGATCGTTGCAAAGCACCGGAATGGATCCACGGGTACAGCGAAACTCAAGTTCATTGGAAAGTTCACCAAGTTTGCAGATTTCGATTCACCTGCAGCTTTTGAAAATCCTTTTTCGGGTATGATCACACGCGAAAGCAGGCTCAACACATTCCGTACTGATGACGGCCCAACGCCTCCGCGCCCCGACGATGACGCCCCGTTCTAAGCGGGTCCCCGATCATTCTGAAATCAGCTCTTCGTATGCGGATGTCAGTTCGCGCAAAGCTTTCATGTCCTTTGCCTTCATGCACTGATCCATTCCCTTCTTGTAAATCCTGATGGCATTTGTTGTATCGCCGATCTTTTCCGACAGCTTCGCGGCCTGGTAATATACGGGTATATACGTTTCATGATCGAGTAACAGTATGTCGAACAGCGCCTGTGATTTTGCTGGATCGTGTTTGAGGAATTCCAACGCAAGCGCGTATATATTGAAGGGATCACCCGGGTCATCCTCGTAGAATTTTTGTAATTGTTTTAATCGCTCGGACAACATAGGTGTCTGAAAATTAATGGATAGAGGTCGATCTTCGGTGACAAATATCCGAAGGATTAAAAATTTCGTCAATTCGGCACCGAACTTTCAGATTTTTGTATCTTGAGCCCTGTTTTTGAAATTCCTTTCGCGGAACTTATTGATTTAGAGCACAATGAAGATATTAGTTTGCATTACGCACGTTCCTGACACTACTTCCAAAATTTCCTTTAAAGACAACAACACAAAGTTCGAATCCACCGGCGTCCAGTTTATCATCGGACCTTACGACGATTACGCCCTTGCCCGGGCAATCGAATTAAAAGAAGCGATCCCTGGCACCACGGTTACCGTGTTGAATGTTGGTCTTGCTGAAACCGAACCAACGATTCGCAAGGCGCTTGCTATTGGCGCCGATGATGCTATCCGGATAAACGCGGAACCTACCGATTCATTTTTCGTCGCTGCGCAGATTGCTGAACATGCAAGAGCCGGCGGCTATGATCTTATCCTCATGGGCAGAGAATCAATTGATTACAACAGCGGGGTGGTCCACAGCATTGTTGGCGAAATGTTGGGCATCCCATCGATCTCGCCGGTGATGAAACTCGATCTTGACGGAACAAAAGCAAAACTTGCGCGGGAAATTGAAGGAGGGAAAGAATATGTTGAGGTGAGTCTTCCGTTTGTTGCAGGATGCCAGGAGCCGATCGCGGAATGGAAAATCCCGAATATGAGAGGGATTATGTCGGCTCGAACAAAACCTTTGAAGGCTCTTGAGGCTAAGGCATTTGATGGTGGTGTGAACATTCAAAAGTTTGAACTGCCACCGCCGAAAGGTGCCGTGAAAATGATCCCTTCAGATAACGTTTCACAGCTCGTGACATTGTTAAAGACTGAAGCAAAGGTCCTGTAATTCATTTTTTCTACTATATTATTAAGCAATTCATCCTATGGCGATATTAGTTTTTGCAGAAAGTGCCGACGGTAAAATCAAAAAGACATCCATTGAAGCCGTTGCTTACGGCCATGCACTGGGTAGTCCGGTGATCGCAATTGCATTCGGTGATGTGGAAAAGCAGGAGCTTGATGCGCTCGGAAAATATGGCGCAAAAAAAATTCTGCATGTAGCTGACCCGCGCCTAAACCAGGGAATCATTCAGGCCTATGTGTCGATCCTGACAAAAGCGATGCAGGAACATTCGGCGGATACCCTTGTCCTCGCGAACTCTTCCCTTGGTGCACCAGTTGCAGCGCGTGTTGCCGCAAGAGCCGGCGCGAGCCTGGCCACCAACGTAACCTCACTACCGGATACCGGCTCAGGGTTCGTCGTGCGGAAAAGTATTTATACGGGCAAAGCTTTTTCGCTGATAGAGTTGAAACACGCAAAAAAAGTGATCGCAATCCGGAAAAATGCAGTTGATGTTAAGGAAGTAGGTGGCAACGCGGAAATTACAACGTACAACGTCGAACTTCGACCGGAAGATTTTGCAGTCAGGATAAGTTCTTCCGAAAAAGCCACAGGCGAGATACTTTTGCCGGAAGCCAATATCGTGGTTTCAGGAGGAAGAGGTATGAAAGGTCCCGAGCACTGGGGGATTCTCGAGACGTTGGCGAAAACGCTCCATGCCGCCACCGGGTGCAGCAAGCCTGTTTCGGACATGGGATGGAGGCCTCACCATGAACATGTGGGCCAAACTGGTGTAAAGGTTGCTCCCCAACTTTATATAGCTGTTGGAATTTCAGGTGCCATACAGCATTTGGCGGGTGTAAACTCATCCAAATGTATCGTTGTGATCAATAAAGATCCAGAGGCACCATTTTTTAAGGCAGCGGATTATGGTATTGTTGGCGATGCATTTGAAATAATTCCTAAATTGACCGAAGCGATCAAAGCAGCAAAGTAAGTGAAGAAGATCAAGCTTGAAATATTAGGCCTATCTTCGAGTCAGTCACAGACCGGCTCGTTTGCACTGGTTCTCGGTGAAACCGAAGGCAACCGAAGGCTTCCAATCATCATCGGAATGTTCGAAGCACAGGCCATTGCCATCGAAATTGAAAAGATCATCCCCAATCGTCCGATGACACATGATCTGTTTAAATCGTTTGCCAATAATTTTCATTTTACGGTCGAAGAGATCATCATATCAGACCTTAAAGAAGGCGTCTTCTTCGCAAAGATCGTTTGCTCAGATGGTTTGAAAAAAACCGAAATAGACGCCCGGCCATCCGATGCCATTGCCATTGGTTTGCGATTTGATTCACCGATCTACACTTATGAAACGATACTGGCGGAAGCTGGCATTGTACTGACCGACGAGGCCGAGGAGGAAAAAGCCGAACCGAAGGCGGAGGCCAAAGTGAAGGCGAAGAAAGAATCTGTCCGGAAAGACGACTTTAAAAATTATTCGGTTGAAAAGTTAAATGATCTCCTAAAAGACGCAATCGACAAAGAGGATTATGAACGCGCCGCAAAAATCCGCGACGAATTGAGCAAACGAAACTAGGCGATTACCTTGCCTCTCCCAACATCTCCTGTTACAAAGCCAATTGATGGTTTTTTGGTCGCATGTGCGTTCGGCCATTTTGCTCCGAAACGAAGCGGGCATACTTCTTTTATCACCACAGGTTACTGTCGGTATCCCGGCAGATTATCCGCACGGCGTTGAAAGGTGCGAATGTGAATCGTTCCGGCAGACCGAAAGGGCCGCCTGAAAACCCGTAATAATTCCATATGCGTTTCATCGACAGATTCTTAGGTGGAAATTTGCGTTTGGAAAGGGAGATTTATCCACAAAAGAAAAGCCGGGAAATCGATGGGCACTACGGATTTTAAAAAGATGTTTCGGTTTTACAAGAGCCCGGGATAAAAAGATTCTCAATAAAGTGTTAAATTTCAAATACTGACCTGGTATGAGACACAGAATTTTTACCATCATTTTTTCTGCTGCAACGGTGATGGCTTATGGCCAAAAGGAATTTCAAAAGAGATTTCAAACGGATTTTATCGATGCCAAAGAAGGCTCAGTCATTCAGCTACCCGCCGGAATTTTCACGATGGATGGAAGCCTGTGGCTTGATGATAAAAAAAACGTCACCATTCAGGGTGCAGGTACCGATAAAACAATTCTGAATTTTAAGGGGCAGATCTCCGGGGCCGAGGGATTGAAGATCACAAATTCACAAAATATCACCGTAAAGGACCTCACCGTTCAGAATGCCCGTGGGGATGGAATTAAAGCGCAGGAAGTTGTCGGGATAACCTTCGATCATGTGAAAGCTGAGTGGACTGCGGGCGCACGGAAAGACAATGGCGGTTATGGTTTATACCCGGTGCAGTGTACCAATGTGCTTATTGATCATTGCACGGCCATTGGGGCAAGCGATGCCGGCATTTATGTCGGACAATCCAAAAACATCATTGTCAGGAATTCAAAAGCGCATGAAAATGTTGCGGGCATCGAGATTGAAAATTCGCTGTTTGCCGATGTGCACGATAATGAAACCTTCAACAACACGGGGGGCATACTGGTGTTTGATCTTCCGGACCTTATACAAAAGGCAGGCGGCTATGTGCGAATCTTCCGCAACCACATCCATGATAATAACCACGTTAATTTTGCCCCCAAAGGAAATACCGTAGCAAAGGTACCGCAGGGGACGGGGCTGATGATTCTCGCTACCCGGAATGTCGAAGCCTTTGAGAACCGGATCATAAACAATATTTCTGCGGGAACCGCTATTGTCAGCTACTACATGACTGAAAACCCGATCAAGGATAAATTATACAAGCCTTTTCCCAGTGATATTTTCATACACGATAATTACTATCAGCGCCCTCACGCCCGGGCTACTGGAAAAGGGAGGATGGGCATGATGTTCAGGTACAAATTAAGGTTCGGAAAAAACGTTCCTCATATACTTTTCGACGGCATCGAGGACAAGGAAAACCCGGTGCGAAATATTTGTTTCAAAAACAACGAGAACGCGACCTTTGTCAATATTGATGCAGCGAATAAATTCAAAAATAAGTCGTTTGATATTTCGAAATATACCTGCGAGCAAACGCCGATACCCGCGGTGACATTGTCGTCAAAATGATTATGAAGGCTTTTACGTGTGTTGTTTTTTTTGCGATCGGTCTGTGGAGTTTTTCGTTTCAGGAAGATACGTTTAGCCGAAAGGAAAAATTATCCGAATATCAGTTTTTCCATGGAAACCTTGCAGACCTGAGACCGGCTCCCGGCGTGATACCTTATAGCGTAAACACACCGTTATTCAGTAATTATTCGGAAAAACTCCGGTTCATAAAACTTCCCCGCGATAAGGGGGCAATTTATAACGACACCGCTGTCTTCGACTTTCCTGAAGGCACAGTCCTGATCAAGAATTTCTTTTATCCCTACGACGTCCGTAAAGCCGACGGGGGCCGCCAAATCATAGAGACACGGCTGTTGGTGAAGGAAGCCTCCGGCTGGCAACCGTATCCCTATATCTGGAACAAAGAACAGACCGAAGCCTATTACGATCCCGCAGGGGAGACCACTACAGTGTCTTATATTAACGCCTCTGGCCGAAAGGTCAGGTCTGTGTATGTTATTCCGAACAAGAATCAGTGCAAAGGCTGCCATACGACCAATCACAAAATGATGCCGATCGGCGTTAACGCGCGGCAATTAAACCGCAATCACGACTACACGGATGGCAGCAAAAATCAGCTTGCATATTGGATAGAGCATAAGTATCTGAACGAAAAGCCGGCGACTCTTCCGGCGCTGGCAGTTTGGGACGATCCTTTGACTGGCTCGCTTAACGATCGGGCAAGAGCATACCTCGATGCGAATTGCGGCCATTGCCATTCGCGTTCGGGACCCGCCAACACTTCCGGGTTATTTCTCGATATTTTTGAACAGGATCCGACTCATCTCGGTGTGTTAAAACCACCTGTTGCCGCAGGGCGGGGAGCCGGCAATCTGAGATTTGACATCAAACCCGGCGATCCCCAGCATTCCATTATCATTTTCCGGATGAGAACGAATGATCCGGCGATCGCAATGCCGGAAATAGGACGTGAGCAGGTTCATGCAGAAGGGGTGGCGTTGATTGAAGAATGGATCCGGAAAAATACATTTTCAAAGAATTAGACTATGACCCCCAGCGAAGCTCAGCTGTTCAAACACCTCTCACAATTTGTTTCCGAGCATAAGAAATCATTTGTTGAAAGGGTGCTTGATCAAAGAACCCGGTATATCACCGTCGTTCTCGAAAATATTTATCAGTCCCAGAATGCAAGCGCCGTCATACGAACGTGCGAATGCATGGGCATACAGGATATTCACATCGTGGAGAATACTGCCAAGTATGAATTGAACGTTAGGGTATTGAAAGGTTCGAATAAGTGGCTGAACCTTGAACGGTACCGCTCGAAAGACGTCAATAACACAGCCGTTTGTTTTGAACACCTTCGTCGAGACGGTTATAAAATATTGCTGGCAGACCCCTCAGAGGACGGAACGCCCGTCGAACAAATTGCAGTTGACGAAGGTAAGATGGCAATTGTTTTCGGCAACGAATTGAGAGGTGGCTCGGATTATGCGTTCAATCATTGTGATGAGAAAATCAGAATTCCAATGTACGGCTTTACGGAAAGCCTGAATATTTCTGTTAGCGTTGCCATATGTCTGAATACAATAATGGGGAAGCTGAGAACGTCTTTAAACGATATTGGACTGAATAATGAGGAGAAGGAAATGATCAAACTAAGCTGGTACAGAAAGATGGTGCGACGTTCCGATATCGTAGAGCGCGAGTTTCTGCGAACAATTCAGTAGCTTTGTTCTGGCTTCATGTCTGTAGTTATGCGTTTGGCGAAACGAATCGTTATTGTTTTATTCTTGCTGTTTGGCATAATCCTCGGAGTTTCCAACATCTGGATTGTGAAAAGCACCGAAGGAAAAGTATTTTCTGATCTTTCCAAACTACCCGATCACCGGGTAGCGCTGGTTCTCGGAACCAGCCACAAAGTCGTGGGCGGAGCCCCGAATCCCTATTTTCAAAAAAGGATTGAAACGGCAGCCATGCTTTACAGGCTCGGAAAAGTGGATCATTTTATTTTGAGCGGAGACAATCGAACCATGTTTTATAACGAACCCTGGGAGATGCGGAAAGCCCTGATCCTGTCGGGGGTCCCCGAAACCGCAATTACATTGGATTATGCGGGCTTACGGACACTGGATTCGGTGGTACGCAGTAAAAAAATATTCGGCCAGGAGAAAATTACAATCATCACGCAACCTTTTCACAGTTATCGGGCTCTATTCATCAGCGAGTACTATGATATTGATGCGGTGGCGATGGTTGCCGATGAGCCTGGCATCGAAAAATCATTCAAAGTGAGAATTCGGGAATATTTTGCGCGAACCAAAGCGGTTCTTGATCTGTATATTTTCAAGACCTCCCCACGTTTTTTGGGCAGGAAGGAACAAATAAATATTAACGCGTGATGAAACCTGTACCTGCTTTTGTCGGTTTAAATTCAGTAATTTTGCAATTAAAACCACGTTGTGCACATCGCCATTTTTAGACGCCCCGCCCGGAGGCTTTTTCCACTGATCTTATTTTTGCTTTTCTCTGTTGTTGCCATCGGGCAAACGATTGTTAAAGGGAAAGTGACGGATGCGAATTCCGGCGACCCGATTCCCTTTGCAAACATCATTTTCAAAGGCACCACGATTGGCACAACCACCGATTTTGACGGCAATTTCAACTTGAAAGCGTCGATTCGTGTCGACTCGCTCGTAGTTTCATGCCTGGGATACAGGGCCCGTTCCAAAAAGGTTGCCGCCGGTATTCAACAGGTGATCAATTTTCAATTGGAAGAAGAAGTGACCAGGCTGCAGGAAATAGTGTTTGACGCGGGTGAAAATCCGGCATTCGAAATCCTGCGCAACGTTGTGAAGAAAAAGGAGCACAATGACAAACGCAAGCTGACGGCTTATCAGTATGATACCTATACCAAAATTGAAATTGATGTCGACAATCTTTCCGAAAGCTTCAAAAAGAAAAAGATCGTCAAGAAGATAACCCAGGTACTGGACAGCATTGATCGTGTTGCCGGTGAGGACGGCAAACCGATCCTCCCTTTATTTATCTCTGAAAGTGTATCCAAATTCTATTATCGCGACGACCCGCAATTGAGATATGAAAATATCCTGAAATCGAAAATTAATGGTGTTGGAATTGAGGACGGCACACTGGTGACCCAGTTTATCGGAACCTCGTTCCAGGAGTATAACTTTTACCAGAACTGGCTGAATATTATTGGTAAAGAGTTCGTTTCTCCAATTGCGGATGGATGGCGCCTTTACTATAACTACGACCTAACGGACAGTGTTTACATCGGTGACGATTATTGTTACCGGATGGATTTTTACCCGAGGAGCCCTCAGGATCTGGCATTTACGGGAACGATCTGGATCACCAAAAAAGAATGGGCTTTGAAGCAGATCGACGCCTCCGTTGGCAAGCAAGCCAACCTGAACTTCATCGAAAAGATCCGGATACAGCAGGAACTGGCAAACACGGCATCGGGCGCTTGGATGCCCGTGAAAAACAGGGTGCTCATTGACGTTAGCGAGCTGACCAAATTTTCAGCGGGGATGCTCGCGAAATTTTATACCTCCAACAAGAATATTGTTGTCAATCAACCCTATGAGCCTTCATTCTATGAACGTACGATTGCCATGGCGGAGGACGCCAGGCTCTACGAGAAAGAGGAATACTGGGATACGCTCCGCCACGAACCACTTTCCGAAACGGAAAAAAACGTGTACAAAATGATCGATACGCTGCAAAGCATCCCTGTGGTGAAGACTTACACGGATATCATCAAGATCGTTGTTAACGGGTATTACCACGCAGGAAAAGTAAATCTTGGACCGTATGTATCAACCGTTGCCGTCAATGACATTGAAGGTCTCCGCCTGCAGGCCGGGATGAAAACGAATATCATGTTCAGCAAGAAATGGGTGCTCGGCGGTCATATCGGTTATGGATTTAAGGACGAAAAGATAAAATATGCGGCCTTTGTGCAGAACATTTTGTCGCGGGATAAATGGACAACGATGAGCCTACGTGTAAGAAGCGATCTTGGCCGGGTTGGTATCGATGATGAAAGCCTTTCTGACAACTATCTTTTCCTCGCCGCGCAACGTTTTGGCGTCTTCCGACGCGGTTATTACTTCAATGAAACGCGGTTTAATTTTCAGCGAGAGATCTTCAAAGGGTTCACCCAACGATTGGCGGCGCGCCATTCGACATTTAACCCGGAGTTTAATTTTGGTTATTATCAAAAACCCGACGATCAAACTTCTGCAATCCTCAATAGCTATCAAAACGCTGAAGTGATCTTCGAATCAAGATTTGCACGCGATGAGCTGTTCATCCAGGATGACAATGACAGGCTGAGTCTCGGCACGATCCGGTGGCCCGTGGTCACATTGCGGTATACCCATGGACTGAAAGGCGTTTTCGGCAGTGATTTCGACTATGATAAATTGCGGCTCACAATCAACAAAAGGGTGCGGTTTGGTCCGCTGGGTGTCGGAAGTTTAAATCTGTCGGGTGAGTATGTATTCGATGCCATACCCTATCCGCTGTTGTCGCTTCATCTGGGAAACCAGACACCGGTGTATGCCCAGGTTACTTACAACCTGATGGACTATGGAGAATTTATCAGCGATCGATACGCAACGCTCCAATATCAGCATCACTTTGAGGGATTTTTGTTGAACCGCATTCCGCTTATGCGAAAACTGAAATGGAGACTGGTGGGAACATCGAACGTGATCTATGGTGGCATGAGTCAAAAAAACAAGAGCCTGATCGCGCAAACCACAAGCGACGGCGAGGAGACGCTGGATGTAGGGTTCATGGAGCGCGGACGGCCGTATGTTGAGCTCGGTTACGGCGTGGAAAATATTTTCAAATTTCTCCGGGTGGATTTCGTGCACCGTTTGTCCTATCTGGATAAACCCGACGTCCGCAAATTCGGAATTCTGGTCAGCGCGCAGTTCAGTCTGTAACCCTGATTATTTCCTTAAGACCATCCAGAGAATTGCCGCATAACAGCGTTTCGGATTACCCTTAATCGAAAAATCTCATCATATTTGTGGCCTGAATTTCAGAACATGAACGTAAAGATTTCTTTTCCCGACGGAAACATTCGTGAGTTCCCGCAGGGTGTAAAAGGCGGCGAGGTCGCCAGCAGCATCAGTGAAGGTCTTGCCAGAAACGCTTTGGCAATTGAAGTTAATGGAGAAGTATGGGATTTGGCGCGTCCGATCACCAACGATAGCTCAGTCAAAATTCTGACCTGGAACGACCGCGGAGGCAAAAGCACATTTTGGCATTCTTCCGCTCATTTGCTGGCCGAGGCTCTCGAGACGCTTTATCCAGGAGTAAAATTTGCCTTTGGGCCGCCGATTGAAAATGGGTTTTACTATGATGTAGACCTTGGCGATCGCGCCATCGGCGAAAAAGATCTTGCGGCGATCGAAAGCCGCATGAAAGAACTTGCAAAAAAAGAAAGCCCGTATATCCGGAAGGAAGTAAGCAAAGCAGATGCGCTCGCTTACTTTAATCAGAAAGGAGATCCGTATAAAATTGAAACCGTCAATGATCTGCAAGACGGCAGCATCACTTTCTATCAGCAGGGAAATTTTGTTGACCTGTGCCGTGGCCCGCATATTCCTAACACGGGCGCCATAAAAGCTATAAAGCTTCTCAATGTGGCTGGTGCCTATTGGAAAGGCAATGAGAAGAACAAAATGCTTACCCGCATTTACGGCATAACGTTTCCGAAGCAAAAGGAACTTGATGAGTATCTGCATCTATTGGAGGAAGCAAAAAAGCGCGACCATCGTAAGCTGGGTAAAGAACTCGAGCTCTTCGCTTTTTCAGAGAAAGTAGGAATGGGCCTGCCATTATGGTTGCCAAAGGGAACGATTCTCCGCGAGCGCCTCGAGCAGTTTATGAGAAGGGCCCAGGTTCGGGCCGGTTATGATCCGGTTGTCACACCGCACATCGGCAGTAAGTCTCTGTATGTCACGTCCGGGCACTACGAAAAATATGGAAAGGATTCGTTTCAGCCGATCCATACGCCCGATGAGACTGAAGAATTTTTGCTAAAGCCGATGAACTGCCCCCACCATTGCGAGATATACAAGACCAAGCCGCGATCATACCGTGATCTGCCGATCAGGTTGGCCGAGTTTGGAACGGTTTACCGCTATGAACAAAGTGGTGAACTTCATGGTCTGACCCGTGTGCGCGGATTCACCCAGGATGATGCGCATATTTTCTGCAGACCTGACCAGGTAAAAGCGGAGTTTATCAAGGTGATCGATCTGGTGCTACATGTTTTCAGATCCCTGGGATTTGAACATTATACGGCTCAGGTTTCATTGCGCGATCCGAACAACAAGCAGAAATACATTGGTGCAGATCACTTGTGGGAAAGAGCCGAGCGGGAGATACAGGAAGCGGCGGACGAACGCGGGCTGAAAACGGTCGCCGTCCAGGGCGAGGCGGCATTTTACGGACCGAAATTGGATTTTATGGTAAGGGATGCCCTGGGCCGGAGCTGGCAGTTAGGCACTATTCAGGTTGACTATACACTGCCTGAGCGTTTTGAGCTCGAGTATGTTGGGTCTGACAACCAGAAACACCGGCCTGTGATGATCCACCGTGCCCCTTTTGGGTCGCTGGAGAGGTTTGTGGCCGTCTTGATTGAACATTGCGCTGGAAACTTTCCATTATGGCTTGCGCCGGAGCAGATTGCAGTTCTGCCGATTTCGGAGCGCTTTAACGACTATGCAACGAGTGTTTTTGAAAAACTCAAGGAGCACGACATCCGGGGCGTGCTGGATGACCGGGACGAGAAGATTGGCCGGAAAATCCGGGATGCCGAGACGAAGAAGATTCCTTATATGCTTATAGTCGGGGAAAGGGAAACAGCCGAATCGAAGGTCGCTGTCCGGAAACACGGCCAGGGCGACCAGGGGAGTGTTTCTCTTGATGAGTTTGTAGCGACTTTCAAAGTGGAGTGTGCAGCGCCGTAAGTTTTGATCCCATCTGGTTTTAATTCGCAGCTGAATTTTGAAAGATTAAAATATTACCGATATTTGCACCCCAGTCTGCCTAACAGGCAGGCTGTTTTTCGTATAAACTAAATTTTAAAGGTATTAACACCAGTAGCAGTAGACCCAGTTTTAACCGGCCCATGAGGCGGGGCCCTCAGAAACCAGAAGAGCCTTACCGCATTAATGAGAGAATTACTGCTCAGCGCGTAAGGGTTGTTGGCGAGAACATTAAAGTCGATGTTTACCCGATTCAGCAAGCCATCAAGCTTGCCCAGGATCAGGGATTGGATCTTGTTGAGATATCACCAAATGCAGATCCTCCGGTTTGTAAGGTTGTTGATTACTCGAAATTTAAATACGAGCAGAAGAAAAAGCAGAAGGAGATCAAGGCCAAGACGGTCAAGGTGGTCATTAAAGAGATTCGCTTCGGTCCGAATACGGAAGAGCACGATTTCAATTTCAAGGTAAAACATGCCGAGAACTTCCTGAAGGAAGGTTCTAAAGTAAAAGCGACTGTTACATTTTTCGGACGGTCGATTGTCTACAAGGAACGTGGCGAAATTCTGCTGCTGAGATTTGCACAGGCCCTGGAAGAATTCGGAAAAGTGGAGGCGATGCCGCGACTCGAAGGTAAACGGATGAGCATGCTGCTCATGCCCAAGGTCGGGAAAAAGTAACTTGATTTATAAATAGAATAATAAATGCCTAAGTTAAAAACAAAGTCTGGTGCCAAGAAGCGATTCAAGGTTACCGGAACAGGAAAGATAAAGCATAAGCGTGCTTACAAGAATCACATCCTGACGAAGAAAGAAACCAAGCAAAAGAGAAGACTCGGACAAAAAGCCTTGGTTAAGAAGTCAGATATGAACAACGTAAAAGCAATGCTTGTACTTTAATTTGGTTTAATGTTTAACCCGATTTTTGGCCCCTAAGATTCCGCGTTAAGCGAGAACGCCAACGATCAAAAAATGAAAAGAAATGCCAAGATCAGTCAACAATGTAGCCTCAAGGGCTAAACGGAAACGCATCATGAAACTGGCCAAAGGTTTTTTTGGCCGTAAGAAGAATGTGTGGACAGTAGCGAAGAATGCTATTGAAAAAGGGTTGGTGTATGCCTACCGCGACAGAAAGCAAAAGAAAAGAGAGTTCAGGGGCGTGTGGATTCAGCGGATTAACGCTGGTGCGCGACTTCATGGCTTATCATATTCCGAACTCATGGGCAAACTGAAAAAAGCAGGGATCGACCTCAATCGTAAAGTCCTTGCTGACCTTGCGATGAATCATCCGGCGGCTTTCGAAGCCGTTGTCAACAAAGTAAAATAAGCTTAAAATCAACACTTAAAAGGGCCAAATAACTGGCCCTTTTTGTTTTTTATAGATTTTAGGGTAACTTGAAGTAGTTTGTAGTCTATCAACTTAGGTTAGCCTAAGTTTTGTTTTTTTGGAATTGATGGAGAAGCGAATGAACCCCCTAGTAGCTTACTTCTGGTTCTGAGGGTGAAAAATTGTCTATATGTTGAAGCAACCCTTACAGACTGGATCGTTTGACAGCCGTGTGCAGGAGGCCCTTGTTGACCTGGATCTGAGAGAAGGTAATCCTTTTCCCGGGCTCAGGCCATTTTCCATTGAAGAATGCCACCTATTTTTCGGCCGTGAAGGGCAGGTCGATGACATACTCGTAAAGCTTTCCAAAAACAGATTCGTTACTGTCATGGGATATTCCGGAAGCGGAAAATCCTCATTGATGTATTGTGGTCTTGTACCCGTGCTCTTCGGGGGGTTTGTTACGCAAACGGGCCCAAACTGGAATGCCATTCTATCGCGTCCCGGATCATCACCAATTAATAATCTTTCTCAATCCATCGCCGAACAGCTTATCAGTTTGGGAAGAATAGACGATGCCGACCGGGAAATACAGGAAGCGATAATTGCCTCCGTTCTGCGGAGCGGTCCAGGGGGGCTGGTCGAAGTTGCGAAATATCTTCAGTCACAACCAGACGAAAATGTCTTCTTTCTCATCGACCAGTTCGAAGAATTATTGCGCTTTAAGGATAACCCTTTGTTTGAAGACGCGTCGAATGAGGCGCAGCTATATGTAAATATGATCCTGTCGGCCGTCGAACAAGACGAAGTTCCGGTGTATGTAGCGCTTACCATGCGATCCGACTTCATTGGCAACTGCTCTGTTTTTCCCCGGCTCACCGAACGCATCAATAACAGTAATTACCTGGTGCCCCAGTTGACGCGCGATCAGAAGAAAATGGCCATTGAAGGTCCCATTTCTGTCGCAGGCGGAAAAATATCTGCGCGTCTGGTGAAACGTTTGCTCTCAGACGTCGGTAACAACCAGGATCAGTTGCCAATCCTTCAGCACGCCTTGATGCGCACCTGGGATTATTGGCTGGCAAACCGCGAGCCGGGTGAATTGATCGATATCCGTCACTATCAGGCCGTTGGAAAGATATCTGAGGCATTGTCTCTTCACGCAAATGAAGCCTACGATGAACTGTCGACTCGGGAAAAGGAAATAGCCGAGGTGCTGTTTAAGAACATCACTGAAAAAAGCGCTGAAAACAAAGGTATGCGCCGGCCGGTCAGACTTGGGCTGGTGGCCTTGCTTGCTGAAGCGGAAGAAGAGGATGTCATCAAAGTGGTGGAATATTTCCGACGCCCTGGCCGATCTTTCCTGATGCCGGCGGCAAACATTCCGCTAAACAGTGAGTCAATGATCGAGCTTTCACACGAAAGTTTGATGCGGATATGGAAGAGGTTGCAGGTTTGGGTTGAAGAGGAATTCGAATCCGCCCAGATGTACAAAAGGCTTTCTGAGGCTGCGGCCATGTATCAGATCGGAAAAACCGGTTTATGGAGACCACCGGATCTGCAGCTGGCCCTCAACTGGCAGAAAAAACAAAGGCCGACACGGGAATGGGCTCAGCGTTATGACGAGGCATTCGAACGTGCCCTGGTGTTTCTGGATACGAGCCGCATCACATATGAGGCTGAACTGAAGAATCAGGAGATGTTGCAAAGGCGCGTGTTGCGAAGAACGCGTGCGACTGCCGTGATTCTCGGCATCGCGTTCGTCGTTGCAATCTTGTTTTTCGTCCTTTCATATATTCAAAAGATCAACGCCGACGAGCAAACGCGCATCGCGAAGTCAGAGCGCCAAAAAGCACACGATCAGCGCGAGGAAGCGCTTCGCCAGAAAGGTGAAGCCGAGCGTCAGAAACGCCTGGCGGAAAAAGCGGCGAGCGATCTTGCGGCGTCTATACGGGCCGTTGAGGACGCGTTGAAAGTTGCACAGAATGAACGCACCCGGGCTGAAGATGCCCTCCTGAAGGCCAAAGAAGAGGAACAAAAGGCGTTGGCTGCCAGTGAAAACGAAAAGGAGGCAAGGGTGTTCGCGGAAGATCGAAGCCGTTACGCAACCGAACAGTATTCACGGGCAAACAAATTATACATGCTTGCCATTGCTCAAAACCTCGCTACCAAATCGGTCCAGCAGGATGATGATCAGGACCTCAAGGGACTTCTTGCAATGCAAGGGTACCATTTCCAGCGGAGGTATGATGGAAAAAAATACGATCCCTACATCTACCAGGGTTTGTATCATTCTTTACAGAAGATCAACGGCTCCGGGTATAACATGATCAGGGCACAGGGACCACCGCGCGTGCATATCAAGTCATTGGTGGTGTCAGCGAAGGACAATACATTCTATACCGCCGGCGTCGATGGCCGGATCATGAGAGGAGATTACGATAAGTTAACAAGCAAGCCTACTGGTTACAGTACAGAATACCCCAGCCGCACTATTGCGCTCAGCAAGGATGAGAATTATATTGTCAATGGAAGCGACTCTTCGATAATCCAGATATACAATGTTGCCAGGCAGCACGAAAAACCCGACGTTGTGATACGCGGTTTGAAGGGTTCCACGAATGATATTGAATTTTTGCCCGACGGCTCTTCGTTTATTGTGGCGAGCTCTGACAAAACACTCTCAATCGGTGACCATGTTACCGGCATTCTCAAGTCGTTTCTTACTCTTCCGGTGGAAGTTAAAACATTGTCTGTTCACCCAGGCGGAAAATTGTTCGCGGCGGGTACCTGGTCTGGTCAACTTTACCTGGTCGGATTGGAAGACAGATCCGTATCAAAAATAGCCGATGACTCAAAGACCAGGATACTATCGGTAAAGTTCAGCCCGGATGGGAAGACCCTTGCCTACGGCGTCGATGACATGGAACATAAACGTGGGCTTGTAAAACTCTATGACTTGGATTCGAAAGTCGTTCAGCAGTTTACAGGTCATAAAGCAGGTGTTACGGATGTCGAGTTCAGTCCCGATGGAAAATTATTGGCTAGTGCAGGGACCGACAAACGGCTACTGTTGTGGCTGCTTGAAACCCCGGAAGATCTTCCTATCACAATGGACAACAACAACGGATTCATTTGGGATATAGCATTTTCAAAGTCGTCGGAATACCTGATCGCAGCGTGTAGCGAATCCGAAATCAGAGTTTGGCCGACAGATCCGGCATTGCTGGCAAGGGAAATTTGTCCAAAACTCAAACGGAATATGACTCCGGACGAATGGAAAAAATATGTTGGTGAAGGACAGAATATAGAATATGAACCAACATGTGTTGGGCTTTTAATCAATAAATAGTGACTTCGTTATTCAGATTAGTTGGCTTATTTCTGTTGATTTTTGCCTTGGGTTGGAACGTTCGTGCCCAGGATGAAAGTTGTGAGATTACATTGACCCGCGCTACGGAAGAATTCCAGGCTGGTCATTTTTATTCTATTCCATCAATTCTCAGTGGGTGCCTCGATAAATTTACGCAGGAACAAAAACAACGGGCCAATCTATTACTTACACAGACCTATTTGTTGCTCGATGATCCGCTCGGTGCAAAGAGAAGCTACATCGAAGTGTTGAAGGCAAATCCTGAATTTATCGCCGATCCGAATGTTCATCCGATTGACGTAGTTTACCTGAGTAAGAAATTTACTTCGAGTCCTATGTTTGCATGGTTCGCAAAGGCAGGACCAAATCTCTCGCCGGTGCGGGTGATCCATGACAACGATATTTTTGGGGAGACTTCAGTGCAGGAAAATTACCGTGCTCGGCTGGGTTACCAGGTCGGCGTGGGTGCGGACATGTATGTCTATGAACGTTTTGATCTTCGCGCGGAGCTTATTTATACTTTTGCCACGTATCAACATAACGCTACTAAGTTTTTCGAGGAGGATAGAAAAAGTGTAAAAGATAATCAAACGTGGGTGACGCTGCCACTCGTGGTAGTCTATCATCCGTACACTGGTAAATACCAGCCGTATTGGTACGGTGGTTACGCCTTCGGTTTTCTCATGAGAGACATGGTCAGTATCACAATTGAGAACATACGTACCGTAGAAGTGGGTAGAGATGAAAAGGAAAGCCCGACATTGAACTTTGTGGAGAAACGAAATCGCTGGAATCAGTCGGTAATTGTGGGTGGCGGAGTCAAGTTAAAATTTGGTCTCGATTTCCTTTTTGCTGACGTTCGTTACGCTATCGGGTTGAAAAATATAGTTCGTCAGACGAATCTTTACACAGACAACACTCTTCAGCCCACCGGTGGCGGATTTGTTGCTTCGGGTAAGCCAGCCTTTTCCTATGCGCATGTGGATGACTATTTCAGGCTGGATAATTTGTCAATTTCATTTGGATTTTTACGACCGTTGTATAAACCCCGGGAATTGAAAAAAAGCAGGTCAAGATCGTTGTTCAGAAAGATTAACGCTGCAGGCAAATGACACAGTTCAACCGATACATTTCTGCATTTTTTCTGTTCGCTGTTTTCACAGTTGCCCTTCTTTCGTGTGACACCGAAAATTCCGTTGAACCGACTGGCAAAAACTATTTTGTCAAATATTACGGCGGAAACGGGAATCAATCTGGCGTCGACCTGATCGAAAAAAATGATGGAACTTTCCTTCTCTTGGGCAACTGGCAGATTGACAGAACGGAGAATCGGATTTACCTCGTGAATGTAGATGGTTACGGAAGAGTCATCTGGGAAAAAAAAATTGGGACAACGCACGATAAAGCCAAGGATATCGAGCCAACCAGCAACGGAAATTTCGTTATCCTGTCTGAAAATACTTCCGGAACCAATGCGCAGATCAAGCTCATCCGGATTTCCGGGGCAGGAAACAAAATCGATAGCATCGTTTACGGGTCGCCGGGAAATGAAAATCCAAAAACGGTTACCGCATTGACAGATGGAGGCTTTATCATTACCGGTGCAACGGAGTACACCGAATTTGTAGTGAACCCTGTTAACCCGGATGACATGTCTGACATTTTTCACTATCGTTGCGGAAGCAATTTCAGTTTCGACGTAAACTGGAGACAACAATACAGTACCGGGTCCGTTGAAGGCGGGACACGAGTTGTTCAATATTCACCGACGCTTTTTTACGTTTTTGGTTTTTCCGATCAGGAACACCCGGGCAATCCGGGAGGGAATGTTAATCTGTACTATTATGAGACTGGCGCCTCTGGCATAGCCGGAGGATATAACTTTCTTGGAGATTACGATAATGATACGGAGGCGTCGTACGTACTTGTCGCACGCGAAGAATTAGGCGGCGGATTTTTCATTTCCGGCACAGAAACTACAAGCTCCGGATCGGTGAATTTACACGTTTCAAAATTGCGTGAGCCCCTGACATTTTCCCTTGCCAATGACGAGATTTTCGATCGCTCGATCCCCATCGAGTCCCGTAAACTTACCTCGCTCGGCGCGACCGATTGCATCGTCGGGACCAAGGGATATTTGCTGACCGCGAATGAAACGCAAAATGACGGAACGAATAATATCTGGTTAACGAAGATTGATGACCGGACGGGCAGTGTGCTATGGTCCACAACCTTTGGTTCAGAGGAGGAGGACGACCTTGCAGGGGCTGCGCTTGAACTCAGTGATGGAAGAATATTATTGCTGGGAACCGTTGGCCTGGTTAATAACCAGTCAAAAATGGTAGTAATGAAGCTCAATTCCACTGGGCAACTAATGGATTAAATAAAATTAGTATATTGTACGGTTACTTTAACCTGCAAAGGTTAATCTAACCTTTAGTTGGCTTGCTTTATGACCCTAGAAAACTACCTAAACAGGTTTGGTTTGCCGGTATTTTATATCCGGTTTATTAGATCATTTTTTCCAACAACGCGCCATTTTCTTACTACCGTAATCATTGCAGAAGTATTTGCAAGCGGCAGAAATTTGCTTGCCCGTAATTGCAAGGGTCTAAAAAGAGGGCATCGTCATGGCAGTTAGATTCCGCTTCTTTAATACCATTGCCATTCTTGGAGGTCTTTTCTTACTTCTAGCGAACCTTAATGTCTATTCCCAGGGAAATTTCTCTTCAAACGTTGCGACTGGAAACTGGAGCAATAACGGTACATGGACACTGACGAGTGGATCCGACGGCGATGGAGTCCCCGATGCCAACGACAATGTTACGATCGTCGCAGGACATACCGTTACGGTGGACATTGCCTCGAACGCAAACACGATTACACTGTCTAATAGCGGTGCCGCCGCAGTGATCACGATGAATGCCGATCTCACCGTGGCTGGGAATCTTACTTTGGATCACGCAGGCAGTAATACAACGACAAACCAGATAACAGTTGGAGCATCGACCTTGACTGTGGGTGGAACACTAACTATCAACGGGGGAGCGGGAACCAACGGGCGACTCGGTGTCTTGTCGATAGGGACAGGCCTCGTTGATGCGGTTAATATAACTGTTGAAGCGGATACGGAGGCACAGATCTCGTTTACAGGCGCAGGCACGATCGAGGTGTCCGGCACTTTCAATTTTGGACCAACGTCAACATTTGCCCAGGGAACAGTGATCTATGATGGCGCCGGCCAATCCATCGACGAAGATATTACTTACTATAACCTGACCGTAACCGGCAGCGGAACAAAAACGCTCACGAACACGGCAACCACTGTCACCAATTCGCTTTTCGTTGATGCTGGTGTTACCCTTGACATGAACGCTGAAACACTTACTGTCGGGGATTTGCAAGGAAGCGGAACCATTACTGACAATGGCACGAGTCGGACTCTGACAGTTGGAAGCAACAACTTAAGTACCACGTTTTCGGGGGTGATTCAGAATGGCACCGGAGTAATTACGCTGGTCAAGAACGGAACTGGAACGCTAACACTTTCGGGAAATAATTCATACAGTGGCAATACCACCGTCAGCGCCGGGACATTGCAGTTGGGCGCGTCGGGAACTTCGCCGAATTCACCATTGGGTATTGTTTCGACAACCCGTACGATTGTTTCTGTCGGGGCGATTCTTGATTTGAATGGATTTACGCTGGCAACGAACGAACCTCTTACTATCAACGGTACGGGCGGTGGGGTTGGAGCCTTGACAAATAGCTCAGCAACGAACGTCAGTTACGGCGGGGCAATCACGCTGGGCAGCGCAGCCAGCATTTTGACCAATGCGGGTGATATCACGCTGACGGGAAACGTTAGTGGTGCAACACTCGGACTTACCATTGGTGGATCCGGTAATGGAACTGCCTCTGGCATTATCGGGACAACCTCGGGAACAGTGACAAAGACTGGCACGGGAACCTGGACCGTGTCTGGAAATAGTACGTACACGGGACTTACCACGGTAAGCGGTGGAACGTTAAGACTCGGAGGAGCTGGATCAGGCGCAAACAGTCCTCTCGGAACAGTGGGGTCAGGGACGACGGTAAGCAGTGGCGCAACTTTAGATCTCAATGGCTTCACGCTGGTCACCAGCGAAGCGCTCACCATCAATGGAACGGGTGTCTCTGGCGTAGGAGCGCTCACGAACAGTTCTGCAACAAATGTAAATTATGCCGGTCTTGTTACACTGGGCGGCGCCGCAAGCATTCTAACCAATGCAGGGACAATAAACCTTACGAATACAGGAACGATTTCAGGAGCAACATTCGGGTTGACCGTCGGAGGCTCTGGAAATGGAACCATATCCAGTATCATCGGAACGACTTCAGGCACAGTGACGAAATCTGGAACAGGAACATGGACGCTTTCGGCAAATAATACCTACACCGGAGCCACAACAATTTCCGTAGGTACGTTACGACTTGGAGTCGCAGGATCTGCGTTGGGTACAACTGCGACGGGAACGACGGTCGCAGCAGGTGCTGCTCTTGACCTGAACGGTTTCACGCTGTCGACTGCGGAGCCGTTGACTATTAATGGAACGGGTATTGCAACTGGGGGCTCCCTGACAAATTCATCCGCAAGCAATGTGTCATACAGTGGCCTGCTGACCCTGGGAAGCTCATCCAGTGTCGTAGCCAATTCGGGAACCATCTCGCTTACCAACACAGGAACAATTACCGGTTCTGGCTTTGATCTCACGCTTGGCGGTTCGAGTGGGGGAACGCTGTCAGGCGTTCTTGGCACGGGATCTGGCGCGTTAATCAAGGAAGGCTCAGGCAGCTGGACGATTTCCGGGTCAAACACATTTACTGGCGGAGTAACCATCCATGCCGGAACATTGAGGGCCGCCAACGCCGGCGCATTAAATTCAGCCACCCCTAATGCCCTGACTTTTGGTTCGGGAAGTACCGGCGTATTTCAACTCAATGGATTTAATATTACGGTTTCTGCGCTGAACACGAATGCCACGGTTGGAACGCCGATCATCGAGGACGGTGTAGCAGGAACACATACCCTTACCGTTAACAATTCGGGATCTGATACTTTCGAAGGACTGATCCGTAACGGCGCCGCTGGCACCCTTGCCGTTACAAAGACCGGCACCGGCTCGCTCACCCTGAGTGGAGCCAACACTTACAGTGGCACGACCACTCTATCCGCCGGGACTTTGAACGTTAACTCAGCTACGGCAATTGGCTCAGGCACATTTAGTATCAGCGGAGGTGTTATCGATAATACGAGCGGAGGAGCAATTACGCTCTCCAATAACAACGTTCAAAACTGGTCCGGCGACTTTGCATTCACTGGGAGCAACAACTTGAACCTCGGGACAGGTGCAATTACTATTGGCAGCAACCGGATTGTTACGGTTAATGGCGGAACTTTAACGTCCGGCGGAGCGATCGGCGGCGCTTTTTCGCTGGCGAAATCCGGAGCAGGTACGCTGACCTTAAATGCCGCAAGTACATTCTCAGGGGGATTTATTCTCAATGCGGGAACTGTCAATGTCGGGAATGCTTCTGCACTCGGGGCCTTGCCAGGCGGGCTAACGATCAATGGGGGCACCCTGGACAATACAAGCGGGGGAGCGATATCTACGCCCGCGTATCCGATCACCCTGGGGGGTGATTTTGTGTTCACAGGGTCCGACGATATTAATTTGGGCACCGGTGCAGTTACAATTGGTGCTAATGTTCAGGTAACGACAAACGCGAGTACCCTCACTATTGGCGGCGTGGTGTCCGGAGGCGGGTTCGCGTTGACCAAGAGCGGTGCCGGCACGCTAAGCTTTGGCGCGAACGATGTCACGCTTGATGATCTTACGATCAGCGCGGGTACCCTGGTGGCGCCATCGACAACATTGCTGTTATCCGGTGATCTTGTCAACAGCGGCACATTTACTCACAATAGCGGCACTGTTCACTTTAACGGGGGTGCTGCCCAATCGGCCGCGCCAGTGTCCTACAACCACCTGACTCTGTCAGGAGCGGGAGAAAAAACCGCTTCAGGAAATATTACAGTCGCCGGAGATCTTTCCAACACCTCGGTTCTTGATATGGCCACCCATACGTTGGCGGTATCCGGGACGACGTCAAACGCTGGCGGCACGATTCAATTTTCAGGGCCAAATAACGGACTGGCTATTAGCACGGGTACCGTTGAGTACTATGGCGCCAACCAGACCGTGGCTAACGGGACTTATGAAACGCTTGTGGTTTCCTCGGCCGGAACAAAGACTGCGAACGGATCATTGTCAGTTACAAGCGTCGATAACGGAGGTTCCGGCAACGCTGCCGCGGTTCTTGTGATGGGGACAAATTTGCTGACATACACGAGCATTGACAATACCGGTGCAACGATTTCTTTCTCTGGCACTTCAAATGGGTTGGCTGTCGCGTCGGGAACGATATTGTACAACGGGACGTCGCAGTCCGTTGCGTCAGGCACCTACGAAAATCTCACTATTGATCAGGCTGGGGGGGAAGCCATCCTGGCCGGAGATGTTACGGTTAACGGCGTACTCCGAGTGGCCAGCGGAAATCTTGATTTGGCTGGCTACACTTTGACGCTTGGACCTACAGCATCTGTGGTGGTACCCGGAGGCGCATCGGCGTCGAGGATGATCATCGTGTCCGGCGGCAGTGAAATCAGGAAAACTTATACTGCCACTGGCTTATTCACTTTTCCCATTGGAGATAACACGGGAGCGAGAGAATACTCGCCCGTCACTGTGGATATCACCTCGTCGGGTGGTTTTGTCGGAGCTTATGTCGGAGTCTCCGTGGTTGATTCAAAACATCCTTCTAATTCAAGCCCAACACATTACCTGACCAGGTACTGGAATGTCAGCCAGTCAGGTATAACATCGGCAGTGGCAGACATTAGTGCGACGTACTTAGCCAGCGATATTACAGGCGTTGAAGGAAGTATTAAGACTGCCCAGCTTGATGGAACATTTAACCAGTTTACGAATCCCTGGGTTAAATTCTCTGTTCTGGCTGCAAATACGCTGACTGCAACGGGCGTCACATTGACCTCGGGACAAACATCCGCTTTTACGGGTATTACGTCTGCGGATCCAACTATTACAATCAATACGGCAGATCAGACTATCTGCGATGGAAATTCGGTTTCAATCAGTACTACGGCTTCAGGAGATCCGTCAATTGTCTATTCATGGTTGCCTGTAGCCAATTTAACTTCGGCCATCATCGCTGATCCGGTGGCCTCTCCAAACGCTACGACGACTTACACGGTTACTATCAGGGATGGAAATGGAATTGTCGCAACTGACAATTTTACTATTACAGTGGACGGTCAACCTGTAGCAGATGCGGGATCAGGTGGGGATGAGTGCGATCAGACCTTTGTATTGAATGCAAACGCGTCGGTAGGCACGGGCACGTGGACCAAGACCAGCGGGCCGGGTCTGTTGAGCTTCTCAACAAACGCCAATGATCCTGCAGCCACCTTGACAGTAGACACTTACGGTACCTATGTGCTCAGGTGGACGGAGTCCAACGGCGCCATACCCTGTACAAGCTTTGATGAGATCACGGTCAACTTCTATGAGGCTCCGGTAGCGGATGCTGGAACCAACGCCAACATCTGTGGGGTGACCTATACGCTTGGGGCGGTAAAAGATGTTAGCTCCAGCACGGGTGCATGGACCGTACAGAGTGTTCCTGCAGGCGGGGTTCTGACCTTCGCCGATGCAACCAGCCCGGTGAGTGGAGTAAGCATCAATGCTATTTATGGCAACTATGTGATCCGCTGGACAGAGACCAACGGGACATGTTCAAGCTTTGAAGATATCACCTTAAGCTTCGATGAGATCCCAGTAGCGGATGCGGGAGTTGGAGGCAATGAATGTGACTTTACTTTTGTACTGAACGCTGTTCCGACGGTAGGCACAGGTACCTGGTCACTGACCAGTGGTCCTGGTGTAATCTCCGGCTTCTCAACAAACGCCAATGACCCAACGGCGACAGTGACGGTAAGCGCATACGGCACCTATGTGCTGAGATGGACAGAAATAAACGGAGCAGCGGCCTGTACAAGCTTTGATGAGATCACGGTCAACTTCTATGAGGCTCCGCTGGCGGATGCTGGAACCAACGCCAACA